>Ga0073899_10005710_pt1 | contig 10770 bp, 8 predicted proteins | sample KloWWTmetaKNB5Ph_FD_88975 | JGI IMG/M metagenome (GOLD analysis project Ga0073899, IMG submission 88975) | Active sludge microbial communities from Klosterneuburg, Austria, studying microevolution and ecology of nitrifiers - Klosterneuburg... | ecosystem: Engineered > WWTP > Aerobic digester >...
AAGTGGTAGTCCTGCACCAGCACAATCGGATTCCTGGTCTTGGACTCACTGACCACGGCCTGGGCGAACTTGCGGTTGACCGCAACGTACTGCGCCCAGTCGCCCGATCGGAAGGTGGGTCGCACGTGGGCGATGTGGCACAAGGGCCAGAGCCCTTCGTTGGAGAAGCCGTAGTAGTAGCCAGCTTCCTCCTCGGGGCTCAGCCAGACACGGCGAATCTGGTAGGCGGGGTGCTCCGGTGGCACGGCGACGCGGTCGTGCCGGTCGACCACTTCGCGGTCCGCGGAGCCGCTGCCGTGCGCGATCCAGGTGCCCGAGCAGGCACGCATGATCGGCTCCAGGGCCGTGACCAGACCGCTGGCCGGGCGCTGCACGTCGACGCGCTCGCCACGGCGCTGGTGGATGTAGGGTTCGCGGTTGGAGACCACGATCACGTCCTCGCCACGCAGCTCGCCGTGCAGGATGGCGCGCAGGGCCTCCGGTGTCCAGGCGATCTGGCTCTCGTCGCGCGCCCGCGTCTCCGCCTCCAGGTCATGGATCAGGCGCTGAAGGTCGCGCGCAATCGGCTTGAATTCCGAAGGGTGCTTGGCGTTGTGGGCGGCGGGTTGTCGCAGCAGGCCCTCGCCGCGCAGCAGGGACTGCATGCCCGCCATCCAGCCGCGCCAGGAGAGCTGGGCAATGACCACCGTGATCAGGGAAATGGCCGCCGCCATGGCCGTGAAAAAGTAGAACACATAGCGCTTGGTCTGTTCGCTGCGTCGGGTCACGAAACTCATGTCGTGCACCAGGATCAGGTTGCCGCCGCTACTTGCCTCGTTGACCAGCGGCCGCACCGCCACATGCAGTGGCCCCTGTGCGCTGCTCAGCAGGTGATCGTCGGGGCCCTGCCAACGCTGGAGCTGGTCGCACCGGATCTCGGCTGGCAGCGAACGGCTGGCCAGCGCCGTGGCCGAAGCGCTGGCGCAGTAGCCGACCGCATACAGGCGCTCGTCCTGGGTGATGCGATTGAAGAATTCTCCGATCTTGGCCCGTTTGCCAGCGGCGAGCTGCTCCTGCAGCGGTTCCTGAATCGTGTTGACGATCAGGGAGGCGCGGATCTCCAGGTCACGCACGAACCATTGGGCGGTCAGGCGATCCACCAGCGGCGCCACCGCATAGGCGAACGCGGCCAGGACCAGCATCAGGGGCAAGACGAAGCGAAGGGACAGTTTCATGTCTGGTTCCAGTCGGGCTCATGACCCGGCGTGACGTCAGGCGTGGTGGCCTCGAAGGGCCGCCGGCGCCAGCGCGGTCGGGGATTGCCCACAGTATATATTTGGACAAATCAAATGTCGCATAATCGTTGCGCGCTGCCCCGGCGAGGACTGGGACGCGCACCACGTCAACACTCGGAGAATCTCATGAACCTTGCGAAATCTGTCTGGCTGCTGTCCTGCGTCGCCCTGCTTGGGCTGAGCGCATGCAGCAGCGTCCCCGTCAACGATACGGCCAGTGCCTCGACTGCGAGCCAGTCACCCTCCCAGCCCCTGGCTTCGTCATCCGGCCAGCAAGCGGTGTCCACCGTGGCAGGGGTCAAGACGCCTGCCACCGACGGCAGATCCCAGGCAAACCAACGCAGCGTCTATTTCGATTTTGACGACTATGCGGTCAAGAGCGAGTTCGCGCAAGTGGTCGCCGAGAATGGCAAGGTGATCGCCGCCAACCCGAAGTTGATGGTGCAGATTGCCGGCAATGCCGACGAGCGAGGCGGCGCCGAGTACAACCTGGCGTTGGGGCAGAAGCGGGCCGAGGCGCTGGCGCGTGCCCTCAAGATCTACGGCGTGAAAGACGCGCAGGTGGAGGCGATCAGCTGGGGCAAGGAAAAGCCCAAGGCAACGGGTCATGATGAGACCGCCTGGGCGCAGAATCGGCGCGCGGACATCGACTACCTGAAGCGCTAACGGTCGCCGTCGCCAGGGCGGCGCAGCAGCGGCGCCTGGCCTGGTTCCCTAGAGTTGCGCCAGCGGGGTCTTGGCCGCCTCGTCGGTCACATGCAAGGCGGTGATCAGCAGCTGCAGATCCTTGTCGAGACGGGCCAGCGTTCGCGCGTCAAGGCTCGCCAGGGCCTCGGGCAGCACGCCAGCGAAGGGACCGGGCGCGGCGCGCAGCACCTTTCTGCCCTTGGGCAGGATTCTCAGGGTCACCACGCGTCGATCGTGCTGGTCCTTGGCTGCGACCACCATCTCCAGCCTGGTCATCGCCCGGATCAGATTGCTGGCCGTGGACTGGTGCACATCCATGGCCTCGGCCAGATCGTTGACGCGGATGTCTGGCCGCGCGGCCACCACGCTGAGCGCCCAGAGCTGCGCGCCGCCAATGCCGGCGGCCTTCTCGATCTGTCGGAAATGGGTCTTGACGGCATTGAAGACGACGCGAAATCGACGCAGCACCTTCAGCGCCGGCGCGGCTTCGGAAGCGGGATCGGGGGGCGGCTGCGCGCCGGCATCGGCGGCTCGCCTGGTCTTGGTCGGGCTCATCGCAGCATGATAGCCCGTGCGCGCAGGCGCCCGTCGCCCCAGCCAGCGCCGCGACTCAGTCGCGCGTGGCGGCGCTGCCTCGGTCGCGGGGGCTGCGCTTGGTGGCCGAAAAATCCCACCATGGCAGCACCTTGCGCATCGACAGCACCTCGCCGCTCTGGGCCGGCGCGTAGCCTTCGATGCGCGCCACTTCCTGCTGCCATTGTGTGGTCTTGAGCAGTCGCAGCAGCGCCTGGATGCCCGGCTCGCTCAGGGCTGATTTCAGGCACACCAGGTGGTAGCGCTCCTGTGCCAGCGGCACGAAGTCCAGGCCCTGCTTGTGCGCCGCCGCGGCGATGCCCACGCCGCAGTCGGCCTGGGCCGCCGCCACCGCCTGCGCCACCGCTGCGTGGGACGGTTCGGTGTGCTCATAGCCCTTGACACTGGCCGGCTTGAGCCGGGCCTGCGCCAGCAGGTCATCGAGCACCACGCGGGTGCCACTGCCCAGCGCGCGGTTGGCAAAGCGTGCGCCATGGCGCGCCACGTCGGCCAGGCTGTGCAGGCCCAGCGGATTGCCGCGCGCCACCATCAGCCCCTGCGTGCGTTGCGCAAAGCCGATGATCTTGTGCAGACCAGGTTGCAGCAGCGGCTTGTAGCTGCGTTCGGCAAGCGTGCGGCGGCCGGCATCGGCCAGCGTGTGAAAGCCGGCCATCACGCAGCGCCCTTCGTTGAGGGCGCGGATCGCATCCACGCTGCCGGTGAAGCGAACGTCCAGATGCAGCGGCGTGTCGTGTTGCTGCAAGGCGTGTTCGCGCAGCGCGCTCACCGCATCGTCATGGCTGGCGTACATGGTCACCACATGGGCGCTGTCGTCAAAGGCGACCGCAAAGGTGCGCTCCAGCTCGGCACGCAAGGCCTCGATCTGCGGTGCCAGGCGTGCCTGGGCCTGGCGCTCGGCCCACATCAGTTTGGCGCCGAACTCGGTCAGGCGCGCCGACTGGCCCTTTTCCCAGACGATCAGCTCGTGGCCCAGCACGTCCTGCCAACGCTTGAGCTCGCCCCAGACGTGGCGGTAGGACAGGCCCAGCGCGCGCGAGGCCCCCGAGATCGAGCCGGCCTGCGCCACCGCCTGCAGCAGGTCGATCAGGGGGTTGCGTACCAGTGCCGGACTGCTGTCACGCGAGAGGGTGTAGTGGAACTGGAGCCTATGCACGGTGGTTCATATGGTGGGTGTTTGGCGGCGTCGCTACGATACCCCAACTCATGAACTCTCTCACCGACAGCGCGGTCACGGCGTTGCAGCTCATACTCGCGTTGGACGCCGGCCTGTTGACGATTGTCGGACGCTCGCTGCTGGTCAGCGCCACCGCCTGCGCGCTGGCTTGCAGCGCCGGGCTGGTGCTGGGCTCCGGCCTGGGGGTGGCGCGCTTTGCCATGCGCCCGGTGCTGCTGACCCTCCTCAACACCATGCTGGCGGTGCCCTCGGTGGTGATCGGCCTGGTGGTGTACCTGTTGTTGTCGCGCTCCGGGCCCCTGGGATTCCTGGGCTGGCTGTTCAGCTTCAAGGCGATGGTGCTGGCACAGGCGCTGCTGGTGTTCCCGGTGGTCACGGCGCTGACCTGCCAGGCGGTGCAGGATGCCCAGGACAAGCATGGCGAACAGATCCAGTCGCTGGGAGCCGGCGTCTGGCTGCGCAGCCTGCTGCTGGCCTGGGACGAACGCTTTGCCTTGCTCACCGTATTGATCGCCTCCTTCGGCCGGGCCATCTCGGAGGTGGGCGCGGTGATGATCGTCGGCGGCAACATCGATGGTTTCACGCGGGTCATGACCACCGCCATCGCCCTGGAAACCAGCAAGGGCGACCTGCCGCTGGCGCTGGCGCTGGGACTGATCCTGTTGGGGGTGGTGCTGGCACTCAACGCCCTGATCGCCCTGCTGCGGCTGTGGCGGGACCGGATCGAGGGTCGCGTGCAAGGCACCGAGCCGCTGTCACCGCTGGTACGAGGCACTGCTACATGACGGCATTGGTGAGCCTGGACCAGGTGCAGGTGCGCTTTGGCGCGGTGCAGGCGCTCAGCGGCGTGAGCCTGAGCATCCAGGCGGGCGAGCGCGTCGCCCTGATTGGCGGCAATGGCAGTGGCAAGAGCACCCTGTTGCGCCTGCTGCACCGGCTGATTCCCCCCAGCGCCGGAGTGGTTCTGGCCGACGCGGCTGCGCGCCAGGCCATGCTGTTCCAGCGCCCCTACATGCTGCGCACCAATTGCCTGAACAACGTGGCGCTTGGCCTGTGGCTGCGCGGCATACGCTGGGGCGAGGCCAGGCATCGCGCGGCTCAGGCCCTGCAACGCGTCGGGCTGGGCGGCATGGCCGAGCGCGGCGCCAAGACCTTGTCGGGTGGCCAGCAACAGCGCCTGGCGCTGGCGCGCGCCTGCGTGCTGGAGCCGGCGCTGCTGCTGCTCGACGAGCCCACCTCCAGCCTGGACCCGCACGCCAAGCGCGAGGTCGAGGCCCTGATGGATGAGCTGGCGCAGGGCATGACGCTGGTGTTCAGCAGCCACAACCTGGGCCAGGTCAAGCGCCTGGCCAGCCGGGTGATCTACCTGGAGCAGGGGCGCGTGCTGGCGGATCTGCCGACCGAACAGTTTTTCGAGGGGACGCTGTTACAAGAGCGCTACCCCGCAGCCCACTTGTTTGTAAAAGGAGAACTCTCATGAGAAATTTCAAGCGTTCGTGGCGCTCGGCCCTTGTGGCGATTGCCCAGGCAGCTACTATTTTTGTAGCTGGCGGTGTCGCTTCGGCGCAGGGCATCGTGATGGCCTCGACCACCTCCACCGAGCAGTCGGGCCTGTTCGGGCACTTGCTGCCGGCCTTCAAGCAGGCCAGCGGCATCGACATCAAGGTGGTGGCGCTGGGCACGGGCCAGGCGCTGGACATGGGGCGCCGGGGCGATGCCGACGTGTTGTTCGTGCACGATCAGGTGGCGGAGGAGAAGCTGGTGGCCGATGGCTTCGCCGTCAAGCGCTACCCGGTGATGTACAACGACTTCGTGCTGATAGGCCCCAAGGCGGACCCGGCTGGCGTCAGCGGCAAGGACATCGTGCAGGCGCTCAAGAAGCTGGCCGTGGGCAACGGTCCCTTTGTCTCGCGCGGCGACAAGAGCGGCACGCACGCCGCCGAACTGCGCTACTGGAAGGCTGCGGGCGCCTCCGAGAGCAAGGGCGCCGGCTACAAGGAGTGTGGCTGCGGCATGGGCCCGGCGCTGAACATGGCCGCCGGCACCGGCGCCTACGTGCTGGCCGATCGCGGTACCTGGCTGTCGTTCAAGAACCGCGGCGATCTGGCGGTGCTGGTGGAAGGCGACAGCAAGCTGTTCAACCAGTATGGCGTGATGGTCGTCAACCCGGCCAAGCACCCGCACGTGAAGGCGGCGGAGGCGCAGAAGTTCGTCGACTGGGTGGTCTCGCCCAGCGGCCAGTCAGCCATCGCCAGCTACCAGATCGGTGGCGAGCAGCTGTTCTTTCCGAACGCGAACGCCCGCTAGGCCGGCGCTCCTGCACGTCCGTTGTCGCGAGCCGGTTTCACCGTCGGGCCGTCCCAAGGTGAAACACGCCCCCTTGGGGGGCAGCGCAGCACACGAAGTGGCAAGCGCGGGGGCCTAGCTGCGCGCTGCCGGTTCGCGCGTGCTGGCCTTGGCGCGGTACATCGCCTGGTCCGCGCTCTTGGTGAGCGAAATCTCGTCGGTGCCGTCGTCGGGGTAGATGGCAATGCCCACGCTGCACGAGATCAGCAGCGTGTGGTCCTCGATCTGGAATGGCTGGCGCAATGCTTCGCGGATCTTTTCGGCCACGTTCAGCGCCGCCTCGGTCGCGGCAAGCTCGGGCATCAGCACCACGAACTCATCGCCGCCGATGCGGCCTATGGTGTCGGACTCGCGTATCGCCAGGCGCAGCCGGCGCGCCACCTGTTGCAGCAACAGGTCGCCAACCGCGTGGCCGAAGCGGTCGTTGATCGGCTTGAAATTGTCGAGGTCCAGAAACATCACGGCAAATTGGTCCTCATGGCGGCGCGCGCGCGACAACTCCTGGTTCAGCCGGTCGCTGAACAGAGCCCGGTTGGGCAAGCCGGTCAGGCTGTCGTGCTGTGCCATGTGGCGCAGCTCCTCGGTCATGTGGGCGGCCAGGCGCAGCGCGCGGTCCCGGCCGGTGCCCAGCAGCCACGCCAGCACCGCCAGCATCAGGCTCAGCCAGATGCCCGTCACGGCAATGACCGGTGAGGTGTCGCGTCCCAGGCTGCTCTGGAACTCCTTGAGTGCGCTCACCGACAGCGTCCAGGTGTGGCCGGCGAGCACCAGGTACTCGTTGGCGCTGAGCTTCAATCCGGCCAGCGTCTGCGGCTCGGCGCTGTAGTCGGTGGAGCGGTAGAGCAGCGAGGCATCGGACAGCACCACGTCGTCGAAAAAGGCCACGCTCAGGCCCGGCGCCAACGCGCCGTACAGGCTGGCGACGAAGTCGCTCATGTGGAAGGAGGCGTAGACCCAGCCGACCAGATGGGCGCGCCGCTGCGCCACGCTGTCGCGCGGCTGCCCGGGCTGGAACACCGGCAGGTACAGAATGAAACCGGGCGTGGCCCTGGTCGCCGGGTCCACCGCCAGGCGCACCTTGCCGGACAACGCCGCCATGCCCGAATCGCGGGCACGTTCCATCGCCTGGCGCCGCACCGGCTCGGTCCAGGCATCGAAGCCCAGTGGGGCCAAGGCGCTGCGCAGCTCGGGCTCGCGCTGGATGATGGGGGCATAGCGGTCGCGCTGGCCCTCCGGATAGATGACGTAGTCGTCCAGGCCGAGCCGGCGCATCTCCGTCAGATGCTGGTCCTTGTCACTGGCAGGCAGGTGTTGCACCACGCCGATGTCCTGGATGCCGGAGAAGTTGGCGTCCAGCTGCAGCGTGTCCACATAGGTGCGCAGGGCCGCGCGATCGAGGCGCCCGGTGGTGGCGAACAGCGCCTGCACGCCGCGCACCAGTTGTTCGTAGGCCGCCATGCGCTGCTCCACCCGGCTCACCGTCTCGCGCACGGCGAAATCAAACTGCGCGCGCAGCGCGGTGCGCGAACGCTCGCGCTCATGGGTCCACACCAGCCAGGTCAGCCCCAGCGCGAGCGCCAGCACCAGCAGCGGGAGCAGGCGCCACCGCACCGCCGTCCTGGGTAACAGAGTCGCGCCCACCACCGGCCCTAGAAGTTGACCAGCATGGCCGCCATGTCGGGCTTGAAGTACTTCTCGAAGATGCGCCGCATGCTGCCGTCGGCGCGCATGCCCTGCACCAGCGCGCGCCAGCTTTCCTGCTCGGTCGCGCTCAGGGCTTGCCGCGACATGATCAGGCCGTGGGGCACGGCGGGGTCGTTGAATTCGATGATGCTGGTGATCTCGCGCAGCTTCTTCTCCCCCAGCGCGGGGTAGTCGAAGGGCTCGATGATCATGCCCTGGATGTGGTTGAGCAGCAGCGTCTGGTACAGCGGTGCCAGGCCACCGGCCAGGGTGACGCGGTCGTCGTGGTGCAACTGGTCGACCAGGCGGTTGGCGGTGTCGCTGTAGCGGAAGCTGCGGATCACGCCCAGGCGCAGCCGCTCATTGCCTTCGAAGTCGGCGAGCTGGCGCACGCCCGTGTCCTTGCGCACCAGCAGGTAGTACTTGTTGCTGAAGTACCAGGCGAAGGCGGCAAACTTGTCGCGCGCGGGATTGGTGATGCCCGACAGGCTGAAGTCCAGCGCCCCGGACTCGATGAGTTGCCAGATGCGTGAACGCGGCAGCACGCTGACGGTGACCTGGCAGCCACTGCGCCGGATCAGCTCGTCAGCCACGTCCTTGTCGATGCCGGTGTCGGTGTCGGCGGAGTAGAGCAGCCCATGGTCGTGCAGGGCCAGCGTGAAGGTTCGCGAGCAGGTGGGGGCCGCGGCCTGGGCAACGCCCAGCGCGCCGAGCGCGAGCAGCAGGCAGAAGACGGAGCGGATCAACATGGTGGCGGGATGGTGGGGCGGTGCGTGATGGTGGAACTCGGGGCACGCGTTTGATGATAGCGAAATGCGCTGATCCACGCCGCTTGCCCAGGGTATTCGAGCTGGCGCTCAGGGCCTGGGGGCCGGCTCGCTGGTGCCCGGCGCAACGGTGGCCTGCACCGCTGCAGCGGCGGGCGGCTGCGCGATGAGCGCGGGGCTGATCACCTGGTTGTCCAGGCCGAGTGAGACGATGCCACCGCCCAGCGCCCATTCGCTGTAACGCCAGTTGCCGTCAATCTTCACCACGCCCTCGGGGGCCGTGAGTTCGTGCACCGGCACCTGCTTGAGTGCCGTGCTCATGAAATCGATCCAGGCCGGCAGCGCCAGCGAGCTGCCGGAGGCGTGGCTGCCCAGGCTGCGCGGACTGTCGTAGCCGAGCCAGACCACGGCGACCCGATCGGGCTGGAAGCCGGCAAACCAGGCGTCCACCACCTCGTTGGTGGTGCCGGTCTTGCCGTACAGATCAGGGCGTTTCAGGGTGGCCTGGGCGCGCGCGGCGGTGCCGCTGCGTGTGACCTCCTGCAGCAGGGTGCTGGTAATGAAAGCGTTGCGCTCGCTGGTCACGCGCAGCGCTGCGGTTGGCGTGGATGGCGGCGCCTGGAAGATCACTTCGCCCTGGCTGCTGGTGACGCGGCGAATCAGCGTACTCGGTAGCAGGTAGCCGCCATTGGCCAGCACGCCATAGGCGCTGGCCAGTTGCAGTGGCGTGGTGGCGCCGGTGCCCAGCGCCAGCGTCAGGTTGTCGGGCTGGCGCTGCGCGTCAAAACCAAAGCGCGCCGTCCAGTCGCGCATTGGTCCCGCGCCCAGCAGTTGCACCAGGCGGATGGTGACCAGGTTCTTGGAGCGCGTCAGCGCCTCGCGCACGGTGATGGGGCCATCGGTGCTGCCATCCGAGTTGGAGGGCGACCAGTCGCCCACGTTGCCCAACGGCATGTCGTTGACCAGGGTCTCGGGCATCACGCCGTGCTCCATGGCAGCGGCATAGATGAAGGGCTTGTAGCTGGAGCCGGGTTGGCGCCAGCCTTGCGTCACGTGGTTGAACTGGTTGCGCTGGAAGTCAAAGCCACCCACCAGCGCGCTGACCTCGCCGCTGGCCGGGTTCAGCGCCACCAGCGCCCCTTCGGCCTCGGGCCACTGGGTCACAGTCCAGGTCTTGCCCTGCTGCAGCAAGCGCACCACGGCGCCGCGGCGCAGCGCCAGCGTCCTGGGGGCCTTGGCGGCCAGTCCCGGCTGCGCCTGGCGCAGCCCGGCCCTGTCGATGTGGATGACTTCGCCCGAGGCCATCACGGCGGTCACAGCGCTCGGGCTGGCGCGGGTGACGATGGCCGCGCGCAGCTCCTCGTCATCGTCCACGCCGGCCAGCAGTTGTGCCACGGCTGGGTCCTCGTCCTTCAGTTCGGCGGGCAGCTCTTCATGGTCTTCGGGGCCGCGCCAGGGCTGGTGCAAGGTGTGCTCGATCAGTGTGCGGTGCAGCGCCTGCCAGGCCGCCTGCTGCTCGGCCGCCACCAGCGTGGTGGTGACATCGATGCCCTGGGTGTAGGCCTTGTCGCCGAACTGCGCAAACACCTGGGCGCGCGCCATCTCGGCGACGTACTCGCCGTGCAGCTCCACGGCGTTGACCTTGCGCACCACCAGCTGCTCGGCCTTGGCGGCCTGGTACTGCGCTTCGCTGATGGCGCCATGGTTGCGCATCAGCGCCAGCGCCACCAACTGACGTGCGCGGGCGCGCTCGGGGTCGCGGATCGGATTGGCGAAATGCGGGTTCTGCGGCAGCCCAGCCAACATGGCGCACTCGGCCACGCTCAGGCTGGCCAGGGTCTTGCCGAAGTAGGTCTGCGCGGCGGCCTCAAACCCGTAGGCCCGCGCGCCCAGGTAGATCTGGTTCATGTAGAGCTCCAGGATCTGGTCCTTGCCCAGCGCGGACTCGATGCGCAACGACAGCAAGGCTTCCTTGAGCTTGCGCGTCAGCGTGCGCTCGCGCGTCAGCAGGAAGGTGCGCGCCACCTGCTGCGTGATGCTGGAGCCGCCCTGCACGCGGCGCAGCAGGCCGCCGCTGAGCACCGACACCGCGGCACGCGCCACGCCGATCGGGTCGATGCCGCCGTGCTCATAGAAGCGCGCGTCCTCCACCGCCAGCAGGCTGTCGCGCATCAGTTTGGGGATCTGGGCAATCGGCTGGTAGACCCGCCGCTCGGCACCAAAGCCGCCGATTTGCACCCCATCG
>Ga0073899_10005711_pt1 | contig 10770 bp, 5 predicted proteins | sample KloWWTmetaKNB5Ph_FD_88975 | JGI IMG/M metagenome (GOLD analysis project Ga0073899, IMG submission 88975) | Active sludge microbial communities from Klosterneuburg, Austria, studying microevolution and ecology of nitrifiers - Klosterneuburg... | ecosystem: Engineered > WWTP > Aerobic digester >...
CGCGATGTCCCGTCAATACGGAGCGCCGGTGCAATGCCGGCGGTCCCGGGTGCGCACGAGGCGGCCGCTACAGCCCGCTTCCGGCAAGACCTTTCGGCGCGATCTCCATCCTTTTACCTGGGACTGTCCATGGAAACCATCGCGCCGCTCTGGCTGTGGCTCACCTTTGTCGCCTGCGTGCTCGCCGCGCTGTTCGTCGATTTTGTCGTCCTGCGCAAGCAGGGCGCCCATGAGGTTTCCGTCAAGGAGGCGCTGAACTGGTCGCTGGTCTGGGTGGCCGCCAGCTTTGCCTTCAACGGGCTGTTCTGGTGGGCGGTTGCGCAGGACCACGGCAGCGAGCTGGCGAACACCCGGGCGCTGGAGTTCCTGACCGGCTACCTGATCGAGAAGAGCCTGGCGGTGGACAACATCTTTGTCTTCCTGATGATCTTCACCTACTTCGCGGTGCCGCCGGCCTACCAGAAGCGGGTGCTGATGATCGGCATCGTGGGCGCCATCGTGCTGCGCACGCTGATGATCCTGGTGGGCTCCTGGCTGATCGCGCAGTTCCACTGGATCCTCTACGTCTTCGGTGCCTTCCTGCTGATCACCGGCATCAAGATGTGGTGGGCCGCCGGCCAGGAGCCGGACATGGAGAACAACCCGGCGCTGCGCCTGCTGCGCCGCCTGATGCCGGTGAGCCGCCAGCTCGACGGCGAGAAGTTCTTCACCGTCGAGAACGGCCGGCGCATCGCCACGCCGCTGCTGCTGGTGATCGCGCTGGTGGGCCTGACGGACGTGATCTTCGCGGTGGACTCCATCCCGGCGATCTTCGCGATCACCACCGACCCCTTCATCGTGCTGACCTCCAACATCTTCGCCATCCTGGGCCTGCGCGCGATGTACTTCCTGCTCGCCGCGGTGGCCACCAAGTTCCACCTGCTCAGCTACGGGCTGGCGGTGATCCTGGCCTTCATCGGCACAAAGATGATGCTGATCGACGTGGTGAAGATCCCGGTGCTGGCCTCGCTGGGCGTGGTGGTGGCGATCCTGGCGATCACCATGGTCTGGAGTCTGCGCACCGCGCCGCGCCTGCCGATGCGTCAGGAAGCCAGCAGCGACCCCGGCCGGTGACGGGTGCGGGTTCCTGGGGTGAACCCCAGGAATGGGAAGAACCTCACTGCGCAAGGGCATGCGACCCGGCATAACCTGGGGATTCCTTAACGGATCGTGAAGGAATCCTCATGCGCACCACCGCTCTGCAGGCCGCTCCGATCGCCGCGGCGATTTTTTCCACGCTCCTGGCCGGCTGTTCCATGACGCCGGCCACCGGGCCGATGGGCTTCTTCGTCACCAGCGCCGGCCCGGGCAAGGGCGGTGACCTGGGAGGGCTGGCCGGAGCCGACCAGCACTGCCAGAAACTGGCCAGCGCGGCGGGTGCCGGCCAGCGCAACTGGAAGGCCTACCTCAGCACGCCGCCGACCTTCGCGACCCAGACGGCGCCAGCGGTGCCCGCGGTCAATGCGCGTGACCGCATCGGCAAGGGACCCTGGTTCAATGCCAAGGGCGAGCTGATCGCCCGCGACGTGGCGCACCTGCACAACGGCAACCACATCAACAAGTCCACGGCGCTGGACGAGTCCGGCCGCAGCATCTCCGGCCGGGGCGATGCAGTGAACAACCACGACATCCTCACCGGCACGCGGGCGGACGGCACCGCCTTTGCGCCGCAGACCGACACCACCTGCGGCGGCTGGACGAAGAGCGGCGACGGCTCCGCGGTGGTGGGCCACCACGACCGCATCGGCCCGCTGCCGGAGACCTGGGCCACCTCCTGGAACTTCTCGCACCAGAGCGCGGGCTGTGGCATGGACGCGCTGCGCCGCACCGGTGGGGCGGGGCTGTTCTATTGCTTTGCGCCGGATTGACGACGTCGCAGGGGGTGGCCGGACGGGCCGCCGCGGTGTTCGCAGACTCTGCTGGTCGTGGTGGGCATGGCCAGCGAGACCAACCGCCTGGTGGCGGGCCTGTGCGTGCCGGTGGACGGGGTGTTCCGCCGCTGAAGACCGGCCGGGGCCGGGGCGTCTGCCGTCAGGGCGCGTCGGCGTCGCGCTGCAGGAAGAGATCGGCGATCACCGGCCGGTGTTCCGACGGGCCCTTCGCGCCCACCTGGACCGCGCGAACCGCGATCTCCGGGCTGACGAGGATGTGGTCGATGCGCAGGAAGTCCAGGCGCAGCTTCAGCGCATGGCCATAGGTGTGGCCCCAGCCGCGCCCGGCCACGCTCCAGGCGTCGCGCAGGCCGCGCGCAAGCAGCTGCTGCACCACCGGAGAGGCCTCTTCCGCGTTCAGGTCCCCGGCCAGGATCAGCGGCCGGGGCTGGCGCGCGATTTCCTCGGCCAGCTGGGCCGACTGTGCCAGGCGGATCGACCAGTTCTCCCGCCACTCGTCGTAGCCTTCCAGGCGCTCGCGGCGGGTGGCGTTCAGCCCATCGCGCGGCGAGAGGAAGTGCACCGTCAGCACGTCGATGTCGCCGCCCGGGGCGCGCAGCGTGCAGCGCAGGAAGCCGCGCTGGTGTTCACCCGGGGTGAGCAGGCTGCTGCGGCAGCCCGCCAGGGGCAGCCGGCTGGCCACCACGTACTGATCGTGGCGGTGGAGCTGGTGCTGCGGCAGGGCCTCGCGCAGCTCCTCGGGCAGGCGATGCAGCGGGCCTTTCTCCAGCGTGGCGTCCTGCATCACCACCACATCCGCATCCCAGCGGCGCAGTTCGTCGGCCAGCAGGATGAAGCCGTAGGGCCGGTCGTGCGCCCGGTAGGCCTTGATGTTGTAGGTCATGAAGCGCAGCGGCTGCCGCCCCGCCTCCGGCGCGCCCCAGGTCCAGCCCATCACGCCGGTGAGCACGATGGCCGGTGCCAGGCTGGCCAGCAGGCCCCAGCGCCAGCCGGCCGCCCAGGCCACCAGCCAGACGAGCAGCGTGGGCAGCAACCAGGCCGGGTAGGGCAGGTAGCGCAGCAGGTCCACCCAGGCGCGCGGCGCCATCGGCCAGTGCAGCAGGGCGGCCAGGGAGGCGGCGGCCAGCAGGGTGAACAGGACCAGGGCTCGCAGGGCCCCTTGCGGGTTCAGGAGGGTCGGGAGCATAGGGCCCGCATCATGGACCAGAATCGAGGCGGCCCCGCCGGGCCCTGGACCTGTTGAAGCCGGTGTATTCATGCCCCTCGATCTTTCCGCCTGGACCCTGTTGCTGAGTGCGGCATTCGCCGCCGGGGTGCTCAACGCCATCGCCGGCGGGGGCAGCTTCCTGACTTTTCCGGCGCTGGTGTACACCGGTGTGCCGCCGATCGAGGCCAACGCCAGCAGTGCGGTGGCGGTGAGCCCGGGTTACCTGGGCAGCACGCTGGGTTTCCGTGCCGAGCTGGCCACGCTGCCCCGCGCCACCCTCTGGCGGGAGGGTCTGGTCTGCGCCATGGGGGGGGTGTTGGGTGCCTTGCTGCTGCTGTGGACACCGGCCCAGGTCTTCTCGGCCCTGGTGCCCTGGCTGCTGCTGTTTGCCACCGCCGTGTTTGCTGCCGGGCCCTGGCTGCTGGCCAGGCTGCGCGCCCGCCGCGGCGACCATGGGGAGGCACAGGGGGGGGACCCTGCCGGCACCGCCGCGCCGCGGCTGCTCGGATTGGCCGCGGTGGCGGTGTACGGCGGCTACTTCAACGGCGGGCTGGGCATCCTGCTGATGGCGCTGTATGCGCTGGTGGGCGAGTCCCAGCTCAACCGGGCGAATGCACTGAAGAACCTCAACTCGCTGCTGCTGTCGCTGCTGAGCGTGGTCGCCTTTGCCTGGGCCGGCGCGGTGCAGTGGCCGCAGGCGCTGGGCATGGCGGTGGCCGCCACGCTGGGTGGTTTTGCCGGCGCCCACGTGGCGCGGCGGCTGCCGGCACCGGTGCTGCGGGCGGTGGTGATCACCACCGGGCTGGTGATGGCGGTGCTGTTCTTCGCGCGCGGGCGCTGAGCTGCCGGCTCTGTGGGGGGCTCAGAACGAGCGCAGCACCTCGGCCAGCAGCCCGGCCACCGGTACGGCGTTGCTGGCGTGGGGCACGCAGTCGCTGCTCCAGACGCGGCGCACGCCTGCGGCCTGCAGGGCCTCCAGTGCGTCGCCGACGAACAGGGCATGGGTGACGGCCACATCCACCGTATCCGCCCCGGCGGCGAAGCACAGCCGTGCGGCCTCGATCAGCGTGCGGCCGGTGGAGGCCATGTCGTCGAGCAGCACCACGGCGCGGCCCTCCAGGTCCAGCCCGGCGGGCAGGATGACCCGCACGTCGCGGTCGCCGTGGCGCTGCTTGACGCACCAGGCATGCGGCAGCCCGTGGGCCGATGCGGCCTGGGCCACCCACTGGGCCGATTCCTCGTCCGGCCCCAGCAGCAGCGGCGGCAGGGTGTCGTGGCTGTGCTGGGTGGCGATGAACTCACCCAGCAGCCCGGCGGCGGTGAGCGAAACCGCGCGGCAGGGTGAGGGCATCACCTCGTCCAGCGAGGCGATGCGGTGCAGGTGTGGGTCGAGGGTGACGATGCCGTCGAACTGCCCGGCCAGCAGGGCGCCGATGTGGCGCTGGCTCACCGCCTCACCGGGATGGAAGGCGATGTCCTGGCGCATGTAGGCCAGGTAGGGGCTGGCCAGCAGCAGCCGCTCGGCACCCAGTTCACGCGCGCTGGGGGCGCTGATCAGCAGCTCCACCAGCTTCTCGTTGGGCTGGTGCAGGCTGCGCAGCAGCACCACGCTGCCGGACAGCGGCGCGGGCAGCGTGAGCTTGAGCTCCCCGTCCGGGAAGCGGTGGCGGCGGATCAGCCCCAGCGGCAGCCCGAGGGCCTGGGCCAGGGCCTGGCCCATCGGAGCTTCGTCCTCGAAGGCCAGCACCTGGGTCAGTGGGGGAACAGCGCGGTGGGTGGGCAGGTCGGCGTCGGTCATCGGGCGCAGAGTATGGCGGTGCGGTGGGGTGGCGCGAGCGGAGCCGGGGGTGGGAGCGCGGCAGATCCGGCATTCCCTCGCATCGGCCCGCCATTCTGGAGGGAGGTCAACGCTGCACCACCAGCGCCGGCAGGGGCAGCTCGGCGTGGTTCTCCGGGGCGTACATGGCCTCCACCCGGGTCGGTGGCAGCTGGAACTGGCCGACGGTGTTCAGCCGCAGGGTGTACTCCACCGTGTGGCGCCCGCGCGGCATCCAGCGGTAGTAGACCCGCCAGGCGTCCGGGCGGCGTTCTTCCCAGGCCAGCCAGGCGCTGCCTGTGGGCTCTTGTGCCGAGTTGCGGGCGATGCGGCTGTCGCGGCCCAGGCCGCTGCCCAGCAGCGTCGCACCGGCGGGCACCGGGTCGCTCAGCACCACCCAGCCCAGGTCGGCACTGGCATCCACCGTCAGGCGCACACGCAGCACATCGCCGCGGCTCCAGGGGCCGCTCACCTTCTGCTCCACCGGGGTGACGCTGCGCTCCAGCCGGTAACCGGCCGCGACCGCCACCGGTGCGGTCGCTGCCAGGCTCTGGATCGCCAGCCAGGGTCGGCCGCTGCCCTGTTGGGTGACCTGCAGGGTGGCGGACTGGGCCGGCCAGGGCAGCAGCAGACGGCCACCGTCGGGACGGCGGCCCCAGTCCAGCTCGCCGCTGGCGCTGCCCAGTTGAGCCCGGGTGAGGCCGGTGACGGCCTGGGATTCGCGGCGCAGCGAGAACTGCTCGAAGGCCAGCGTGGCCCAGACGTTGGCGGTGGTGGTGTTGAAGGCGCCCGCTGTGCTGCCTGCAGCGAGCTGGCGCTGCGGGCCGTCGCCGCCGTGCAGGCGCAGCAGCAGGCCCTGCGCCAGCCGCGGTGCATCGTCCTGCCAGGCGGGGGTCTGCAGCGCCATCAGCAGCAGACGGGCGGCGTTGGCGTCCGGCCCTTCCATCAGCCAGCTCCAGCGGTCGCCGGCCTCGTCGACGAAGCGCAGCGTGCTGCCTGCGCTGCTCAGCCGGGCGCGCAGCAGGCGCGTCGCCTCCTCCAGACGCTGCTCGCGTTGCGGCAGGCTGTCCACCCGCTGCAGCAGGGCCTGCCAGTCCAGCAGGGCGGAGGTGGGCCACTGCGCGGGGGTGATCTCCAGGCTGCCCAGGTGGCGCGGCAGCGCCCGGCCGTGGCGCGACAGCGCTTCCAGCGCGGCGAGCTTGCGCACATCGCGGTCGCTGCGGGGCGCCGGGCCGGGGCGCTCCAGCCGGCCTTCGACGAAGGCGCTGAGGCCGTCGAGCAGGCGGTCGCGCAGGTCCGGCGGCAGCGGCCAGCCCGCGGCGTCCGACAGGCTCAGCAGGTAGGCGCTGAGCCGGTCGCTGCCGCCGCCGGTGGCCTCCTCCGGCCGGGGCGGGAAGTAGTGCGCCAGCCCGTCGCCGTCCAGGTAACCGGGCAGTTCCTTGAGCAGTTGCTGCCAGGCCGGCAGGTCACGCAGCCCCACCGCGCGAGAGGCGCGCTGTTCCAGGCAACTGTAGGGGTAGGCCTCGAACCAGCGGCGCATGCCCGGCAGGGCGCCGGCCAGGCGGGGCTGCAGGGCCACCACCACGCCGCCGCCCGGTGCGGCACCGGCCGGGCGCTGCACCGGCAGGGCAAGGCTGCTGTCGAGCTGCTGCAGGCTGGCCTGCTGCACCCGCAGCGGCAGGGCCGGCTCCACCCGCTGGATCAGCCGCAGGGCGTCGCGTTTCGGGTTCAGCGGGGTGCCGCCGCTGCGCGTGCTTTCCACCGCGCTGGCCTCCCAGGCCAGGGCGCGTACCTGGGCCGGCACGGTCACCGGCCAGCGCAGTTCCACCGCAGACTGGGCCGGCACCTCCACTCGCTGCGGTGCCAGGCTCAGTGGGGGGGCGGTGGTCGGGGGCGTCCCGGTCCCCGGTGCGGCGCCGCGGGCGGCCGCTGCCGCGGCAGTGCCGGCCTGCTGCAGGTCGGCATCGCCATCGGGTGTGGGGGTGGCCTCCAGCTTCACCTCCAGCCAGGTGGCCGCTGCGGTGGTGTTGCGCAGGGTGAGCTGGGCCTCGAAGCGGTCGCCGCTGCGCACCACCGGCGGCAGGCCGGCAATGAGCTGCAGGTCCTGGCTGACGGTGAGGGTGGTGGAGCCGCTGCCGAAGCGGTCCGCTCCCGCATCGGCCACCGCCACCAGGCGAAAGCGGGTGAGCGAGTCGTTCAGCGGCACATCCAACGTGGCGCGCCCCTGGGCGTCGAGCCTCACCACCGGGCGCCACAGCAGCAGGGTGTCGAACAGCTCCCGGGTGGGGTTGCGTCCACCGCCGCCGCCCGGCGGCAGCGCCTTGCGGCCGTAGTGGCGTCGCCCGACGATCTCGTTTTGCGCGGTGGCGGTTTCCACGCCCCAGGCGCGCGGCGGGTACATCTGCTCCAGCAGGTCCCAGGAGCCGTTGGGCGACAGGGCCAGCAGCCCTTCGTCCACCGCAGCGAAGGCGATTTCGCCGCCCGATACCGGCTTGCCGTCCTGCGTCACCACCACGGTGGCGCGGGCGGTCTGGCGCGGGCCGTACTGCGGCTTGTCGCTGGTGACCTGCACCTCCAGCCGCTGCGAGGCCAGGCCGATGTGCAGCTGCGCCACGCCCAGCTTGAAGGCGGGTTTGGCCAGATCGACCATCGCGGTGGGTGGCTGGTGGTCGGGGGCTTCCCGCCGCCAGGCGTTCCACCAGTCGAGTGGTGCGCGCCAGCCCCACTGGAAGAAGGAGTACCAGGGCACCTCCCGCAGCCGGCCGCGCAGCACCAGCGCACTGACGTAGACGTTGGGCGCCCAGGCCTCGGCGCCGTCCTTGCCGGCCCCGCCCTTCGGGATCGGCAGCTCGATCACCGGGTCGCTGCCGCGCAGCGTCAGCACCTGGGAGTGCAGGATGCCCTCGCGCTCCACCGTCAGCAGCACGGTGGCTTCGCGGAAGGGCATGCGCACCTGCAGCCGGGCGGTGTCGCCGGGCTGCAGCTCGCGCTTCTCAGGGATCAGGTCGATGCGGTCGTCGTTGTCCTGCGCAAACCACTGTTCGCCGCTGCCGCTGATCCACACGCTGGTGGCGGTTTCGACGGTGCGGCCCGCCTCGTCGGAGGCACGGGCGATCAGCTCCACCTCACCGGCAGCCTGCAGCAGGGCGTCGCAGGTGAGCAGCCCGCGGGCGTCGGTCTTGCCTTTGCAGACGGGGCCCAGGTCCTGCACCTCCTGCCGGTCCTCGTAGGCGTAGAAGCCGCCCACCACCCGCTGGCGGTGGCTGAGCAGCTGGATCCGGCGGGCGCGCAGCTCCACGAACTGGCCGCTGCGCGGCTTGCCGGCGGTGTCCAGCGCCACCACCTGCAGCGGCACCTGGCCGCGCTGCGCCAGCCAGGAGCGCGCCTTCAGCCCCAGCTGCAGCGTGGCGGGCCACACCGGCAGGGTCTGGGAGACGGTCTGGCGCTCCCCATTCGGGTCGTCGAAGCTCAACTCGGCCAGGAGTTCGGCCGGGCGTTTCAGCCGGGTCAGCGCGGCCTGACGGGGCAGGGTGACGGTGGCGGCGCCTTGCGGGTTGGTGCGCAGCGCCAGGCGATCGGCCAGCAGCACGCCGCCGGAGGGGGCGGCGGACGCCCCTTCCTCGCCCTCCGGTCGGTTGGCGGGGGCGTTCTGGTCACGTTCGCGGGGGGCGTTGAAGCTGTATTCCTCCCAGCCGGCGGGGGCCACCTCGCGTTCGCGCAGCAGGGCCGAGAAGCTGGCGGCGGTGGCCAGGCCGCCTCCGGCCATGTGGTTGAGCTGCACCGCGAAGTCCAGCGCGCCGGGGGCCACCAGCGGGCCTTTGGGCGGGCTGAGACGGGCATCGACCAGTGGCACGCGGAAGGCCTCCACCCGGAAGCGCCCGCTGCTCCACTGCCGTGCACCGCGGTGCAGGCTGAGCTCGTATTCGCCCAGCCGGGCCTGCGCGGGCACGGTCCACTGCATCGACACCGAACGCAGTGGTGCTTGCTCCGCCGCCGCACTGGCCGCACCCGCGGGCGGTGTGGGCAGGGCGGGCAGCGCGGGTAGCGCCAGCCGGGTCACTTCACCGCTGCCCACGTGGGTGATCTGCAGCTCGGTGGGCCAGTCGCTGGCGTTCAGCAGGGCCAGGCCGCGCTCGGTTTCGGCGCGCAGCACATGTTTCATCGACAGCGTTTCGCCGGCACGCAGCAGGCTGCGGTCCAGCACGCTGTGAGCGCGCAGCTCCGGCTCCACGCCGCTGGCGGTGGCCAGCCCGAAGCGCCAGGGCTCGATGCCGCGCATCCAGTGGCTGTAGACGAAGGCCAGGTCGCGCACGCCGTCCGGCCAGGCCTTGCGGGCGCTGACGAAGTAGGCCGCCTCGCCGATGCAGCGCTCGCCGTCCTCGTCGGCAAAGCCGCGCGGGATGCGCGCCAGGCCCTGCGCATCGGTGCGGCCGCTCCACAGGCTCTGGCCGCGGCAGTCGCTGACCGCCACGTCGGCGCCCACCACCGGGCGGGCGCGGTCCAGCGAGGTCACCCACACCAGGCTGGAGCTGCGCCCGCGCTTGAAGTGCACCCCCATGCGGGTGACCAGCACACCGCTGCGCACATACATCGGCGCCGGCTCGGCCAACAGTGCGCGGCCCAGCAGGCGCGACTCCAGCTCCAGCAGGTGGTAGCCGGGCTGCGGCAGCGGCAGGCCCAGCACTTCGGTGTCGCGCACCGGGGCGGCGACGGCTGCCGAAGCTGCCGCGGCCACCGAAGCGGCCGCGGACGGCGGCCGTGGCAGCGGCGTGCGGGTGACGCCGGACTCGCCGGCCAGCAACGACAGCTCCCGGCTGCCCACGCGCCGCTCCTGGCGCTGCGGCTTGCCATCCTCATCCCTGCCCTCCAACCACCAGCGCGCCTGGGGCTGGCCGGCCTCCTTGGCGGTGAAGCTGCTCTCGTGCCAGCGTGCGAGGCGGGCGTGCCAGCGCATCAGCTCGGCATCCGCTGTGTCGGCGCCCAGGCGCTTGGCCGCCAGCTGCGCCGTGCCGTCCAGCCCCGGGGCGAGGGCCTGCACATGCCGCAGCGTGATCGGCAGCAGCGCGGGCTCGCCGGCACTGCCGGCCTCCACCACGCCGAAGGGGGCGGCGGCGAACTTGGCCAGCGGTGGCATCGGCCCGGTGGCGGTGGCCAACGGGAAGGCCGCTGCGTTGGCCAGCTCCCGGCTGGTTTCATCGCGCAGGCCGGCGGGCAGGGTCAATTGGTAACGGGTGTTCTCGGCCAGCGGGGCGGCAAAGACGATCTGGCTGACGGTGGGGCCGGCGTCCTCCAGCTTCGGGACCAGACCCTGCGAAGCCGCTGCGGAGGCCGCGCTGGCTGGCCCGAGCTGCCCGATGGGCCCGAGCGGAACCAGCCGGGCCGCCTGCGCCTGCGCCCGCGGCACCGGGGCGGAGAAAACCAGCCGCATCGACCGCAGCGGCAGGCAGGGGGCCTCGGCGCGTTCGCGCTCGCAGCTGAATTCGGCGCTGAAGCGCTGCCGCACCGTCCACTGCCAGCTCTTCGTGCCGCGCGTGACGAGTTGGGGCGCACCGGCCGCCGCAATGCCCGCGCCCCACACCAGCCGCACGGTGGCCCCAGGCGGCAGCGGGCGCTGGCAGCGCAGCAGCAGGTGGCGCTGAGCCTGCGCCGCGGGGATGCGCCGCGACTTCAGCACCGCCTCGCGCGGGGCACCTTCCACCACCACCACCGGCAGGCGCTCGCCCAGCCCCTGCACCTCGCAGGCGGCGCGGCCGGCCAGCGACGCCACCTCCACCGGCCCGCTCAGGCGCAGCAGGAAGTGACCTTCCTCCTCCACC
>Ga0073899_10005713_pt1 | contig 10769 bp, 7 predicted proteins | sample KloWWTmetaKNB5Ph_FD_88975 | JGI IMG/M metagenome (GOLD analysis project Ga0073899, IMG submission 88975) | Active sludge microbial communities from Klosterneuburg, Austria, studying microevolution and ecology of nitrifiers - Klosterneuburg... | ecosystem: Engineered > WWTP > Aerobic digester >...
CGGGTCGAACTGCTGGTTGGTCCACGCCGAGAGCGAGCTCATGTTCTCGACGCCCTCGACGTGGCCGACGATGTTGCGGAACTCGCGCCGCTTGGTGCCGAGCATGCCCATGCACCAGCGCGGCTTGGTCGCCATGTTCACGAGGTTGGCCAGCGTCAGCTTGGGCGGCGCGGTCAGGCCGTTCTTCAGGTCCTTGTGGCGCTGGCCGATGATCTGCAGGTCGACCGTGAGCATCAGCGCCGAGCAGCGCGCCGCCTTGGCGCGCTCGATCAGGCGCTCCATGAAGGCGCGGTCGCGCATCACGTAGAGCTGGAACCAGAACGGCGCGCTGGTGTGCTCGCGCACGTCCTCGATCGAGCAGATGCTCATCGTCGAGAGCGTGAACGGGATGCCGAACGCCTCGGCCGCGCGCGCCGCGAGGATCTCGCCGTCGGCGTGCTGCATGCCCGTGATGCCGGTCGGCGCGATGGCCACCGGCATGGCGACATCGTGGCCGATCATCGTGGTGCGCGTCGTGCGCTTCTCGATGTCGATCGCGACGCGCTGGCGCAGCTTGATCTTGGCGAAGTCGCTCTCGTTCTCGCGGTATGTCGTCTCGGTCCACGAACCCGAGTCGGCATAGTCGTAGAACATGCGCGGCACACGGCGCTGCGCGAGCACGCGCAGGTCTTCGATATTGGTGATGACGGGTGGCATGGCGGCGGCCTGCTGTCGCCCGGAGCGGGCGCGGGGGATTATCGATCAGCCGCCGGGCGGGCCGCCGCAGGATCAACCCGCAGCAGGCGCGGGCGGTGCCTCGGCGTCGGCGTCGCCGAACAGCGGCAGGCTCGCTGCGGCCCCGGCACCTGCCGCCGCGTCGGTCGGTCGGCGCGCGCTGCCGGTCCGCCCCGCGGCGGCCGGCGCATCGGCGCGCGCCAGCGAGCCCACGCGCACGCCGAGCAGGCGCAGGCGCTGCGTCAGCTCGACGCGCTTGAGGCATTCGCCGGCGGTGCGGCGGATGCGCTTCGCGTCGGCGGTGGGCGCGGCCAGCGACTGGTCGCGCGTCACGGTGCGGAAGTCGTCGTAGCGCAGCTTGATGCCGATGGTGCGGCCGGCGTAGCCCTTGCGCTGCAGGTCGGCGGCGACCTGCTCGCACAGCTGCGTGAAGATGCGCGACAGCGCCGCGCGGTCGTGCACCGCGTGCAGGTTGCGCTCGAACGTCGTCTCGCGGCTGATCGAGACGGGCTCGCTGTGCGTGACGACGGGGCGGTCGTCGCGGCCGTGCGCTGCGTTCGCGAGCCAGGCGCCGTAGCTGCGGCCGAACTGGGCGACGAGCAGCGCCGGGTCGGCCGCGGCCAGATCGCCGACCGTCGTGATGCCCAGCGTCGCCAGCTTCGCCGCCGCCTTCGGACCGATGCCGTTGATCTTGCGCACCGCCAGCGGCCACACGCGCGCCGGCACGTCGGCCGCGTCGAGCAGCAGCGTGAGGCCGTCGGGCTTGTCGAGCTCCGAAGCGATCTTGGCGAGCAGCTTGTTGGGCGTGACGCCGATCGAGCAGGTCAGGCCGGTGGCGCGCAGCACGCTGTTCCTGATCTCCTGCGCGACGGCGCGCACGCCGCCGAGCGGGTCGTGGCCCACCACGTCGCGCACGCCGGGCACGTCGCTCAAGTCGATGTAGATCTCGTCGATGCCCCGGTCCTCGATCACCGGCGCGACCTCGGTCACGGCGGCCTTGAAGCGCCGCGAGTAGAGGCGGTAGCGGTCGAAGTCGACCGGCAGCAGGATCGCGTCGGGCGCGCGCTGCGCAGCCTTCATCAAGCCCATTGCCGAGTGCACGCCGTAGTCGCGCGCCGCATAGGTGGCCGTCGTGACGACGCCGCGGCCGGCGTAGCCGCGCAGCCGGGCGAACTCGCGCGTGCCATCGGCGCGCTGCACCGGCTGGTGCCGCCGGCCGCCGCCGATCACGACCGGCAGACCCTTCAGCTCCGGATAGCGCAGCAGTTCCACCGACGCATAGAAGGCGTCCATGTCCAGGTGCGCGATCAGCCGCGGCGGCAGCGTCATGGCAGCATTGTCGTTCCCTTGGCAAGACGGACAGGAGGCGCCGATGGGAGTGCATGTGGTGCGACTGGGAACGCCGCGCAGCCGCGGCGAAGGGCTGCGCCTGGGCACGGTGCGGCGTCCGCCGCGCGGCGTGCCCAAGGCCGAGGTGGCGGCGCGCGATTTCTACGACGTCTGGCTGCCCAAGCTGGCCCCGAGCGCCGAGCTGTTCGGCTGGCTGAAGGCGCAACCCGACCTCGACCACGCCTGGCCCGCCTTCGCGAAGCGCTACCGCGCCGAGATGAAGGTGCCCGACGCGCAGCACCTGCTGGCGATGCTGGCGGCGTTCTCGCGGCGCACCGATTTCGCGGTCGGCTGCTATTGCGAGAACGAGGCGCGCTGCCATCGGTCGCTGTTGCGCGGGCTGCTGAAGCAGCACGGGGCGGCGCTGGCTTGAAGCGGACGGCTGCGCCCGCGCCGAACGGTCGCGCGATGAGCGCGGCTGACGCAGTGAGACCCTAGCCGCCCAGCCGCGCCCGGTGCCGCGCCACCTGTGCCCGCACCTGCACGGGCGCGGTGCCGCCGAGCGTGCTGCGTGCCTCGAGCGAGCCGCGCAGGCTCAGCACGGCGTAGACATCCTTCTCAATCCTCGGATGGAAGCGCTGCAGCACATCGAGCGGCAGCTGTGCGAGGTCGACGCCCTGCGCGATCGCCGCCTTGACCGCATGCGCGACGGCCTCGTGCGCGTCGCGGAAGGGCAATCCCTTCTTCACCAGGTAGTCGGCGAGGTCGGTCGCCGTCGCATAACCCTTTAGCGCCGCGCGCTCCATCGCGTCGGCCTTGACCACGATACCCGCCACCATGTCGGCGAAGATGCGCAGCGTGTCGCGCAGCGTGTCGACGGTGTCGAACAGCGGCTCCTTGTCTTCCTGGTTGTCCTTGTTGTAGGCCAGCGGCTGGCCCTTCATCAGCGTGATCAGGCCGACGAGGTGGCCGACGACGCGGCCGGTCTTGCCGCGCGCGAGTTCGGGCACGTCGGGGTTCTTCTTCTGCGGCATGATCGAGCTGCCGGTGCAGTAGCGGTCGGGCAGTTCGACGAAGCCGAAGTTCTGGCTCATCCACAGGATCAGCTCTTCCGACAGCCGCGAGACGTGGACCATCACCAGGCTCGCCGCGGCCGTGAACTCGATGGCGAAGTCGCGGTCGCTCACCGCGTCGAGCGAGTTCTGGCACACGCAGGCCCGGCCTTCGTCGTCCACCATGCCGAGCGTGCGCGCGACGCGTTCCCGGTCGAGCGGGTAGCTGGTGCCGGCCAGCGCGGCGGCGCCCAGCGGCAGCCGGTTGACGCGCCGCCGCACGTCGGCCAGCCGCTCGGCGTCGCGCGCGAACATCTCGACGTAGGCCAGCAGGTGGTGGCCGAAGCTCACCGGCTGCGCCACCTGCAGGTGCGTGAAGCCGGGCAGGATGACGTCGACATGGCGTTCGGCCTGCCCGACCAGCGCGCGCTGCAGGTCGGCGAGCAGTGCGGCGATGGCGTCGATCTCGTCGCGCAGCCACAGCCGAACGTCGGTCGCGACCTGGTCGTTGCGCGAGCGCCCGGTGTGCAGGCGCTTGCCGGCGTCGCCGACGAGCTGCGTCAGCCGCGCCTCGACGTTGAGGTGCACGTCTTCCAGCGCGAGCTGCCAGTCGAACGTGCCGGCCTCGATCTCGGCGCCGATCGCCGCCATGCCGCGCCGGATCGCGGCCCAGTCGTCGGCCGCGAGGATGCCTTGCGCGTGCAGCATCTCGGCGTGCGCCAGCGAGCCCGCGATGTCGGCGCGCGCGAGGCGGCGGTCGAACGACACGCTGGCGGTGTAGCGCTGCACCAGCGCATCGACCGGCTCGGAGAACAGCGCGGACCAGGCCTGGGCCTTGTTGTCGAGGGGGTTCGATGACATTCGGTAACGGCAAACCGGCTAGGCGGGCGCGCGGGGCTCGGAGACAATCGCGCTCGAAACGGCCTTCATTCTATCGACGCGCCGCGTGAGCGGCGCCTCCTGCGGCTACACGATGAGCGATCGCGACACGGTCCCTTCGCGCCTCGACCTGCCGACGACGCGTCCGTCGTCGCTCGAGGTTGCCTCGACGCGGCCGAGCGAGCTGCGCAGCGGCCTGTTCGGCGCGTCGGTGCTCGGCCAGCTCGACGCGCAGGCGCAGGCCGCGCGCAGCAGCGGAGCCGGGTCGGCGTTCGACGTCTGCCACGTCGGCGTCGTGCTGCGCGCCGTGCTGCTGGTGCAGGCCGTCGTCGCGCTGGGCGTGCTCTACACCGCCGGCGGCTGGGGCGATTGGGTCGAGCGGCTCGCGCGCGGCTCGATCATGTCGCTGTGGGCCGTCGTCGCCTGGCTCGTCGCGTCGTGCGCGTTGAAGCGCTGGCTCGCGCCGCTGCCGACCGCCTGGCAGTGGGCGGCGGCGATGTCGCTCGGCGCACTGTGCGCCGCGCTCGGCGCCGCGCTGCTGCGCTACACGACGCTCGCGACGCTGCCGGCGCAGGCCTGGCTCGCGCCGCTGCTCAGCGGCGCCGCGATGGCGGGAGCGCTGTTCTATTGGCTGCGGCTGCGCGCGCAGGCGCAACTGCCGGCCGACACGACGGCGCGGCTCGCCGAGCTGCAGTCGCGCATCCGTCCGCACTTCCTGTTCAACACGCTCAACACGGCGGTGACGCTGGTGCGCGTCGACCCGGCGCGCGCCGAGGCCGTGCTCGAAGACCTGGCCGAGCTGTTTCGCGTCGCGCTGTCGGAGGCGGGCGAATCGGTGCCGCTGGCCGACGAGGTCGAGCTCGCGCGCCGCTACCTCGACATCGAGCAGGTACGCTTCGGCGACCGCCTGCGCGTGCAGTGGGAGATCGACCCTGCGGCCGGCGGCGCGCGCGTGCCGCCGCTGCTGCTGCAGCCGCTGGTCGAGAACGCCGTGCGCCACGGCGTCGAGCCCGACGCAATGGGCGGCGCGATCCGCGTGCGCACGCGCGTGCGGCGCTCCCAGGCGGTGATCGACATCGTCAACACCGTCGCCGGCGCGGCGTCGCGGCCCGGCCACGGCATGGCGTTGCTCAACGTTCGCGAGCGCCTGCGCCTGATGCACGACGTGGCGGCGCAGTTCGTCGCGCGCCGCGAGCGCGATGTGTTCCGCGTGCAGATCGTGGTTCCGCTCGCATGAACCCGCTTCGTGTTCTGATCGTCGACGACGAACCGCTCGCGCGGCTGAGGCTGCGCCAGCTCGTTGCCGACTGCGGCGACCCGCCGGCCGACGTTGCGGGCGAGGCGGCCGACGCGTCGCAGGCGCTCGCCTGGCTGAAGGACCGCGCCTGCGACCTGCTGCTGCTCGACATCAACATGCCTGGCGTCGACGGCACGCAGCTCGCGGCCGAGTTGAAGCGTCGCGCCGCGATCCATGGCGCGCCCGCCGTCGTGTTCGTCACGGCGCACCCGCAGCACGCGCTGAAGGCCTTCGAACTCGACGCCGTCGACTACCTGACCAAGCCGGTGCGCCGCGAGCGGCTGCAGGATGCGCTCAGGCGTGTCGCGCAGCGCCTCGCGCAGAACGTAGCGGCCCAGGCGGGCGACGAGCCGACGCTCGTCGTCAGCGACCGCGGGCGCATCGAACGAGTGCCGGTCTCCCAGGTGCTGTACCTCAAGGCCGAACTGAAGTATGTGACGCTGCGCACCGCGGCCCATACCTACGTGCTCGACGAGCCGCTGGCCGAGCTGGAGCAGCGCCTCTGCGAGCGCTTCCTGCGCGTGCACCGCAACGCTATCGTGGCGCGCAAGGCGGTGCGCGTGCTCGAGCGCCGCGTCGTCGCCGGCGAGGGCGACGACGAGGCCGGCGGCGGCGAGACCTGGGCCGTGCGCGTCGCGCCGACCGACGAATGGCTGGCTGTGTCGCGCCGCCAGCTCGCCGCGGTGCGCGAAGCCGTGCTCGCAGCGGGGGTGTGACGGTGGTGCCGATCGACCACGACCCCGGCCGCACCAGCGCGCCGCCGCCGCTGCGCTGGCCGCTGGCCGTCGCGCTGGTCGGCGTGCTCGCTGCGGCGGTGGTCGGCGTGATGATCGCCGACTTGCGCGCGCCGCCGCCCGATGCGGCGGCCACGCCGTTGTTCGCGTCGACGCTGTCGAGCGCCGCCGACGCGCCCGACGACGCGCCGCGCCGCCGCTCGTCCTTCGCCACGGCGCTCGTCACGTCGGCGACGCCGCTGTCGCCGGCGAGCAGCGGCGCGCGCCCGGCGGCGGGCGAGGTCGAGGTGTGCGGGCTCGGCTTCGTCGCCAGGTCGGAGGCCGACCCGTTCGGCGCGGCGCATCTGTCGAGCGCGATCCGGCTCGACGCGCACCGGCGGCTGCGAGCCGCGATGCAGGGCAGCGCCGACGAGCGCGTGCGCGCCGTCGGCTGGCTGTTCGCGGCATGGAACCGTGGCGACGACGCGGCATGGAATGCCGAAGGCGGCGAAGACGGTGTCGAGCAGCTCGCGCGCATCGCTATGCGCTCGCAGGATCCGTTCGTCTACGGACTGGCGGAACTCGCGTGCCGGCGGCCCGGCCGCGCTCCGGCGCCGGCCTGCCAGATGATCGGCGCCGAGCAGTGGAGCCGCATCGACGCGCGCAACGTCGTGCCCTGGCTGCAGCGCGCCGCCGATGCGCGCGCCCGCGGCGACGCCGCCGCCGAGGCCGAGGCGATGTATCGCGCCTCGATCGCGACGAAGAGCGACACGCATTGGGGCGCCGTGCCGAGCCTGGTCGCGCAGGCGCTGCCGGCCGACATGCCGCTCGCCGGCCGCACCGTGGTGATCGCCGAAGCCTGGTTGCTGCAGTCGCTCGTCGCGCCTTTCGACCTCTACCGCGTCATGCCGTACTGCAGCGCCGAGGCGGTGCGCGACGGCAATCGCCTGCAGGTCTGCGACGCACTGGCTCGAGTGCTGGTCGACCACGGGCGCTCGGCGCTCGACGGCACGATCGGCCGCCGCATCGGCGAGCTTGCCGGCTGGCCGCCGGCGCGGATCGACGCGCTGCGCGAAGAGCGGCAGGCGGTGCTCGATGCGGCCGCGGCGTACGTCGGCTCGCGCGGGCTCAGCTGCAGCGGCGTCGAGCGCAGCATCCGCTGGGCGCGCATGACGGCGGCCTACGGCGAGACGGGTGCGGCGCGCGAGCTGCTGCCCACGCTGGGACCGGCCGACGACAGCGCGCGCCGCGTGGCGGCTTCCGACGCACCGACGCCGCGCTGAGCGCGGCGCGCCGCTACGCCGCGAATGCGCGCTCCATTTCGCGGCGCAACTGCACGGCCGGGCTCGCCGCGTCGACCGCCACGTCGTTCCAGTGCACGGTTGCGCCGGCGGCGATGTCGCTCTTCAGCGTGACGCCGTGCGCCAGCCCGAGCGGCAACGCGCCGGCGGCCAGCGAGTCGCGCGCCGGCATCAACCGGCCCCAGACGGTGTAGCCGCCTTCGCCGTCGAGCTTCTCGCCGGCCTTCAACGCGCGCTTGGCCGTCGCGACGACATCGCCGTGGAACGCGATGGGCGCGCCGGTCGGCTCGCGCCGCAGTGCGGCGCTGGCCACGCTGATGCCGAGTTCGAGCCCGATCAGGTGGAACGGCTTGTACATCGACGAGTAGTTGCCGCTCGGGTCGGTGACGAGGCCGTACTCCTTGAGGCAGCGCCGCACGTACTCGCTGTCGGCGGCGAACGTGACCCAGACGCCCCAGCGCAGGTCGCGGTACACCGGCCGCTGGTCGCGCTCGAGCGACGAGATCACCTCGACCTGGCCGCGGTGGTGCAGCGCGCCGCCTTCGGAGCGCGGCCGCAGCACGCGTGCCAGGTCGTCGACGCCGCAGGGAGGAAAACCGAGCCCCTGCGGCGCCGGCGTCAGCCCTGTCGCGTTGGCGACGGCGGCCATCTCGATCGCGCTCTTGGTGCCGTCGAGGAAGGAGTTGAACATCTGCGGGTTCATGCCGCCGAGACGCGCGTCCTCGGCCGTGAGGCCGTAGTGCGGCCACACCGTGTCGGGCGTCGACGCGTGGTACTCGCGCAGATACTTCGTGCCCTTGCCCGCGCCGACGACGTCGAAGCCCGCGGTGCGCGCCCAGTCGACCATCTCGCAGATCAGCGCCGGCTGGTCGCCGTAGGCCAGGCTGTAGACGATGCCGGCTTGTCGCGCGCGCTGCGCCAGCAGCGGCCCGGCCAGCGCATCGGCCTCGACGTTGACCATCACGACGTGCTTGCCGTGCGCGCAGCACTGCAGCACGTGGGCGATGCCGGCGGCGGGCGAGCCGGTCGCGTCGATCACGACGTCGACCGCGTCGCTGGCGATCAGCGCGGCGGCGTCGTCGGTGACGAAGGTGGTGCCGTGCTTGCGTGCATCGTCGAAGCCGCGCGCCGCAATCCGGTCGACCGGCCAGCCGACGTGCGCCAGCGCCGCGCGTGCCCGCGGCGGGCTCAGGTCGGCTACCGCCGCGAGGTGGATGCCCGGCGTGCGCCGCGCCTGGCTCAGGTACATCGAGCCGAACTTGCCGGCGCCGATCAGGCCGACGCGCACCGGGCGGTCTTGCGCGGCGCGCTCCCTCAACATCGAATGCAGGTTCATACCGTACTCCTGAGCCACCTCAGCGGGCTTCAGCCCGTATTGCGCAACCCCGCCGCCACCCCGTTGATCGAGATGTGGATGCCGCGCCCCACGCGCTCGTGCGTCGGCTCGCCGGGCGGCTGGGCGCGGTGGCGGCGCATCAGTTCGACCTGCAGGTGGTTCAGCGGGTCGAGGTAGGGCAGGCGGTGCTCGAGCGAGCGCGCGAGCGACGGGTTCGACGCGAGGCGCCGCCGTTCGCCGGTGATCAGCGCCAGCACGTCGGCGGTGCGCTGCCACTCGGCGCGGATCGCCGCGAAGATGCGTTTGCCGGCGCGGCGGTCGGCGACCAGCTCGACATAGCGCGCGGCAATGCCGAGGTCCGTTTTCGCGAGCACCATGTCGAGGTTGGACAGCAGCGCGCGGAAGAACGGCCACTGCCGTTCCATGCGGCGCAGCAGCGCCAGGCGGGCGGCGCGCTGCTTCGCCGGCACGGCGCCGAGCCAGGCCTCGATGCCGCTGCCGAAGCCGCACCAGCCCGGCAGCGCGACGCGGCACTGGCCCCAGCTGAAGCCCCACGGAATGGCGCGCAGGTCCTCGATCGCGCGCGAGGCCTTGCGCGATGCCGGCCGCGAGCCGATGTTCAGGCCGGCGATCTCGCGGATCGGCGTCGCGTCGTAGAAGTAGTCGGTGAAGCCCGGCGTCTCGTAGACCAGCTTGCGGTAGGCCGCCATGCTCGCCGCGCTGATCTGCTCGGCGGCCTCGAGGAAAGCCTTCGGCGCGCTGCGGGTCGGGTGCAGCAGCGTGGCTTCGAGCGTCGCCGCGACCAGCGTCTCGAGGTTGCGCAGGCCGATCGCCGGGTTGGCGTACTTCGACGCGATCACCTCGCCCTGCTCGGTGAGGCGGATCTGGCCGTTCACCGTGCCCGGCGGCTGCGCGAGGATCGCCTGGTAGCTCGGGCCGCCGCCGCGGCCCACCGTGCCGCCGCGGCCGTGAAACAGGCGCAGCCGCATGCCGTGCGAGCGCTGCAGTTCGTCGAACAGTTCGACCAGCGCGATCTCGGCGCGGTAGAGCTCCCAGTTGCTGGTGAAGAAGCCGCCGTCCTTGTTGCTGTCGCTGTAGCCGAGCATCACGTCCTGCTCGGCGCCGGAGCGCGCGAGCAGCGCCGCGATGCCGGGCAGCGCATAGAAGTCGCGCATGATGCGCGCCGCGTTGCGCAGGTCGGCGATGGTCTCGAACAGCGGCACGACGATCAGGTCGGCGACCGAGCCGGCGTCGTCGAGCGTGCCGCGCACGAGCCCGGCTTCCTTTTGCAGCAGCAGCACTTCGAGCAGGTCGCTCGCGTCTTCGGTGTGGCTGATGATGTAGTGGCGCAGCGCGTCGCGGCCGTAGCGCCGCCGCATCTCGACCGCGGCCTCGAAGATCGCCAGCTCGCCCAGCGTGCTCTCGTCGTAGGCGGCGGTCGGCACGCGCAGCGGCCGCGCGTCGCACAGCAGCTCGACGAGCAGCGCGCGGCGCGCCGCTTCGTCGAGCGCCGCATAGGCGGGCTCGATGCGCGCCACCTTCAGCAGCTCGGCGACGACGGCCTCGTGCCGGTCGGAGTTCTGCCGCAGGTCGACCGTGGCGAGGTGGAAGCCGAACACCTGCACCGCGCGGATCAGCGGCGCCAGGCGCGGCGCGACCAGCGCCTGCGCATGGTGCGCGTGCAGCGACGATTCGATCACCAGCAGGTCGGCGAGAAAATCATCGGCGCGGCGGTAGGGATCCTGCGGCGCGACGGCGTGGCGCAGCGCCTCGGTGCCGGTCAGCGCGTGCAGCGTCGCCGCGAGCCGCGCATAGGTGCCGGTCAGCGCGCGGCGATACGGCTCGTCGGCACGGTGCGGGTTGTCGTCGGGCGAGCGCTCGGCGAGCGCTCGCATCCCGCTCGACACGCCGACCAGCGTGCCCGAGATCGACAGCTCGGCGCCGAGCGCGTGCACCTCGGTCAGGTAGTGGCGCAGCACCGTCTCGGCCTGGCGCGCCAGCGCCATGCGCAGCGTGTCGGCGCCGACATTGGGGTTGCCGTCGCGGTCGCCGCCGATCCAGTTGCCCATGCGAAAGAAGCTCGCGATGTCGTGCCCCGGCAGCGCGCGCTCGATCTCTGCGTAGAGCCGCGGGATCTGGCGCAGAAAG
>Ga0073899_10005714_pt1 | contig 10767 bp, 7 predicted proteins | sample KloWWTmetaKNB5Ph_FD_88975 | JGI IMG/M metagenome (GOLD analysis project Ga0073899, IMG submission 88975) | Active sludge microbial communities from Klosterneuburg, Austria, studying microevolution and ecology of nitrifiers - Klosterneuburg... | ecosystem: Engineered > WWTP > Aerobic digester >...
CCCATCATCTTGAGGGTGTAGACCAGCGAGAGCAGCTCGAGCTCGTCGGCGTCGAAGTCGCGGAGCATGACGCCGAGGGTGCGCGAGCCGTCGAGCTGGGCGAGCCAGTTGGCCTCGCTGGGCTCGAGCAGGAGCTCGGCGGTCAGGGCCGCGCGGCCGGCTTCGCTGCGGTCGGCCTCGGCGAGGCTGGGGCGCTGGTCGCGGGGGCCGATGGCCTCCCACAGGCGCTTGAGCGGGATGCGATGGCGGGCGCCGCCCATGATGATGGCGGCGGTCGGTTTATCGAGGGTGACGGGCTCGGTGCAGACGACATCGGCCTCGAATTGCCAGCTGCCGTCGATCCACAGGAACATCGCGTCGAGCATGCGCAGCAGGTGCTCGCCGAGCGACTCGTCGAGCTCGCGCTGGCGGATGAGGCCGGCGTCGAGCAGCAGCTCGCCGATGCGCTTGCCGTCCTTCGCGGCGATCAGGTGCTGGGCGGCGTCGTACTGCGCGCGGCTGAGCAGGCCGCGGGCGAGGAGGCGGTCGGTGAGGCGGTCGCTGCTCTGGTTGCTGCGGGCGAACACCGGCTGGCCCTGCGTCAGCCACAGCTGCTTGACGACATCGCCGCGTTGCACGCGCAGGCAGCCGGTCCGCCGACCCTCGTGCAGCCGCCACAGCAGCTCGGGGACCTGGACGTCGCGCAGTTCGCCGGTCTGGCCGATGAGCGAAGCCCCTCCGGGTGGTTCGTCGCTGTGCGTGTCTTGCATGGCGGTGCGCCGCTGGTCGCCCAGCATAATCCAGCTTCGCGTCGCTGCGCGAACGGCGGTGTCGCGGCCGGAGATCGGGGTCGGGCGGATCCGCACGCGAGGGGCGTGTACGCGCGTCTGTGGCCGCCGGGCGGGGGCAGGCGATGCGGTCGCTCGTCGGTGGCCTGGGGCCCATGGGGCAGGAGATCTCCGGCGCGCCATGAGGCCCCCGCGGGCGCCGGCCGCAAGCGCCGAGCCTTGCGAGCCGGCGAGGAAGCGGACTAAAACCGCCGACCATGATGCTCCGTCCGCTCGCCGTGTTCGCGCTGTGTGCCGTCGCCTGTCAGAAGCCCGGGGACGCGAAGACCGACGCGAAGACCGACGCGAAGGCGAGCGGCGAGGGCGGCGTCGTCGGTGCGGGGAGCAGCGCCGCGGGCGGGGCCGTGCAGGCGGCCGGCGTGGTCACCGAGTGTCCGAAGTCGCTGGGCGGGTCGGACAAGCTGCACCGGGTGATCTCGAAGGATTGCGGGGTCATTCCGGTCACCGAGGATTACTACGTCGACGGCGGCAGCCTGACGCTCGAGGCGGGCGCCTCGTTGAGCTTCAAGGACGGCGTCGGGCTGTTCATCGGCTACTACGAGCCCGCGAAGCTGATCGTGAAGGGCAGCGCCGCGAGCCCGGTGGTGCTGACGGCGGCCGGGGACCAGGCCGCGGGGGCGTGGCGCGGCGTCTCGCTCAACGCCAACGCCGACCGCTCGGTGGTCGAGGGTCTGGTGATCGAGTACGCCGGCAACGACGAGAGCGCGCTGTTCGTCGACGCGGAGGACGTCACGCTCAGGGGCGTGAAGATCCGCGACGCGAAGGGCACCGGCCTGCTGGTCAGCGACGCGGCGAGCTTCGCCGCCTTCGCCGACAACGAGTTCAAGAAGCTCGGTCGACCGGCGGCGATCGATGTGCCGGCGCCGGCGGTCGCGGGGCTCGGGGGCGGCAATCGCTTCGACCCCGGCGCGCACGTGCTGGTGCGCGGCGGCACGGTGGCGCGCAGCGCGAAGTGGCAGAGCCCGGGGGCGCCGCTGGTGCTCGCGGGCGAGGTCTACGTCGACGGCGAGGCCGGGCAGCGGGCCACGCTCGAGCTGGCGCCGGGGCTGGAGCTGCGCTTCACCGAGGCCGGCGCGCTGCTGATCGGCTACTACAGCCTCGCGGGGCTGAACGCGCGGGGCACGGCGGAGGCGGCGATCACCTTCACCGCGCACGAGCGGCGCGAGGCTGGCGGCTGGCGCGGGGTCGGGGTCCACGCGCAGGGCGAGGCGACCATCGAGCGGGCGCTGTTCGAGTTCGGCGGCAAGGCGGCGGACGAGGGCGCGGTGTTCGTGCGGGGCGGCGCGTTGTCGTTGACGGGGACGACCTTTCGCAGCGACGTGATCGGGGTGTCGCTCGACGAGTCGGCGAAGCTGACGGCCTTCGCCGACAACACTTTCGTGGCGACGCCGACGGCGGTCACGCTGACGCCGGGGCAGATCGCCGGGCTGGGTGAGGGCAACGCCTACGATCGCGACAGCAAGATCCGGAGCGGCGGCGGCGGCGTGAAGGGCAAGGCGACCTGGCACGCGCAGGGGGCGACGATCGAGCTCACGGGCGAGGTGTACGTCGATGATGGCGAGCTCTCGATCGATCCGGGGGTCACGCTGCTGGCCGGGCCCGACGCGCAGCTGACGGTCGGAGCGTCGACCCGGGGGACGCTGCAGATCCGGGGCACGGTGGCCTCGCCGGTGACGATCGGGCCGGTCGCCGCGGGCGGAGCGTGGCGCGGCATCTCGCTGGCCGGCAGCGCCCGCGCCAACGTGCTCGAGAACCTGGTGATCACCGGCGCCAGCAACGACGCGGCGATCCAGGTCGAGGGCGAGGTCGATGTGACGCTCAGCGGCGTGACCTGCTCGAAGTGCAGCGGCGCGGTGGTCGGCTGGCGCTGCGGCGCGAAGGTCACGAGCTCGCAGGTGCTGGCGACCGACGGCACGCCGAAGCTCGAGCTCAAGCCCGAGGGCTGCTGAGGGCGGCAGCGGGTCACGGGGGCGGCGGTCGGCGGGCTGCTTGCGGAGCGTTGCGGAGCGTTGCGGAGCGTTGCGGAGCGTTGCGGAGCGTTGCGGGCTGCTTGCGGGCTGCTTGCGGAGCGTTGCGGAGCGTTGCGGGCTGCTTGCGGAGCGTTGCGGAGCGTTGCGGGTCGTTGCGGGTCGTTGCGGATCGTTGCGGAGCAGCGGTGGCGAGCGGCGAGGGCGTGGGCTTGCGCGGCGGGCTGCGCCCCGTAGTATGCTGGCTCATGCGATTCTTGATGCTTGGATTGATTGTGCTGCCTCTGGCGGCGTGTAACTTGCGCATCGGCGAGGAGACGGACGGCGCGAGCGGGACGGGCACCGAGGCCACGATCGCGTCGGGCACCGGCGAGCCGCCGACCACGAGCGAGGGGCCGGTCACGGGCGGTGATTCGGGGAGCAGCGGCCCGGGGAGCACGGGCGAGGCGACGGGGAGCAGCGGCCCGGGGAGCACGGGCGAGGCGACGGGGAGCAGCGGGGACGCGAGCGGGGCGAGCGACGAATCCGGGGGCACGGCGACGGGCGGCGGCGTCGACATGGGCGGGGCGAAGTTCGGCGACGCGACGGTCGACGACAGCTGCGCGCCGGATGATGGGCCGGCGCTCGAGTTTCGTCTGCGGCTGCCGGCGGCGGTCTGCGGGACGGACTGGTCGGGGGACGTGGTCCGGGCGATGCTGTTCCAGGGCGGGCCGCTGGCGCCGGGCGATTATCCGCTCGGCGGCGGCGCGGGCTTCGGCTGGTGGCAGCAGGGCGACCTGCCGCCGGAGTCGAGCAGCGAGGGCACGATCACCATCGACAGCTGGGAGGGCGACATGGTCACCGGGTCCTACACGCTCACGTTCGCGGGCGCGGTGCTCGAGGGCGAATTCGCGGGTCCGCGCTGCCCCCCCGACGGGCTGTGCGGCTGAGGCCTTCGGGCCTGAAGACATGTCTGATGGGGCATGTCCGATGGGGCATGATTCTTCAGACATGCCCCATCGGACAGGCTCAGGGCAGGTCGAGGACGGCGAGGGGGGCGAGGGCCTGGGCGGTGGTGCCGTCGCCGAGCTGGCCGCGCTGGTTGCTGCCCCAGCACATGACGCGGCCGCCGCTGCGCAGGGCGCAGGTGTGGTCGACGCCGGCGGCGAGGCGCAGGACGTCGCCGATCTTCTGGCCGGGGACGGGGACCTTGGCGGGGCTGCGCGAGCCGTTGCCGAGCTGGCCGGTGCTGTTGTTGCCCCAGCACATCACCTGGCCCGGGGCGGCGGCGCAGGTGTAGCTGCGGCCGGCGGCGAGGGCGGTGACGTTGGCGACGCCGCCGACGGGGACGCGGGTCGACCAGTTGCTGGTGATGTTGGCGCCGAGCTGGCCGAGGTCGCCCTTCCCCCAGCAGGCGATCAGGCCGGTGGCGCGGCGGATGCATGTGTGCTCGTCGCCCGCGGACAGCTCGACCGCGTCGGCGACCTTCTGCACGAACTGCGGGGTCAGCAGCTCGGGGAAGCCGATGGTGTGCCCGCTGCCGACCTGACCGAAGAAGTTGCCGCCCCAGCACAGCACCTTGCGGCCGCTCTGGAGCGCGCAGGAGTGGTCGGTGCCGAGGGCGAGCTGGGTCACCTGGTTGACGCTGCCGGCGACGGCGACCGGGCGGGCGCTGTCGTCCTTCTTGCCGTTGCCGAGCTGGCCGTTGGCGTTCTTGCCCCAGCACAGGACCGGGCCGGCGCGGCGGACCGCGCAGGTGTGCTCGCCGCCCGCGGCCAGCTGGACCGCGTCGGCGAGGCCGTCGACGGCGACCGGGCGGCTCTTCATCGCCTTGCTGCCGTCGCCGAGCTGACCGCTGCCGTTGCGCCCCCAGCAGGAGACCTGGCCGTTGCTGCGGCGGGCGCAGGCGTGGCCGGAGCCGGCGGCGACCTGGACGACGTCGTCGAGGCCGGAGGCGGGCTGGGCGAGGGAGCGGTCGACGAAGTTGCCGTCGCCGAGCTGGCCGAGGCCGCCCGCGCCCCAGCACTGGGCGGTGCCGCCCGCGGCGGCGCAGGAGAAGCCGTCGCCGCTGCTCAGGTCGGTGGCATCGGTGAGGTTGCGGACGGTGCTGGCCTGGCCGTCGTCGGCGCCGGCCGGGAGCAGGCCGGCGCCGAGGGCCGCGCCGTCGTTGCTCCCCCAGCACTGGACGGTGCCGGTGCGGGTGAGGGCGCAGGTGTGGTGGCCGCCGGCGGCGACGGCGGTGACGGCGGGGAGGGCGCGGACGGGCACGCCGCTGGCGCGGTTTTCGGTGGTGCCGTCGCCGAGCTGGCCGCGGCTGTTGCGGCCCCAGCAGGTGACGTCGCCGTTGCTGCGGATGCAGGTGTGGTCCTCGCCGGCGCTGATGTCGGCGACCTTCGCGACCCCGGGGACGGCGGCGGGGGTCCTGGTGAAGCCCTCGCCCCAGCACACGACCGGTCCGGCGCGGCGCACGGCGCAGGTGTGGTCGCCGCCGGCCACGAGGAGGATCGCGTCGGCGAGGCCCGGGACCGGGGCCGGGGTGGGACGGCGCGGGCTCGGATCGCCGAGCTGGCCCGCGGCGCCGGTGCCCCAGCACAGGACCTTGCCGGTGTTGGTGCGCGCGCAGGTGTGGGCGGTGCCGGCCGCGACCTCGACGGCGTTGGCGAGGCCGGCGACCTGCACCGGCGCGACCCAGGTCTGGCGCCCCTCGTTGCCGAGCTGGGCCCCGCGGTTGTCGCCCCAGCACAGCACCGTGCCGCCGCGACGCAGAGCGCAGGTGTGGTTCCGGCCGGCGCGCAGCTGGATCGCGTCGCTGAGGCCGCGGACGGGCACGGGGCGGGCGCTGGCGGCCCCCGGGCGGCCCTCGCCGTCGCCGAGCTGGCCGCTGGCGTTGCTGCCCCAGCACGCGACCGTGCCGCTGCGCTGGCGCGCGCAGCTGTGCTGGGCCCCGAGCGCGAGCTCCTCGGCGTCGGCGAGGTCGCGGACGGTGACGGGCCGCGGGCTGTCGCGCAGGTTGCCGTCGCCGAGCTCGCCGCTGCCGCCGCGACCCCAGCACTGCACGCCGCCGGCCTGGCGGCGCACGCAGGCGTGGTCGCCTCCGGCCGCGAGCTCGAGGATCGGCCCTGAGATGGCCGAAGGGACAGGTGTAGGTTTGGCCGCGGGACCCGGCTGCGTCGGGGCGGTGCCCGCGGGGCTCGGCGTCGAGGGGCTCGGCGGGCGCGGGCCGTAGCCGCGGGGGCCCTGGTTGCACGCGGCCCCGACGAGCGAGACGAGCACCGGGAGGATGAGCAGGGACGGCGTGCCGCGAGACATCGTCTCGCCAGTATGCGGGCAGCGCGCAGCGACCTGCAACGTCGCAAGCCGCGCGGGTCGCACGGCAAAAACGACACGACCCGAAGCGTCGGGACAGCTTCGGGTCGGAAGTAGTTAAGTTATTTAAACAATCGTCGGGGCGAGAGGATTCGAACCTCCGACCCCCTGGTCCCGAACCAGGTGCGCTACCAGGCTGCGCTACGCCCCGAGGGAGCCGGTGTTTATCGGAGGCGCGCACGCTTGTCAAAGGCTTTTTGGCCCGACCTGGGTGGCAGGCAAAGCTCACGCGTGGCGGACGCTTCGGACGGCCCGCGGCGGCGCGGCCGATCCTTCGATCAGGGCACGCGCCGCCGCGGGTTCGCTCGCCTCTTCATGCGCTGTCACGCGGCGCGCCGCGCAGGGACGGCCCGAAGCTCGGGCCGCTCGCGCTCGAGCAGAAATCGCCACAGCGGCATGGCGGCCTTCTGGCGGTTGCACGGGCCGCAGCAGGGCACGAGGTTGTCGGGCGTGCTCCGCCCGCCGCGTGATCGGGGGATCACGTGGTCGCGGGTGAGGCTGCGTCGACACAGGCGCGCGCTGCAGTAGGTGCACAGCGGCACCACGTGCCACTGGTAATGGCGAAACTCGCTGGCGTGACACGGATCGAGGCGATCGTGGATGACATCGGCGACGGACGCCGGCTTGTACTTCGCGGTCTCCCGGAGCCGGCCCAGACGCCCGTCGCCCTGCCCCTGACGCCGTCCGCTGCGGCGCAGCCGACGGGCCAGGTAGAACTCGGGGCCGCGCTCCGGGCGGCTCGTGATGGTGTCATATTCGTGCTTGAGTCGCTCGCACATGACGATACCTCCTCTCTCTGGCAGCGGGGCCCCGCTGCAGGTTCATGCGACATACGCGTGACGCCGCGTCAATCGGTGTAGGTGAGCGTGCTCCAGCGCGGGACGGCGACGACCTGGCCGTCGCGCAGCTCGATGTCGGCCTCGACCTCCATGCCGCGGTTGGCGACGCGGACGCGGTCGCCGGCGCCGACGTGGAGCTCGACGAGCCGCTGGGCGGGCAGCAGGATGCACTGACGGTCCGGGGCGCGACACGACAGATCGGCATAGATGGTACGCATGATCGTTCTCCTCGCTGACATCGGTCGGCGCCGCGCCTCGCCGTATTCGAGGCAGGACGGCGGACGACCGCGATCGTTCTGTTGTAAGAGGTGAAGGGAAGATAATGGTGGGCGTCCGGCGCGGCCCACGGCGGCCGCCGCCGCATCACGCGTCAGCGCATGAATGTGGGCAGACGGCGCCTTTCAGCGAGGGACGCGTTCAGGTCCTTCGCGGCGTTTGCTCGTCGCGGCGGTCGGCCCGTGCGGGCAGTCGCCCTGACGACGACGCCGGAGGGTCCGGCGGCCGGTTGCCCGGTTGCCGCCTGACGACGGTGCTGCGCTGATCCGGCCCGAGGGCGTGAATCAGGCCGCGAAGCGCGGCAGGGAGCCGAGCGACGGCATGACGAGCGCCATGCCGAAGGGCTTGAGCGAATCGAGCAGCGCCGAGCGACCTGGTCCCGACGCGCTCGCATCACACGCACGCAGGATCGACGCCACGCCCGTGGGGGCGGTGATCTGGGTGCTTGTGCGAGCGTTATAGTCGTGGACGGGAAGCATGGGTACCTCGATTAGCGGAGAGGCAATCTACCCGCGCCGAATTTCCTGTCAAGGAGATTTTTCGCCGCGCGCGAAGGAAATATTAACTGCGCAGTTTCGGCCCGGCCAGCCGGGCGGCCGGGTCGCCGCCGAGAGCTTCGATATCCTCACCGCCGCCGGCTACGCCCGCGACGGCGAGGCTATCGATACGGCGACCTGCGCCCGGCGAGGCGCGGGCGTACGTAACTGGATGCTCTAAACGAGCAGGACGCCGCGGGCGCGCAGGAGGGCGAGGACCTGCTCCACACATTCCTCGGGCGCGAGGATGTCGGTCGGCAGGAGCAGGTCGGGGGCGTCCGGGGGCTCGTAGGCCGCGCTGACGCCGGGGAAGGCCTTGAGCTCGCCGCGCTCGGCGCGGGCGTACATGCCGGTGCGGTCGCGCTGGCGGCAGACCTCGAGGGGGGCTGCGAGGTGGACCTCGATCACGTTGTCGTCGCCGAGGAGATTGCGGACGCGCTGGCGGACGGCCGCGTGCGGGGCCACGAACGCGCAGATGCAGAGCATTCCGGCGTGGTTGACGAGGCGGGCGACCTCGGCGCTGCGGCGCAGGTTCTCGCTGCGGTCGTCGACGGAGTAGCCGAGGTCGCGGGAGAGGCCGCGGCGCATGGCGGGGCCGTAGAGGACGGTGACCGCGCGGCCGGCGTCGAAGAGGCGGCGCTCGAGCGCGTAGGCGAGGGTGGCCTTGCCGGACGCGGGCAGGCCGGTGAGCAGGAGGGTGACGGCGCGCTGGCCGAAGCGGACGGCGCGCTCGGCCGTGGTGACGGCGCTGCCGGGGTCCTCGGGGCCCTCGTCGACGCCGGGGGCGGTCCACGGGTCCTCGCTCGGCCTGTCGCCGCGCTCGAGCAGCATGCCGGCGCCGACGGTGCCGTTGCTGCTGCGGTCGATGAGGATGAAGGCGCCGGTGGCCCGGTTCTGCTTGTAGGGGTCGTAGGCGATCGGTCGGTGGAGGGCGAGGGTGACGCGGCCGACCTCGTTCATCGCCAGGCTGCTGGCGGGGCGGCGCTCGAGCGAGTTGACGTCGACGGCGTGGTGCAGCTGCGCGAGCTCGGCGGGCACGACCCTGGTGGTCTGCTTGAGGCGGTAGCTGCGGCCGGGCACGAACGGCCTCTCGGCCATCCACACGACCATCGCCTCGACCTCGTCGCCTTGCAGGGGCAGCTCGTCGGGGCGGACCAGCATGTCGCCGCGGCTGCAATCCACTTCATCCGCGAGGGTGAGGGTGACGGCCATCGGGCTGTGGGCCGTCTCGAGCTCGCCGTCGAAGGTGACGATCTTCTGAATGTGGGTGCGGGCGCCGGAGGGCAGGACCATGACCTCGTCGCCGCGGCGCAGCACGCCGGAGGCGATGGTGCCGGCGAAGCCGCGGAAGTCGAGGTTCGGGCGCTGGACCAGCTGGACGGGGAAGCGCAGCTCGCCGAGGTTGCGGTCGGAGGCGATGTGCACCGATTCGAGGTGGGCGAGCAGCGGCGGGCCGACGTACCAGGGCATGGTGGTCGCGGCGGCGTCGACGACGTTCGCGCCGGTGAGCGCGGACATCGGGATGAACACGAGGTCGTGGACCTCGAGCTTGGCGATGAAGTCGGTGTAGTCGCGCTTGATGCGCTCGTAGACCTGCTCGCTGTGGTCGACGAGGTCCATCTTGTTGATGGCGACGACGAGGTGCTTGATGCCGAGCAGCGCGCAGATGAAGCTGTGGCGGCGGGTCTGCGGCATGACGCCGTGGCGGGCGTCGATGAGGATGATCGCCAGCTGGCAGTTGCTGGCCCCGGTGGCCATGTTGCGGGTGTACTGCTCGTGGCCCGGGCAGTCCGCGATGATGAACTTGCGGCGGTCGGTGCTGAAGTAGCGGTAGGCGACGTCGATGGTGATGCCCTGCTCCCGCTCGGCGCGCAGGCCGTCGGTGAGCAGCGCGAGGTCGACGGCGCCGCCGGTGGTGCCCTGCTTGACGCTGTCGCGCTTGACCGCGGCGAGCTGGTCCTCGTAGATCTGGCGGGTGTCGTGGAGGAGGCGGCCGATCAGGGTCGACTTGCCGTCGTCGACGCTGCCGCAGGTCAGCAGGCGCAGCAGCTCCTTCTGCTGGTGGCGCTCGAGGTACGCGGCGATGTCGACCTTCTCGAGCTCGGCGAGTTCACGGCTTCGCATCAGAAGTAGCCCTCCTTCTTCTTCTGCTCCATGCTGCCGGACTCGTCGTAGTCGATCAGTCGGCCCTGGCGCTCGGAGTGGGTGGCGACCAGCATCTCCTCGATGATCTCGGGGACGGTGGCGGCGGGGCTCTCGACCGCGCCGGTCAGCGGATAGTCGCCGAGGGTGCGGAAGCGGACCGTGCGCGGCGTCGGGACCTCGCCCGGGCGCAGGCGCATGCGCTCGTCGTCGACGACGATCACGGTGCCGTCGCGCACGATCGAGGGGCGGGCCTTCGCGAAGTAGAGCGGGGTCAGGGGGATCTGCTCGAGGTGGATGTACAGCCACACGTCGAGCTCGGTCCAGTTGCTGAGCGGGAACACCCGGATGCTCTCGCCGGGGTTGACCTTGCCGTTGTAGAGGCTCCACAGCTCGGGCCGCTGGTTCTTCGGGTCCCACTGCATCTGCTTGTTACGAAACGAGTAGACCCGCTCCTTGGCGCGGGCCTTCTCCTCGTCGCGGCGGGCCCCGCCGAAGGCCGCGTCGTAGCCGCCGGCCTTGAGCGCCTGGACCAGCGCCTGGGTCTGCATCGCCGCGCTGTACTGCGGGGTCGGGAAGTCGAAGGGGTTCATGCCCTCGGCCAGCGCCTGCTCGTTGGTGTAGACGATCAGGTCGAGCGCGTGCTCGCTGCAGAACGCGTCGCGGTAGGTGAGCAGCTCGCGAAAGTCCCAGGTGGTGTTGATGTGCAGCAGCGGGAAGGGCGGGCGCGCCGGGAAGAACGCCTTGCGCGCGACGTGCAGCATGCAGGCCGAGTCCTTGCCGCCGGAGAACAGCAGCACGGGGCGCTCGAACTCGGCGACGACCTCGCGGATGA
>Ga0073899_10005715_pt1 | contig 10767 bp, 8 predicted proteins | sample KloWWTmetaKNB5Ph_FD_88975 | JGI IMG/M metagenome (GOLD analysis project Ga0073899, IMG submission 88975) | Active sludge microbial communities from Klosterneuburg, Austria, studying microevolution and ecology of nitrifiers - Klosterneuburg... | ecosystem: Engineered > WWTP > Aerobic digester >...
AACCCGCTCAAGGTCGGCGTCGACAACGTCCCCGAGCGCGCCGACAGGATCCGCAAGGAGGTCGAGGCGCACGGTGGTCCTGCGCACGGCGGTGAGCACGGCGGCGACCACAAGGCCGCGGCTGGCGGTGACCACAAGGCCGCGGCCGACCACGCACCGGCCAAGCACTGAGGCAGCGACGCGTCCGACGCGAGGAGGGCGACCTACCGGGCTCCGGGGGTCGCTCTCTACGTTGGTTCGTGGAGTGGTGTCAACGACCGCCGTCGTCCCGGGACATGTCCGATAGGACATGTCCCGCAGGGACGGCGATCACAGTCCGGCGGCCGACGGGGCGCCGCAGGCCAGCCATTCGCCGAGGCGGGCCCGCTCGTCCGCCGCGGGGGCGCCGATCGGCGGCATGCTGGCGTTGTCGTCGGCGGCCCGGGCCCAGATGCGAGGGGCGTGCGCGCGCACCTCGGCGAGGGTGTCGAAGTTCATGCCCTCCGGCGCGCCGGCCCGCTCGTCCGCACCGAGGCTCGAGTGGTGGCAGCCGGTGCAGTAGCTGAGGATGAAGGGCCCGCCGAAGTTCTCGGTGGTGAGCAGGCTGTCCTCGGGGCAAGGTCGATCGTCGAGGCTGGCCCAGCCCGCGCCGCCGGTGGTCGGCGCGGCCTCGCTGGCGCTGCTGGTGCCGGTGGACGCGGCGCTGCTGCTGGCGGCGTCGTCATCCCCGTCCTGCGGGCTGCAGGCCAGCAACAAGGCGAGCACCAGGCACTCAGGCCGAGATCGCATGCAGGGGCTCCGCGTCGGTGATGTGGTCGCCGGGCTCGACGCCGACGAGCGCGAGCACGCCAGCGGCGAAGCTCGAGTAGAGCAGGGGCTTGCCGTTCGGGTCGGGCGCGCCGGTCTTGAAGTCGATGTCGACGCCGGCCAGCGCGTCCGTGGTGGCGCCGACGACCCGCCCGCCGGCGACGCCGCTGCCGACCAGCAGGGCGCTGGTGACGGGCCAGTGGTCCTTGCCCTTGTCGCCGTTGAAGCGCGGCGTGCGGCCGAGCTCGGAGACGACCACGATGGTGGTCTCGTCGAGTAGCTTGGAGCCCTGGGCGCTGCCCGGGCGCGACGCGAGGGCGGCGACCAGCTGCGCGAGGCCGGCGAAGAAGTCGTCGTGGAGCGGGCCCTGCCTGGCGTTGTCGGTGTGGGTGTCCCACTCGCCGGTCTCGATCTGGACCGAGTGGCACAGGCCGCGGGCGAGGGCCTCGACGGCGAGGTCGATCTGGGCCGAGAAGGAGCGGGCCAGCTCGATCTCGCCGACCACGCCGATCTCCCGCAGGAGGTCGCCGCGGTGGAGCGAGCTGATGAAGTCGTCGACGCGGTGGTTGCCGCCGGACGCGGTCAGCTCGCGCTCGGCGCGGGCGAGCACGTGCTCGCGGATCAGCGTCTCCTCGAGGTCGGTGGGGACGTGCGGCAGCAGCGGCCCGCCGATCGGCGGCAGGCTGAGATTGGGGTTGAGCAGGGTGACGATCTGGTTGACCGAGCCGGTGCGGGCGCCGAGCGAGCCGTAGGGGCCCGAATAGGCGGTGCGGCCGAGGATCAGGTAGGGCGCGGCCAGCTCGGCGCCGTGCACCGCCGAGGCGATCGCGGCGACGTCCGGCGCGCTGTCGCTGGCGACGCCGGTGAGGATCCGGCGCGAGGCGTCGGGGTGGGCGACCGAGCTGATCTGGAGGCCACGCACGATCGAACATGTCCCGGCGGACATGTTGAAGAACTCGGCGATCGCCGGGCGCGACGGGTCGGTGAGCATGTCGAGGCCGCCGATCGTGGCGACCTTGCCGGCGGGCGCGTCGACGCCGGCGACCCCGGGCTTGGGGTCGAGCGCGTAGCTGCAGTCCCAGCCGCCGCTGTTGAACACCAGCACGAGCCGGCGGGGCGGGGTCTTGGGGGCGGCGCGCAGGCGGCCTTGGGTGGTGAGCAGGCCGGCGGCGCCGAGGGCGAGGAAGCTGCTGCGCAGCCAGGAGCGGCGGGTGAGGCGTGGCATGTTCGTGGTCCTCCGTGTCCTCGGTTAGTAGAAGGCGATGCGCACGTCCTGCAGGAGCGCGGTGAGGGTGGTCTTCCAGGCGCGCTTGATGTCGCCGGGCTTGGCCTTGAGGGCGGCGAGGAACAGCGCGAGGCTCTCGTCGATCTCGGGGCTGTCGTCGGCGAGCTCGTCGGCGAAGAAGCGGCGGTGGAGCCGGACCAGCTGCGGGCGCAGCTTGGCGCTGCCGCTGTCGGCGGCCGACACGAGGGTGAAGAGGCGGCGCTTGGTCTTGTCGGCGATCGCGAAGTCGGCCTCGACGACGGCGCTGGCGGCCTGGCGGGCCAACGCGCGCAGGGTCAGGCTGGTGGTCGCGTTGTAGGTATACGAGGGCTTTTGCACGAAGATCGCGTCGACGCCCCCGGCGAGCACGTGGTAGCCGATCATACTGTCGTCCATGAGGTCGATCTTGCCGACCTTGAAGCTGCTGAGGTCGCTGCGCCAGCGGAAGCCGGTGAGGTCGGCGACCAGGCTGGCGAGCTGGCCCGGCCGGGCCCGGCGGCGGCCCTCCGGGCCGGTGGCGAGGGCGAAGCCGGGGCCCAGGACCAGCGCCTTGATCATCGCCTTGTAGTCCATCTTGGCCGCGAGCAGCTCGGCTTGCAGCTGGGCCGCGGCGGTGAAGGGGACCTCGGCGAGGTCCTGCTGATGGAAGTAGGCGTGGGCTCGCTGGGCGGCGCAGCGGGAGAAGCGGGGGTCGCGGGAGATCATGTCGCCGAGGTCGGCGAGGCTCTGGCCGGGTGAGCCGAAGTAATGCGGCTCGCGCATGTCGACCTTCAGGAAGTCCGGGAAGAAGCCCTGGGTGTAGTGGTCGTGCGGGTAGCTGACGAGCAGCGGCGCGAAGTCGAGTTTGTAGCCGGCGAAGAAGCTGGCGAGCGGGTCGAGCTGCTGGTGGCAGGCGACGCAGCTGGGGTTGACTTGCACGGCCTCGGCGACCTCGTTGGGGTCCGCGAGGTTGACGCTGGCGTCGATCTCGATGTCGCGGCTAGCGAAGTCGAAGCAGAGCAGGGCGCGTGAGATGGCGTTGGCGCGGCCGCGGCCGGCGTTGCTGATGGTCGAGCCGTGGCGGCTGAACAGCCACGAATCGGCGAGGATGCCGGCCGCGGCGATGTCGGGGGGCGGGTCGACGACCTGCCAGCCCTCGCCCGCGTGGGTGAGGCCCCAGGCGCCGGCGACGGCCTCGTCGGCGAGGGTGTAGTCGGCCGTGACGATCTCGCCGTAGGGCCGATCGCTGGTGACGACGTGCTCGATGAGCCGCAGCGGCGCCTCCATGATCGAGCGGTTGGCGGCGTAGGGGTCCATGCCGGCGAGCGTGTCCTTGGCCAGGAAGCCGGCCGGCGGCACGCCGAAGTCGGCGAGCACCAGCAGCGCGTCGTTGTGCAGGTCGCGGACGGTCGCGCCGAACTCCGGCGTGCCGAGGTAGTCGTCGACGATGCCAGGCAGCGCGTCCGGGTCCTCGGCCACCGCCGCGAGCTCGGCCTCCGAGGGTCGGACGCCGCGCAGCGCCATCGAGATCCGCAGCAGGCGGGCGCGCGGCGGCAACAGCTCGGCCTCGGCATCGCCCCCGGTGGTCGGGGTCGCCTCGCTCTCGCCAGGGTCGCCGCTGCTCGCGGCGCTCACGCTGGTCGTGGCGTCGGCGGTCTCACTCGCGGGGTCGTCGGCGCAGGCGCACAGGAGCAGCACGCCGGCGAACAGCGGACGCGCGGTGGACAGTTCGGTCACGGGGCCTCCATCGCAAGGAGCATTCCACGCTTTTGTCCCCGGGTTGTCATGCGGCAGCGTCGCGCTGTGGCAGGGCACGACGTGGTGTTTTGCCGCACCGCGGCGCCGCGGGCCGACGCACCCTGTGCTAGAGAGCCTGCGCCCGCGACAGCAAAGCTGACCTTTGGTAACCTTCGCCATGCCCCTCGTTCAGCTCAGCCGCACGCGGCCGGTCGCGGCCGGGCTCAGGGGGGCGTACGCCGAGGCGGCGGGCGAGCTGGTCGATCCGCAGCGGCGCCGGGTCCAGTACCTCCGGCTCTCGCTGACCGACCGCTGTAATTATCGCTGCACGTACTGCATGCCGGAGGCGGGCGTGGAGCACCGGCCGCGCGCCGAGCTGCTGACGCTCGAGGAGCTGGGCCTGCTGGTCCGCGCCTTCGCGGCGTGGGGCGTGGAGCGGGTGCGCCTGACCGGCGGTGAGCCGACCGTGCGCCAGGGGCTCGTGGATCTGGTGGCCGACCTCGCGGAGATCCGCGGGCTCCGGGTGGTGATGACGACCAACGGCTCGCGGCTGCGCGAGCTCGCGGGGCCGCTGCGCGCCGCGGGGTTGGCCGGCTTGACGGTCAGCCTCGACAGCCTGCGTCCCGATCGCTTCGCCGCGATCACCCGTCGCGGCGAGCTCTCCGAGGTGCTCGCGGGCCTCGACGCGGCCGCGGTCGCAGGCTTCGTCGGCGTGAAGATCAACACGGTCGCGGTCCGCGGCTTCAACGACGACGAGCTCGGCGCGCTGGCGCTGTGGGCGTGGGAGCGGGGTCACGTGCCGCGCTTCATCGAGGTCATGCCGATGTCGGGCGGGCGCTTGTTCGTGCCGGGCGAGCTGCTGCCGGCGTCGGAGATCCGTGCTCGCGTCGCCGAGGCCGCGGGTGCGCCGCTGCTGGCCGACGCTGGCGCGGGGGTGCGGGGCCTCGGACCTGCGAGCTACTGGCGGGTGTCTGCCGGGCCGCACGCCGGGCGCCTGGTGGGCGTCATCGCCGCGATGACCGAGAATTTCTGCGCCAGCTGCAATCGTCTGCGCGTCTCGGCGACCGGGCAGCTCCACAATTGTCTCGCGCGCGACGACACGGGCGATCTACGCTCCGCGCTGCGGCCTCACGACCCCGGCCTCCTCGCCGCGCGCGTGCGGGCGGTGCTCGGGCATAAGCAGGCCGGCCACGAGTTCCACCGCGACGGCCGCGGTGGCCCCAACAAGGCGATGATCAGCATCGGAGGATGAAGATGGCGCTCCCCGTGACAACCCAGGTGGTCCTCGGCCTCGCTATCGCGGGGGCGGCGCTCTACATGATCAGCGCCGGCGGTAGCGAGGGCGTACTCGAGTACGTGTACGTCGACAAATTCGTCGACAACCAGGCCAGCTACGGCGGGCGGGTCGTCAAGGTCCACGGCGTGGTCGTGCCGGGCACCGTGAAGCAGCGCATCGGCGCCGCGGGCGACTACACCTTTGAGGTCGAGAAGGAGGGCCGGCGCCTGCCGGTGCACTTCACCAACATGGTGCCCGACACCTTCGCCGAGGGCGGCGAGGTGGTGCTGACGGGCGAGCTCAAGGCGGGTGTGTTCGAGTCGGAGGAGATGGCCGCGAAGTGCCCCTCCAAGTACGAGGAGCAGGCCTCGGCCGACCCGAGCAAGCCGCCGGGCAAGCGTTAATCTCGATCGGAGGAGCGGATGTCACTCGCGCTGTCGCTGAATCTAAGTGCGCTGCTGGCCCCGCTGGCGGAGCCGTCTGCGGGCGTCGGGCTGTCGATCGCCACGCTCGGCACCGGCACGATCCTCCTGCTCTTCATCGTCAGCCTCGGCACCGTCGGCTTGGCCGTGCTCGGCGCGCTGCGCCGCTCGGAGCGGCTGATCGAGGGCTCGGTGCAGGCCACCTACGCGAGCTTCGGGCTCGCGGCATTCGCCTCGTCGCTGATCATCTACGCCTTCCTGGCCGGTGACTACTCGATCCAGTACGTGCAGCACACCAGCGACGCGGCCATGCCGCTGTTCTACAAGATCACCGCGTTCTGGGGCGGGCTCGACGGCAGCCTGCTGTTCTGGGTGCTGCTGCACACGCTGTTCGGCTCGCTCGCGGTGCGGGCCAATCGCATGCGCCACCGCGAGCTCATCCCGCACGTGGTCGCGGTGCTCGCCACGATCACCTGCTTCTTCGTCGGCCTGCTGCTGTTCATCAAGGACCCGTTCTCGCAGTTCTTGCTCGACGTGCCCTCGCAGGGGCGCGGCCTGAACCCGCTGCTGCAGAACCTGTACATGATCATCCACCCGCCGAGCCTCTACCTCGGCTACGTGTCGCTGGCGGTGCCCTATGCCTTCGGCATGGCGGCGCTGTTCACCGGTCAGGTCGACGCGGCCTGGCAGCGCAGCGTGCGGCGCTGGGTGTTGTTCTCGTGGATGTTCCTGACCTTCGGCCTCATCCTCGGCGGGCTCTGGGCCTACGAGGAGCTCGGCTGGGGCGGTTACTGGGCCTGGGATCCGGTCGAGAACGCGGGCCTCTTGCCCTGGTTCACGGCCACGGCGTTCCTGCACTCGGTGATGATCCAGGAGCGCCGGGGCATGATGAAGGCGTGGAACCTCATCCTGATCATCGTCAGCTTCCTGCTGACGATCGTCGGCACCTTCATGACCCGCAGCGGCGTGGTCCAGAGCGTGCACGCCTTCGGCTCGGACCCGGTGCTGGCCTGGACCTTCGGCGGCTTCATGCTGGTGATCGTCGTCGTCAGCTTCGGGCTGCTGCTGTGGCGCCTGCCGCTGCTGCGCTCGCGCGGCGAGCTCGAGAGCGTGATGAGCCGCGAGTTCGCGTTCCTGATCAACAACTGGCTGTTCCTGCTGTGCGCGATCTTCGTGCTGGCGGCGACCATGTGGCCGACCTTCACCGAGTGGCGGATGATCCTCGCCGAGCGCTTCCCGTGGGCCCTGGGCTGGCAGGACCCGGGTGAGCGCGTCGTCATCGGCCCGCCCTTCTTCAACCAGTACATGCGGCCGCTCGGGCTCTCGCTGCTGCTGCTGACCGGCATCGGCCCGCTGCTGGCGTGGCGCAAGACCTCGACCGCGAGCCTGGCGCGGCAGTTCGGCGCGCCGCTGGTGGCCGGGCTACTCGCCACGATCGTGCCGTGGCAGCTCGGCATCGACTCGCCGTGGGGCCTGGCCTGCTTTGGCCTGTGCGGCTTCACCTGCTGGACGATCGTGCAGGAGTTCTACCGCGGCGTCGCGCTGCGCCGGAAGCAGCGGCCGCAGGGCGTGCTCGAGGCGCTCATCTCGCTGGTGCTCCGCGCGCGTCGGCGCTACGGCGGCTACATCGTCCACCTCGGCGTGGTCCTGATGTTCCTCGGCTGGGCCGGCAACGCCTACAAGCTGGAGAAGAAGGTCCAGCTGCGGCCCGGCGAGGAGTACACGCTCGGCGCCTACACCATCCGCCACGACGGCCTGCGCGCCACGGAAGACTGGCAGAAGGAGATGATCACGGCCGACCTCGCGGTGCTGCGGGGCGGTGAGGTGAAGGACGTGCTGCAGCCGGCGCGCTGGTGGTACTACCAGCTGCCGGATCAGCCGACGACCGAGGTGTCGCGCTACATGACCCCGGGCGAGGACGTGTACGTGTCGATGCAGGAGGTCGACATGACGAGCGGCTGGACGCAGCTCAGCCTGTTTATCAACCCGCTGGTCAACTGGATCTGGATCGGCATGGGCGTGATGCTGGCAGGCGCGATGGTCTGCGTGGGCACGCGCAAGTCGGAGGCCGGCGATGATGCATGATCCGCGGCGACGCGTGATCGTCCTGGCCGGCGGCACGCTGGTCACGGCGGCGCTGGTGCTCGGGCTGCTGGTGTTCGGGTTCGGCGCCCGCCTCGACGCGCCGACGATCGCCCTCGCGGTCGCGGCGGCCACGCTGGTCTACGCGCTCGGCCAGCTCTATACGATGGTGTGGGCGCTGTCGCGGCCGGAGCGGATGGCCCAGGTCGGTCAGGCGCCGGGCAGCTTCACCCAGGCCGAGCTGCGCGACGAGAAGCGCCGCCTGCTGCGGGCGATCAAGGAGCTCGAGTTCGATCATGGGATGGGCAAGCTGTCCTCCGGCGACTTCGAGGCGGTCATCGCGACCTACCGCCTGCGCGCGATCGAGGTGATGCGCGCGCTGGAGGGCGGCGTCAGCTTGCACCCCGATCTGGCGCAGCTGCTCATCGAGCGGCGCAAGGGGAGCAACGCCCCCGCGCCGCAGGAGCCGGTCGCCGAGGACCCGGCGCTCGGGCCGGTGGTGCTCGGTCCGCTCGACGAGACGACCCGGATCTGCGGGGTCTGCGGGCGCACCAACGACCTCGACGCCCGCTTCTGCAAGCACTGCGGCGCGTCGATGGCCAAGGAGCAGGTCGCGGCGCGGCCGGCCCAGGCGGCGCGTTCGGGCGAGATCGGCGGTGCACCGTGATGCTGTCTCAAAGGTCAGGTCGCGGGGTCGCGGCGCTCGCGGGCTTGCTGACGGCCCTGTTGCTGGCTACTCCGGGCGCGGCGCAGGGTCCGGGCGCCGCGCAGAGGCAGCCGCCGATGGACCCGCGAGCGATGTCCGGCGTGCCGCGGGTGGACCCGCAGACGGAGCCCGGCACGATCGTCGTCCGCGTGCTGCGCGGCGGCTTCGCCGACCCGGGCGTCGGCCTCACGGTCACCCTCGACCTGCGCAGCCAGGACGGCGGCAAGCTGGAGAAGCGCACGGCGGTGAGCGCCCTGCAGGGCCGGGCCAGCTTCGCCGAGCTCGGGGCCTACGCCGGCGGCACCGCGGTCGCCAGCGTCGACTTCGGCGGCGGCGAGGTCGTCCGCTCGCAGGAGGTCAAGCTCGACCCCAACCTCGGCGTGCGCATGTTGCTGGTCCAGGGCGCGGGCGCGCCGGCGAAGGCGAGTGAGCCTGCGCCGGCTCCCGGCGACGTGCCGATGCCGGGCACCGCCTTCCCCAACCCGGGCCAGGCGCCGGGCTCGGTGGTGGTCGGCACCCTCGATCTCGCGGGTGGTCGGCCCTTCGTCGGCGTCGAGGTCACGCTCGAGCTGGCCAAGCCGGACGCGCCGCTCGAGCGGCGCACGGCCGAGAGCGACGCCCGCGGCGCGGCCCGCTTCGCCGACCTCGGCGATCTCCCGCCCGGCACCAAGCTCGTCGCCGAGGCCACGCTTGCCGGCGAGAAGAAGCGCTCCGAGCCCTTCAGTCTCGAGGGTCAGACGCACGGCCTCGCGGTGGTGCTGGCCGTGATCGGCGCCGGAGCAGCATCTGGTCCCGTCGAGGCCGAGCGGCGCCCGCTCCAGACCCCGCGCGCGGTGCCGACGATCGCCCCCGGCACGGTGCGCGCGACCATCTTCGGGCCCGACGACCGCCCGATCGCCGACGCGGAGGTCGTGGTGGTCCGCCTCGACGTCACCGGCACGCGTCAGCGCTTCGCCGGGACTTCGGGCCCCGACGGGGTCGCCCGCGTCGACGACATCACCGTCGTCGACGACAGCCTCTACCAGGTCGAGGTGCCCTACAGCGGCGCCCCGTTCCGCTCGCGCCTGTTCCAGATGAACGATCGCATGGGCGTGACGCTCGAGCTGCGGGTGTTCCCGACCACCAGCGACGCCAGCAAGGTCCGCAGCGCGGTGCAGTTCGGCGTCGAGGCGCTGGAGAACGACGAGGCCCGCGTCGTTCAGCTGCACCAGGCGGTGGTCGAGGGCGACAAGGCGTTCTGGCCCGCCGCCTCGGCGGGGCCGCTGCGGATTAGCGGTCCTGCCGAGGCCACCGGCATGGTCGTGCTCGACCGCGCCACCGTCGAGCTCGAGCACAAGGAGGGGGCGCCCTTCGCCACGCTCGGCGAGCCGCTCCCACCCGGTGAGGTGGTCGACCTCTCGATCGCCTACCTGATGCCGCACCACGGCGCGCTCGCCCTGCGCTGGAGCTCGCCGTTCCCGATCGCCAGCGGCCGCGTCGTGGTCACGCCGGAGCTCAAGGTGAGGAGGGGGGCGCAGAGCGGCCCGGTGCGCCCGCCGCATCAGGAGGGCCAGGCGCCGGTGGAATTCGACCTCTACGAGCTCGGCCCGCTCGCGGCCGGCGCCCGCTACGACCTCGAGATCGACGGCCTCGTCACCACCCCGCGGACCTTCCGTCACCTCGGCCTCGCGCTCGGCCTGCTGATCGCCCTCGGCACCGTCCTCGCGGCGGTGATGAGCCCGCGCGCCAACCTGCTGCAGCGCCTGCGCAACCGTCGCGACGCCCTCCTGCGTCAGCTCGACCGCCTCGAGTCCGCCGGCGCGGCCAGTGACAGCGCAGGCAGCGATCGCCAGCGCGTGATCGCGGCGCTCGACCAGGTGTTCCGCCAGCTCGACGCATTGGCGCCCTCGCCGACCGGCAAGGCCCGCGTCGACGTCGGCGCCGCCTGGGATCGCAAGCCATGAGCGACGCGGCCCCGCGGCCCGATGCAGAGCGGCCGACGCTGGTCGCGGCGCTGACGGGCGTGGCCCAGCGCTTCGGCCGTCAGGTCGTGCTGCGCAGCGTCGACCTCGAGCTCCCCGCCGGCACGATCGTCGGGCTGGTCGGCGCCAACGGGGCCGGCAAGACGACCCTCTTCTCGATCCTCGCCGGCCTGCTGCAGCCCGACGCCGGCGAGCGCCACCTGTTCGGCGCCCCCGCCGACGAGGTCGACGCCGCCGCCCGGGCCCGCCTCGCCTACGTGGCCCACGCCCCGCAGCTGTACGCCGGCCTCAGCGCGCGCGAGAACCTGGCCCTGTTCGCTGACCTCCGCCGCGCCTGCGGCCTGACGACGCGCCCCGCCGACGAGGTGCTGCTCGCGCTCGGCCTGCCGCTCGCGGTCCTCGACCGTCCGCTCGCGACCCACTCCCGCGGCATGGCCCAGCGGGTCGCGCTGGCCCGGGCTTTGGCCGGCCGGCCCGAGCTCCTCCTGCTCGACGAGCCCTTCACGGCGCTCGACGCCCGCGGACGCGAGCAGCTGGCGCAGGTGTTGCTGGCC
>Ga0073899_10005716_pt1 | contig 10766 bp, 10 predicted proteins | sample KloWWTmetaKNB5Ph_FD_88975 | JGI IMG/M metagenome (GOLD analysis project Ga0073899, IMG submission 88975) | Active sludge microbial communities from Klosterneuburg, Austria, studying microevolution and ecology of nitrifiers - Klosterneuburg... | ecosystem: Engineered > WWTP > Aerobic digester >...
CGCGAGGGCGAGGTTCCGATCCACCGCGTGGCGACGGTTCCAGTCAGGGACTTCCGCTCGATGGTGATAAAAAAGAGAAGCCCCTTCACGGGAATTACGGAATCCGGCGAGGGTGGAGGCACCGGTGAGCTTTGCGAGGAAGGCGCTGCGCAGCAGTCCCTGAAAATCGATGGCGAGATCGTAACCTCGCGGACTCAGTTCTCTCCCCGCCCAGCGGGTGCCGCGAAACAGCCCGGTGATGCCTTTCAACTCGCGACGGGGGAAAGGGACGAGCCGGTTCAAAAAGGGGACTCCTTCGAGAATCGGGCACCACTCGGTGTTCACGAGCCAGTCGATCTTTGCCCGGGGTGCCGCGCGATGAAGCGCCTCGGCGGCCGGGAGGGTGTGGACGATGTCTCCGAGCGAACTCGGTTTGACAATGAGGATTCGCTCGCAGGCGGAGAGATTCACGGGATTGCCCTATTTGCCGAGTGAGAGCCGGTGCGCCAGCATTTCGGGGAGACCCGCATCGATGATTTTGTCCTGAGCGGTTTGGATGTCGTATTCGATGCGGCGGATGGTGACGTTCTGATTTGCCGCATCGTAGATCGCGTAAGCGGCATGCCAGTCGCCATCTCGAGGTTGGCCGGTGCTGCCGATGTTGATGAAGTATTTCCGGCCCATTTCGAGGTGGACGTTCATTCCCTCCACCGGCTCCACGGTGTCGCCCTTCATGTAAATACGGGGTGTGTGGGTGTGCCCGTAGAAGCAGAGTTGGGTGAACTGGTAGCTGAAACTTGCCATCGCATCGAACTTATTTGTCACGTAAGTCCAACTCCCGGGGGTATCGAGCGTCGCATGCACGATTGTAAAATCGCGGACCTGACGAACGAGTTTGAGGCTTTTCAGGAAATCGCGATCTTCCTGGGTGAGTTGAGCCCGGGTCCATTCCATGGCCTGACGGGCGAGGGGATTGAGCCCCTCCAATGAAGTAGTTTGCACCGCTTCTTCGTCGTGATTGCCTTTGACGACGGGACAACCCATTTGCCGGACCATGTCGAGGCATTCGCGGGGATTTGCGCCGTAACCGACGATGTCACCAACGCAGACGCGTTCTGTACATCCCTGCGCGGCGGCGTCTTCCAGGACGGCCTGAAAGGCTTCGAGATTGGCGTGGATGTCTCCGAAGATGGCGTATTTCATTGACTGAAAACCACTGGGGCGCGGTAAGGCTCCAGTTGGGGAAGCCGGAACTAAACATAGATAAAGGTTTTCGCAATGAAGGGAAAGCAAAAGGACGGGATTCAGCAGGGCTTACGCAGGAAAACGCAAGATGTGAAGGGTGGATCGCCAGTGGCAGCCGAACTCGCCATCGAAGGTTGGTCTTATGGCACCACAATCCCGCCCGGAAGGACATTCGTCCGCGGTTTGGGGGCCTTTTTGGGGCGGTCCGGGTCGGCGTCGGGGATGCGCTGGGGGGTGGGAATGCGAAGTTTTTCCTCAAGTTTTTGGATTTCTTTGATTAGAGTGGGCAAATGCTGCCGCTCACCCTCGCGGTAAAGTGCCATCAAATAGGCGTAGGCCTCCTTCTCCCTGCCGGGGCAGCGGGCCATGAAATACCCGTGAAAACGTCTCGCATAGGCAGGCTCTCCCGGCAATCCGATGATATCGCCATAGACCCGCGAGGTGGCGCAGTCATCTTTTAGTTTTTCGCGGTAGACTTCGGCGAGTTGAAGTCGAATCGCTGCCGATTCGGGGAGTTGGGCGAGCCCCCGTTCCGCAAGGGTAATGGCCTGGAAGGCATATTCCTTGAACCGCCGGTCCCTCTCAAACTGAGGCAGCTTCGTGTCGAGCTCCATGTTCGCTGTCGCATTGATCCCGATGTGCCAGATCACGGAGACCCAGTGGGACTCATCGCGAGGTTCCAGACTGGTGATGATCTGATAGGTCTGGCGTAGCGCGTCCCAGGATTTGGTGCTGAAATGATCATAGGCCTCAAGGGTGAGAAAGGTCGCAACGAGAGAGCGCAATCCACCAAGGGTTCCCATCAGGGCTGACTGGCTCATTTGCTCGAAGGCTCCTTGTCCGGGCGGGGGAAGGAGCAGGTTCGCCGCGACGAGTTGATCCCTGAGGCGGGTCTCGACCGGTGCGCGTACGACACCGAACAACGCCAGGGCGAGTATCACAAGGATCAGTCGGGGGACTCTATGGAGGAGCGGCTTCACAACGGTCAGAATTCCTTGTCGACAAAAACGAGTAGCGAGAGCAGGAGAAAAACGACCAGGTATCCCGCAGTGAGGCCACCCATCTGCCAGACGAGCGCTGAGACAACAGCCTCGCCCTGGACGATACCTTCGCTGAAGGAAAAGAGCTGGTAGTTGGGAATGAGAATCTTAATGACCTTCACCAGCATTTGGACAAAAATGCTGTTGCCGGACTCATCGAGCCAGAAATTCGCGGCCATATTGTGGGCATGGCCGATGAGGAAGAGCAGGATGCTGACAATGATCGTGAAGAGAGAACTCGAGGCAAAGGTTGAGATAAAAATCGTAACCGCCGCGACAACGGAGGCTTTGAAAAAAGAAGCCAGCACTGCGATGCCAAGTTCGGCGCGCAGTCCCTGCTGCCGGATTAAGTCAAGCTGCTCCTGAATTTCGGCCCCGGTGTATTGGCCGCTCGCGGTCATCGCATCATGCTCGGCGGTCAGGTAGAGGCTCTCCCGGGCAAAGATCATGATCGCGCAGATCGCATACATCGCGACCAGCGAGGTGCCGACGACGACGAGCACCCCGGTGAGTTTGCCGAAAAGATATTCAATACGCCTAACCGGTTTGGACAGAATCGTATAAAGAGTTCTATCCTCGATATCCCGCGGAATGAGAAGGGCCGTCGCGACGATCGCGAAGAGCCAGGCGAACAGGTCCATCGTTCCGAAGGAGACCTTTTTGATCATCGAAAGCTCCTTCACCGGCGTCGCAGGGATATTAAAATTGCCCACAGCGACGACGACGAGGGCGAAGGCGAGCAGGAAATAGAAGGTCTTCATCCGCACCAGCTGTGTCACCGTGCTGGTCGCGATGGTCCAGACGCGGCCGAGGGAGAAAAGCGGGACGGCTTTCCCCGCCGCACGCGGGACAGTCTGTTCGATGCTCATGGCTTCTCCTCCCGGCTGCGTTCTGCGATCTGGATGAAGAGGTGTTCAAGACTGGTGCGGGGGTGCCTCTCCTCGACGAGGCGGGCACCCTCTTTTGTCCCGATAAGGGCATGAATCTCGGCGATCAGCTCGGGGGAGGCATTTTCGATGGTCATTGTCGTCTGGTTTTCGATTTCAATCAGCTCATCCAGGGTTCCCTCCCGCCGCATCCGGCCTTTGAAGAGGATACCGACGCGGTCACAAACTTCCTGGACTTGTTCGAGGAGATGCGAACAGAGAAAAACGGTGTAGCCGTCGTCCCGCAGTTTCATGATGAGATCCCGGATCTGTCGCGAGCCGATCGGATCGACCCCGGCGGTGGGCTCGTCGAGAATGACGAGCCGTGGATTCTGGATGAGTGACTGCGCGAGGCCGATGCGCTGCAGCATGCCCTTCGAATAGCCGGCGAGGCGCCGGTCCGCCGCGCCTTCAAGATCAACGAGCTTGAGGAGTTCGGCGATGCGGTCCTTTAGATCGCTCCCTTTCATACCGCAGAGTTTCCCGTAAAAGCGCAGGGTTTCCGCTCCGGAAAGGTGCTTGTAAAAATAGGGGTTTTCGGGGAGGAAGCCGATCTCATTGCGCGCCCGGATGTCACCCGAGTCGAGCCCGAAGACTTTCGCCGATCCCTTGCTCGCGGCCATCAGCCCGAGGACGACCTTCATCGTCGTCGATTTTCCTGACCCGTTCGGCCCGATCAGCCCGTAGACTTCGCCCGCATTGACTTCAAAGGAAAGGTTGTCGATAGCCACGACGTATTCCTTCTTCAGCCCGAGACTGAAGATTTTGGTCAAATTTTTTACCTCGACCGCTTTTTCGCTCATGCAGAATCCCTTATTGAAAATCCTCTTACCTCATCAAGAAGCGGCACGGTGCGTTCCCTTTGCTCCTGAATATGATGCCCGAGCGGGCTGTCGTGCAACTCACGGATGAAGTCGTCGAGTTCCTCCTCCTCCCCCATGACCTGCAACTCGACCCGGCCGTCGTCACAATTGCGTACCCAACCGAGAACATCAAAGCCTTTTGCGATCTGCTTGGTGGCATAGCGGAAACCGACGCCCTGGACCCTCCCTGCAAAAAAATACTGCCTCGCTGTCATGTTGGAATGTAAGGAGGGATTTCGCTGATGCGCCAGCAGAAAGCACTAATCCCACCCCAAAATCCCAAGGATTCAGTTGCGGATGAGCCTGCTTGATTCAGGGTTGTCATTTTACTGCGCCTGCCATGACGACCGGCTTTTCTTCCCTCTGTGTTTTCTGCGGATCCCAGTCCGGGACCCACCCTGCCTACGTCGCATCGGCACGCGAGACCGGGCGGCTTCTTGCAGAGCGCGGTATTCGTCTTGTCTACGGGGGCGGCAGCGTCGGCATGATGGGAGCGGTCGCGGATGCCTGCCTCGAATCGGGTGGTGAGGTCATCGGGGTCATCCCCGCCTTTTTGATGGATCTGGAACTCGGGCATCCCGGCGTGACCTGTCTCGAAGTCGTGCCGACAATGCTGGAGCGCAAACTCCGCATGGCGGAACTCTCCGATGCCTTCATTACTCTGCCGGGCGGAATAGGCACCCTCGATGAACTTTTTGAAATGCTGACCTGGGTTCGCCTCGCCGTGCATTCAAAGCCGAGTGGCCTGCTTAATGTGGCTGGATTTTACGACGAACTGATCGCCTTTTGCGGTAAAACGCAGGTGGACGGCGGCTTCATCAGCGCTCAGGATGCGGCAAATCTCGTGGTCGACGATTCGATTGCCTTCCTTCTGGAAAAAATGGAAGAAGCAGCCCGTCGCGGTCCGAGTTCCTTCTATCGGTCATGAAAGCCTATCTCGATCTCCTCGAACATGTTCTGACTCACGGCACCGAGCGCGAAGATCGCACCGGCACCGGCACCATCGGAGTCTTCGGAGCGCAGGCGCGATTTGATTTGCGGGAGAGCTTTCCCTGTCTCACCACCAAAAAGCTGCATCTGCGCTCCATCATTCACGAATTGCTCTGGTTCCTCAAAGGCGAGACCAACATCCGGTATCTGAAGGACAACGGGGTCAGCATCTGGGATGAATGGGCCGATGAAGAGGGCAATCTCGGACCCGTTTACGGAAAACAGTGGCGCTCCTGGTCGTCCGGCAATGCCGGTGACACGATCGATCAGATCGCTCGCGTCGTGGAATCCATCCGGAAGAATCCGACGAGCCGCCGCCACATCGTGAGCGCATGGAATCCCTCCGACGTCGATGAGATGGCCCTGCCGCCCTGTCACGCTCTTTTCCAGTTTTACGTGAACACCTCGACGAACGAACTGAGCTGCCAGCTTTATCAGCGCAGCGCCGATCTTTTTCTCGGGGTGCCCTTCAACATCGCCTCCTACGCACTCCTGACCCTCATGATGGCGCAGGTCTGTGACTTGAAGCCGGGCGAGTTTGTCCACACCTTCGGAGACTTGCATCTCTACAGGAATCATCTTGATCAAGCCCGCGAGCAGCTCGGCCGCGAACCGCGTCCTCTTCCCGTCATGAAATTGAATCCGGCAATCAGGGCGATCGACGGGTTCTCTTTCGATGATTTTGAACTGATCGGCTACGACCCGCATCCCGCGATCAGAGCCCCCATCGCGATATGAGTGAACTGAGCCGCCCCCGTCTCAAAGCCGTCGTCGCGATGGCCTCGAATCGTATCATCGGTAAAGACGGGGATCTTCCCTGGCGTTTGTCCGAGGATCTGAAATGGTTCAAGAAAATGACCCTCGGTTTCCCCATCGTTATGGGAAGAAAAACGATGGAGTCTATCGGGCGTCCTTTGCCAAAACGGCGGAATATCGTGATTTCCCGAAATCTGGAGAGTGTAACCGAAGGATTCGAGATCGTTCGCAGTTGTGAGGAGGCAATCAATCTGCTCAGTGGTGAAGCGGAAGCTTCCGTCATCGGCGGTGCTCAGATCTACCGCGAGATGCTCCCGCTTTGCGATGAGGTGCTGCTCAGCTACGTGTTTCATCCCTACGAAGGCGACACGACTTTGCCGGCATTTGAGAGTGAGTTTGATCTGACCGAAGTGCTGTATCGCGATACGGACTTTGAGCTACGTAGATACTTGCGACGGTGAGAGAGTGAAAGATCCTTCAGACAGGAGTCACCCGCCCAAACTCTGAACCAATTGTTGCAGTTGCGGATTCTCCGGCTCGATCTTGAGAGCCTCCCTGGCATACTTAAGGGCGAGGTCTGTTTTTCCCGCATCCCGACAGACGGTGGCGAGGCCGGTGAGGTACTCGAGATGGTAGGGGGCGAGTTGATGCGCTTTTTCCAGATAGGGCAGCGCTTCAGGGAAGCGGCCAAGCGAGTTCAAGGCCACGCCGTAAAAATATTGCGTTTGGGGATTTTCGGGGAGCAGTTCGGTGGCCACCTTGAGCTCGGCGACGCCTTCGTCGTAGCGTTTCAGACGAATGAGGAAGCGGGCAAGGGAATCGTGGGCGAGACCGCGGTCATTGTTCGTCATGGAGGCGGTGATGGCGTTGCGGAACTCCGTTTCCGCCTCGGCGGGACGATTCTGATCGTAGAGCATCTCGGCGAAATTCAGGCGAACGGGAGCGAACTCGGGCTCGACTTTCTGGGCAAGGCGGTAGGAGGCCTCGGCTTTTACCGGATCTCCCAGGTCGAGATAAAAGGCGGCGAGCCCCATGTGTCCTCCGGCCCGCTCCGCAATGGCGTTCTGCCTCTCAACGTATTCTTCAGCGGCTTTGGAAAAAGCGACTTTCTGGGTTTCGTTAAATCCGGGATGAGCAGCGGCGAGGACTCTCGCTGCCTCCGTGCGTACGCCACGTGACTCGTCCTCCAGCGCTCTGCCCGCGATGGCGAGACGCTGGTTGGCCGGGTAGGGAAGGATGGCAACGAGAGCCTCGATGCGCACGGAGGGATCGGGGTCGGAGAGTCGACCCGCTATCGCCCGGGTCGTCTCGGGAGTGGTGGCCTGTTCACCAAGCGTTTCGACAGCGGCGGCGCGGGCAATCCCGGGACGGTCGAGGTCGCCGGCGAGAGCGATCAGTTGGTCGAGGGAGCCCGGTTCGCTGCGACGGGCCGCGGCGAGAATCTCCCCGTAATGAGCATTACGCGGGCCGCCGCCCCACCACTGTTTAAAGAAGTCGGCTGCCCAGTCCCGGGTTTTGTCTGTGTGGCATTGCGTGCAGGCGTCCGGAGCACCGATGGATTTGGCAATGTCAGGACGCGGAGTGCGGATGCTGTGGTCGCGCCTCGCGTCGACACCCATGTAGGTCCGGGTCGGCATGTGGCAGTCGACGCAGCTCGCACCGGTGCTGCCGACGGGATGAAAATGGTGGGCCGGAGTGTTGTAGGGTTCGTTCTGGTGGCAGCGTACGCAGAGGGCGTTGCCCGGTGCCACGAGCTTCATCGAATGCGGGTTGTGGCAGTCGGTGCAGCGGACCCCGGCATGATACATTTTGCTCTGGACGAAGGACCCGTATTCGTAGACCTCCTCCTTGATTTGTCCGTCGTGATGATAGAGGCGCTCGCTGATGACCGAGGGAAGGTGGGTGTCATGATAGGGTTGCCCCTGCTCCAGTTTCTTATCAAGAAGGGTGCGGTGCGAATGGCAGGGCGCGCAGGTCTCGAGCTGAACGGTGGATTGGAGCGGCACGGTGCGCTTTGGCATCTTTGTTTCCGGGTTGATCACCCAGGGGAACTCCGTGGCTTTTTCGCCGGGCTCTTTCAAGGTGACGATGAGCCCTTTCGAGACCACATAATCCGTGAGCGCGGCGAGTTCCGCTGCCGCCGCTTGATCATTGGGATTTGCCTCCGTTTTCGCAATCGCGCCGGCCCATTTCACATGCTCCGACCCGGGGCCGTGACACGCTTCACAGCTCACATTCATTTCTGTCCAGGTGGTGTGGTAGGAGAGTGTTTCCGGGTCGAATCCTTTATCGAGATTCGTCGCATGGCAGTCGGCGCACATGTAGTTCCAGTTAAAATAACGCCTCGTCCAATGGAGGATGTCGTCCGGTGGAACGGGTTCATCGGGATAAAGGTGATACCAGCGCTGGCCACCCTTTTCCTTCGGACGGGAATCCCAGCAAACCTGAAGAGCCTGATAACGTCCGTCAGGGAAGGGGATGAGGTATTGCTGCAGAGGGTAATGGCCGAAGGTGTAATCGATCTTCATGTCCTTGCGTTCCCCGTTTTCGTCGGGGGCGTTGACCCAGTATTCCTTCCCTTTCCGGAAAAAGCGGAAGACCTGACCGAAGTGTTCGAACTCCGCGTTGTTAAAATCCCCGAGGACAAATTCCGCTGTCGCCGGGTTCATCGCCTTGTGGTGATCACTCAGAAGCCACTCTTTGTACTGATCATCGTGGCACGATTTGCAGCTCTCGAGCCCGGTGAAGGTCGCCTCCGGGTTCGGGTGGTAGGGGCTGTAGTCGGTCGAATCCGACGCAGTATCCGTCGCTTTCTCGGGCCCGCAGGAGGCGAGGGCCAGGAGGCAAAAAAGGAGAGGGAGAAAAGCACTAAAACGCGGCATGGAATGTCGGGGCGGAGAGAGAATACGTCGTAATCACTTTTAAGGCTATCACTGAACCCTCTTGAATGCGGGAGTAAACCCTGTTTACTCGACCGTAACATGCCGGATCTTCGACTATTCCTCCAACAAACTTTTGAGAATTCCGGAGGGGAATTGTCCTTCGACGAGTTCATGGGGATGGCGCTTTACGATCCGATTTTCGGCTATTACACGACGGGAATCTCCGATGTCGGGGGACGGAGCGGGGATTTTGCGACGGCGGCGACCCTTTCGAACGCGCTCGGGAGAGCGGTGGCGTCATGGATCAGGGAGGAGATCCGGCACCACAGGTGGAGGGGGACCGTCCACCTCATCGAAGTGGGCGGGGGAAACGGTGCTCTTGCTGCCTCTGTCCTGAGATCTCTGGGTTGGTGGGGACGGCGACGGGCGCGGTATCAGGTGGTGGAGATTTCGCCGCTGCTGCGGGAAAAGCAGCAAAAGCAACTGGCCCGATTTGGCGTCACCTGGCACGATGAGATCGCGTCCGCCCTTCGAGAGTCGCAGGGACAGGCCCTGATTTTCTCGAATGAAGTGGTCGACGCCTTTCCCGCCAAGTGGCTGCGATGGAATGCGGGCAAAGGCCTCTGGCAGGAGATCTTTGTGCGATACGAGCCTGCGACGGGATTGAAAGAGGTCTTTCATGATTGCCCTGCGGAACTGGTTCCGGAGATCTTTTCGGCAATGGCACTGCCGCATTGTCCCGACGGCCAGCGTATTGAGATTCTCCCCTCTTTTCGCCGCTGGATGACTGATCTGTCTCTTCACTGGAAAGCGGGGGCGATGTTGACCATTGACTATGGCGGCGTTTCAGCGGAGGCGGTCTACCACCGGCGTCCGGGCGGGACGATGCGTGCCTATTTTCGCCATGAGCGGATTGAGGGTGGTGCCGTTTACGGACGGATCGGAAAGCAGGACCTCACGTTCGACGTGAATTTTGGGGACCTGGTGAAATGGGGGGAAGCGGTCGGAATCGAAACGGTGCGATTGTCCTCCCAGCGGGGGTTTTTGGAGCGTTTTGGTCTCGGCAGGGATGTGATGGCGGGGGACGGGGCAGGGGGGGCGTTTCAGGTGCTGGAGCAGCGGAGACTTGCTTGCTGCGACTGGTCCTCTGCCAAGGCCTGAAGGCCTCGCTCCAGCGCTCCGGTGTGAACGCTCCCAACAATGACGCTGGACAGCCTGCGGATTGATCCTACTTTACAGCCTGCGGATGAACTCCACGACATACAGCACCCGACTCCGACTCCTCGCGCCCGCGTTCGGGCGGGTGCTACCGGGCTGATTCCTTCGACGGTCCTGTGTTTTGCCTCCGCCCCTTTTTCCCGGGGGTGCATTGCGCCCCGCCCCTGTTTCCCCTCTAGTCGAATTTGAAATCCCATGAAACCTGAATCCATCCAAAAGTACCGGCCGTTTCCCGCGGTTGTCTTGCCGGACCGGCAGTGGCCGGACCGGACCATCACGCACGCCCCGGTCTGGTGTAGCGTCGATCTCCGTGACGGAAATCAGGCCCTACCGGTTCCGATGAGTGTGGAAGAGAAGATCCGCCTCTTTGATGAGCTCGTTCGTATCGGGTTCAAGCAGATCGAAGTCGGTTTCCCCTCGGCCGCCGATACGGAGTTTAATTTTCTGCGCGCCCTCGTCGAGCAGAAGCGCATTCCCGACGACGTTACGATTCAAGTGCTCGTTCAGGCGCGTGAGCACTTGATCCGCCGTACCTTCGAAAGCCTTGTCGGGGTGAAAAGGGCGATTGTGCATCTTTACAATTCCACCTCGCCCCTGCAGCGCCGGGTCACCTTCGGAGATGCCTCGAAGGAATCGATCAAACAGATCGCCGTCGAGGGTGCCTTGTTGATCAAGGAACTCGTGCCGACTTTGCCCGGCACGGACGTGAGTTTCCAGTATTCCCCCGAGAGTTTTTCAGATACGGAATTGGAATACTCGCTCGAGGTCTGTAATGCCGTTTCGGCTGTCTGGGGACCGACTCCGGAGAAGAAGATCATTTTGAATCTTCCCGCGACAGTCGAGTGGACGACACCCAATGTCCACGCC
>Ga0073899_10005720_pt1 | contig 10762 bp, 7 predicted proteins | sample KloWWTmetaKNB5Ph_FD_88975 | JGI IMG/M metagenome (GOLD analysis project Ga0073899, IMG submission 88975) | Active sludge microbial communities from Klosterneuburg, Austria, studying microevolution and ecology of nitrifiers - Klosterneuburg... | ecosystem: Engineered > WWTP > Aerobic digester >...
GGCGTTCCTCGCGGCGTGGGTCGTGGGCCTGTTCGAAGCCACCATCCAGCAGATCGTGGCGCTCGCCGTGCTGATGCCGATCGTCGCCAGCATGGGTGGCGTCGCCGCCACGCAGACGCTGACGCTGATCGTGCGCGGCCTCGCGCTGGGCCAGGTCGAGCGTGCGAACGCGCGCTGGCTGCTTACCAAGGAAATCGCGGTGGCACTGCTGAACGGGCTCGCGTGGGCGACCGTGGTGGGGCTTGTGTCCTGGCTCTGGTTTCACCAGTGGCGCATTGCGCTGGTGATCTTTGCGGCGATGGTCGTGAACCTGCTCGCGGCCGCGCTGGCCGGCGTCACGGTGCCCCTCGCACTGAAGCGGCTCGGCGTCGATCCCGCGGTCGCGGGAGGCGTCATCGTGACGACGGTCACCGACGTGATCGGGTTCGCCTCGCTGCTCGGGCTCGGCACCCGGATGCTCAGGTAACCCAGGGCGCGAGGTAGGGCACGATCTCCGCGCGCTGCGTATGCGCGTCGGCGTAACCCATCGCCATCAGTTCGCAGGTGTACGACTTGTCGAATAGCAGGTAACTCACCAGCAGGCCACCGCGTGCCTCGTAGGCGCCCATCGTGCGCAGCAAGGTGCGGATGCTGCGGGGCATGCGGCGTTCGTGTTTCATCGCCACCACGGTCGGGTCGACGCTCGGCTGGATGACCGTTGCACGGATCGGCCGATGTTCGGTGTGGCCCGCCGCGACGATCAATCGATTGATCTGGTTGAGGCGCTCGAGGTCGATCGACAGGCCGTCCGTGAACAACGAGTCGAGCACGAAGCCCAGCAGGTGAGCCGGGCTCGGTGGAGCCTGTGAAGTGGCCCCGGTCGGCGGCGTGGCGGCGGCATTGCCGCGTGTCCCGATCACCAGCACGCGGTTCGCCCCGAGGTGGACCGCGGGACTCAGCGGGGCCAGCTGGCGCATCGCGCCGTCGCCGTAGTGGTTGCCGTCGATGCTCGAGGCCGGGAAGATGAACGGGATGGCGGCACTGGCCATCAGCACGTCGAGGTCGATGTGGCGCCTGTGTCCGGCGCGGCGCACTCGGTGCCAGTCCTGGATGTCGCTGGTCCCGTCGAAGAACGCGACCGCCTGCCCGGTCGTGTAGCTCGTCGTCGCGACGGCAAGCGCGCGCAGCCGGCCCGCCGCGATCTGTGCGGGAATCTGTTCCAGGGGCACGACTCGTGCGAGCAGCCGGTGCAGCGGCGTGGTATCGAACAGCGAGCGTGGAGGCTTGGCGATCCAGCCGGCCGAGAGCAGCGAGACCATCCAGTGCAGGCCGGACCGCAGCATCGTCAGCGAACCGGCCTGCATGACCTGCTCGACCCGGAAGTTAGACCAGACCTCTTCGAGCGATTCCACCGCCTCACGCAGCGAATGCGCGCGCGCGCCGATGGCCGCCGCGTTCAACGCACCCGCCGAAGTGCCCACCAGCACCTCGAACGGACACGGTGCGTCCTCGGGCATCCATTCGGCGATCGCCTTCATCACCCCGACCTGGTACGCGCCCCGCGCCCCGCCTCCCGACAGGACCAGGGCATCGTGGTCGTTGAAGAAGATGTAGTTGGTCGCGTCGCTCGTCGCGTTCTGGTCGGCATCGGCCGGCATTGGGGGGCTCGACAAGGTCACCTCGCTGATTCCCGTGCCGCGGAAGTCTAGTATGTGTCGGCGTGAAGCCGCGCTCTTTGTAGGCCCTGACTGGAGAATCCGATGAACCGCGCACAGTCCCGAGGTGGAATTCCTGCACTGGCCGCCCTGCTGCCGACACTCGCCCTGACCTTCGGGTCCCTGGTGGCAGGCGACCGTCCGGCCCTGGCAGACAGCGCGGCACCCGCAGTGGGCAAGCCCGCACCCGCCTTCAAGCTGCAGGACCAGGCAGGCCGATGGCACTCGCTGGCCGACTACAAGGGCAAGTGGGTCGCCCTGTATTTCTACCCGAAGGACGACACGCCGGGCTGCACGACCCAGGCCTGCGGCTTCCGCGACAACGTCTTCGCCTTCAACAAGGAAGGCGCGGTCATCGTCGGCATCAGCGTCGACGCCGTGGCGTCCCACAAGGAGTTTGCGGCAAAGCACGGCCTGCCGTTCACGATCCTCGCCGACTCCGACAAGTCCGTGACCAGGAGCTACGGCGTACTGAAGACCTACTTGGGAGTGATGGAGATGGCGCGTCGCGACACGTTCATCATCGACCCGCAGGGCCGCGTCGCGAAGCACTACGAGTCAGTCAATCCGGAAGGCCATTCGCAGGTCGTGCTGGCGGACATCAAGGCGCTGAAGGCAGCGGCGGCCGCGGGTAGCCAGGGCGGACGCTGAACTCCGCGGTCGTTGCAAGCGCCCGACCCGGGACCGTCCCCCGAGCTTGGAAAGGCAGACACGCGCCCGACCCGGAACCGTCCCCCGAGCTTGGAAAGATAGACAAGCGCCCGACCCGGAACCGTCCCCCGAGCTTGGAAAGATAGACAAGCGCCCGACCCGGGACCGTCCCCCGAGCTTGGAAAGGCAGACACGCGCTCGGGGGACGGTCCCGGGTCGGGCGCTTTTGATGCGGCGCTGGTGGCCTGAAACTGCAGAATCGGAGCTCTCGACGGTGGGCGCGCCGTGTCGCGAGCAATGGGTCCGGGGCCTTGGCCCGAGCGCGTGTCTGCCTTTCCAAGCTCGGGCCAAGGCCCCGGACCCATCGCTCGCATGCGGCCGCCAGCTATCTCGGACGCCTCCCGTCGCCGCGAAGGCGAACGATTACGCCTTGAGCGCGCGAATGGCGTCGTCGAGCCCGTGCAGCGTGAGCGGATACATGCGCTCCGCCAGCAGTTGCCGCGCGAGTCCGATCGACTGCACGTAGTCCCAGCGATCCTGCGGCTCTGGGTTGAGCCACGCGAAGCGCTGGAACCGCTGCGTGAGGCGCTGCAGCCAGACCGCGCCCGCCTCGTCGTTCCAGTGCTCGATGCTGCCGCCCGGCTGCATGATCTCGTACGGGCTCATGCTCGCGTCGCCGATGAAGATGATGCGGTAGTCGGGCTGGTACTTGCGCAGGATGTCGAACAGCGTCGTGCGCTCGCCGTGCCGGCGCCGGCTGTCCTTCCACACCGATTCATAGATGAAATTGTGGAAGTAGAAGTACTCGAGGTGCTTGAACTCGCCACGCGCTGCCGAGAACAGTTCCTCGCAGACGCGGACGTGGCTTTCCATCGAGCCGCCGACATCGAAGAACAACAGCAGTTTGAGCGCATTGTGGCGTTCAGGCTGGAACTTCAGGTCGAGCAGTCCGGCATTGCGGGCCGTAGCCGAGATCGTGCCGTCGATATCGAACTGGTCCGCCGCTCCTTCGCGCGCGAAGCGGCGCAATTTACGCAGCGCGACCTTGATGTTGCGCGTACCCAGCTCGACGTTGTCGTCGAGGTTGCGGTAGTCGCGGCGTTCCCAGACTTTGACGGCCTTGCCCTTGCCACCCGGGCCGCCGATGCGAATGCCTTCCGGGTTGTAGCCGCCATGACCGAACGGCGACGTGCCGCCGGTACCGATCCACTTGCTGCCGCCTTCGTGCCTGCCCTTCTGCTCCTCGAGGCGCTGCTTCAGCGTTTCGAGCAGCTTGTCCCAGCCGCCGAGCGCCTCGATCTGCGCCATTTCCTCGGGCGTAAAATGCCGTTCCGCCAGCAGCTTCAGCCAGTCCTCGGGCAGCGCCTTCTGCAGTTGCTCGAACGACTGCTCGATGCCCTTGAAATACTGCGCGAAGGCCTTGTCGAAGCGGTCGAAGTGCTTCTCGTCCTTGACCAGCGTGGCACGCGCGAGGAAATAGAAGTCGTTGACGCTGAAGCGGGCGACGCCGCGCTGCAGCGCCTCGAGCAGCGTGAGGTATTCAGTGACCGAGGCAGGCACGCCCGCAGCACGCAGCGTGTAGAAGAACGGCGTCAGCACGGGCGGTTACCGCGTTCAAACCGCGAGGCGCTCGCCGGTCGGGAATTTTGGGCCGGGCCGCGCGCGGCATGGACGCCGCGCCCGGAGCCCCCGAGGAAGGGTTTACTGCGTCCCGGCCGGAAATTCCCGACCGGGCAGGGCCGATGCGGCGCCACGTAGGCTTCGCCCATGCGCGAATCCGCTACTGCCGCGACTGGCGCCGCTGCAGGAAGATCAGCTGCTCGAACAGGTGCACGTCCTGCTCGTTCTTCAGCAGCGCGCCATACAGCGGCGGCAGACTCTTGCGCGGATCGTCGGTGCGCAGCGCTTCCGGCGGGACGTCCTCCGCCAGCAGCAGCTTGAGCCAGTCGAGCAGTTCCGACGTCGACGGCTTCTTCTTCAGGCCTGGTACGTCGCGCAACTTGTAGAACGCATTGAGCGCCTCGGCCAGGAGCTCGCGCTTCAGTTCTGGAAAATGCACGCCGATGATGCGGGTCATCGTCTCGGCGTCAGGGAAGCGGATGAAGTGGAAGAAGCAGCGGCGCAGGAACGCGTCCGGCAGCTCCTTCTCGTTGTTGCTGGTGATGATGACGATCGGCCGGTGCGTGGCCTGGATCAACTCGCGCGTCTCGTGGACGTAGAACTCCATGCGGTCGAGTTTGAGCAGCAGGTCGTTCGGAAACTCGATGTCGGCCTTGTCGATCTCGTCGATCAGCAGCACCGCCTGGCGCGCGCTGCGGAACGCCTCCCACAGCCGACCCGGGATGATGTAGTTGCCGATGTCGTGAACCTTGGCGTCGCCGAGCTGCGAATCGCGCAAGCGCGACACCGCGTCGTACTCGTACAGGCCGTGCTGCGCCTTGGTCGTCGACTTGACGTGCCAGCGGTAAAGCGGCTTGTCGAGCGCGAGTGCAATCTCTTCTGCCAACTGGGTCTTGCCCGTGCCGGGCTCGCCTTTCACGAGCAGCGGCCGCGCCAGGGTGACGGCCGCGTTGACGGCCATCATCAGGTCCTCGGTCGCGACGTAGCGCTCCGTCCCTTCGAACTTGCTGGTCACAGACGGTCCTCGTGCCGGCCGCCCGGTGCGGCCTCGGCGGCATCTTAGCGCAAACGACCAGGATTATTGCGCTGCGGCAAGCGCTCCGCCGCGGGACCCGGTATCCGGCACAGCCGGCCGCGCCCTCCGCTGCCCTACGCGCTGACTTCCAGCAACTTCATCGTGTTGGTGCCGCCCGACACTCCGGAGAATTCGCCCAGCGTCAGGATGATCTCGTCGCCGGAGCGCAGAAACTTGCGTTCGATCAGCTCGCGCGAGATCGCCTTGTAGAGTTCAGCGGGATCCGTGTGCGTGATGTCGAAGGGAATCGGATACACGCCGCGGTACAGCGCGACACGGCGGCGCGTCCGCTCGTTGCGCGTGAAGGCGAAAATCGGGATGTCCGAACGGATACGCGACATCCACAGCGGCGTGGCGCCGGATTCGGTCAGAGCGACGATGGCTTCGACGGCCATGTGATTGGCCGTGTACATCACGGCATGCGCGATGGCCTGCGCGAACTCGCTGACCCGGCCTTCGAAGCGTTCCCCACGGATGTTGCGGGCAATCTGGTACTTCTCGGCGCCGACGATCACCTCGGACATCGCTTCGACGGCGCGCACCGGGTACTTGCCGACGGCCGATTCACCCGACAGCATGACCGCGTCGCTGCCGTCGAGCACGGCGTTCGCCACGTCCGAGACCTCGGCACGCGTCGGCACCGGGTTCTGGATCATCGATTCCATCATCTGCGTGGCCGTGATGGTCACACGGTCGTGTTTGCGCGCGACCTGCAGGATGTGCTTCTGCAGACCGGTAAGCTCGGCATAGCCGACCTCGATGCCGAGGTCGCCACGCGCGACCATCACCGCATCACTGACCTTCACGATCTCGTCGAGGCGCGGAATCGCTTCGCTGCGCTCGATCTTGGCGACGATGCGCGCGTCGCTGCCCACGGCGGACAGCAGGTTGCGGGCCTCGTCGATGTCGGCTGCCTGTCGCACGAACGAGACCGCGAGATAGTCGATGTCGAGACTGGCCGCGAGCCTGACGTCTTCGCGGTCCTTGTCGGTGAGCGCCTTGGCCGAGAGGCCGCCGCCGCGGCGATTGATGCCTTTCTGGTCGCCGAGTTCCCCGCCGACGAGCACGCGGCATTCCACCTTGTCGCCTTGGATCGCGGTGACGACGAGTTCGATCTGGCCGTCACCGAGGATCAGCTCGTCACCGGGCGCAACGTCCTGTGCAAGCTGCGTATAGGTCATGCCGACGCTGCGATCCGTGCCGTCGTGGCTGTCGAGCGTCGGATCGAGCGTGAACGTCGCGCCTTCCGTCAGCAGCGTGTGCCCGCCGGCGAAACGTTCGATGCGGATCTTGGGTCCCTGCAGGTCGCCGAGCAGCGCGACGTGCTTGCCGACGCCCTCCGCCGCCTGCCGTGCCCGCTCGACTCGCCGCCGGTGATCGGCCGGTCCGCCGTGCGAGAAGTTGACGCGCAACACGTCGGCGCCCGCAAAAATAACTTCCTCGAGCACGCCTGGCGCGTCCGTCGCGGGTCCGAGCGTCGCGACGATCTTGGTCCTGCGGGTCAGTACCTCGCTGCGCGCCGCCTGGCTGGGGAGGCGGGTCATCCTGCGGCGCGCTGTTCGAGCATTGCCACGGCCGGCAGCGTCTTGCCTTCGAGGAATTCGAGGAAGGCCCCACCAGCGGTCGAAATGTAGGAGATGTCCTCCTGCACGCCGTATTTCTCGATCGCTGCGATCGTGTCACCGCCACCCGCCACCGAAAACGCGGGACTGCGCGCCACGGCCTGGGCCAGGACACGCGTGCCTTCGCCGAACTGGTCGAACTCGAAGACACCGACCGGACCGTTCCAGACGATCGTGCTCGCACCCTTGAGCGCCGAGGCAAAGCGCTCGGCGGTGTCGGGACCGATGTCGAGGATCATGTCGTCGGCCGCAACCTGCGCGACCAGCTTGACGTCGGCTTCGGCGGACGCCGCAAACTCCTTGGCGACGACGACATCGGACGGCAGCGGAATCTCGACGCCCGACTGCTTCGAGCGCTCGAGCAAGGTACGGGCCGTCTCGACCATGTCTGCTTCATGCAGCGACTTGCCGACGGGATGACCCGCCGCCGCCAGGAAGGTGTTGGCGATGCCGCCACCGACGATCAGCTTGTCGACCTTGCCGAGCAGCGTTTCGAGCACCGTGAGCTTGGTCGACACCTTCGACCCGCCCACGATCGCGACCAGCGGCCGCTTCGGATTACCGAGCGCCTTTTCCAGCGCCTCGAGTTCGCTGGTCAGCAGCGGGCCGGCGCACGCGATCGGCGCAAACCTGCCAACGCCGTGTGTGCTCGCTTCGGCGCGGTGGGCCGTCGCGAAGGCATCCATGACATAGACGTCGCACAGTGCCGCCATCTTCTGCGCCAGTTCGTCCTTGTTCTTCTTCTCGCCCTTGTTGAAGCGCACGTTCTCGAGCAGCACGACTTCACCCGGCTCGCACGTCACGCCGTCGAGCCACTCGCGCTCGAAGCGGACCTTGCGGCCCAGCATCTCGGAGAGCCTCGCGGCCACCGGGGCCAGCGAGAACTCCTCGGCAGGGACGCCCTCCTGCGGACGGCCGAGGTGCGACATCAGCAGCACGCGGGCGCCAGCCTTGCGTGCGGTCTCGATCGTCGGCAGCGACGCGCGGATGCGCGCATCGCTGCTGACCACACCATCCTTCACCGGGACATTCAGGTCTTCGCGGATCAGCACCCGCTTACCCTTCAGGTCCACATCACTCATCCTGAGCACGCGGATCATGCCTTTTCCCCTTGCATTGGCGGTCAACGCCGTTTCAACCGTGCTCACTTCGAAATGACGCGCGCCATTTCGAGCACCTTGCTCGAATAGCCCCACTCGTTGTCGTACCAGGACACGACCTTGACGAACGTGTCGTCGAGCGCGAGGCCGGCCTCCGAGTCGAACACCGAGGTGCAGGATTCGCCACGGAAATCGGTCGCGACGACCTTCTCGTCGGTGTAGCCGAGCACGCCCTTCATCGAGCCGGCGGCTGCCGCCTTCATCGCGGCGCAGATCTCCGTGTACTTGGCCGGCTTGCTGAGTTCAACCGTGAGGTCGACCACCGAGACGTCCGACGTCGGCACGCGGAACGCCATGCCGGTGAGCTTCTTGTTGAGCTCGGGGATGACCTTGCCCACGGCCTTCGCGGCGCCGGTGGACGACGGAATGATGTTCTCGAGGATGCCGCGGCCGCCGCGCCAGTCCTTGTTCGACGGGCCGTCGACGGTCTTCTGCGTTGCCGTCGCAGCATGCACAGTGGTCATCAGGCCGCGCTTGATGCCCCAGTTGTCGTGCAGCACCTTGGCGACGGGCGCGAGGCAATTCGTGGTGCACGAGGCGTTCGAGATGATCGCTTCACCGGCGTACTTGGTGTGATTCACGCCAAAGACGAACATCGGCGTCTCGTCCTTCGACGGGGCCGACATGATCACCTTCTTTGCGCCTGCGGCCAGATGCTTCTGCGCAGTGGCGGCGTCGAGGAACAGGCCCGTTGATTCGATGACGACGTCGGCGCCGACGTCGCCCCACTTCAGTTCGGCCGGGTCCTTCACTGCGGTGAGGCGGATTCTGCGGCCGTTGACGACCAGCGTGTTGCCATCGACGGCGATGTCGCCTTTGAAGCGACCGTGCACCGAGTCGTACTTGAGCATGTACGCCAGGTACGCCGGCTCGAGCAGGTCGTTGATGCCCACGATCTCGATGTCAGCGAAATCCCTTGCCGCCGCGCGGAACACCATGCGGCCGATGCGGCCGAAACCATTGATGCCGACCTTGATAGTCATTGACTGCGTCTCCCGTCAGAACTGGATTGCGAAAACCGAGGTGAATCAGAGCAGACCGGCGGCAACCCGGGCCACGTTGGCCGCGGTGAAGCCGAAGTGCTCGAAGAGCTTTTTGGCCGGCGCCGAGGCGCCGAACGTGTCCATGCCGACGACGGCGCCGTCGAGACCGACGTAGCGCCACCAGCTTTCGCTGGACCCGGCCTCGATCGCCACGCGCTTCGTGCCGACCGGCAGCACGCTGGCACGATAGGCCGCGTCCTGTGCGTCGAACACGCGCGTGCTCGGCATCGAGACGACGCGCACGCGACGGCCCTGCGCCGTGAGGAGTTGTGCGGCCTCGGCGGCCAGGCCGACCTCGGAACCCGTCGCGATCAGCACGAGGTCCGGCGCGCCGTCGCTGTCGATCAGCACGTAGCCGCCGCGCGCGATTGCGGCGACCTGCGCCGGCGTACGCGGCATCGGCGGCAAAGCCTGGCGCGAGAGAACCAGCGTCGTGGGGCCGGTGGCGTGGTCGATCGAATCGCCCCAGGCGACGGCCGTCTCGACGGTATCGCACGGGCGCCAGACCCGCATGTTGGGGATCAGGCGCAGGCTGGCCACGTGCTCGACCGGCTGGTGCGTCGGGCCGTCCTCGCCGAGGCCGATCGAGTCGTGGGTGAACACGAGCACGACGCGCTGCCGCATCAGCGCGGCCATGCGCACGGCGTTACGCGCGTAATCGGAGAACACGAGGAACGTGCCGCCGTACGGAACGAAGCCACCGTGCAGCGCTAAGCCGTTCATCACGGCGCACATGCCGAATTCGCGCACGCCGTAGTGAATGTAGTTGCCCGCAACGTTTTGCGGCGTGACCGTCCGGTAGCCCTTGAAGTCCGTGTTGTTCGACCATGTCAGGTCGGCCGACCCGCCCAGCAACTCGGGCAGCGCGGCGCCCAGCACGTTGAGGACCTGTTGCGAGGAAATCCGCGTCGCCACGGCAGCCGGCTTTGCGACCGCGGCGGCGATGAAATCCTGCAGCTGCCGGCGCCAGTCCGCGGGCAGCTCGCCGCGCATCCGTCGTTCGAACTCTGCCGCGAGTTCGGGATGCGCCGCGCGATAGGCTGCGAGACGCTGCTGCCAGGCCTGCTCGACCGCCGCACCGGACGCGCGCGCGTCCCAACCCCGCCGGATTTCGTCGGGGACGACGAACGGTGCGTACGTCCAGCCCAGCTTTGCGCGCGTCGCGGCCACTTCGGCCTCGCCCAGAGCCGCACCGTGCACCCCGTGCGTGCCCGCCTTGTTCGGCGAACCCCAGCCGATGATCGTCTTGCAGCAGATCAGCGACGGACGGGCATCCGCTTTCGCCGCCTGGATGGCGGCTTCAATCGCGGCGGCATCGTGGCCGTCGACGTTCGCCACGACGTGCCAGCCGTAGGCTTCGAATCGCTTCGGTGTGTCGTCGGTGAACCAGCCGTGCACATCACCGTCGATGGAAATGCCGTTGTCGTCGTAGAAACACACGAGCTTGCCGAGCTTGAGCGTGCCGGCCAGCGAGCAGGCTTCGTGCGACACGCCTTCCATCAGGCAGCCGTCGCCGAGGAACACGTAGGTGTGATGGTCGACGATTTCGTGACCGGGCCTGTTGAACGCGGCGGCGAGCAACTTCTCCGCCAGCGCCATGCCGACGGCATTGGCGAGACCCTGGCCGAGGGGGCCGGTCGTCGTCTCGATGCCGAGGTGCCGGTCGACCTCCGGGTGGCCCGCCGTGTGCGAACCGAACTGCCGGAAGTTCGCGAGGTCGTCGATCGTGAGCGGATAGCCCGTCAGGTGGAGCAGCGAATACAGCAGCATCGAGCCGTGCCCGTTCGACAGCACGAAGCGGTCGCGGTCGGCCCACTCGGGGTTGCCCGGGTTGTGCTTGAGGTGGTCCGTCCACAAGACCTGCGCGATGTCGGCCATGCCCATGGGCATGCCGGGA
>Ga0073899_10005721_pt1 | contig 10761 bp, 7 predicted proteins | sample KloWWTmetaKNB5Ph_FD_88975 | JGI IMG/M metagenome (GOLD analysis project Ga0073899, IMG submission 88975) | Active sludge microbial communities from Klosterneuburg, Austria, studying microevolution and ecology of nitrifiers - Klosterneuburg... | ecosystem: Engineered > WWTP > Aerobic digester >...
ACGTCCGGATCGTCGGCGTCGAAGACCAGCGACGAGACCTCGTGCACCAACCGCCCGCTACAGGTCCCGCTCGGGCAGCGCGGTGAGCCCGTGGGAACCGTCACGTTGAATGGCCCCGACTTGTTCGGCGCCGCGACGTAAGTGAAGGTTGCGCCCTTGTCCGGTGAGACGGCGATGCGGGTCGAGATGTCGTTGGTGGCCACCACACCCGAGTAGCTCATGGCGCCGCCCGGCGCGTTCAACGGATACTCGATGCTGGGATCGAAGATGCCGCCTGGCGCTGGCGGATCGTTCTTCACCACCAGCTCGTTCGCGGGCTTTGGGTCCACCACGGTGGGTGCGGGCAGGGTGGACTTGCACGCCGAACCGCCAGTGCCGGACGTGCCGCCGGTGGTCGCGCCACCCGAGCCGCCCAGGCTGCCGCCCACGCCGCCGCTGCCCGCGACGGCCCCACCGCTGCCGCTGGCGCCGCCGCTGCTGCTTCCGCCGGTGCTCGCGCCGCCCGCTCCGCCGTTGCTCGAGCCCGAGTCGGTTTCGCCGTCACTGCCGCAGCTGAGGGCCAGGGCGGCGAGCAAGCACAGGGCACGAGCGCGCATGAGGCGACTGTACCACGCGACAGGCGCCCTAGAGTTGCACCAGCACGCCGATTGTCGGGTAGACGACCAGCCCGCCGAACTTTGCGTCGATGCTGCGTCCTGCCGCCGGCACGTCGATCTTCGCGGCACCCGACAGGCCTGCGACGGTCAGCTCGAGCCCCAGCCAGACCTTCTTGTAGCCGACGGCCGCGCCGACCTGCCCCCCGTAATAGAGGTTCGTGCCCGACACGTCCACCACCCGCACCTCGTCCACGAAGCGCGCGCTCATCCCCGTGCTGTAGCGCGAGATCAGCAGCTTGGGGCCGAACCAGACGTGAGCCATTTCCCACGACCAGCCGAACAACAGCGGCACGTCCAGCTCGTAGCGCCGGAAGTCGTCGATCTCGATCACGCTGTCCATGGGCGGCGGCACCGGGATCTCGAACGTGTAGTACGCGAGCCCCACGCCGACGCTGCCCGCCAGGTCGCCCTCGGCGCTCGGTTTCAGGAAGGTGAAGCGCCCGTCACCTCGAAGCGCGCCGCTGGCATAGCGCAGGCCCACGTCGGCGCGGCGGTGGATCCCGTAGCGCCCTTGGACCTCCCAGGTTGCGCTCGGCGGGTTGAGCATCACGCCCGCGGTCTTGATGATCAGCTGGTCCTTCTCGTCGGCGGTCAGCGCCTGGGTCTCGGCGCGGTCTGCCAGGGCCTCGGCCACCTCGTAGGCGTCGTCGATCTGGCCGGCGGGCACGTTGAGGCCGAGCCCGCCGGTCGCGCGCACGTGACCTTCGGGGGTGGTTTCCGCGGGAACGAAGGTCGAGAGCGCAGGGGCGCAGCCCGAGACCAGGGTCAGAGCGAGAGCGGCAACACGCACGGGCCAGTGGTACGTCCGAGGGGGCATCGGCCTCCCCCTGAGGGGTCACTTCGGCCCCTCCGCGCAGCAGCGAAAGCCCTGGTCGTAGCGCAGGTAGAACGGACCATGACCGCGCGTCGCGGGGCGACAGCGCTGGCGAGCCGGGCCCCAGTGTCCGCCCTTCATGATCATGGCGCGCCCGTGCTTGCGCGCGTTCGTCGTCCACTCGTCGACGTTGCCGGTCAGGTCCATCACTCCGAACGGGCTCACGCAGCCGGGCAGCTCCCCCGAGCGCTTGCCGCGCCACGAGAGATCGATGCCGCGGGCCGTTGCCCGGGTGGTGCGAGGGCTGAACATGTCCTTGGTCGGGCCCGGCCCGAGGACGCTGATGTTGCACTTCGCCGGATCGCGCTCGAACCCATAGGGGTAGGGCTGCGCTGCTTCGCCCTCGCAGGCGAAGGTCCACTCGTTCTCGCTGCAGAGCCGCTTCTGCTCTTGCTTGCAGAAGGCTTGGGCTTCCGAGAACGTCACCACCACCAGCGGAAGCTCGCCGAACGCGTTCGGATACTCGTAGCGGTCGATGCAGAAATCGAGCTGTTTCTTGGGCAGCTTGGCCACCCGGGCGCGCCAGCGCTCGGGGTCGAAGCGATCGCACAGCCCGTTGTCGCCGTGGTCGGCGGTACGCCAGAAGGTGCAGGTCGCGTTCTGGTCGGCGGTCACGCGGTCGGTGTCGTCGCGCCCGTCGGGATCGAGCACGAAGCCTCCGCTGACGCGCAGCATTCCCGTGGGGCAGCCGCGGGCGTCGGCGCTGGGCTCCGGGGCGAGCGGCGACAGGCCGTCGGCCACCCCTTGCCAGCTGAGCCCGTTCCAGCGGCGCCACGCCAGGCGCGGCATGACGACGGTCTCGGTCAGAGTGTGGCCCAGCGTGGCGAGCCGCGGTCCGCGGGCGATAGCGGAAGCGGGCGCCGGCGCGACCGAGCCCGGGACGGCAGGGCTGTCGGGGGGCGCAGTGGCGGACGCAGTAGCCGACGGGTCATGCCGCTGTGGCGGCGGCGGCGTGTCACACGCAGCGAGCGCCAGAGCGGTCGGCAGAGCGAAGCGGCGCATCCCGGAGATCTCGCTCATAACGCGGGAGAAGCGCCACGCATTCTCGTGTATCGTGAGAAGGTGGCTCGACGCTTCGCTCTGGTCCTCGCGCTCTTGCTCTTGACCCAGTGCAGCGACGAGGCGGACGGAGGCACCGCCGGCCCGGACGGTGGGGGCATCGCCGGGGGCTCGGGCTCGGGCGGCGGCGCGGGCACCGGCGGCGCGAGCACCGGCGGCGGCGGCTCGACGAGCGGCGGCAGCGCCGGCACCGGCGGCGCCCCCGGCTCGTGCGCCGGGGTCACGTGCTCGGGGCAGGGGAGCTGCGTGGAAGGCGACGCCGGGGCGAGCTGCCAGTGCAACCCGGGCTTTCACCCGGTGGGCACCGCGTGCAAGGCCGACGAGACGTGCAGCGGCGTGAGCTGCGGCACCTGCGGGCAGTGCAAGGTCACCGGTGGGGTGGCCGCCTGCGAGTGCCCCAAGGACTACCAGGTGGTGAACGGCAAATGCCAGCTGGCCACCGACCCGTGTGCCAGCGCGAACTGCGCTGCGGACGAAGCCTGCGTGCCGGAGGCTCACTGCCAGGCCCTGGGTGTGTGCGTGAAGAAGTGCGACTGCAGCAACTGCGGCAACTGCGGGCCGGACAACAGCGACGGCAAGTGGGACGACATGCAGGAGTACTGCGGCAACCCCAAGGCCCAGCCCGCCACGAAGGCGTGCACCAAGCCGTGCCCCGCGGGCCAGGGCTGCCTGCCGTTCGCGACACCGATCTGCTGGCCGATGGAGGGCTGCCTGAGCCTGTGAAGCCGGCCCCGTGTTCCTCAGGTTGTGACCGCGTGGCGGACAGAAAGCGCGGAACACGGGGCGTGATCCTCACCTGGAGTCCGCGTGGCGGACAGAAAGCGTGGAACAGGGGCGTGTTCCTCACCTGGAGTCCGCGTGGCGGACAGAAAGCGCGGAACACGGGGCGTGTTCCTCGGCTGGAGTCCGCGTGGCGGACAGAAAGCGCGGAACACGGGGCGTGTTCCTCAGGTTGTGACCGCGTGGCGGACAGAAAGCGCGGAACACGGGGCGTGATCCGCGGCTGGAGTCCGCGACCGGGTGGGCCCGATGCCGCCGGCGGGCGGGGTCAGCCCGCGCGCAGCGCGAACGACCGCGTCTGCGCGTGATCGGGCACGTTCTCGAGGAAGCTCTTCCGAAGCTCCGGGTCCGAGATCTTCGCCGCGCGGACTTCGAGCCGCTCTTGGGCTCGAGCCAGGGCTGCCTGGGCCAGGGGGAGGTCGCCGCACGCGACCATCACCTCCACGAATGCCAGACGGGCCAGCGCTTCGCCGTCTTCGATGCTGCCCAGCTCGTCGAGCAGCGCGGCGGACTCCGTCGCACGGGCGCGAGCCGCGTCGAGGCGCCCGAGGGCGAGCTCTGCGCGGGCCGCGATGGCCAGTGCGAGCACGCGGTTCGGGCGGTCCGACAGCTCGGCGCTGGCGATCGCAGACTCGAGGGCGCCCGCCGCGTCCCCCGCTCGCCACAGCAGATCGGCCAGGTAAGTGTGCGAGACGCACTCGACCCAGCGATCTTTCTGGGCGCGCGCGTCCGCGATGGCGTCGCGTTCGATGGCGATGCCAGCGGGAAGATCGCCGGCGAGCGCCACGGCGTACCCCAGGTTGTGCTCGGCGATGGCCCGGGTGTGCGACAGCCCCATGCGCTCGGCCCGGCTCAGCGTGTCGCGCAAGAGGGCTGCCGCTTCGGCGTACTTGCCGAGGGCGATGTGCGCGAATCCGACGCTGGTGCGGAAGGTCAGCGCGTGACGCTCTTCGCTTGCGGCCTCGAAGCAGCGGGCCGCGAGCTCGGTCTTCTCCAGGTACGTCGAGGCGTCGCCGGCGACCAGCGCGGCGTAGCCCTCGGCGCGAGCGAGCCACCCACGGCCGCGGTGGTCGTCGTCGGACAGGTGCCGCTGGGTCTGCCCGAGCGCGTCGAAGATGCGGGCGGCGAGCTCGGTCTGGCCGGCGCGCAGCGCGGGCACGCAGAGCTGCGCCAGCACCACGGCCCGGGCGCCGGCCGTGGCGGGCGTGTCGTCGGCGGCCACTTGCTCGAACAGCGTGGCCACCTCGTCGTGGCGACCGGCCCGGGAAGCGATGCGGGCGGTTTCCGCCGCCGCGACGTACCAGCGGGGTGACAGCCGAGTGAACCTTGCCATCGCCCGGCGCGCGCTCTCTTCCCGGGCCTCGGCCTCGCCCCTCCACAGGTGCGCTTCGCTCATCAAGAGGTGCAGCTCACCGGCCAGCTCACCGTCAGGCTCGGTCTCGAGGGCGCGGCGCGCATGGGCGAGCGCGCTCTCGAAGTCGTTGGCGCTGATGGCCTGGGCTGCCGCCCGGCAGAGGTGCGGCGCCGCCCGTGCCGGCTCGTTGCCGCGGCGCAGGTGCTCGGCCAAGATCAGCGGCTCGCGCTCGCCGGCGCGCTCGAGCCAGGCGGCAGCCGACCGATGGCCGCGCTCGAGGTCGTCCGGTGTCAGCATCGAGTGGGCGGCGTCGCGCACGAACGCGTGGCGGAACACGAACTCTTCCTGACCCGCGAAGCGAGAGTCGCGACGCTTGGTCAGAAGCTCGCGTTCGGTCAGCCGCGCCAAGTCGGCCCGCACGGCGTCGGGGTGCCGCCCCATCAGCTCGGCCACCCCCGCCGTCCAGAACACCGTCCCGAAGACGCTGGCGGCGCGCAGCACCTGGCGCAGCTCGGGATCCAGCCCCACGATGCGGGCTTCGGCCAGCGCCAGCACGCTGCCCGGAAGCTCGGCGCTGGCCCCGCCCTCGGCCACGGCGCGGATCAGCTCTTCCAGGAAGAATGCGTTGCCGCCGGCGCGGTCCACCACGGCACGGGCGAGGTGCGGGTCCACTCCATCGCCCAGGACCGAGTGCACCAGCGCCTCACCGGCACGACGCCCCAGCTCGGGCAGCGGCAACACCAGCGGCCGGCGCTCGGCCCACAGGCTGGGGAAGCGTTGGCTCACGCCGGGGCGCGCGAGGCCCAGAGTGAAGAACCGACGATCGGCGTGCTGGCGGAGCGCGGCGTCGACGAACCGCACGCTTCCCCAATCGCCGAAGTGAAGGTCTTCGAGCACCAGCACCACGGGATGCTGCTCGAGCTCGCCGGTGAGGAAGTCTTCCCAAGCGGCCATCAACAGGTCGCCGAGCAAGAGCGGGCTGAGCCGCCGCGGAGCCTCGCTCTCTCCGGTCACGACCTCGCACAGCGCGTCGGCGACCCGCTCCGCGACGTCCAGGGAGTGCGCGCGGTGCACGCGGGCGACGAGCAGGTCCCGCACCTGTTCTCGTGGCGCGTCCAGCGCGACGCCCAGACCGAAGCGGAGCGCGCTTCCGAGCAGGCCCAGGGGCGAGCCTTCGGCGATGGGATCGCCGCGTCCGAGCCAGATTTCGGGCACGGGGCTCCCGGCGTTCTTGGCCGTGACCTCGAGCCGGCGGAGCAGCTCGTAACGCACCCGGCTCTTGCCGATGCCCGGCTCACCGGTGACCACCGCCACGCGCGCCACGCTGTCGCTCAAGGTCTCGCAAAGCAGGCTCTCGAGCACGCCCAGCTCGCGCTCGCGACCCACGCACGGCGTGGACCGACCCAAGAGCCGGCGCAGCGGCGTGGGATCGAGGCGCTCGGAGACGAGCGCCACCTCGCCTGGGCGATCGGGGTGCCGGCTCAGCGCGAAGCGCGCTTCGAGCAGCCCGGTGCTGACTTGATCGAGCCAGATGCCGGGCTCGCGGGGCGCGAGCAGCGCCTCGGCGCGAGCCACGATGCTGCGCTCGGGGTGCGCCAGGTCGCGCGCGGGCCCGGCGCCGGTGGCGATGGCGAGGCGCGCCTCGGGGTGCCGCTTCTGGATCTCGAGGGCGGTGCGCGCCGCCTGCGCGACCACGTCGCTCGCCGTGCCCAGGCTCGCGAAGATCAGCGCGGCCCCGCCGTCGCGAGCCACCAGGCTGCCGCCGTTGCGCTCGGTCAGCGGGGTCAGGTCCGAGGTCACGCCGAAGACCAGCACCACGCAGGTGAAGCGCTGTTCGGCCAGGGTCATCGCGACGTCCCGATGGCTGGCCGGGCCGGGGGCGTCGAGGGTGTCGCCCAGGTCGAGCTCGTGCAGAGCCCGCGCCACCGCGTCCCCGTCGCGGGGCCGGTCTTCCGGCTCTTTCGACAGCAGCCGCGCGACCAGGTCGTCGAGCGCCGGCGGCACGTCGCTGCGCCGGTCGGCGACCCGCGGCACCGGGGACATCAACAAGTCCGAGAGCACCAGCTCCATCGGGCCGTCGGCCAAGAGCGGCTGCCCGGTGACGCAGCGGAACAAGATGGCCCCCAGCGCCCAGACGTCGGCCGCGGGACCGATGTTCTTCGAGCCGCGCGCCTGCTCGGGCGACATGTAGCGAGGGCTGCCGACGATCACGCCCGTCTGGGTCAGCTCGCTCTCACCGAACGCGCCTTGCCGTGCGATGCCGAAGTCGAGCACGCGGACGTCGTCGAGCGCCCGCCCCACCAGGAACACGTTCGAGGGCTTCAAGTCGCGGTGCACGATCTGGCGCCGGTGTGCCGCCCCGATGGCCGAGGCCAGGTGAGCCACCATGCCCACCGCCTGGGCGGGGGTCAGCTCGGCGCGCTCGAGGCGCTGGGCCAGGCTCTCGCCCTCGAGCCACTCCATCACCAGATAGGGGCCTTCGTCCGAGTTGCCGTGGGCGACGTAGCGGACGATGCCCGGGTGATCGAGCTCGGCCAAGAGATGCGACTCGCGCAGGAAGCGCTCGCTGTCGGCCCCGGGGCGCAACAGCTTGAGCGCGACCGACTCGCCGCAGTGCCGATCGAGCGCGCGCCACACCACCCCCATGGCGCCCGAGCCCGAGAGGCTCCGGACCTCGAAGCGGCCCCCGACGACTTCTCCGCGTTTCAAGCGCCCCGAGGATAGCGCCTTCGGCCTATTCCCGCATGGCCTCGATGGGTGAGACGGCGGCGGCACGCAGGGCAGGGAAGAACCCGCCGAGCACGCCCATCACGCCGCCGAATGCCAGGCTTGCGCCGATGATCTGCGGGGTGGGGGTGAAGCGGAACACGATCTCGCTCCAGGTCGAGAAGTTCATCATCGAGAAGCTGACCAGGCCCATGCACAGCGACGCCACCGAGCCGATGGCGCCGCCCACGGCCGCGATCAAGAGCGACTCGAACAAGAAGCTCATCACGATGTTCAGCCGAGAGAACCCGATGGCGCGCAGCACGCCGACCTCGCGCTTGCGGTTCGCCACGGCGGCATACATGGTGATCATCGCGCCGATCATCGCGCCCACGCTGAAGAACACCGCGATCAAGACGCCCATCACGGTGATGAACAGGGTCGTGCCTTCGCTCTGCTTTTCGTAGAACTCGCGCTCGGGCATGGCGTCCAGGCCCAGGCGCTTGTCGCTCTCGATGGCGGTCTCGAAGCCCTCGAAGCGGCTGGGCGAGTCGAGCCGCACGCGCACCGACGACACCACCCCGCGCCGGCCGAAGGCCTCGCGCAGCACCTCGAGATCGGCCCAGACCTCGCTCTCGAAGGCGGTCCCGCCGGTCTCGAACACCCCCACCACCTTCACCGGTCGGTTCTTGCGCAGCTCGAACGAGTCGCCGAGGCGCAGGTTCTTGAAGCGCCCGCTGATTGCCCGGCCGACCATCACCTCGTCGGTGCCGGGCTTGAGCGGGCGGCCCTCGATCACCTTCACCTCGGGCCGGAAGTCCTGAGCGTCGCTGGGGACGCCGCGCAGCTGCACGTTGCTGCACCCCTTGCCGTCCGAGGTCTCCATGAACGCGACCACCATCAGCTCGCCCACCGCCATCGGCGTGCCGTCGGCCTTGGCCTTCACGCCCGGGGCGCTGCGCACGATGCCCACCGTCGGGTCGTCGATGGTGCTGGAAAGCTCGGCGTTGTTGCCCTTGCGCAGCACCACCGCCGTGTCCGCCCGCCCCGAGCTCTGCATCGTGCGCCGCAGGCCCTCGGACAGCATGAGCGACGACGCCAGGACGAACACCACGAGCGCGATGCCGCCGGCCGAGGCCACGGTGGTGGCCTTTCGAACTGCCAGGTTTCGCACGTTGTACGACAGCGGGATCATCCCAGCCTCCGCAGTGCCTCGACGGCGTCCAGCTTCGACGCGCGCCAGGCGGGGATCAGCGCCGCGAACAGGCCGAGCAGCACGGCGATGGCTACCGCGCCCGCCGCCACCGTGGCCGGGATCCGGAAGTAGGGGAACCACGAGCCCATGTTCTCTTCCAGCCAGCGACCCATGGACTGCTGCACGATGGGGTAGCTGAGCCCGAGCCCGACCAGCCCCCCGAGCAGCCCCACGGTCACGCTCTCGCCGATCACGAAGCCGACGATGTGGCCGGGGCGGAAGCCCAGCGCCAGGAGCACGCCGTACTCACGGGTGCGCTCGCGCACGCCCATGGCGATGGTGTTGCCCAAGATCAGCATCATGATCACCAAGATCACGATGCTGACCACGTCGAGCGCGGTCAGGATGGCCGACGCGGCGCCGATGAACTGGGAGTTGAGCGCGCGCTCGCTCATGGTCTGGGTCTGGATCTCGCGCTCGTCGAAGGCCTTGTCGATGGCGGTGCCCACGGTGCCCCCGCGCGAGACGTCCTCGATGGTGCTGGCGATCCAGCCGATCTGATCCTTGCGGCCGGGCGGCAGCGACTCGTTCATGTAGTCCCAGTGGAACAGGAACTGCGCCTGATCCACCGAGCGGCGGGCCGCGGTGTACACCCCGGAAATGCGGAACTTCCACTCGCCGGGGTAGATGGTCCCGGTGAGCGTGACCTCGTCGCCGACCTTCCAGCCGAACTGCTTGGCCAGCGACGAGCCGATGATCGCCCCTTGCCGATCTTGCTTCCAGGCGGTGAGCTGGGCCGGCGGCACCACCATGTCGTCGTAGACGTCGAAGAAGGTGTCCGGGTCGACCGCCATGTTGGCGAAGAACTCGCGGTCGCGGGTGGGGTGCTTGGCACCGAACCAGTTGAGGAAGGTCGCCTTCTTCACCCCCTGCACCTGGCGCACCTCTTCGAAATAGCGCTTGGGCAGCGGCATCACGAAGGTGACCTTGTGCCAGGTGGCCAGGCGATCTTGCGCGGCGTGCTCGGCGCCGGTGTTCCAGGCGTCGAGCACCGTGCGAAGCAGCACGAACGACAAGATGGCGACCGCCACCCCCACCACGGTGAGCGCCGTGCGCAGCTGGTTTCGGCGGATGTTCTTCACCGCCAGCGTGCCGAGATTCATACCAGCTGACCCTTGTCGAGCTTGCGGATGATGCTCGCGCGCTCGGCGGCCGCAGGATCGTGGGTGACCATCAGGATGGTCTTGTCGAAGTCCTTGTTGAGCTTGTCCAAGAGCCCCAAGATCTCGTCGGCGCTCTGACGATCGAGCTCGCCCGTGGGCTCGTCGGCCACCACGATGGTCGGATCGTGGACGATGGCCCGGGCGATGCCGACGCGCTGCTCTTGCCCGCCCGAGAGCTGGTTCGGGCGGTGGCCCATCCGGTCTTCCAACCCCACGACCCTGAGCGCCGTGGTCGCGCGCTTCTTGCGCTCGGCGCTGGCCAGGTTGGTGAGCAAGAGCGGCAGCTCGACGTTCTCGAGGGCGGTCAGCACCGGGATCAGGTTGAAGTGCTGGAAGATGAAGCCGATGTTCTGCGAGCGCCAGCGCGACAGCTCGGAGTCGCCCAGCTTGGCGATGTCTTTGCCGCCCACCTCGACGCTGCCCTTGGTCGGCCGGTCGAGCCCGGCGATCAGGTTCAGGAGCGTGGTCTTGCCCGAGCCGCTGGGCCCCATCAGGGCTTCGAACGAGCCCTTCGGGATGTCGAGGTCGAGGTCGTTCAGCACCTCGAGCCGCTCTTTGCCGCGCGAAAATGTCTTGTTCACGCCCCGTAGGGCGATCAGCGGTGCATCACTCACGTGCCCGTCTCCTTCACGTCCCGACCGTCGCTCAGCTCTTTCGGAGGATCTTTCACCAGGCGCGTGCCGCTGGGTGGGCCGTCGATCAGCTCGAAGCCGTTGCCCACCGGCGCCCCGAGCGTGACCGCGCGCATGCGCACCTTGCCGCCGTCGATCACGAACACCACCTTCGCCCCGGCGCGGTCGACGACGGCCGAGCCCGGGACCACCACCTTGGGCGGCTCTTTCAGGCTCTTCTCGTCCAGCTTCTCACCCAAGAAGTTCACCCGCGCAGCCATGTCGGGCAGCACCCCGGCGGCG
>Ga0073899_10005722_pt1 | contig 10761 bp, 7 predicted proteins | sample KloWWTmetaKNB5Ph_FD_88975 | JGI IMG/M metagenome (GOLD analysis project Ga0073899, IMG submission 88975) | Active sludge microbial communities from Klosterneuburg, Austria, studying microevolution and ecology of nitrifiers - Klosterneuburg... | ecosystem: Engineered > WWTP > Aerobic digester >...
CCCCAGGGGTACCCGTGCCCTGATCGGATCTGATCACCCCGCCAGGGCGCGGCAGGGCCCGCCGCGCCGGTGAAATCAGTCGGTAATCGACCTGGCCCCGGCGCCGCGGGAAGTTCCCCCCATGTGCGCAGCGCGCCCCGATCCGTCCGACGCGAGCGACGTGGTCCCGTGGGGCGACGCGACCGCGCGGCCCGGGCCGTCGCGATCGTGCCCGACGTGCGGCGCCCGCACGGCGTCGCCGTTCTGTCCGCGCGACGGCAGCGTGCTGCAGGCGTTCTCGGTCGACGGTCGCTACCGCGTCGAGGAGCTGCTCGGCGCGGGCGGCATGGCGTTCGTGTTCGGCGGCCGCCACGTCGGCCTCGGCCGCGAGGTGGCGATCAAGGTGCTGCGCCCCGAGCGGGCCAGCGACGCGGGCGAGCTGCAGCGGTTCCTGCGCGAGGCGCGGACGGTGTGCGAGCTGAGCCACCCGGGCATCGCCGGCGTGCTCGACGTCGCGCGTGACGCCGAGCTCGACCTCACGTACCTGGTCATGGAGCGGGTCCGCGGGGTCACGCTGGCCGAGCTGCTGCGGCGCGAGGGTCGGCTGCCGTGGCCGCGGGCCGTCGGCATCCTGGTGCAGGTGACCCGGGCGATGGCGGTCGCCCACGAGCTGGGCATCGTCCACCGCGATCTGTCGCCGCGCAACGTGATGTTGACGTCGACCAGCCGCGCGCTCGACGTCGTGAAGGTGTGCGACTTCGGCCTGTCGCGCCACACCAGCGGCGACGATCGCATCACCGCCACCGGCGCGTTCCTGGGCACGCCGGCGTACATGGCGCCCGAGCAGGTCGCCGGTGAGGCGATCGATCACCGGGCCGACCTGTACGCGATCGGCGCCATCGGCTACGAGATGGTCGCGGGCGCGCTGCCGCTCCACGCCACCTCCGGCGCGCTGATCGCGGCCAAGCTCAACCGCGAGCCGCAGGCGCTGCGCGAGCGGTTCCCCGAGCTCGACGTGCCGATCGCGCTCGAGGAGCTGTTGCGGGCGACGCTGGCGCGGGAGCCGACGCGGCGCCCGCGCGACGCCGAGGCGATGACGCGGACGCTGGTGGCGATCGCGACCAGCGCGACCGACGTGGGCGGCAGCGTCGACTTGATCGGGCGCTCGGTTGGGAGCTACGAGGTCAAGCGGCTGCTCGGCGTCGGCGGCACCGGCTCGGTGTACCTGGCCGAGCACCCGCTGATCGGCATGCGGGTCGCGGTCAAGATCCTCGCGCCCGAGCTGGCGTCCAACAGCGAGTTCGTCGAGCGCTTCATCCGCGAGGCCCGCGGCTCCAACGCGATCGGCTCGCCCAACATCCCGCGCTACTACGACTTCGGGCGCCTCGCCGACGGCCGGCCGTTCGCGATCATGGAGTACCTGACCGGCGAGACGCTGGCGACCCGGCTCGAGCGGGACGGCGTGCTGCCGCTGACGACCGTCGCCGAGATCCTCACCCAGGTCGCGACCGCGATGGAGGAGGCCCACGCGGCCGGGATCATCCACCGCGACCTCAAGCCCGAGAACCTGTTCCTGTGCAGCTCCGACGCCGGCGCGTTGCAGGTCAAGGTGCTCGACTTCGGCATCGCCAAGCTGCTCGACGGCGGCGGCGGCGACGACCGCACCACCCGGGTCGGCTTCTTCATGGGCACGCCGCTGTACTGCGCGCCGGAGCAGGTCTACGGCGGCGACGTCAGCCCGGCCACCGACGTGTACGCGCTGGGCGTGGTCGCGTTCGAGGCGCTGGCGGGGCGGCCGCCGTTCGTGGGCGAGATCTCCGAGATCGTCGCGGCCAAGCTCGGCAAGCAGGCGGTGCTCGCCGATCACTGCCCACACCTGCCGGCGGCGGTCAGCGACGACGTCGCGGCGATGATGACGGCTTCGCTGACGGCGCGGGTCGCGACGATGGCGGAGCTGCGGGCCCGCGTGATGGCCTGGCGCTTCGACGACGCGCGCCGGACCATCGACATGCCGGTCGCGACGCGCCGGGCGGGGCCGCTGGCCCGGGGCACGACCTCGCCGCCCGCCGTCGGCGCGGCGGCGCGACCGATCAGCGAGCCGGTCGCGCCGATCGGTGACATCTTCGCCGCCACCGCCAGCGGGCCGTCGCGCATCGAGGCGCCGCGCGGACCGACGGTGAGCGCGCTGCCGACGCACGCCGAGCCCGACGCACCGGAGGCCCCGGTCGTGCACGACGCGCCGCGGCGCCGCGGGATGCTGGTCGCCGCCTGCGGCGCGGTCGTCGCATGTGTCGTGCTGGCCGCGGTGCTGATGCGCGGCGACGCGAGCAAGCCGTCCCGCGCGCGCCCACCGGCGCCGGCCGCCGCGCGCCCGAGCGACGCGCCGGTCGTGAAGTCACAGGCTGCGTCGGTCGACGCCGGCGTGGCGTCGGCGCCGGCGGTGGACGCGGCGCCCGCCGCGGCGGCCCCCGAATCGAAGCCCCCGGCGGTACCACCGAAGGCTCTCGATGTGTCGGCCGGCTCGGGCGGCGGCAAGTCGGGCGGCGGCAAGGCCGGCGGTGCCAAGGCCGGCGGTGCCAAGGCGGGCGGCGGCAAGGCCGGCGGTGCCAAGGCGGGCGGCGGCAAGGCCGGCGGTGGCAAGGCCGGCAGCGGCGGAGCTGGATCCGACGACGTCATCATCATCGATCCGTTCGCGAAGTGAGGGCTGTGATGCGCGCTGGCTTCCTCTTGTTGCTGATCGCGGTCGCGTCGCTCGCGGCGCCGGTGGCGGCGCAGCCCGCGGCGCCCGACACCGCGGCCCGGCGTGCGTTCGAGCGGGGCAAGGCCTTGGCCGCGGCCAGCAAGTTCGACGACGCCTACACGGCGTTCGCCGAGGCCTACCGCGTGCAGCCGCTGCCAGCGTTCCTGTTCAACATGGGCGAGGTCGCGCGTCGCGGCGGCCAGACCGAGGCGGCGCGCGTCGCCTATCAGCGGTACCTCGAGGCGGAGCCGACCGGCGCGATGGCCGACACCGCGCGCGCGCGGCTCGCTGCGCTGGGCCCGCCGGCGCCGAAGCCGCCCGCCGTCACGCCAGCGCCGTCCCCGGCAGTCCCGCCGGTGCCTCGGCCAGTGCTGCGGCCGGAGCCGGACCCCGCGTCGAGGCTCACCGTGATGACCATGCCGCCGCCGCGCAAGCGCGCGTCGCGGTGGCCGGTGTGGGCCGCCATCGGCGGCGGCGTCGTCCTCGCCGGCGTCGCGACGGGCCTCTACTTCGCGCTGCGCACCGACGACTGCGACGGCTGCGTCGTCATCCGCTGATCGCGCGCGGCGGTGAGCGTCCGGCGACCGGACGAATTGCGTTGACCGCGTCGACGCGATCTGGCACAAGCGACGACGTCATGCGCCGCGTCCGCTCGTCAGCCTCAGCGTCACCGTGCAGCCCGGTCCGGGCTGCGCAGGGGACCGCTGCGTTCTCACGCGCCTGACTGCGCCGCCGCACCGAGCGGCCGCACCCCGGGCCCCGAGGACCACGCGTCCCGGGGCCCGCCGCCATTTCGGGCCCGCATCGGGTCCGAGGCGCGGATGGTCCGCCGCCGACGATCGCGGTGCGAACCACGCGTGGGTCGGCCCGCCCACGAGGAACGACCGTGTCATGCAGAAGCTCATCGTCAACGTCGGTACCATCGGTCACGTCGACCACGGCAAGACCACGCTGACGGCGGCCCTCACCCAGGTGATGGCCCGCCGCCACGGCGGCAAGGCCATGGCGTTCGACCAGATCGACAGCGCGCCCGAGGAGCGGGCCAAGGGGATCACGATCAACCTGGCCCACGTCGAGTACGCGTCGGCCACCCGCCGCTACGCGCACGTCGACTGCCCTGGCCACGCCGACTACGTCAAGAACATGATCACCGGCGCGTCGCAGATGGACGGCGCGATCCTGCTGGTCGACGGCACCCAGGGCGCCGAGGCGCAGACCCGCGAGCACGTCCTGCTCGCGCGCCAGGTCGGCGTCGAGCACCTCGTCGTGTTCGTCAACAAGCTGGACGTGGCCGACCGCGAGCTGGTCGACCTGGTCGTGCTCGACGTGCTCGAGCTGCTGGCCGGTTTCGGCTACCACGACGTGCCGGTGGTCATGGGCTCGGCGCTCGGCGCGCTCGCGGCCGTCACCGCCGGGCGCATGGACGACCCGTGGGTCGCGACCATCCTGGCGCTGGTCGACGCGCTCGATCGGGCGATCCCCGATCCGGTGCGCGACCTGGCGGCGCCGTTCCTGATGGCGGTCGAGGGTGTCCACACCATCGACGGCATCGGCACGGTCGTCACCGGCCGGGTCGGCCGCGGCACGCTGGCGGTGGGCGCCACCGTCGAGCTCGTCGGCCGCAAGGACGGCGAGGTCGAGGCCATCGTCGTCACCGGCGTCGAGTCGTTCCACCGCGAGCAGCGCGTCGCCAGCGCCGGCGAGAACGTCGGCCTGCGCCTGCGCGGGGTCAAGCGCGACGAGATCGCCCGCGGCATGGTGCTGGCGGCCCCCGGGTCGCTGGCGCCGCACCGCGGCGGTCGCGCCGAGCTGTACCTGCTGGCCACCCGCGAGGGCGGCCGGGCCCGGCCGATCCGCACCGGCTACCGGCCGCAGCTGTTCCTCGGCGCCACCGACGTCACCGCCACCCTCGACGTGGGCGTCGAGATGCTGCCGGGCGCGCGCGGCGAGGTCGGGTTCACGCTCGACCGGCCGGTCGCGCTCGAGCCGGGCGTGCGGTTCGCGCTGCGCGAGGGCGGCAGGACCATCGGCGCCGGCCTGGTCACCGCGGTGGCGTGAGGTAACGAAGCCCAGATGGCCGAGGCGTCCACCGCGCCTCGGCCGTCGCATTTTCGGCGCCGGCACGCAGCGGCCGAGGTGGCGTCCACCGTCTGGTCAGGGCGCCGCGGCGACGTAGATCGCCGACGAGAACAGCCGCATCGCCGACCACGGCGACGCGTCCTCGCGCATCTCGACCCGGTACCACGCGCCGGCCGGGGCGACGTCGGTCGCGGTGTAGACCACGTCGGCGTCGACCGCGTGGCCGCTCCACCGGGTCAGCTCGACGCCGTTGCGGAACAGCACGATCGGCCCCTTGGCGTGGGTGACCGCGACCCGGACCGCGAGCGGCCCGGCGGCGACCTGGTCGCCGAGCATCGCCTCGAAGCTGCCATCGCCGTCGGCGTCGATGCGGAAGTCGAGCGCGGGCGGGTTGGCGAGGGTGAACGGATCGCCCTGGGTCAGGTAGGTGCGGCCGCGGCGGACGCCGTCGAGGATGCCCGGCACGCTGAGCGAGCGCGCGTAGACCACGGTGGTCGGCTGGCCGAGCGTGATGGTCTCGGTGTGGCTGTCGCCGCCGCCGATGGCCCCGATGTGGTGGCCCTGGTTCAACAGCCGCTGCCACAGCGCGATCGACGGCTCGTTGGTGGCCGAGTTGAAGATCCACCAGTGGTTCCACACCTCGATCACGTCGAGCGCGTCGTACAGGTCGGGCGCCGCGGCGAAGGTCGCGTCCCATCGATCCTGCTGCGCGCCGTAGTGGTTGAGCGACTGCACCGCGCCCTGCATCCGGGCCTGGTGCCAGGAGGTGCGGATGTCCGCGGGGGCGTCGGACACGGTGTCGTTGAGCGTGCGCAGGCCGAACATGTTGGCGTGGCCACCGCCGCCGCCCCACTCGAGGCCGGGGATCAGCAAGAACCCGGGCTGGTTCCACGCCGGATCGAACGGCGCCTCGAACACGTCGTGATCGGTGATCACCAGGAAGTCCAGGCCCCGGCTCTGGGCCGCGGGGATGTACGGTCCGAGCGGCGCGTCGCTGTCGTGGCTGTACTCGACGTGGACGTGGAAGTCACCCCGGTACCAGCCGGGCTGAGCGTTCAGCACGCCGAGGTCGAGGTCGAAGCGGCGCAGCCCCGGCACCGACGTCGGGTCGGCGGGGTCGGTGCCGGCGCCGGCCTCGGCCGCGTCGGGGCTGCCGTCGTCATCGCGGTCGGCGTCGGCGGCGTTGGGGACGCCGTCGCCGTCGAGGTCGGGGTCGGCGTGGTTGCCGACGCCGTCGCGGTCGCTGTCCTGCCACTCCGTCGGGTTGTTGGGGCAGTGGTCCCAGCCGTTCGGCGCGCCGTCGCCGTCGCCGTCGGTCCCGACCAGATCGATCTCGCCGGTCAGGAAGTACGCGCAGTAGCTGGCGGGGTGGCTCGTGGCCGCGTCGGCCTCGCGGGCGTCCACGCCCCCGGGCGCGTCGACGCCGCCCGCCGGCGCGTCGGCGGCGCTGGCATCGGCGACGGCTCCGTCGACGCTGGCGGCGTCACCGACCGCTGGCGGCGCGTCGATCGCGCCGGTCTCCGGCGGGTGCCCGGTCGAGCAGGCGGCAGCGGCGACGACCAACCAGCGCAGCAGGTGCGGCATGGCGGCAGCGGACCGCACGGGCCACGACCACGCAATGACATCGCGATTACGCGACGCGGCCTAGCGCGCGGTCGCGAACTGCTTGACCGCGCCCCACTTCGGGTAGGCCTCGGAGTTCGGGTAGCCGGCGTCGGCGTCGATGTCGTAGCCGATGTCGGGGGCCAGGCCCCAGAAGCCCGAGTTGCTCCAGCCGCCGGCGAGGTCGTAGTAGAAGAACGTCTCGCAGCCGGCGGCGCGCCAGGCCTCGAGCAGCGCGACGACCTGCGCCTTCATGCGCGGGTCGGTCTGCGCGGCCCGCTTGTTCGCCGCGTTGCCCAGGGCGGGGTAGAGCGTCTGGCCGCCTTCGTAGGTGAGCAGCTTCAGCCCGTGCGCGGTGGCGTAGTCGCGGAAGCTGGTCAGCGCTCGTCCCAGATCCTGGGTCCGGTAGGTCGTCATCTCGGCGAACAGCTGGTCGACCGACAGCGCCGCGCTCTCGTGGGCGATGTCGATGTAGGGCGCGCCCGCCATCGCGTAGAAGTAGTGCGCGCTGCCGCCGTGGCGGTCGTCGAGCCAGCCGAGCCCGTAGTACGTGCCGGTGTTGACCACCTGGCCGGCCATGACCGGTCGCACCCGGGTCATCATCGCCGCGTCACCGAAGACCGCGCGGAAGGCGTCGCTGGCGCGCATCCCGCCCTTGGCCATGAGGCGCGGGATCACGGTCCAGCGGTCGGTGGTGCCATCGAAGCACAGGTCGGGATCGCGGGCCGCGATCGCCGCCTGGGCCAGGCGGTCGACGAACGCGTTCTGCGCGAACAGCCCGTTCCACAGCTCGTTGCTCCACTCGACGTAGATCTTGAGGTTGGGGTCGAGCGGCGGGTAGACCGGGTTGCTCTGGGGCGCGGTGTACGGGTTGACGCCGTCGCTGCCGTAGCGGAACAGCTGGGCCAGCTTGGTCACGTAGTCGGTCTGGTCGAGCGCGTAGGTCGAGCCCAGCGTCAGGTGCGGCACGTTGATCCACACGTCCTTGCCGGTGGCGTTGGCGAGCAGGATCACGTGCTCCCAGGCCGCGCCGTCCTTGCTCGCCTGCGTGGCGTCGGTCGGCAGGGGCCGCTCGGCCCACGTGGCCTGCCGGGTGTTGTTGGTCTGCGAGAACTCCATGAAGCGCAGCGCCGAGAAGTACTTCATGCGCGCCAGGAAGGCGCGGTTGAACATCTCGCCCGGCGCGTGCCCAGGCCGCATCAAGGCGACCTGCTTGACCCCGCCGGGCTGGCCGCGGAACGCCAGCATGAGGTTCTCTTCGTTCGGGCCGGTGACGACGTCAGCGGTCGTGATCCCCGACGCGGCGTCGTAGACCTTGTGCTGCACCGCGGTGGCGCCGTCGACGTTGCCGACGACCGCCACCGTCGCGTCGCCCCGGAAGCTCAGCTTGAACGTGGCGCCGCCCTGGTGCGGGACGCCGACCATGAACACCGCGCCGGCGTCGCCGGTCGGCCACCCGGCGCTGTCGACCGGCGCCGCCTCGTCCCACGGCGCGCCCGCCGAGCCCCAGTGGCGCGCCTGCTTCATCAGATCGGCGTAGACCTGGTTGGGCGCGTAGTCGTTGACCTCGCCGGTGTTGACGCCCAGCGGGCGGTAGCCCGCGTCGACGACCACGGTGACGTCGGCGGTGGCGCTGCCCGCCGCGTTGGTCGCGGTCAGGCGGTACTGCGTCGAGATCGTCGGCGTCACCGCGACGTGGTCGCCGGTGATGGCGCCGATCCCGGGATCGAGCGAGAGCGAGGTCGCGCCGTCCACGGTCCACGACAGCGTCGACGACCCGCCCGGCGTGATCACCATCGGGGCGGCGACGAACGACGTGATGGTCGGGGTGCCGTCGCCGCCGCCACCGCCACCGTCCCGGACCAGGATGTCATCGCCATCGCCGGCGCCGCCCGGCGCGCAGCCGCCGCCGAAGGCTCCGGCCAGCAACCAGCACGACAAGGCCATGAGTCGCAGGATGCGTTGGTGCATGGCTTCAGCGTGACCGGCGCGGGACCGCCACCGCAACCGTCGCACCCTCGGTGTCATCGGTCTGTAAGCGCGCGCCGCCGTGAAAGCGCCCTGTCATTCACAGGCCCGCGCCGCCGTGGCCAGGCGCGCCCGCGCCGCCGCTACGCCGCGAACCGGCGGCCGCGGCGCGGCGCCAGGTCGTCGGCCATCGCCTCGAGCCGGCGGACGCGCTCGGGGATCGGCGGGTGGGTCGAGAACCAGCTGGCCACGCCGCCGCCCGACAGCGGCGCGCAGATGAACAGGCTGGCGGTGGCCGGCGAGTCGCCGACGGTGTGCAGCGGCATGCGGGCGTTGCCGCGCTCGAGCTTGGCCAGCGCGCTGGCCAGCGCCAGCGGATCGCCGCTGAGGCGCGCGCCGTAGGCGTCGGCGCCGTACTCGCGCGAGCGCGAGATCGCCAGCTGGATGATGGTCGCCGCGATCGGCGCGACGATCGCGAGCGCCAGCGCGCCGAGCACGCCGCCGCCGCCCTCGCGGTCGTCGCGGCTGCCGCCGAACATCGCGCCCCACTGGATCGCGGTGGCGACGAACGACACCACGCTGGCCAGCATCGCCGCGATCGAGGCGATCAAGATGTCGCGGTTGTGGATGTGGGCCAGCTCGTGGGCGATGACCCCGCGCAGCTCGCGCTCGGTCAGCAGCCGGCGGATGCCGGTGGTCACCGCCACGACGCCATGGGCGGGGTTGCGGCCGGTGGCGAACGCGTTGGGCGCGGGATCGTCGATGACGTACAGCCGCGGCGCCGGGATCTCGGCGCGCGCCGCCAGCTCGGCCACCATCCGCTCGAGCGCCGGGTCGCTGCCCGGCGTCACCGGCCGCGCCCGGTTCATCGCCAGCACGATGCGGTCGGAGAAGAAGTACGAGCCGAGGTTGAGCGCCGCGGCTAGCACGAGGAACAGCCAGAGCATCCCGGGCGCGAGCGCGCCGCCGATCACGACGAGGAGCGCGGTGAGGCCACCCAGGAGCCCAATGGTCTTGAGCTGATTGATGACGGTCGACTTCATACCCGCCCACCGTAATGCCGGCGCCGCGCGTCGCAAGCGTTGCGCCGCCCGCGTCGCGCGCTACCCTTCGCCGTCCTACGGCGTCTTGGCGGTCGCCAGCGCCAGCGCCTCGAGGACGGCGGCCAGCGGGCCGAAGTCGCGGGCGGCCGGGGTGGTCGGCGGCGTGGCCATCAGCCCGACCACCAGCGCCGCGCCGCCGACGTCCTTGCACACCAGCCGCTCGCGGGCCTTGTCGAGCTGCAAGGTCGGGTAGGCGGTCCATCCGAACGGCACGCCGGTCGGCGGCGGCTCGGCGAAGGTCTGCTGGGACGCGATCATCTGCGGCATGATCGCCGCGCAGGTGGTGCCGGGCGCGCGGCCGATCTCGAGCGTCACGTCGGGCAGCGACGGCGCCATCCGATCGAGGAAGTCCGAGCCGTCGTCGCCGCTGCGGGCGAGCCACACGAAGCCGTCGCTGGGCAGCGCCACCTCGAGCTGGGTCTGCGCCAGCGCCACGGTCCGCGCGGCGGCGATGTCGCCGCGCTGTTTGATCTGCGGCAGCGTGGTGGGCGTGGCGGGGCCGCTGGCGCCGGTGGCCCACGCCTTGGTCACCCGCGGCAGGAGCTTGTCCTTGGCGATCGCGGCCAGCGCGGCCTTGCTGGTCGCCGGCGGCTTGGCCTCGAGGAAGAAGTGGTAGAGCAAGAGGCTGCTGCCGGCGGGGCCGGGCGTGCACAGCGCGATCGCCGGCTTCTTGCCGAGGTCGTTCTCGAAGTCCCAGGTGCCGCCGGCGATCTGGAAGTCCTGGCCCCACAGCTTCTGCTGGGCGGTCCAGCGGTCGGGGACGTCGAGCGCCTGCACGACCTTCGCGCAGTCGCCCGCGTCGAAGTAGCCGACGTGCACCCAGTTGCCCGCGACCAGCTTGTCGCCGACCTTCAGATCGATGACGTCGCGGCCGTCGAACGACGCGCCGCCGTTGGTCAAGGACCAGCTGCCCGACAGCGCCCAGGTCGCGGTCTTGCGCGCGTCCTTGGGCAGGTCGACGGCGAGCCCGGTGATCGGCAAGACCACCTTGCCCGAACGCACCGGCAGCGGATCGGCGGCCAGCGGGCTCGCCAAGAGCCCGAGCCCGAGCAGCGGCGCCAGGAAGCGAACTCCGTGGAACGATCCTCGAGGATCAGCGCGCATGGGGCCATCTTTGCAGATCGCGCGGCGCGCGGCGTGGGGCATACCGTCGCGCGACTTGTAACCAGCCGGCGACAATCACGATTTCACCCCTGGCAGGCCAAGGACACGCCTCGCGCGTTTGTCTATCATCGCGCCCACGCGGACCTCGCGGGGGGACCGACGGCATGGCGCCGGCGGCCTCCGTGC
>Ga0073899_10005723_pt1 | contig 10761 bp, 7 predicted proteins | sample KloWWTmetaKNB5Ph_FD_88975 | JGI IMG/M metagenome (GOLD analysis project Ga0073899, IMG submission 88975) | Active sludge microbial communities from Klosterneuburg, Austria, studying microevolution and ecology of nitrifiers - Klosterneuburg... | ecosystem: Engineered > WWTP > Aerobic digester >...
CATCGTCAGCTACTTGCAATACGCGCGCGATTTCAATGAGCGCTTTCCGGGGTTCGAGACGGACATCCACGGGCTGGTCAAGGATGAGACCAACGGAAAGGTGCGCTATTTCGTGGATTGTGTGCGCTGATCTTGCCAGCCACCCGAGGTCGGCTTTAAGGGAACTGGAATTGGCAAATGCAATTCTTAAGGTACTGTAGTAGAAAAACAACATAACCTTTTGACAAAAAAAATAAATTAGATAAAAATGAGGGCCCATGGCGATTTTTCACACATTTATAGGTTTGTCCTCCTGGTGGGATATCTTGCGTTGTCCATGCTGATACCGGTCGGACTGGTACAAGCACAGGCAGATCAGGAAGATACCGGTCATGAACAGGCTTATCCGGGTTCTACCGACCTGGCAATGAAGGAAGTATCGAAACAGGGAAAAGAAAGAGACTGAAGCGCAATCATCGAATTGGGCGTGGGCGTGACGCATATCCCGTTGATCGCAGAATGAAAATAAGCTAGTCTGCATCAGTCGGGATGCGGCAGTTCCCAAGGGCTTGAACTGGTCGCGAGGGGATTTAATGAATAACAACATGAAAATTATCATCCGCACAGGGCTCCTAGCAGCAGGCTTGCTGCTTGCGGGTGCGGTACGCGCCGATGCCGTGACGGACAATGCGCGCGCCCTGCTCGACAAGGGTGATGCCAAGGCCGCCTATGCCCTGCTCGAGCCGCTTGAGTCCCAGCGCGCAGGCGATCCGGATTTCGACTTTCTCCTGGGCCTTGCGGCACTGGAGACCGGCAAGAACACCAACGCCGTTTTCGCCCTCGAGCGCGTGCTCGCGGTCAATCCGACCAACGTCCGTGCCCGGGCCGAGATAGCCCGTGCCTACGCCGCGCTGGGCGAGACATCGACCGCCAAGCAGGAATTCGAAACCGTCAAACGCCAGGGCGTGCCGCCCGAGGTGGCGAGTACCATCGATCGCATCCTGGCCACGGTGACGCGCATAGAGGACGAGGGCCGCACCACGGTGCGCGGTTATGTCGAAGCCACCTTCGGTCATGACAGCAACGTCAACAGCGCCACCTCCGCCAACGGCGTCACGGTACCCGCGTTCGGCGGCCCGATCCTGACGCTGGCGCCGTTCAGCCGCCAGCAGAGCGACACCTTCGAGTCGGTTGGCACAGGGATTAACGTTCGACATCCGCTCAGTCGCGAATGGGCCGTTGTCGGCGGCCTCAATGGCAACAAGCGCATGAACAACAACCACAAAGACATCTTCGACACCGGCGGGGTGGATGCGCACCTCGGCATGGTGCGCACTTACGGCAGAGATCTCTTCACAGCGGTCGTCCAGTACAACCAGCTCTGGGTAGATAATGACCGCTACCGCGAGGCGACCGGCTTCACCTCCCAGTGGCAGCACAATTACAACGACCGCACCCAGTCAAGCTTCTACGTGCAATACGCCAACCTGATCTACCCGCCCGAGGGCCCGCGCAACGCCGACCGTTTCGTCATTGGCGCCAACGCCGCCTACGTGCTGCCTGGCTTCAAGACCATCTTCTACGGTGGCGCCTATCTGGGCGAGGAGGTGGCCAAGGACGACGATTTCCCTTATCTCGGCCACACGCTCTATGGCCTTCGGGGCGGTACCCAGCACGAGTTTCATCGCGATGCGCGCTTCTTCGCCAATCTCGGCTACGAACATCGGCGCTACGGCGGCGAGAATCCTTTGCTGCTGCGCACGCGCGACGACGATCAGTGGTATGTCGGTCTCGGCGTGACTTGGACACCGGCGAAGAACTGGGTCGTGACGCCGCAGTACCAATACACCGACAACCGCTCGAATCTTGAGATCAACCGCTTCAGACGCGAGGTTGTGTCGGTCACCGTGCGCCGGGATTTCTGAGCAGGAGGCTTCATGCCGAACGAATTCAAGCCGAAGCATTCAAGTGCGATCCTTATGGCGGCCCTGGCGGCTGCTTTCCCCCTGACCGGTCAAGCCGCCGGCGCGGCACGCGTCGATTTCGCGGTCGGCGATGTCAAGGCGCTTGCGCCGGACGGTAAGAGTCGTAGGCTCGACAAGGGCGCCGAAGTCGGCAGCGGGGAGACCATCGATACCGGCAACGGCCGCGCCCAGGTGCGCTTCACCGATGGCGCCCAGGTGTCGCTTCAGCCGCAGACCCAGTTCCGCATCGACGACTACCGCTTCAGCGGCAAGGCCGACGGCAGCGAAAAAGGCTTCTTCAGCCTTCTCAAGGGCGGCCTGCGCACCATCACCGGGCTAGTCGGGCGCAGCAACCGCGACAACTACAAGGTCACCACTACCGTCGCCACCATCGGCATCCGTGGCACGGAGTACACCGTGGCCTACGGCAACAGCATCAGCGCAACCACCGGCGACGGCATAATCGAGCTCTGCAATCCCGCCGGCTGTTTGCTCATCCACAGCGGCGAGACGGGTTATGTTTCGGACGGAAACACCAAGCCGATCCTGAGCAACAAGAAGACCGAACTGCCGCCCTCGCAGCCTGACAGCAACCTGCCCGGCTTCATCGCCGGCAACAGCGCCTCGGGCGGCTTTCCCGTGCTGCCTTCCGGAACGGGCTACTCGCTGGCTGTCGCCGGCCAGAAGTTCGACAGCGGAGAGGGCTATGTTTACGACTTCATGCAGGGACCTTACGACGATTCTCGTTACGATGGCCAGTCGTCATACTCCACAGCCGCCAACTTCGACGGCGCCGGCGCGCTCAGAACCTTCACCGCAGTGGATGGCGGGGAAGGGTCCACCGTCCTGGCCATCGGCGGCGTGTCGGCGGGTGCGCTGTCTGACGGCATCATCGGCTGGGGCCGCTGGTCGAGCGGGTCCGTCAGTGATTGGGGCAATTCTCCCGATCAACTGATGCACACTCACTACGTCACGGGCATCCCGACGCCGGTGGCGGACCTGGCTGCGCTGGGCGGCACGATCGGCACGTATGCCCTCACCGGATTCACCTATCCGACCGCTTACAACGACTCGACCGGCGTGACGACGGTGGGCAACCTGCCGATCAGCGGCAGCCTGACGACCAACTTCACGAGCTGGGTTGACGGCAATCTGAGCGTGCCGATGGCAAGTAGCACCTATATGACCAGCCTTTCCGGGTCGGTGTCCGGCTCGACTTTCGGCGGCAGCAACTCGTGGAGTTGTTCCGGCGGATGCGGATCTGGTGGAGGTTCGAGTTCGTTTACCGGCTTTTTCGCCGGAGCGAATGCCAGCCGCGCCGGCCTCGTATACCAGTTCGGCGGCACGCCGCTTGGCACCATCAGCGGTGCGGCAGCATTCAGGCAGACCGGGCTTTGCGCTGGCTCCTCATGCTAAGGGCTCGCACGGGTTCAGCGGTCCCCTAGGTAATAGCCTGCCAGTTCCTCCTCATATAGCAAGCCGTAGATTCCTTCCACGGTGAGTCGGGCGGCCCTGCCGATTTCTGCGCGCATGGCCGCATCGCGCTGCAATCCCATGATCGTGTCGTAGGCCTCCTCCTGCGAATCGACCAGGAAACCGTTTTCCCCGTGACGGAGGTGTTCAGCGTAGCCCCCCCGCGTGCCGCACACCACCGGAAGGCCGCAGGCCATGGCCTCGAATACCACGCGCCCTGAGGGCTCGAAGTAGTTATCGGCTGTGCGGTAGAAAAAGCAATCCAGCCCGCTCAGAAACTCCCGGGCGGGTTGCTCGCCTTCGGCCAGCAGTTCGATCCGGGGATCGGGATGCAGCCAACCACTCATCGACGTGCCGCCCATAATCCTGACGCCGCATTCGGATTCGACAAGCATCTCGTAAAGTGCGGGATCGTCCGGATGATGCTTGTAGGTCTGGTCGCGACTAAGGCGGCCCACGCTGAACGGCCGTGCAGCGGCGCCGCCGGCCGGCGCGAAGTGATTCAGGTCGATGGGGGAGGCCTCGACTCTGCCCGGTAGCCCGATTTCGTCACGGAGCGCACTCGAAGCATAGACAATCTCGGGCGAATGGATACCATATTCGTCGAGCATCTCGAGGTGCTTCAGGATACTGAGAGGATGAAGGTTGGCAACGACAATGGTTCTGTGCAGGGCAGCCGAGGCTATCCAGGGGCCGATTCTGGTATGCGCACCGATGATGACCAGAGTACCGCCGTGCGGGAATTCGCCGCGGTAAGGATGGAGGGACCTGATGGATTGGCCGGAGAATCCGCTTGCCGGCGCGACGTCGCTCCAGAGCAAGGCCTCGCCGCGATGCCGCAAGCGGGCATGCAGCGCCAGCGCGCGGTTTTCGCTGCCCCCGTTAGTGTTGGTAAACGAGGTCAGCAGATGAACGGGCATCGATCTTCCGTCGGCGGGCGATGTCATGGACCGGGCTCCTGAATGAAAGATATTACGCCGGAAATCGGGGCGGCACTCGGCCTGCTCAAGTCTGGCAAGACTGTCGCTGCTGAAGAGTGTCTGCTGGCATACAGCCGGCGTGCTCCCACCGATCCGGCCGGCTGGTATCTGCTTGGTGCAGCCTTGCATGCGCAGGGGCGGACCGCATCGGCGCTGGCACGAATGGAACGCTCCCTGGACCTGGCCCCCGATCAGCCGGAAGTGCTCAAGGCGACAGCCATGCTCTGCCAAGAGTTGAAACGATACCGTGCCGGCCTCCTGCGCGCGGAAAGGGCCTGTTCGCTTGCACCTGAGGACTTGTACGCCTGGCTGGCTGCGGGTTCTCTCCTCGAAACGTTGAAACGGGGAGAGGAGGCCCTGCTGTGCTACGAGATGGCGCTCGCCCGAGACCCGGGGTGGCCGCCGGCCCTGCTCAACCGCGGTGCGCTACTTATGGGACTGGGCCGGCATCGGCTGGCACGGGAAAATTTTCTAAGCCTGGTTCGGCTGCACCCCGAACAGGCGGATGCGCATTTCAACCTGGCCGAGGCCAATCTGGCCTGCGGCAATTTCGACGAAGCAGCCGCATCGAGCAGGCAGGCCTTGCAGATCGACCCCGGGCATGTCGGGGCCTGCATCGACCTTGCGCTCGCCTTGTGCATGCTGGGGAAGATGGCTGAGGCAGGCAATGCGATGGCCGTGGCTCTCTCGCAGGATCGCCATGGCGCGGAAAGTCATTTTCGGCGCGCCCTCCAGGCAGGTGGCGGCGAACCTGGCTCGATGGCTGCAATGAGGCCAGAAGAACTGTTTCTCTGGCAGCACGGAGAGCGGCAGAAATCGTGCGACTGGCGCAACAGGAAAGGCCTGATCGATGCGATGACAGCTAAGGCGGAAGAGGCGATGTCGGGCGACAGTTTCCCTCTGTCGACTCCCGGGACATACTTCCATTCCCTCGCGCTACCCCTGTCCGGGGATCGGCAGCTGGCGCTGGCACGCAACGCGGCCGCAGGCATCCTGCAGCGTGCCGACGATGGCCAGCCGGTGCGGACGCCCGCGCGCTATCACCGTATGCGTGGCCCCTTGCGCATCGGCTACCTGTCGCCGGACTACCGCCTGCATCCGGTTGCCTACCTGCACTGGCGCCAGATGGCGCTGCACGACCGGGAGCGCTTTCGCGTGTTTGCCTATTCCCTGCATCCGGACGACGGCAGCGAGGTTGGACAGCGGGTCAGGGCATCCTGCGACGAGTGGCGCCCCTGCGCCGAAGATCCGATCAGCCTTACGGCGGCCCGCATACGCTACGACGGCATCGAGGTGCTCGTCGATTTGTCCGGCTATACTCGATTTACCCGCCCGGAGATACTGGCGCTTAGACCGGCGCCGATCCAGGTGGCTTACATGGGCATGCCGGCGACCAGCGGCGCGATGTTCATCGATTACCGTGTTACAGACGCGATCACCACGCCGCGCGATCACGCCGGCCTCTGGACCGAGCAGCTAGCCTTCCTGCCAGGCACCCTTTTCATGTACAACAACGGCCAGGAAGTTGCCGCTCCCTCCACGCGCCGGGAAGTCGGGCTGCCGGAAGAGGCCTTTGTCTTTTGCTGTTTCAACAACGCCTTCAAGATCGAGCCCGATGTCTTTTCCGTCTGGATGCGCCTGCTGCAGCGCATACCGGACAGCGTGCTGTGGCTCTTGAGTGATGATGAAAACGTCAGGGACAACCTGCGCCGCGAGGCCGGGGCGCGGGGGGTGGCGGCGGATCGGCTCATGTTCGCCCCGTTTCTGCCCTTTGCCGAGCACCTGGCCCGCTATGCCCTGGCCGACCTGTTCCTCGACACTTTTTACTGCGGCGCCCATACCACCGCGGCCGATGCACTCTGGGGCGGGCTGCCGGTGCTGACTTGCCTGGGATCGACGATGGCGTCGCGACTGGCTGCCAGCATCGTTGCCGCGGCCGGATTGCCCGAGCTGATCGTGACATCCCATGAAGAATACGAAGCGCTCGCCTGCCGCCTGGCCAGCCGACCCGGCGAACTGGCCGATATCAGGCGCCGCCTCCAGGACTGCAGGCGGCAGGCGCCGCTGTTCGATACCGAAGGCCGGGTGCGGGAACTCGAGTGCGCCTACGAGATGATGTGGGAACGGCATGCCGCAGGCCTGCCGCCGGAAAGCTTCACTGTGCCTGCGGCGTCCGGGGCATCGGCATGAATGCAGTGGGAGGCATCGATTCGGCCGCGGGATCTGGTCTGCGCACGGCGGTCGAGGGCATTGTCTGGCCGGCGATTCTCCCCGACGCCGGCGCGCATCTGCTGGCGGTCAATTTCCAGTTGGAGCATTCGCAGTGGTGGCCGCACGAAGTAATGCAGCGCCATCAGCTTGCGCAGTTGCGTCTCCTGCTGAAGCATGCGCTGGAGGCGGTGCCCCACTACCAGCATCCGGCCTATCGGGAATGGTTGCAGCGCGCGGACGAAGAAGCATGGGCGGCTTTCGCGGGCCTGCCACCCTTGAACCGGCGGCAGGCCCAGGAAGCAGGAGAGTCGCTGTTCGCAACAAAGATTCCCCCGCATCATGGTGCGGTCTCGGAGGACGAAACCAGCGGTTCGACCGGCGTGCCGCTGCGATATCGCTCCACGGCCCTGGCCGGCTTCTTCTGGAATGCCATCGCCCTGCGCGAGCATTTCTGGCACCGGCGCGATTTTTCCTTGCGCCACGCCTTTATCCGCAGCCGGCCGGAAGCTGCGCTGGGGCCGACCTGGGGCGCGCCTTCGAACCTGGTCTTCGCCTGCGGCGAGGCCGCCAACCTGCAGATCAGCCGTCCGGTTCCGGACAAGCGCGCCTGGCTGGAGGTGCTCGACCCCCACTATCTGATGACGACGCCATCAACGCTGCGCGCGCTGGCCGAGAGCGCGCTCGCCGACCCCCTCCCTCTGACTCGCCTGCGCGAGGTGCGCACCGTAGGCGAGACTGTCACCGAGGCGGTGCGCGAGATCGTGCACCGCGCATGGGGCGTCGGGCTCGTCGATATCTACAGCCTTTCCGAGTGCGGACTGATTGCGCTTCAGTGCCCCGTCAGCGGGTACTTTCACGTGCAGTCGGAATGGGCGGTGGTGGAGGTCCTCGACGCATTCGGCGCCCCCGCCCGCCCCGGCGGCATCGGCCGCATCGTCGTTACGCCGCTCCACAACTTTGCCATGCCGCTCGTCCGCTACGAAACCGGAGACTTTGCCGAGGTCGGCGAGGCCTGTTCCTGCGGCCGCGGTTTGGCAACCCTGAAACGCATCCTCGGCAGACACCGCAACCGCCTGGTCGCCCCGAATGGCGACATATTTTGGCCGAACCTGTCTTCGCTTCCCTGGGGCGAACTCGTCCCTGCCCTGCACCGCTTCCAACTGCTGCAGCGGAAAGATTATTCTCTCGTGCTGCGCTACGAGTGCGAGCGGACGCTGACCCGGGAAGAAGAAAGGCATCTTGACGAAGCCCTGCTTGCACACCTACGCTGCACCCTGCCGCTGGACTTCGAGCGGGTGGCGACACTGCCGCCCTCGGAAGCCGGCAAGCTGGAAGACTTCATCACCGAAATTCAGGAAGCCGGGGAGTGAACTAAGATGCATGCGCATGCTGAACAGGCCGGGAGCGAGCCGATGGTGCGCAGTACCGTGCCTGGCATCTCCTGGCCGGCCATCGGCAGCGATGCGTCCGCTCACCTGCAAAGCCTGCTCTTCCAACTCGAACATGCCCAATGGCTGACTGCGGAGCAGTTGCGCGAGCGCCAGTTGGCCCAGCTGAAATGCCTGCTCCGCCATGCCGGAGCGACCGTGCCCCGCTACGCCGATGCCTTGCGCGGGATTGATGTCGGTGGCCTTGGCTGGGAGTCTTTTCAGGCCTTGCCGCTACTCACCCGCAGAGAATTGCAGAAATGCTTCGCAGCTCTGTGCAGTCCAGCAGTTCCGACCAGCCACGGCGCAGTCAGTGAGGGGCAGACTTCGGGCTCGACCGGCATGCCGGTGCGCTTCCTGCAGACGGCGGTGACGCAGCTATTCTGGAACGCGCTGACGCTGCGCGAGCATCTCTGGCAGGAGCGGGATTTCTCCGGCAAGCTCGCCGCCATCCGCATCAAGGTGGAAGACGGCCGCTGGCCCGACTGGGGGCTGCCCGCTGCGGTGCTGTTCCGTACCGGCCCGGGCGCGACGCTCAACGTGCGCACCGACGTCGACAAGCAGCTCGACTGGCTGGTGCGCGAAGATCCGGACTACCTGATCACCCACGCCAGCAACCTGCAGGCGCTGGCGGAGCTAAGCATTCAGCGCGGCATCCGTCTGCCACGGTTGCGCCAGGCGCGCAGTTACAGCGAGGCGCTGCGGCCTGACCTGCGCGAGACCGTGCGCACGGCCTGGGGTGTTGAGGTGGCCGATGGCTACAGCTGCGAAGAGGCCGGCTACATCGCCCTGCAGTGCCCGCGGCACGATCATTACCACGTCCAGGCAGAGAACCTACTGGTGGAGATTCTCGACGAGGCGGGACGCTCCTGCGGGCCGGGTGAAACGGGGCGTGTCGTCCTCACGACGCTGCACAACTTCGCCATGCCGCTGCTCCGCTACGAACTCGGCGACTATGCCGAGGTGGGCGCGCCCTGCGACTGCGGGCGCGGCCTGCCGGTGATCTCTCGCATCCACGGTCGGCGGCGCAACATGATCGTGCTGCCGGACGGCCGGCGGCACTGGCCGAGCTTTCCTGCGGAAATGTGGTGCGAGGTGGCGCCGATCGAGCAGTTCCGCCTGGTGCAAAAGAATCCTACGGAAATCGAGGCGCAATACGTGATGGTGCGCGAATTGGGGCTGGAGGAAAAGGCGCGGCTGGAGTTCGCTTTAGCGGATCGCCTTGGCCACCGTTTCCGCATCGTTTGGAACCGCTGCGAGCGGCTCGAGCGCGGCCTTGGTTACAAGCTGGAGGATTTCGTCTCCGAGCTATGATTGTCTGGCGTAAGCCGTTCGGCAAGGTAGGCCATGGTCAAGTTGTCGAAGAGTGCAGAGCCGGTGGATACGAACAGGATCGGTCTTTCTGTTATTGCCGGACGGCGCAGAACATCGAAGATGTCGCGCAAATCCTCCCGGCAGGTGCGTCCCGCTTCGAGCCACGCGTGCAGATCCCCAAAACGGGTGGAGTCGAGTGTGTCAACCACGATGTCGGCTTGGCCGGCCCAGGCGATGTCCAACTCGCGCTGATAATCCGTATCAGCGCCGACGCTGACGACGAGACGTGCGCCCCAGGCAGGTGGCCGACAGACCGGGGTGGACGAAGTAGTGGCAAGGATGGCTACATCGACGCTTTCATCCGGGGCGGGCGGGTTGGCCATGAAGCAGATTGCGGGATGCCGGCCGGCGAGATGTCCAACGAGCGCGTCGGCACGTCCTTCAGCGGCATCGCTGAAGCGCATCGACTCGACCTGGCCCAAGGCAAGGCAGAGCACTGCGCTGTAATAGCCGACGCGGCCGGTTCCAATGAAGAGCATCCGGCGACGTTGATGGGCCAGCAGTTTCACTCCGAGCGCCACGCAGGCGGCGGTGCGAATCGAGGACAGGGCATTGGCGTCGAACACGTGTGTAACGAAGTTTTCCTCGGGGTGAAGCAGCATCGCCTTGCCCACCGTCACTTGGTCGGGGACGTCGCGTTGCGTCAGGTTTGTGCCAACCAACTTGACCGCTTTAGTGACGCGTCCGGCGCGACGTGTTACGCAGGGCATGACGCGAAAGTCGCCCTTGCCAGGGCCATCCTCGAACACCGCCTTCGGCGGCAAGATCAATTCCATGCTGCCGAAGGCGATGTTTCGTAGTTCCGCTTCTAGTGAGTCCAGGTAGGCGATAGGGTCTGCCATAAGAAGCGAATGCACGAGGGTATCTTGCACGTATCGCACCGGTTCCCGCGCTGGGCGCAGAATCGGCTGAAGTTCGGGGGAGTCGAGAGATGGGAAAGAGACCATAAAGGAATTATGCACGTTCCCTGCGCGGGGTGGCAGGATAGGCTAGACTTGAATTCTAAGGACTATTCAATGTATTCCAACATGAAACCACTATATGTTTGCCTCCTCTTGCTGATTCTGACCCTGTTTGCAAGGATTGCCTTTGCCGCCGGCGCCGCGAGAGTAGACTTCGCCGTTGGTGAAGTGGTGGCAGTGCAGGCGGATGGCGTGCGGCGGCCATTGGCGCGCGGTGCGGAAGTCAGCGCCGGCGACACGGTGGATACCGGTGCCGGGCGTGCCCAATTGCGTTTCACCGACGGCGCCATGGTGTCCTTGCAGCCGCGGACGCAGTTCCGCATCGATGCCTATGAGTTCAAGGGCCAGCCGGACGGCGGCGAGAAGGGCTTTTTCAGCCTGCTGAAGGGCG
>Ga0073899_10005724_pt1 | contig 10760 bp, 5 predicted proteins | sample KloWWTmetaKNB5Ph_FD_88975 | JGI IMG/M metagenome (GOLD analysis project Ga0073899, IMG submission 88975) | Active sludge microbial communities from Klosterneuburg, Austria, studying microevolution and ecology of nitrifiers - Klosterneuburg... | ecosystem: Engineered > WWTP > Aerobic digester >...
CGACGACCAGGGCGAGCCCGAGCGCAGACTCATAGAACGCGCAAGCGCTGGGCAGATCGTTGTAGTACAGAAAGGTGATGCTGGCCTGGGTTGTAAGGGAGGGCATGCGGGACCTTGCGTTTTGTCGCGACTATCGTGGCGTGTTGAGGAAGACGGACACTTGGTGAACAATCCCCGGGCGTTGGGCAACCAATGCCGGCAGATCGAGCGTGGCGAAATTAGTCAGGTTGCTGTGCGGCGATGTCCGAGTCTGAGTGAGATGGAGGAACTCAAGCGTCTTCATCACCCAATCCCAGCGCGGATGCGGCGACGAAAGCATGATCAGCCCGCCCGGCTTGCAGATGGCCTTGAGCGATTCCCAGCAGTCGACATGCTCAATGACTTCGAGTGCGACCACTGCGTCAAAACTGCCCGGCGAGATCCCGAGCTTGGCCCAGTTATTGATGTCACCGATGATATCGGCGTTGGCAACGAGATCGATCGTCGTGGTGTGGTGACCACGCGTTCTCAGCTGAGCCGAAAACCACCCATCACCGGCGCCGACCTCCAGGATTTTTGCGCCAGTAGGGAGCAACCGTGCGAGGGTGTCCAGCTTTCGACGACGGCTGAGCTCGCTCACCAGGGGCTGACGGGGGATGGCTTCCATTACCCGACCTTTTTCGTTTCGTGGTATTCCTGCTCGACATTGACCGACCAGATGTTGTCCTTGGTCTTGACGTTGTTCATAATGTTCTCGACCGTCACCATTGCCGTCAGCATTGAATGATCCTGGTTGTTGTAGCGATGCATTCCGTTTCGACCAATCAGAAACAGGTTCTCAAATTGATCGACATACCGCTGAACCACGGGGAATTCGTCGTAACTTCCCGTGTACGAGGGGTAAGTCTTCGGCATGCGGATGACGACGCCGTCAAGGACGTCGGCGGCATCGATGATTCCAATCCGGGCCAACTCCTCAATCGCGAAGGCCTTGAAGTCATCATCAGATTTTGACCACAACGCGTCGCCTTCATTGCAGAAGTATTCGAGCCCGAGCCAGACGGTGTTGCGCGGATCATCGATCATGAACTCGCTCCAGTTGTTGAAGATCTGGAGCCGCCCGATCTTGACGTCACGCTCCTGGATATAGATCCAGTTGTCCTTGATCAGCCCTGGTTCGCCGCCGGGGTTGCGCACCTTGAGCTTACTCAAGAGCAAACCGACGGTCATAAAATCACGATACATCAGCCCATCCGAGACGCGTTTGACCTCCCCCGGGACCGGCGCGTCGCGATCAAAATAACGCACGAGCTCTTGTACCGGCATGGTAGAAAGGAAGTAGTCGCCGCGCAACGCCTCCACCTCGCCGGTGTCCTCATTACGGACATTGACCGATACGATCCGGTTGTCTTCTCGATGGAGGCCGACGATGCGGCGCTGGTGATGAATTTCGCCGCCCCGTTCAAGCACCCTGCGCGAGACTTCCTCCCACATCTGGCCTGGGCCGTATTTGGGATATAGAAAGCGTTCGATCAGGCTGGTCTCGACACCCTTCTGCGACATCGAGGCGTCCGCCGGTTTGAGCGCGCGCCGGGCGGCATGCAGCAGCGCGGTTGTGATCGAGAGCCCCTTGACCCGCTGGGCGCCCCAGTCGGGGTTGATCTTGTCGCACGGCACGCCCCACACCTTCTCGGTGTAGTCCTTGAAGAAAGTCAGATAGAGTTCACGGCCGAAGCGATTGATAAAGAAGTCTTCAAGCGAGCGTTCGGGCTTGATGGGTCGGGCCCTGGCCAGGAGATAGCTCGCCCCGATCCGCGTCATCCGCAGGATTCCAAGGTTGCGGATTGTCTCCGCACTGAGGCTGATGGGGTAGCTGAAGAACCGGCGAAGATAGAAGATGCGCGACAAACGGCTGCGCACGAGCATGACTTTGTCGGTCTTCCGAGGATCGGGCGCCTCAGCCGGCACGGCGACGGGACGGCTCTGATTGCGATAGAAAACCTCGACCGAACCATCCGAGCCCGGCACGGCCTCAGGTGGCAGGATGTTCAGCCACCAATTCATCACGCGGTCCGATTTGGAGAAGAAGCGATGCCCCCCAATGTCGATCCTATTGTTCTTATAGTTGATGGTTTGCGAAATACCGCCCGTCGCGCGCGTGGCCTCCAAGACAATCGGCTTGATGTCGGTCCGGGTAAGGAACTCGTAGGCGGCTGTGAGCCCGGCGGGGCCCGCGCCGATGATGATGGCGGTTTTGGACATGAGGTATTGCGGACCTGGCTTGCCTGAGCGGGTCTAAGCGCTTCAGGCATTTTAGCCGCAGAATCATCGAAATGCCGGGCGTCGTGTAACATTCAGTCCGATGCTTGAAAACGAGTCTGAGACGCAACCGTTCCGCAGCGGTGCTGCACTTGCGCGCAACGTGGGAGTGTTGTCGCTCCTCGGCGTGGCTGCTCTGTTTGTGGTGCTGGTCAACCTGCCAGCGTCTCGGACTGCGGCACCCCAACTCGCGGGCGCCCTCGCGCCGGTGAGTCTGGCCACTGCGACCGCAACGCCCCGCATCGCCCTATCGGCTCTGCCGACATTCACCCCGGTCCCAGCTTCGGCCATCGCGGCGGCCGTCAATCTGGCAAATCCACAGTCCGGGCAGCCGCCGGCGGGCTCGTTGCCACTCACCGTTGCCCGCCTGCTCGGATCCGAGGGAGAAGGCCCAGGGCAGTTCCAGCAACCTCGCGCCATTGTGGTGGGAAAGAACGGGCGCGTCTATGTCGCCGACACAGGCAACCGCCGTGTGCAAGCCTTTGACGCCGAAGGCCGATATCTCTTCGCTTTCGACTTGTCGGATGGAACGAACAAGTTCGCCGAACCCTTCGGCATGGTCATGACCTCGAAGTCCGAGCTGATTGTGATGGACGCCGACGAAGGCCGGATGTACCGCTTCGATGTTGAGGGGCGGCCGCTTGGCGCGCTCGATTCGACCACGAAGTTCTACAAGCCGCGCGGCTTTTCGATCGACAAGAACGACAACTTCTATGTCGCCGACACGGGCGGTTCGCGGATCATCAAGCTGGATAAGGACGCCGCTGTCGCGATGGTCATTGGCGAGCGCGGCAAGGATCCTGGCCAGGTTGACCAGCCCTGCGATGTGATTGGCGACCCGACCGGCGAGGTTTGGGTGTCGGATTGTGTCAATGGTCGAATCCAGCTGTTCTCGCCCGATGGAGCGTTCAAGCTCCAATTCTCGATCCCCGCCTCCGATCCTCTCAATGGCTCGCGCCTGGCGCTGAGCCCTGATCAAACTCTGTATGTGACTTCTCCACCCACCCACCGCATCCTCAAGTTCAGCCGAACGGGACAGCCGTTGGGTGATTTCGGCAGTGAAGGGCGCGACGCAGGCCAATTCCGGCTGCCGACGAACATCACATTTTCCGGGACCTCGATCTGGGTAGCCGACACTGCCAACGGCCGCATTCAGAAACTCCAGCCACGCTAAATCGGCATCCAGACGCACATGCGTATGAACATCCTCAGGACCGTGTACGGCTGGATGCGCATCCCGTTGGGTGTGGCGGCGATTCTTCTCGCCTATTTCGCTCAGACTCGAATCGTGAACGGGGTGGTTCCGCAGGAAAGCATTGCCGGTTACGCGGTCGCGGCCGGGTTATTTGTGGCCGCCTTTATCACCACCGAAGCGGCCCGATTCGCGGGCGCCCGTCTGTTCGCGCCGCTGGACGCAGCCGGCGTGCCCGCGCGCCCTAGCCGAATCTCGGTAGTTCTTTTTGCGTTGGGCATCGCGCTCTCCGCCGCCGGAGTTTGGCGCTTCTCGGCGGCTGACAACCGTTCGGGCTGGCTGTTGTTTGTCGCGAGCGTTTTCGTATACGCCATCTCGTTCATGGAGTTCTCGTGGAAGCGCTTATCGCAGGACGAGAAGCGGCGCGAAACCGAAGCCGGCGGCTGGGGCAGGGCCGGCCTGCGCTGGCTGTGGCGGGGGGTCCCCTTTCTGGCCCTGATCGGCCTGGCGCTCGCGTTGCGCCTGCCAGATCTCGGCACGTTTCCGTATGGTTTTTGGTACGACGAAGCGGCGGCCGGACTTGCGGCGACGCGAATCCTGAATGGTCTGACGCCCTGGCCCATTTGGTCGCCCATCCTGGCGGTCTCGCCGCACTACCACTTCGTTACCGCCATATCGATCAGCCTGTTTGGCCCGGAGATTACAACGATCCGCATGCAGGCGGTGCTGATGGGCACCAGTGCAGTGATCCTGAGCTACCTGCTCTTCCGGCGCTGGTTTGGCATGCGTCTCGGGCTGATTGCGGCAGGTTTTTGGGCGGCCTTACGCTACATGATCATCTGGTCGCGCCTCGGCCAGGACTGGATTTCGGTTCTGCCGTTCGAGACCGCGATTCTTCTGCTCTTTGACCTTGGACTCGAGACCAAGAAACTGCGCTATTTTGCATGGGCCGGTCTGACCATGGGCGTCAGTATCGCCTTCTACTATCCCAACCGGCTCTTTGTGGCCGTAGTACTGGGATATGGTTTGCTTCTGCTGGCGGCCTGGGTGATTCGTCGCACTGCGCAACGACGGATGGACGGTGAAGCCGCAGCCCATGCCATGCCACTTCGCCAGGCGTTCGGCCGTGGCGCGGCGGTGGTCGGCGTCGTCTCACTGAGCGCAGTCATCAGCGGCATGCCCGTCGGCTACTACGCGCTGACAAACTGGGAGGACTTCAACGCGCGTCAGGCGACTGTATCGATCTTCACCAAACGCGACGAGCCCGATCTCGGCAAGGCCATCCAGAGCCAGATCCAGAAGCATGTGCTGATGTACAACGTGCGCGGCGACCCCAATCCGCGCCACAATTTCCCGGGCGACCCCATGCTCGATCCCATTATCGGGTCGCTGGCCATCCTGGGGTTGGCCTACGCGCTGTCGCGCTTCTATCGTCCGGCCAATGCCCTTATGCTGCTCACATTTGTGATCATGATCGCCGGCGCGATCTTGTCAATTGACTTTGAGGCGCCCCAGTCGTTGCGCGCGATCGGCACGCAACCTGCCGTGATCTATTTCGCGGCGTTGCCGCTAGTGCTTCTGGCGCGCGCCACCGGCGAACAACTGAACCCGCTGTGGCAGCGCGCCCGTCTGCGCCGTTTTGTCTACCCGCCGCTGAATGTCCTTGCCACACTGACGTTGCTGGCGGTCGTCGGGTTGGTAACGCAATACTCTTATACCGCTTATTACATCAAACAGCGCAATTCGGCTGCCGTGTACACCGACCACTCGACGCCCGAGACTGTCATGGCTTACGAGATGAACCGGCTGATCCGCGACTATGACCTGATCGTCACACAGACCTACTTTGGCGTGCCCACGGTGGCCTTTCTGGCCCCAGCCGCCATGGCCCGGGCCAAGATGTGGTCTGGCAATGATCCGTTGGACTTGACCACAGACGGAACGCGCGGGATCGCCATCCTGGTCGATCCGAAACTGGCTGCTGCTTTTGACCAATTACGGCGGTCCTTCCCCAACGCCACATTCCGCCAGTTTGTGTCGCCGATGGGGGGTTCGAGCGAATTGCTCTTTGAGGCATTGCTTTCACCAGGCGATCTTCGCGACGCGCAGGGTCTCGAGGCCAGGGTCTACCCCGGGGACGCGTTCATGGGCGCGCCGACCCTCCGAGTTGGGCTGAGCGCTGCCAAGGCAGACTGGTCGGGTGGCACGGCTCCGGCGACGGCGCCCTTCGCGGCCGAGTTGCGCGGCGCGCTGAATGTCACCCGAGATGGCGCGTATCGTTTCGCCGTGCGCGGCTCTTCCAATCCACAGCTCTTTATCGATGAATTTCCCGTTGCCGCGGAGCCAGTGATGCTCGCGCGCGGTAAACATTCAGTCCGGCTGCGCCTGCCGGTGGCCGCTGCCGCGTTCGAGCTGCAGTGGCAGCCGCCGGGTGGTTCCATGGGGCCGATTCCGGCCTCGGTCCTCCTGAAGCCGCCCGCGACCGCGACCGGCCTGCTCGCGTCGTACTATCGCAACACAGACTGGCAGGGTGCGCCGGCATTTACCCAGGTTGAGCCCGAGATCAACTTCTACTATCACATCCTCCCGCTTCCGCGGCCATACTCAATCGAGTGGAAGGGCAAGCTGTTCGCGCCCGTTGCCGGGGTGTATACCCTGTCAACCGACTCGCGTGATGAATCGGTCGTCATCATCGACGATTCCGTCGCCGTCACCAATCCCGACAGCAAAATAGCCAGCGCGACGGTCACGCTGTCCAGGGGATGGCACGACATCCGAATTCGCTTCGTCGATAAGACCGGCTACACGCATATCTATTTGTACTGGACACCTCCCGGCGGCACGCGTCAAATTATTCCGACGCGCTATCTGTCGCCGCCAATGGGGGTCTATCCCGAAGCTGACGTCCTGGCAGCGCTCCCCGATCCCGCGCCAATCGCGAGCGTGGTTTCTCAGCCGCCTGGGCGCGCCGAGACCGCCTATGCCGGCCCGGTCGCAATTGTCGCGCCCTCTTTTCAACTGCCCGCGCTGACGCTGCCTTCCATCACCATGCCGCAGATAACCCTGCCGAATGGCGCCGCCGCGGCAACACCGCAGCCTGGCAAGCCCGCTCCGGCAAATCAGCCTGGCGTTGCTCCGCCCGCGCAGCCGGCGGCCGTGCCCGCTCTCAATTTGACGGCGGTCAGGGTTGTTGGCAAATCGGGATCCGGACCTGGTGAATTCTCGTTTCCGCACGGGATCGCCATTGGCGCGAATGGGCGCGTCTTCGTCGCCGACACCGGCAACAAACGCGTGCAAGCACTGGACACGGACGGCAAGTTTTTGTTTGACATCAAAGCTGGAGAAGAGCCACTCGTCGAGCCATACGATGTCCTGATCGCACCCGATGGCGATCTGCTGGTGCTCGACTCGGATGCTGGTTGGGTGTATCGCTTCGATCAGGATGGCAAGCCCAAGGGGCGGATCGGCGGCCCGGAGTGGCGCTTTTATAAGCCGCGCGGATTCGGCTCCGACGCGAAGGGCAATGTCTACATCGCCGACACTGGCCGATCGCGGGTGGTCAAGCTGGACGCGGACGGAAAGCAGACGCTCGAATTCGGCCAGCGCGGAAGCGGCCCACTGCAATATATAGAGACCAGCGAAATCGCGGTTTCGGCAAGGGGCGACGTATATGTGGTCGACCTGCCCAACAAACGTATCCAGCGGCTGAACGCCGAGCTCAAGTTTGTCAACGATTTTTCGATTCCAGTAGCCGGGCCCGCCAGCGGGCCTTACATTGCCTTTGCCCCGGACGGTTCGCTTCTGATTACCGCCCCCGAGCCGCACAAGGTCCAACGCTATTCGCTGGAAGGCACACTGCAAAGCGAATTCGGGGGATTTGGCGAGGGACTGGGTGGCATGCGCCTGCCAACCGGAATTGCAGCCCAGGGTGCAACGGTCTGGGTGGCTGAATCGGGCAACAACCGGATCCAGAAATTCATCCTGGATCCCTGATTGCCGGTGTCCGAATCAGAGATAATCCGCGACCAGCCACTCGAATGAACTCATCGCGCAGAATTGCCTATATCCGTTTCGGCGCGCGCGCTGCGCTACTGTTGGCCGCGCTGATCCTCGGTGTCATCGCCTACACCGGCAGCAATCTCCCCGCGCTTGGCGGCGCGCTGGTCGCGGCTGCGCTTGGGCTGCGGCCGATGGACCTTGCGGCCCTGCGGTCCCTTCAACGTGACGAGAATCCGGCCACGCTGGCTTCCGAAAAAACCGGGGCGTCCATTGCTGAAGGCCCGTTGCAGGGCGACGATGACAAGCCAATGAACGCCGAAGACACGAAGGTTTTTCTGGTGCGCACGACGCGTGAGCGGCCACTGCTTGCGTTTGGCTTTCCAGCGATTGTCCTTGCAATGCTCTCAGCCGCGACAGAACAGTCCCAGGCGCTTGTAGTGTTGAGCACGCTCTGTTTTCTTCTCTCAATCGGGTTTCTTCTCTGGGGCGCCGGACGGCAAGACCGTGTCGTAAAAATTGCCATCTCGCGGGTCGATATTATTGCTTTCACTCTGATCACAGCCGGTACTCTCGTGATTCGGCTTGTTGATCTGAACAACACTCCCGCATCCTTTCACGTTGATGAAGGCATCCAGGGAGTCTTCTCGCTGACGCTTCTTACCAAGCAAGCCTGGCACTTCGCGAGCACGCGAAACGATTTTGCGCTCCCGTATCTGTTTCCATACGCGCAGGCAGCCGGAGTTGCGATTTTTGGAGCGGATGCCCTTGGTTTGCGTCTCGCGTCAGCGGTCTTCGGCACTGCTTGCGTTGCCCTTACGTACGGCGCGGCGCGGGCTGGTTTTGGGAGCACGTCAGCCGCGCTGTTCGCAGCATTTCTGGTTGCTGTTAATAACCTGCATCTGCAATTCAGCCGGTTGGGGATGCCCGCGATTGGGTCGGCGCCCTGGGCGATCTTGGCGTTGTGGGCACTGCTGAGAAGTGATGCAGCGGCCGAGAGCGGGCGCCGGCCCCTGTTGGGCTTCGCAATTGCCGGTATTGCAGCTGGGCTGGCACAATACTTTTACGCAGCCGGCCGTCTTGTGCCGATCCTGTTGGCTATCTGGACACTTCATATGATTCTGCGGAAGAGGGTGAGTTTCGCCCAGATCATGGTCATGCTGGCCGGTGGACTCATCAGCATTGCGCCCTTGCTTGTCGAGTATGCCATTCGTCCGGAACTTGTGATCGGCCGTGCTTCCGCGGTAGACGTGTTCTCAAACCCTGATCTCCTCCGGCACACTCTTGGCGCCGATGCGCAGATGCCCAGGGACTTCTTGAAACTCCTGGTCCTTCAATCCACGAGGGTGGTTGAGTTCTTTGTGTTCCGCGGCGATTCGTCGGGGTTTTACACGAATGAAATCGCGCCACTCGATGCCACAACTGCGGCTCTTTTTTGGATCGGCTTCGGCATTTCAATCTTGCGGATCAAAAAGCTAAGGGATTTTGCGGCGGTGTCTTGGGTGGTTGTCACGGCGATCGCGGGCGGGATTCCATTTCTGGACCCACCCTCCGGACCGAGAATGATCATCGTTATGCCCGCGATCGCCCTGATATGCGCGACATCAATTGAGCAGCTTTGGCGCCTTTTGACGAGCATAACGGGATTTTCCCTTCGGTGGCTGGCCCTCCCCATCCTGCTTGGCGCAACGTTGACTGCTGGCTACACTCAGCTCGATGCATATTTCGGGCGCTATGCCAGTCAGAAGCTCTATGGCTCGAGCATGGAAATCGTTCGAACGCTCGCCTATCAGCAGGATCGCTATCGAGCCTACGTGATGGGTGACCCTAACATCGTTGGCTTCACAGGCACCCGCTACATGGCCAGTCGAGCATTTGTTCGCGCAATTGAGCAAGCAGACGCGCTTCCTGCGCCGGACATGGACGAAAAGGGTACCGTTGTCATCGCGACAGCGGGCAAGGCGGCAGAACTGGATCGTTACAAGGCGCGCTATCCTGGCGGAGCGTCATCGTCGTATGTCACGCCCCAGGGGCAACTCATGTTCCTGACCTACCGAATTCCGCCCAAATGACCCCATCGTCCTCAGATCGACCACGTACGATCATCATCCGGGCGATGCGGCTGGTGATGCTCCTTGCTGCGTTCGTGCTGGCATTTGTCTCGTACGGCAGAAAGGACGTTACTGGGATGGCTGCGGCGGCTGTTCTCGGCCTGATCGCGTTTCTGCGCGCTGGCGAGCTCATGGAAGGCGTCACATCGCCGCCCTGGCGCGAAACGCTCACATCGATCTGGAGCCTGATTCTTCGCGATCCAAGCCGCTCGCTCGGTTTGGCCGCTTTGGCCGTCTCGATTGCAGGGGCTATTCTTGCGCTACGGATGCCGGTGAGCTGGCTGCCCGTGGCGCTGTGGGGTTCTGGCATTCTCCTTCTAGTCGGCGCGGCATTTCGCCACGACACGCTCAGCGATGCGATTAGCCTGCCACAGGTCTTGGGCCGCGCCCTGAGCCGGCGCGCCATCCAACTTGAAGTCCTGGCTGTCATCTCGCTAAGTCTTGTCGGGTTGGCGTTGCGCGCCTGGGACACGGAGCACTTTCCGGCCTTTATGCACGGCGACGAAGCCGAATCGGCCTGGCGCGGTCTGCGCGTGCTGATCGGCCCAGAGCCGTTGCCGCCCTTTGTCACCTCTCAAGATTGGTACGGCCTGCCGACGCTCTTCCACTACATCGAAGCAGCCTCGATGGCGGCCTTTGGCGCGACCACAGGCGGCGTGCGCATGTCCTCGGCTGTTTTCGGGGCAATGGCGGTCCCGATGATCTATGTCATTGCGCGCCTGAGTTGGGGGCGAATCGCCGGGTTCGCCTCGATGCTGCTGATCACGTTCTCGCACAGCCAAATCAATTACAGCCGGATGGGTGGCGGCTACATTCACCCATCCACAATGATGGTGCTGATGATGCTTCTCATCGTCATCGCCGCGCGCGGGAAACGGCGGATGCTGGTCTTCGTCGGGATGGGTCTGATCATCGGCCTGGCCCAGTACATGTATGCCTCGGCCCGCCTGTTACCGGTCGTGGGCGGGCTGCTGCTGCTCATTCTCCTGGCGACCCGCAAGATTGCCTTCAAGCACCTGCTGGTTGTTGGCATTGCCGGCTTTGTGGCCACCTCTCCGCTGGTCCTGTGGTACCTCCAAAACCCGCAGAACTTCGGCGGCCGGGTCGATGACGTCTTTATTCTGAACGCCAGCGCCTTGCGCCACACCCTGGGGCCGAACTAC
>Ga0073899_10005726_pt1 | contig 10754 bp, 11 predicted proteins | sample KloWWTmetaKNB5Ph_FD_88975 | JGI IMG/M metagenome (GOLD analysis project Ga0073899, IMG submission 88975) | Active sludge microbial communities from Klosterneuburg, Austria, studying microevolution and ecology of nitrifiers - Klosterneuburg... | ecosystem: Engineered > WWTP > Aerobic digester >...
AGCATCGACGAGGCGAAGATCACCGGGATGACGCCGGACTGGTTGACCTTCAAGGGGATGTAGGTGGTCGACCCGCCCACGAGCCGACGACCAACCATCCGCTTCGCGTACTGCACCGGGATCCGACGCTGGCCCTGCTCGACCCAGATGATGCCCAGCATCACCAGCAGGCCGATGCCGATGACGAGGAAGAACAGGAACCAGCCCGTGACGCCCTCGTGGCTCTGCTTGATGGACCAGAGTCCGGCCGGGAAGCTGGCCGCGATCTGGGTGAAGATCATGATGGACATGCCGTTGCCGATGCCGCGCTCGGTGATGAGCTCGCCCATCCACATGATGACGGCGGTGCCCGCGGTCATGATCATCACCATGGTGACCAGCGGAAGCAGCTCGTCGCTGTAGAGGATCCCGTCGCAGCCCTGGAACAGCTGCCCGGTGCGCGCAAGCGTCACGAACGCCGTGGCGTTCAGGACGGCCAGGACCAGGGTGAGGTACCGGGTGTACTCGGTGATCTTCTGCTGCCCCGTGCCGCCCTCCTTCTTCAGCGCCTCCAGCTTCGGAATCACCACGGTCAGGAGCTGCAGGATGATCGAGGCCGTGATGTAGGGCATGATGCCGAGCGCGAAGATCGTCAGCTGAAGCAGCGCCCCACCCGAGAACAGGTTGATCATCGAGTAGATGCCCGCCGAGTCGCCCTGTGAGGCGAGCGCGAGACACTGATCGATCCGGGAGATGCTCACGTTGGGCGACGGGATCGTCGATCCGAGACGGAACACAGCGATGATGCCCAGCGTGAAGAAGATCTTCTTGCGAAGGTCCGGCGTCTTCAACGCGTTGGCCAAGGCGGAGATCATCCGACCCTACTTTCGATTTCGGTAACTACACGGCACTGTGCACTGGCGGCACGGCAACCAGGGAAGCCTATCAAGCGCCGCACGGGCGCCAAAACGTCCCCGGCCGACGGCCCGCGGCGCGGAATGACCGACGGGGTGGGCCCGGAGCGATTCCGGGCCCACCCCGTCGGTGGTGTTGCTGGTGCGAGGACCGAACTCAGAGCTCGGTCACCGAGCCGCCGGCAGCCTCGAGCTTCGCCTTGGCGGAGCCGGAGAACGAGTGGGCGGACACGTTGAGCGCCACGGCGACGTCTCCGTTGCCGAGGACCTTGACCAGGTTGCCGGAGCGCACAGCGCCGGCGGCGACCAGGTCAGCGACCTCGACAGAGCCGCCCTCGGGGAACAGCTCGGCGAGACGGCCGACGTTGACCACCTGGTACTCCACCCGGAACGGGTTCTTGAAGCCCTTGAGCTTCGGAAGTCGCATGTGCAGCGGCATCTGGCCGCCCTCGAAGTTCTGGGGGACGTTCTTGCGGGCCCCCGTGCCCTTCGTGCCACGACCGGCGGTCTTGCCCTTCGATCCCTCACCACGGCCGACACGGGTCTTAGCCGTCTTGGCGCCGGGGGCGGGACGCAGATGATGCAGCTTGAGCGTCATCTCACTTCACCTCTTCCACGGTAACGAGATGGGCGACGGTGCGGATCATGCCGAGCACCTCGGGACGGTCCTCGCGGACCACCGAGGCGCCGATCTTGCCCAGACCGAGCGTACGCAGCGTGTCACGCTGGTACTGCTTTCCACCCACCCCAGACTTTGCCTGGGTGATCTTCAGCTCGGCCATCAGTGGGTCACCCCTTCCTTGGCAGCGCGGAGGAGTGCCGCCGGGGCGACGTCCTCGACCGGCAGCCCGCGGCGCCTGGCCACGGCCTCCGGCTCTTCGAGCTGCTGGAGCGCGGCAACGGTGGCATGCACCACGTTGATGGCGTTGGAGGATCCGAGCGACTTGGCGAGCACGTCGTGCACGCCGGCGCACTCGAGGACGGCGCGGGCCGAGCCGCCGGCGATGACGCCGGTACCCGGGGAGGCCGGACGCAGCATGACCACGCCGGCCGCCTTCTCACCCTGCACCGGGTGCGGGATGGTGCGCTGGATCAGCGGCACGCGGAAGAAGTGCTTCTTGGCCTCCTCCACACCCTTGGCGATGGCGGCCGGCACCTCCTTCGCCTTGCCGTATCCGACGCCCACCATTCCCTCGCCGTCGCCGACGACCACCAGAGCGGTGAAGCTGAAGCGACGACCACCCTGAACGACCTTGGCGACGCGGTTGATGGTCACCACCCGCTCGAGGTACTTGCTTTCTTCCTTGGGAGCCTGGCCACGACGATCGTCACGGCCACGACGCTCACCGGTCGCGCCGCCACCGCGGCGCTGCTGGGTCTCACTCATCGTGAAAAACCTTTCCTTTCGTCGTTAGAAGCCGAGCCCGGCCTCGCGGGCCGCGTCGGCGAGAGCCGCGATGCGCCCGTGGTACTTGTTGCCCGCACGGTCGAAGACGACCTGCTCGATGCCGGCTGCCTTGGCACGCTCGGCGATCAGGGCGCCGACCTTGCGCGCCTTCTCCGACTTGTCCGCCTCGGCGCCGCGCACGTCGGCCTCCATGGTGGACGCGGACGCCAGCGTCTGGCCCTGGACGTCGTCGATGACCTGAACGAACAGGTGACGCGACGACCGGGTGACGACGAGACGGGGACGCTCGGCCGAGCCGTTGATCTTCTTGCGCGCACGCAGCTGCCGTCGGGCGCGGGACGCCGTCTTGGGAGCCAGCGACTTGCGGTTGCTGAGCGAGATGGCCATCACTTACCAGCCTTTCCAGCCTTGCGGCGGACGTGCTCGCCCGCGTAGCGGACGCCCTTGCCCTTGTACGGCTCGGGCTTGCGGAGCTTGCGGATGTTGGCCGCGGTCTCGCCAACAAGCTGCTTGTCGATGCCCTGGACACTGAACCGGGTCGGGGCCTCGACGGCGAAGGTGATGCCCTCGGGGGCGTTCACGATCACGGGGTGCGAGAAGCCGAGCGCGAACTCGAGCTGCTGCGGGCTCTTGAAGATCACGCGGTAACCCACGCCGACGATCTCCAACTTCTTCTCATAGCCCTCGGTGACGCCCTGGATCATGTTGCTGACCAGGGTGCGGGTGAGGCCATGAAGGGACCGGCTGAGCCGCTCGTCGTTGGGACGGGCGACGGCGAGCTGGCCGTCTTCCTGCTTCTCGATGGTGATCGGTTCCGCGACGGTGAGCGTCAGCGAGCCCTTCGGGCCCTTGACGTCGACCTGCTGGCCGTCGAGCACCACATCGACGCCGGTCGGGATGGCGATGGGGAGCCTGCCAATACGTGACATATCTGTTTCTCCTTACCTATCGCCCGGTCACCAGACGTAGGCGAGTACTTCGCCGCCCACGGACTTGGCTTTTGCGTCACGGTCGGTCAGGAGGCCCTGAGAGGTCGAGATGATGGCGATACCGAGACCGCCCAGCACCTTCGGCAACTCGGTGGACTTCGCGTAGACGCGGAGCCCGGGCTTGCTGATTCGACGGAGACCCACGATGGAACGCTCACGGGATTCGCCGTACTTGAGGGTGACCTTGAGCACGTCGCCCACCTGGCCCTCGACCTGGGTCAGCTCGAAATCCGAGATGTAACCGTTGGTCTTGAGGATCTCGGCGATACGCACCTTGATCTTCGACGAGGGCATGGACGTCGAATCCTGGAACGCCTGGTTGGCGTTGCGCACACGCGTCAGCATGTCTGCAATTGGATCAGTCATTGTCATGACTTATTGCCTCTTTCTCGCGCCGGTTTCCCGTGAGGGACCTGTCGCAACTGGAAATCTAAGAAAGGAAGAGTGGGTCCGGATCACCAGGACGACTTGGTCACGCCGGGCAGCTCGCCCGCGTGCGCCATCTCGCGCAGGCAGATGCGGCAGAGGCCGAACTTGCGGTAGACCGAGTGGGGCCTCCCGCACTTCTGGCAGCGGGTGTAGGCGCGCACACCGAACTTCGGCTTCCGGGCCTGCTTGACCTTGAGTGCTGTCTTTGCCATGGGTCAGCTCACTTCTTCTTCTTGGCGTAGAACGCGGGGCCGCGCTTGATCTTCTGCTTCTTGGCGTCGTCGACGGCCTTGAACGGGAAGCCGAGGTGCTTGAGCAGCGCACGACCCTCGGCGTCGTTGTCCGCGGAGGTCACGAACGTGATGTCCATGCCACGGACGCGATCGATCCGGTCCTGGTCGATCTCCAGGAACATGACCTGCTCCGAGAGGCCGAAGGTGTAGTTGCCGTTGCCGTCGAACTGGCTGCCGTTGAGGCCGCGGAAGTCGCGGATGCGCGGGAGGGCGAGCGTCAGAAGACGATCGGCGAACTCCCACATCCGGTCTCCACGCAGCGTGACGTGGCAGCCGATGGGCTGACCCTCGCGCAGCTTGAACTGGGCGATCGACTTGCGGGCCTTCGTCACAGAAGGCTTCTGGCCGGTGATGGCGGTGAGGTCCTTGATGGCGCCCTCGATGATCTTCGAGTCGCGCGCGGCCTCACCCACACCCATGTTGACCACGATCTTGACCAGACCGGGGATCTGCATGACGTTGGCGTAGCTGAACTCGTCCTGCAGGGCAGGCACGATGGTCTCGCGGTACTTGGCCTTCAGGCGCGGCATCGCGGCGGGGGCTGCGGTGGCGGTCATCAGATCTCCTCACCGGTCTTGCGGGCGACTCGCACGGAGCGCTGCGCGGTGTACTCGGTGCCGTCGGGGCGGCGCTTGGTGACGTCGACGCGCTTGTAACCCACGCGAGTGACGACCTCCTTGCCGTCCACCTTGACCACGAGCTGAACGTTGGACACGTGGATGGGAGCCTCGACCGTGATGATGCCACCCTCGACCTTGCGGCCGGCCGCGGTCTGCGACTCACGACGGTGCTTCTTCACCAGGTTGACGCCCTGCACGGTGACGCGCTCGGACGCGGGGTCCACGGCGATGACTTCGGCGATGACGCCCTTGTCCTTGCCGGTGATGACCTTGACGCGGTCACCCTTCTTGACGTGGAGCGATGCCATGATCAGATCACCTCCGGTGCGAGCGAGACGATGCGCATGAACTTCTTTTCACGCAGCTCGCGGGCCACCGGGCCGAAGATGCGGGTGCCGCGGGGCTCCCCGTCGTTCTTCAGGATGACGGCGGCGTTCTCGTCGAACTTGATGTAGGAGCCGTCGGCGCGGCGACGCTCCTTGACGGTACGGACGACGACGGCCTTGACTACGTCGCCCTTCTTGACGTTACCGCCAGGGATCGCGTCCTTGACGGTGGCGACGATGGTGTCGCCGAGGTAGGCGTAGCGGCGCTTCGAGCCACCGAGCACACGGATGCACAAGATCTCCTTGGCACCAGTGTTGTCGGCGACCTTCAGTCGCGACTCCTGCTGGATCATTACTTCTCCTTGCTCCACCGGTTCCCATGCATGAGGCCTGGCGGAACTAGAAACGAAACCCCCTGGATTTTGCCAGGAGGCAACCCCCAACTCGAGAGAGAGGGAGCCATGTGCGAACCCGGGAAAGGTCCCCTCGAAAGGGCACAGACCCAAGGCAACTGGCACAGTCTAGCCCGCGCCGCCTCAGGGACGAAATCAGCCCCGACGGCGCCCGCGACCCGTTCCGTGAACTGGGTCGCGGTCCCGTGGCAGCGCAGGCGGCGGGGTCCGGCGGTCACTCGCTGCGCAGCGCCTCGACGGGGTCCTTGCGCGAGGCGGCCGACGCCGGGATCAGGCCGGCCAGCGCCGTCAGCCCCATGCTGACCAGCACGAGGATGACGGCCGCCTGCCACGGCAGCTGCGCCACGTTCGGCACGTCGAAGTTCGCCTCGACGATGGCGTTGGCGGGGATGGTGAGCAGGAACGTGACCGCCACGCCCAGCACGCCCGCCACGAATCCGACGATGAGGGTCTCGGCGTTGAACACGCGCCTGATGTCGCGCTTGCTCGCGCCGATCGAGCGCAGGATGCCGATCTCCTTCTTGCGCTCCAGCACCGAGATGTAGGTGATGACGCCGATCATGATGGAACTGACCACCAGCGAGATCGCCACGAAGGCCACCAGGACGTAGCTGATCGTGTTGATGATGTCGGTGACCGAGCCCATGAGGGCGCCGACGATGTCGGTGAAGGTGATGACCCGGTCCTCGTCGCCGGCCTCCCTGGCGCTGGCGTTGTAGGCGTCCAGGATGTCCAACACCCGCTCCTTGGACTCGAAGTCCGTGGGGAAGATCTGGATGGTGGACGGATCGGCGAGGTCCGCGTAGCCGAGCGTGCGCAGGTTGCCCTCGAAGGAGCTCAGCTGCCGCGTGGTCATCGCCATCAGCAGCTGCGTCAGCTCGTCCTGGTTGCGGTTGAGCTGGAACGCCTCGGCGAAGGCCGTCTCGTCGATGCTCATGGCGTCGGCCATGTTCTCGGTGAGCCGGCCCATGGAGCCCTCGATGGCGGCGGAGATCTGGGTGCCGAGCGCGTCGGCCAGCTGCGTGGACACGGTTCCCATCACCGCCCCCATCATGCCCTCGACGTAGGAGCCCATGGCTGCCTGCAGCTGCGCGCTGAGGGCGTCGGTGTCGATCAGGCCGCTGGCCGCGGTGAGGAGGCCCGCGCCCTGGGGCGATCCGAGGAAGCCGGCCAGGTTGGCCTCCACGTCGTCGATGGCAAGGTCGTTGGCGACGGTGTAGGCGAGGTAGCCGCGCACCATCTGCGTCAGCAATCCGGCCTCCTCCCCCGGCGCCTGGGCAGCGGGTGCCTGCCCGGCCGGCGCCACGCCCAGGCCCGCCAGCAGCTCCAGCCCCTGCGGCGAGGCCAGGAAGGCCCGCACCAGGTCCGCGACGTCGGGTTGCTCGTCGGCGGCCGGCTGATCGGCGACGGCCTGCAGCACCTGCTCGGCGAACCGGTCATAGGCCTGCGCGGCGGCGACCAGCCCGGCAGGGTCGACGAGCCCGCCGGTGGCTGCCAGGGCCGCCTGGCCCTGCTCCGAACCCAGGAACGCCTCGACCCTCGCCTGAGCTCCGGGCGACGTCGCGCTCGGCGCGGGGGCGGGCTCATCGGAGGCATCGGCCGGCGGCGGGGTGGGGGTCGGGGTGAAGCCGAGGAGCGACTCCAGCAGGGTTGCAAGCGTCTCCGCGTCAAGGGGCTCGGGCTCCTGCACGGTGCCGACGAGGAGCTGCTGCCCGGCCGGGGAGTCGAGGAAGAGCCGGAAGTTGGCCTGCGTGTCTGCCGGATCGAGCTGGTTCTCCGCGATGAACACCGCGAACGACGTGGCCAGCGTGGTGGTCCAGCTCACCACCTGGCCGGTTTCGGCCCCCATGTCGGGAGCGGACACGACGGAGGCCAGGTCGAGCTCCCCCAGCAACGCGCCGAGGTCCAGCCCCGGCAGGGATGACGGGTCGAAGCTGAACTCGGGCAGGCTGAGATCCTCCAGGGCGGAGGTGTCGATCTCGAGGGAGTCGGCATCGAAGGTGAAGGCCTTGGTGATGGCCTCCTGGTCGACGCTGATGAGCTGCGAGAGATCCATCTCCTCTGCCGCGGCCTGGTCGTCGGCGAAACTGCGGCCGGTGAAAACGTTGATGTCGCTGCGGGCGAGCTGGTCGGCGACTATCTCGCTGCTGGTCGCCTGCTCGATGACGTGCCTGGTCAGGGCCGGGGTGTAGTAGACGCCGGACTGCAGGAGCGTGCTGTCCTCGACCGCCCGGACCACGCCGACCACCTCCAGCGTCTCGGCCGCGTCGACGACGCTCGCCACGTGGCCCTCATCGGCGCTCCGGTCCGTCCACACCCCGAACTCGTCGTCGTAGCTGTACAGGTCGGCGACGTTGACGAGCCGGAACGTCGGCGACATCAGGTCCTCGTAGGTGACGGTCATCGGGGAGCCTGGTTCGGTGATGGGGTCCTGGTTCGCGAGCTGGGTGACCATCGCGTCGAGCTCGGCCGGGTCCCGCAGCCCCATCGCGTAGAGCGTGAGGTCGCTGACCCTGCCACTGGGGCTCAGCACGACGATGGTCTCGAGGGCATCCTCGGGCCAGCGTCCCGCGACCACCTCGTAGTGGCTCTGGACCAGCGACAGGTCCTCGACCAGCTCGCTGAACACCCCTGAGCCCGCGCCTGGGCCCACGAGTGAATTCACGGCGGACGTGGGGTCCAGCCCGACGGAGTTGAAGGTGGTGTCGGGGTTGACCTGGCGGGGCCCCGTGTCCGTCTCGGCGTAGATCCGCGGAGTGACGTCGTAGTTGTACTCGATGGAGTTGACGAACTCGTCGATGCCGCTGTCGCCGTGCTCGAAGTAGCGCTTCAGCGAGGCGAGGTCATTGGTGCCCACCCCGCCGAGCATCCGGGAGACGCGCTGGGCCTCCGGCACCTCGCCCTCGGCCGGCTCCGGGGTGACGCCGTCGCCGCCGTCTGCCGACCCGCCCAGGAGGGAGGTGAGGTCGAAGCCCTGCCGCTCGATGGACAGCGGGTACAGCGACAGCGTGTCCTCCTCGACGCCCTTGATGTAGAGGCCGACGCCGTTGGCGAGCGCGAGGATCGCGGCGATGCCGATGATGCCGATGCTGCCCGCGAACGACGTCATCAGGGTGCGGCCCTTCTTCGTCATCAGGTTGTTGAACGACAGCGCGATGGCGGTGAGGAAGCTCATAGCGGTGCGCCGGGCGGGCCGTGCCCCCTCCTCCTGCTGCCCGGGCTCGAAGGGGTCGGTGTCGGAGAAGACGACGCCGTCGCGGAGCTGGACGATGCGGGTGGCGTGCTCCTCGGCCAGATCGGGGTTGTGGGTGACCATGATGACCAGGCGGTCCCGGGCGATGTCGGTCAGCAGGGCCATGATCTGGACGCTGGTGGCCGAGTCGAGGGCGCCGGTGGGCTCGTCGGCGAGCAGGATCTCCGGGTCGTTGATGAGTGCGCGGGCGATCGCCACGCGCTGCATCTGGCCGCCGGAGAGCTGGTTGGGGCGCTTGTGCACGTGGTCTACCAGCCCCACCTCCGACAGCGCGGCCATGGCGCGCCGTCTCCTCTCGGACGGTGCGACGCCCGCCAGCGTCAGGGCCAGCTCGACGTTGGAGAGGACGCTCTGGTGCGGGATGAGGTTGTAGGCCTGGAAGACGAACCCGATGCGGTTGTTGCGGTACGTGTCCCAGTCGCGGTCGCGGTACTCGTCGGTGGGGATCCCGTCGATGACGAGGTTGCCCGAGTCGTAGTGGTCGAGGCCACCGACGACGTTGAGCAGCGTGGTCTTGCCGGAGCCGGAGGGGCCGAGGATCGCGACGAACTCGTTGTCGCGGAAGGCGATGGAGACGTCATCCAGGGCGACCTGGGTGAAGTCGCCTGTGGTGTACGACTTGCGGACGTTCTCGAGCTGCAGCATGGGTCCTCGGTGACAGGAAGTCGCGGGGTGGGGCCGTGAGCCCTCCAGGATACGTCACTGCATCCGAGGGGCCAGAGCCGGCTCTCCGTCGAACGCGAGGCGCCCGGCCCGCGTGCTGCGGACCGGGCGCCTTGTGGCAGACGAGGACTATCGGCTCCTGCGACGACCGCTCTCGGCCGAGAACCGGGCGACGCCACCCGACGAGGCGGTGGCCGCCGCCGCGGGGCGTCGGGACCGGCCCTCGGCGGGACGCTCGCCGCGCTGGCCCTGGGGGCGCTGGCCGCGACCAGCCTGGGGGCGGTCGGAGCCGGCGCGCGGACGCGGTGCCGCGCCACCCCGACGCCCGCTTCCGCCCTGCTGCTGCGGAACCTCCGGCTTCAGGATGCCGCCGGGGAACGCACGCTCGCCGGGCGCGATCTCCTGCAGCACGGGGTGACGCTCGTCGGCGCGGGTGACCGTGGGGTTCACGCCTGCCTTGCGGGTGAGTGCGCGGACGTCGGAGCGCTGCTCGTCGAGCATCAGCGTGACGACGGTGCCCTCCGCGCCGGCGCGGGCGGTGCGGCCCGAGCGGTGGGTGTAGGCCTTGTGCTCCACCGGCGGGTCCGCGTGGATGACGAGACCCACGTCGTCGACGTGGATGCCGCGGGCGGCGACGTCGGTGGCGACGAGGGTCTGCGCGGTGCCCGCGTGGAAGGCTGCCATGGAGCGCTCGCGCGCGTTCTGGCTCATGTTGCCCTGCAGCTCGACGGCGGGGATCCCGGCGGCGTTGAGCTGCCGGGCGATCTTCTTGGCGCGGTGCTTGGTGCGCGTGAACACCACGGAACGCCCCGGCGCGGCCGCGAGGTCGATCAGCACGGGGAGGTGCTGGGCGTCGGCCACGTGCAGGACGTGGTGCGTCATGGTGGCGACCGGCGACTCAGCGGAGTCCGCCTCGTGGACGACGGGGTCGTGCATGAACTGGTCCACCAGCGTGCCCACCGCCTTGTCGAGCGTGGCGGAGAACAGCATGCGCTGACCGGTCTTCGGCGTCTGCGAGAGCAGGCGGCGCACCGAGGGGAGGAACCCCAGATCGGCCATGTGGTCGGCCTCGTCGATGATGGTGATCTCGACGCCGCCGAGGGAGGCGACGCCCTGCTTGATCAGGTCCTCGAGCCGGCCGGGGCAGGCCACGATGACGTCGACGCCCCTGGTGAGCGCCGCAGCCTGAGGCTTCTGGTTGACCCCGCCGAAGATCGTGCGGGACGTCAGCCCGGCGGTGGCCGCCAGCGGGGCGAGGGCCTCGTCGATCTGGATCGCGAGCTCGCGGGTGGGGGCCAGGATCATGGCACGCGGGCGCTTGGGGGCGCGGCGCGTGCCCGACGCGGCGAGGCGCGCCACGAGCGGAAGCAGGAAGGCGTAGGTCTTGCCGGAGCCGGTGCGCCCGCGGCCCAGGACGTCGCGGCCGCTGAGCGAATCGGGCAGCGTCGCGGCCTGGATGGGGGTGGG
>Ga0073899_10005728_pt1 | contig 10753 bp, 4 predicted proteins | sample KloWWTmetaKNB5Ph_FD_88975 | JGI IMG/M metagenome (GOLD analysis project Ga0073899, IMG submission 88975) | Active sludge microbial communities from Klosterneuburg, Austria, studying microevolution and ecology of nitrifiers - Klosterneuburg... | ecosystem: Engineered > WWTP > Aerobic digester >...
GGCCGCGCCGTTGCGGACCTGAGCGGCGGCACCGACGACGGCGGAGCCGATGCGTTCGGCCGCCCACGGCAGGGCGATCGACGACGCGGTGGCCCCGGCGGTGGCGCCGAGGGCGATGCCCCAACCGAGCGGTCCGAGGGGCCGGCACCCGAAGAAGGTGCTGACACCCGGCGTCTGGACGACCACGACCAGCGCCGCGACGCTGACCCCCATCGCGGCCAGGACCGTCGGTCGGGTCCCGCCGTCGACGATCGTCTGGGCCAGCTGGGTTCCCACCAGCGCCACCAGCCCCACGGTCCGGGCGCGGGTGGGGGTGCCGCTCAACCGGGCGATCAACCACGCGCTGGTCGCGGCCGATGCCGTGGTGCCGGCCCGCACGGCGATGTCGCGCAGCAGCACCGGCCCGAGCGAGGCGTCGGGTCCGGCGCGCAGCAGCGACTCCGGGGTGACGTGGTCGGGTTCGCGCAGCGCGATCGCCAACGCCGGGGCCATGTCGGTCAGCAGGTTCACCAGCAGCAGCTGTCGGGGGTTCAGCGGCGCCTGTCCTCCGAGCACCGATCCGGCGAGCGTGAAGCCGATCTCGCCGAGGTTGCCGCCGACGAGGATCGCCACGGCGCCGCGCACCGACTCCCACATGGCGCGGCCCTCGACGACGGCGTCGACGATGGTCTCGATGCGGTCGTCGGTGACGACCACGTCCGCACTGGCACGCGCCGCATCGGTTCCCCGGCGTCCGAGGGCGATGCCGGCATCGGCGAGTCGGATGGCGGCGGCGTCGTTGGCGCCGTCGCCGGTCATCGCGACCGGACGGCCGATGCGCTGGTAGGCGCTGACGATGCGCACCTTCTGCATCGGGGTGACCCGGGCGAAGACCGCGGTGTCGCCGATGACGGCGTCGAGCGCGTCGTCGTCCAGCGCGTCGAGGTCGGTGCCGGTGAGCACGACGCTCCCGTTGAGCATGCCGAGCTCGGCGGCGATGGCCTCGGCGGTGCTCGCGTGGTCGCCGGTGATCATCGCCAGGTGCACCCCGGCGCCCTGGAGCAGCTCGACCGCGGCCGCCGCGGTGGGCCGGACCGGATCGGCGATGGCGACGAAACCGTCGACGGTCAGCGGCGGCAGGTCCGACAGGTCGTCCAGCCCGGCGTCGGCGCCGACCGTGGCGCTGGCCACCACGAGGACCCGCAGCCCGCGCCGGCCGAGGGCGTGGACGTGCTCCTCGAGGATGCGGTGCTGCTCGACGTCGAGCGTGGTGGTGCGGCCGTCGCGGGTCCAGGTGTCGCACAACGGCAGGACCGTCTCGGGTGCGCCCTTGACCGATACGACGTGGCGCCGGCCCACCCGTCCCAGCACGGCGTGCAGGGCGCGTCGTGACTCGAAGGGCAGCTGCGCCCGTCGATCGAGCTCGGAGTCGGTAACCCCGGCAGCGGTGGCGGCGTCGACCACGGCGCGGTCGGTGGCGTGGTTGAGCGAGCCGTTGCCGTCGAACGGCGGGGTTGCCCAACGGGCCGCCCGCAGGACAGATCGGCCGCGGTCGGGGAGTCGAGCGTGATCGGTGCCGCAACGCCACTCGTCGAGGCCGTCGGAGACGATCGCGACCCGGAGTCGGCCCTCGGTGAGGGTTCCGGTCTTGTCGAAGCACACCTGCTGCACCCGGCCCAGCGCCTCGATCGCCCGGGGGTTGCGGACCAGGGCGTTGCGCTCCGCCAGCCGGTGCGCGGCGGCCACCTGCGCGAGCGTCGCCACCGCGGGCAGTCCCTCGGGAACCGCGGCGACCATCAGGCTCACCCCGGAGCCGACCGCCTCGCGCAGCGGTCGTCGGAACAGGAAGCCGAGACCGGTCGAGATCACCCCCGCCCCGACGGTGACGGGGATGGTGATGTCGGTGAGGCGCTGGAGGCGACGCTCGACACCGGTGGCGGGGGGATGGGCGGCGGCCAGTTGGCTCCGGCCGACCTCGGTGTCGACGCCGACGGAGACGACGACCGCGGTCGCGTTCCCCGACGCCACCACCGATCCCTCGTAGAGCATGCAGTGGCGACCCGCCACCGGAGCGCCCGGGGCCGGCTCCAGCGACTTGTCCACCAGCTGGGACTCGCCGGTCAGGCTCGACTCGTCCACCTCCAGGGACTCGATGGCCAGCAGTCGGCAGTCGGCGGGGACGGCTTCGCCCGGGCCCAAGAGCACGACGTCGCCCACCACCAGGCGGTCGGCCGGGACCGGCGTCGGCGCCCCGGCGACCAGCGTGCGCACCGCTGGGACCTCGCGCTCCTCCAGCGCTGCCAGCGACTGCTCGGTGCGCAGGCGCTGGATCGCCCCGACGCCGGCGTTGATCCCGGCGACGCCGATGACCAGCCCGGCGTCGGTGAGCGACCCGACCGCGGCGGACAGCGCGGCGCCCGTGGCGAGCAGCGGTGTCAGCGGGTTGATCAGCTCGTCGCGCACCGCCTCCACGAAGCCGACTCGGCTCGGCGCGGGCCGCGCGCTCTCAGCTCGTCGGCGCAGCTCCTGTTCAGTGGCCGGGAGCCCCTCGGGATCCGAGGCGACCGCGGCGAGCACCGCGTCGAGGTCCATCTCGTGCCAGCGGTGCCGTGGTTCGGGCCGCGGGAGCGTCACGCCGGCGACCCCGACTCCGGCCAGCGCCCCGTTGACCATCGAGGCCACCGCGCTGGCGTTGATGCCCAGCATGAGCCGCCCGGCGGTGCTGCGACCCGACCCCAGGAGAGCCCAACCCGACCCGGCGGTGGCACCCGCGGCGGCCAGCAACGCGCTGCGCCGACTGACCGAACGGGCGCGGCTGATGGCGTCGAGCACCAGCCAGCCCTGGGCCAGCCCGTGCTGGACGATGAGGTCGGCGCCGGTCGGCACCCGACGCCCCGCGACCGCCATGCCGATGCCGACATCGGATGCCATCAGCCCCGCGTGCGCTCGGGCCGTGACGTACATGACCACCTCGCCCTGGGCCTGGGCGACACGGATGTCGTCGACGATTCGCGTCGCCGGCCAGTGCGCGGCGCCGATCCGTTCGGCCATCGAGGTCGATCCTCCGGCGAGGACGACGTCCAGGTTGAGCTCGGTCGCAGCCGCGACCAGGCGTTCGGCCAGCGGTTCGGGCTCCTCGGCCAATGCGACCAGCGCGTGCACGTGGTCGCCCCTCCACAGGGCGAGCACCTTCCGGCCGCCGTGGCGCATTCGGCGCGCCTGCGCGTCGGTGCCCCGGGGCGCACGGGCGTCGCCGCGCCACGGAGCGAGCGTCCAGGACCCGCGTCGCTGCTTGACGGTCGGATCCTCGACGTCGAGCAGACGGCGGCAGCGCAGCTCGCAGTCGCTGACCGATCGCCCTTCCCCGATCGGGTGCACCGCGTCGATGCCCCAACGCCCGGAGCTCAGCAACCGGGCGTCGACCGCGAGCATCGACACTCGGTCCAGTCGACGCAGCGCAGCGGGGTCCATGACCACCACGCCGTGCGAGGACAGCACCATCGTGACCGTCGACGCGAACACCTCCCGTCCGAGCGTCGCCGCCTTGGGCACACCGGCCAACGCCAGATCCGCGGCCCGACGAGGGTCGCGGCTCAGCCCCAGGCTCACCCCGACCGCTCCCAGCGATGCGACCGCGGCACCGTCGCTGTAGCGCTCGATGTCGCCCTTGGGCATGGGGATCGGCCGGGGTGGCAGAGGTCGGGGCGGGTGGCGGACGCTATGGGGGCCGACGACCAGCTCGGCTTCGTGGCGGCGCCACGCCGCCCGCCGGGCCAGCTGCTCGCCGACGCGCACCGACTGGTGGGCGAGGTCGACCACCAGGCCGACCGCACCCTGCCCCAGGGCCTGGGCGGTCGCGTTCGCGCCCGCGATGAGCACGTCGGTCGCGGGTGGGCCGAGGCGCGACTCGAGGGCGCCGCGGATGCGCGGCTGGCTGTCGGCCAGGCTGACGAGGCCGGGGACCTCGGCGGGGATCCGGGCCAACCGCAGCGTCTGACCCGCAGCCACCACTCCGAGCCCGACGACATCCGCAGCGATGGCCACCGCCCGGCGCTGCACGGGTTCGAGGTCGTCGGGGTGGTCGGGGAGGTGGTGCGGGAACCGCTCCCCGGCGGTTCCGTGTGCTTCTTCGACGTCTTCGATCGCGTCGATCAGGTCGTCGATCTCGACCGACCCGGGATCGATCAGCACCACCGCTCGTCCGACCACGGCGTCGACCTCGGCCCACTGCACCCCGTCCAACCGCTGCAGCGCCGCGCCGAGCGCGGCGCCCAGGTGGGGGTGGCGGTCGTCGAGCGCGCCCCGCACCTCGACATGGACGTGGTCACCCACCACCGACACGCGTCGGCTGCGGCGACCATCACGGTCGCCCAACCAACCCTGCACTGCGCGGATCGGAGCCGGGACCGTGAGCTGCGGCGCTCGGATCGTCGGAAGCGTGATGCCGAGGTCGACCATCGATCGATCAGGCGATCGGACCGATGGGGATCGCGACCGTCGCGGCGCCGGTCGCGTCGTCGAGGTCCAGTCCGGGCGTCTCCATCTCCGGCGAGCGGAACCAGTCGAGGAACGCGATCGCCACCGCTGCGACGACGGCGTAGACCGCCAGGACGGTCAGCGGCTGACCGATCCCGTGACCGTCGAAGTACAGCGCGTTGCGCAGCAGCAGGTACGCGTTCCGTGGGGGGAGGAGCGGACCGACGTCGTTCCAGAACGAGGGGAGGTACGCGGCGCCGTTGGACCCGCCCGATGACGGGTTGCCGAACTGGAGGATGAGGATCAGGGTGACGACGACGCCGGCCGGCCCGAGCACGCGGCGGAGCACCGCGGTGAACAGCGCGACGACGAAGATGATGAGCGACAGGATCGGCCATGCCGTCCAGAACGAATCGGCGGGGAAGCCCTCGAGCCAGTAGGTGACGGCCAGGTCGACGACCAGACCGGTCACCGCCGCGAACCCGAGCAGCCAGAGGCCGCGCCACCGCGCCGACGCGGTGCCGACGGCATTGGTCAACATCGCGGCGGACATGTAGCCGCCCACCAGCAGGGCGACGAGCACGGTGGCGGGGACCAGAGCGAACGGGTCCTTCGGGGCGAGCGGGGTGGGCGCTCGGGTGGTGACCTTCAGCTCGTCACCGGACGCGGCGGCCGCCTTCTCGAAGTTGGCGGTGATGTCGAGGGGGGAGATGTCGCTGATCGTCGACACGACCGTCAGCTCCGCTGATGCACCGGAGCTGTCGAGAGCCCCGTAGATCTCTCCCCGGTCCATCGCGGCGTCGGCGTCGGACTGGTCCTCGAAGCTGATCTGGTCGAGGGAGAACAGCGAGCTCTGGGCGGCATCCGCCAGCGTGGTGGGACCGACGACCCCGAACGGCATCCGGTTGGCGGCGGGCGAGTGCCCGGAGCTCGTGTAGTTGACGGCGAAGAGCGTCGTGAGGAGCAGGGAGAACACGACCGGCGCGACGAGATCCTTGGGCACGAACCGTCGCCGTGGGTCGGTGACAGGGGTCGGGTCACCGGCGCTGTGGCTGGTGTCGGTTCCGTCGCCGGTGTCGGGACGAGGGTCAGACGCCGGCACCACATCACCGGAACGGGTTCGGGCGACGACCACGACGATGCTGATCACCGCGTAGGCCAGCAGCACCGCGATCGGCAGGACGATGTCGTGACCGCCGAAGTAGCGGACGTTCCGGTAGAGCTCGATCGCGTGCCGGGGCGGGAAGAGGTTGCCGATGTGCTGCCAGTACTCCGGCAGCAACGACACGCCGCCCCCGCCGGCACCGGCCCCTCCGATCACGATGAAGAGCAGGGCGACGAGCAGGGAGCCGAGCTTGCCGACCAACGCCTGGAGCGCGAGCGCGGACAGGCTCACCGCCGCGGTGACGAGGAAGAAGCACGGGATCAGGGTCCACATGTTCGAGGTCGGGATCGCCCCGAGCAGCGGCCCGGCCACGACCCCGGTGATGACCGCGACGACCGCTGAGAAGCCCAGCATGAGGCCGATTCGTCCGGGAACCGCCGCAGCCTGGCTGCTGGAGTACAGCAGCGACGCGACCATGTACCCGCCGATCAGGGTGGGCAGCAGGAGCAGGCCCACGACCGCACCGGTGCGATCGGCGGTGGGCAACGGCACCACGGGGGTGACCGTGAGGGTGACGTCGTCGGCCTTTGCGGCCTTCTCGAACGCGCCGGTGAGGTAGATGTCACCGAAGAAGCTCTTCGCCGGCACGGTGAGCAGCGTGCCGGTTCCGGTCCCGGCCACGTAGCCGCCGTAGACGTCACCGTCGCGAGTTGCCGCCTCGAGATCCTCCGATGTGGGGTAGGCGGTCACTTCGATGTCGAGCTTCTTCTGGACGGCTTCGACCACCGGCGACGAGCCGACCACGCCGAACGGCATCGACCGAGGTGCGAGGAGTTGGACCGCGCTGACGAGGCAGACCGCGAACACCACGACCAGCACCGCGACGGTTCCCAGCGCGACGACGGACTTCTTGATCATCGGTTCGGTTCTGCTCCTCGTGGGCACGACGGCCCCACCCGACCGTCGCCGGGCAGGGCGACGGGAACGTTGCCAGGCGGCGAGGCTGGACGGATCACCTCGTTCGGGTGAGTCGCCCCCTTCGCTCAGACGCGCACCTCGATGCGTCCGTCGACCTCACGAACCTCGTAGGTGGTGAGCGGCTCGGTGGCCGGTCCGCGTTCGACCTGGCCGGTTGTCAGGTTGAAGCGGGAACCGTCGCACTGGCTCATGATCCAGAGCCCGTCGAGGAGCCCGGCGCTCAGCGGGCACGGTCCGTTCACGCTCTGGTAGATGTCATCGAAGGCGTAGAGGCCGGCACCCACACGGGCGACGCCGACGCGGAGCTTGAGGTCGGCCAGGTAGTACGGGTTGGCCCAGTTGTCGGGGAGGTCGTCGCTCGGGCCGAGCGGGCGGAAGGTGGCGGTGGCGTCGGTCATCGGTTCCTTTCCTAGTAGTCGACGGTCAGGGTCAGGTCCGACACCTCGGTGGCGTCGAGGCGGTACTCGCCCGGGGCTCCCGAGGGGACGATCGGATTGCGCGGCATGACCGGCGCGATGCGGTCGTAGCCGGATCCGAGCGGCGGACGGGGATCGTCGTCGCCCTTGTTCGGCCAGAACGACATGGCCCGCTCGGCCAGCGCGGCGATCGTCAGCGACGGGTTCACCCCGGGGTTGGCGGCGATGACGCTGCCGTCCATGACGTGCAGGCCCGGGTGGCCGTAGACACGCTGGTACGGGTCGATCGCTCCCTGGTCCGGCGTGTCGCCCATGGTCATGCCCCCGATGAAGTGCGACGACGTCGCCCGGCTCGCCACCGCGAACCAGGTCTGGGCCGGGCGACCGCCGATCTTGTCGGCGACGCGCTGTGCCACGTCGTTGGCGACCTCGAGGATCGGTGGCGGTGCCCCCGACGCCCCCGGCCGGGAGTGCATCATCCCGTCCTTCCAGTACAGGTCCAACCAGTCGTCGTGGTCCCGCATGCACAGCATGTTGAAGCCCCGCTCCGCCCAGTTCTTGGCGTTGTCGATGCTCAGCGTCTTTCCGGGGTGGTGGACCAGCTCCTTGGCCCACGCGGTGAACGGGTGCTCCTCGCCGTCGGTCATGCCGGTGTAGAGCATGGCCATCGAGTCGCTGCCCGGCCCGTAGTACACCGGGCCCATCGTCGACTCCTCGTCGGCGGCGATCGCGGCGGTCACCGCGGAGGTTCCGGGCACGAAGTGCTGCGCGTCGGGATCGGCCTTGAAGGCGCTGTCGGAGCGCTGCACCGAGATGAGCGCCTCGGAGTTGGTCCGGGCGCGTTGGCCGACCTGATCCGAGAGCTGGTCGAGGTGACCGCGGTGCTGCATGTCCAACAGCAGGTGCGAGGTCCCGTACGCGTGCGCGGCGACCACGACCTGCTCGGCGGTGTAGCGGTGGCGGTGCTCCAGCCGGCCCACGGTGCCCGGGTGGCGGGCGACGACCTCGAAGCCCCCGTCCTCGAGCGGCTCGAGGTGGTGCACCTCGCGTAGGTCGTGGATGACGGCGCCGGCCTTCTCGGCGAGGTACAGGTAGTTGACCGACAGCTTGTTCTTGGCGCCGTAGGCGCACCCGATCATGCAGTTGCCGCAGCTGATGCACCCGGTGCGTCGCGGGCCCACCCCACCGAAATACGGGTCGTCGGCCTCGACGCCGGGGGTTCCGAAGTAGATCCCCAGCGGGGCCCGGACGTAGGGGCGCTTCATGTCCTTCGACACCGCCCGCACCGCCCGGTCGCCGTCGGTGTCCATGTAGGGCGACGGTCCCACCCCGAAGATCCGTTGGGTGAGGTCGTAGTAGGGCGCGGTCTCGGCCTTCCAGTCGGTGATGTGGGACCACGTCGGCGCGTCGAAGAACTTGTCGTTGGGGTAGTACAGCGTGTTGCCGTACACCAGCGACCCGCCCCCGACGCCGGCTCCACCGAGGACGATGACGTCGGTCAGGTAGCGGATCCGCTGGATCCCGAACATCTCGACCTCGGGCTGCCACATAAACTTGTCGAGCCGCCAGTCGGTCTTGGGGAGGTCGTCGTCGCTCCAGCGCTTGCCCGCCTCGAGGACGCCGACCCGATAGCCCTTCTCCGCCGCGCGCAGCGCGGCGACGCTGCCTCCGAAGCCCGATCCGATGACCAGGACGTCGTAGTCGAGTCGTCGTGCCATGTCGGTTCTCCTCCGGTGGACGTCGATGGGGTCCCCGGAAGTCATGATGACGGCGTCGAGGCCGACGGGGCATCACCACATCAGGGTGATCCGCCCAGATCGGGTCGCGTCGGATCGGGGTGCGTCAGATCGGGTCGCGGTAGCCGAAGAACTCGTAGTCCTCGTTGTAGCCGCCGTGGCCGGCGCCGAGGTGGTCGAAGCTCTCGACGAGCTCGATCGCCTGGACCCACTTGACCATCTTGAAGCCGAGCTCGACCTCGTTGCGCAGCCGGACCGGCGCTCCGTGGGTCTCGGTGAGCGGCTCGTCGTTCATCTCGTAGGCCAGGATCGTCAGCTCGTGGTCCATGGCCTCGATCGGGTGGCAGTCGTAGTAGCGCCCGCCGTCGGGACCCTCGGCGAACGAGTAGAAGACCACCCAGCGGGCGTTCGGCTGCGGTCTGACCTTCGCCATGAGGTCCGACATGGCGACGCCGCCCCACTTGGCGATGCCGGACCACCCCTGGATGCAGAAGTGCTGGGTGATCTGCTCGCGCTTGGGCATGGCGAGCAGCTCCCGGTACGGGATCGACGTCGGCTCCTCGACCAGGCCGTTGATCTCGAGGGAGTAGTCCTCCCAGTTGCCGGCCTGGAGTCGTGCGTACTCCTCGGAGTCGGGGATCTTGCCGTTCGGCCACAGGAACGGCGAGATGTCGCTCTCCTTGTAGGTCGCCCTCGGGTCCCACCACTCCATGCGTCGCGTGATCCAGCCGGTGAGGGCGGACCCGATGCGCTGGACCGTTCGGGGGTGGGCGATGGTGAACGGCGAGGCCCGCAGCCACAGCACGACCACGATCACCATCGCGACGGCGTAGATCACCACGGCCCACCACGAGTCGGTGTCGGTGCCGAGCGTGATGTGGTTGAGGTTGCCGACCAGGCCGGTGATGTACACCATCACGGTGTGGATGGCGATGAAGCTCACCATCCACGTGAGCACCCCGAAGTGCACCGTCCGGGCGACCTGTCGGTTGAACACGCCGTGGGCCAGGCCGAAGCGCCCCGCGATCGACGGGGCCTGTAGCAGCCCGGTCACCAGCGCCAGCGGCGCGGCGACGAACACGGTGAGGAAGTAGGCGAGCAGCTGCAGGGCGTTGAACGTCAGCCACCCCTCGTTGGCGGGGAGGTCGAGCGACGCGTACTGCACCATCGCGGAGATCGCGTTGGGGATCACGTCCCAGGACTGCGGGACGATGCGCTGCCACTGGCCGGTGCTGAACAGAAGCGCGTAGAAGATCACGCCGTTGACGATCCACAGGACGTCGAAGCCGAAGTGCCACCAGCGGGCCAGGCCGATCGAGTGGCGGAACCCGGGGAGCCCCAGCCACTTCGGCAGCGCCACCGAGTCGTCCTTGGCCGTCCACACCCGGGCCGGTTGGGCCGGATCGAGGCGGTCCTCGGGGATCGGGCCACGCATGCGGAACCACTCCCGGCCGGGCTGGCAGCCGGCGTCGAGGTTGAGGCGGGGGTGGTCGGCGAGGATCTGCAGTCCGGCCCTGATGATGAACATCATGAACAGGATGTTGAAGAAGTGCTGCCAGCGCAGCCACCACGGGAACCCGGAGTGCAGCGCCGGAGCGTAGCTCGACGAGGTACCCGGGTAGTCCTCGATGAAGGACTGCATCCAGTCGTACTGACGCAGCTGCTGGGCGACCGCGATCGACAGCAGCAACCCGACCGCCCCGATCGGCAGCAACCACGCGGTGGCGACCCAACGCCGGCCGATGCGCACCTTCGGAACGGTGGCCTTCTCTTCGGGGATACCCCCGGCCCAGTCCTCGATCGAGATGCGTCCGTCGAGGAGGTCGGCGCTGATCCGGGGTTCGACCAGGGCCTCGAGATGGGCTCCGGCGTCGTCGGGTACGCGGCGGTCCTTGGGCATGATCCACTCCGATGCGGTCGGCGGTGGGTGATCGAGAACCTATCGTCGGCCCGACGTCACGCTCAGCGCATCATGCCGATCGGGTGATCGCCGGTCCTCGGCGCGGGACGGGGGTGCGACGAGGCGGAGTACGTTGTCATCCGGAATGACCGAGGAAGGCCGA
>Ga0073899_10005729_pt1 | contig 10753 bp, 7 predicted proteins | sample KloWWTmetaKNB5Ph_FD_88975 | JGI IMG/M metagenome (GOLD analysis project Ga0073899, IMG submission 88975) | Active sludge microbial communities from Klosterneuburg, Austria, studying microevolution and ecology of nitrifiers - Klosterneuburg... | ecosystem: Engineered > WWTP > Aerobic digester >...
GTAAAGGGCCCACCTTGCAGTGAGCCATTTACATTGGTGATCCCAAGGAGAATCGAACTCCTATTGCCGGGATGAAAACCCGATTTCCTAACCGTTAGAAGATGGGACCATATCGATTGAACGTGACTTGATGCCACGGTGTACTACCGTTTGTTTAACGTCTAACGGTTAAGACGATTTCCTAGTCACCTTCGGCGACCCCGTCACCACGTCTTTGAAACTAGTTTCAAGAGTGGATTCCCTTGCGACTTGCCACTGGCAATTCTCACGTTAGAAGATGGGACCGTAGCGTCAGCGTGTGATGCTAATCTCGCTGTACTGCCGACAAAACAAGTTTGCTCGGCACTACTTGCGACATTACCAAGCCGCTTCCTTTCAAATTCGTGAATCCCCTCACGAATTTGGTTTTTAATCACACTATTTTTCAGGAATCAAAGTATACACTTTTGATTTACAAAAGGTATTTTAACAGATTACATTGACTTTTGCTAGTCATGTTTAGACGTCTCGAATTAAATCGAACTCGCATCCAGCAGACTCCAGCACATCTCGCAGGCGTCGACCATATAGGCGCATGATAGTAGATATCTACGTGCTAGTTACAGCAAGCCATATTTCAGGCCACTATCAGCAAAGGTTTCACGCTAACTTTGAAACATACTACGTGCATAGCCCTCAGAAAATCAGGCCATAGTCAGCACCAACGCCAGGTATCTGGAATTGCTGTTGTATAAATTGTGTGGTTTTTGTGTATAAAAAGCGGTCAGTCACGATACTTTTTACTTACATTTTGGTTTTTTATTTTGTAAAAACCTTCAGGATAGTACCATAAAATCGGTCATCACGCTAGTGGTTATCCACAGGGGGAGTTTGCCCCTCTTGATCTATCTAACTTATTAGAAGATAAGATCCACCATATACTTAACAAGTTAACCAAAAATACTCCCCGGGTGAGGGGAGTATTTTATTGATCAAGCGGTCAGTCAATACCTACTGCTACAAAACCTATAGTAACTATAAGCCTAGCAATCAAGAGGACTTCCCCGTATGGAGAAATCCTCTCTCAGCTAGACTGCTTGCGATTAGCTTCTCTTAAGTGCAATTGCACGGAAGATAAACATACCGACCATAGTAGTTGCAAGGAACAACGCGATGTTGCTACCTGCACCTGTGTATGGAAGCTCCTTAGGAGGAGTTACAGTAGTACCAAATGTTACTACGCTTGCACATGCATCGCTAGTGACAGTCTTGTTTACGCCGTCGACTGCAAAGGTAACCTTGGCAGTGACTTTGTAAGTACCGTCTTTAGCGAACGTGTACTCAACTGGGTTGCTAGTTGATACAAGTGGAGTACTGCCATCGCCGAAGTTGTATTCAATGTTCTTGAACACGACACGGTTTGCTGGAGTACCATTGTAGGTAACAGTTGTTTTGATCTTGCGACCACCGAGCTTTTCGACCTTTACGCCAGTACATGAATATACAGGTGTTTCAGGCTCTTCACACTTTTTATTGGTAACAAGGTAAGCATCCGCACCATCATTTACGACACCAAATTGACCTGGTTGTGCGTAAGCAATGTTTGTGAACTTTATCGTGCCACATTTAGTCGTATCGTTTTCAACAACTTCAGCCTTGAAGCGAATAAACGCGCTTGAGTTGGCTGGGTAGCTGTTGCTTAGGAGTACATCAATTCGGGTACCATTCTCTGTGACTGCGTCAGGGCCAAACACATATGGATTAGTAGATGGGTTTGCGCCGTCAACAAGTATCACGGAACCTGGGACTACCTTCATGTATGTTGGTAGCTTGTCGTAGATACGAATATCTTTGAGAGCAGTTGCACCGTTGTTGATAAACTCAATACGGTACTCAACTTTTTGACCAGGAGTAGTGTTTACTGATTCGCGCCATTTATCAGCACCTTCACCGTCTAAACGAGCGGTTTTAGCAACCTGATATGCAGGAACCTTAACGCGTACCTTTAATGTCACCCATCCTGAGAAGTTCAAGCAACCAGGGATCTTACCGTTCAACTGGTCGTAACCAAGAGTTACACCGCTAGTAACGATTGAGTCGTTTAGTGCAACACCGTTTACGAAGCTATTGTTGGTAAACCGAGCTGAGCCAGGGATATACTCTAATTGAGAGAAATAGCCTTGCTCTGCAGAAATATCTAGCGTATCAAAGACGCTCGTAGGAGTAGCATTTGAAGAGCTGACAGTTGATTTTACCTGATGAACTTGCCCCATTGCTGAAGGAAGCTCAACCTTGAATGACACATTTTCTGCAACGAGGTTTAGGTCTGCATGTGCATTGTTATGTACATATGCACGGATCGTTACTTCGTTACCACTTTTAGCGTTTACAACAGGATCACTCCAGTTGCTAGCACCATCGATTGCACCTGTAGAAAAGGCACGCTCATCACCTGTTCCGCCCATAACTGCAACGTTGTCGGTGATAGAGTTAAATGTTACAAATGTTGCCGGATTCGCAAGAGTAAATGTCTGGCGTTCCGGGCCGAAACCGGCTATTGCTACGCCAGTAAGACCTGCTACGACTGCCACTAGGGCAACAGCACCAGCAATCTTCTTTGCAAGCGAGTTAAATAGTTTCATAAAAACCTCCATTAGTTGCGGATATACCGCAGTGATTTAAGGAATAGTAATGATATATGCATCTCCTTAAATGACACATATATATAAAAAACGAAATAAATCAGTCCTGCTCCTAAAAGCATTGGACCATTTCGACTGACCGACTTGTTAATGAACGTATTCGACTAGAGTCGGTCACTCACATGAATGAGCACACCTCCCACCTCTACTCTCAGTTATCTATAGTATTTTAGCATAAGTTTTGTATATTGTCAATATAAATGTACAAATATACTTCTTATGGTAATGTACCCTACATAACGATATTTCTAAATGGTTAACCCCGAGGGGTAAAGGGTGTTGCTCGATGGCGATAACCGCAGTTGCAGTCATCTAGCCAGAACAGTGATACAGCCTTTACGCGCACTCGGGGTATGTACCAACAAACCGTATGAATTTTTCCTTCGGGAGTGGTGGGGGCTCCGAAGAGCCCCCACCTAACGTTTCTCTCATAACGAGTGTGCTTTGCCAGAAAGCGCACACTAAACTTTCCTTCACTCACCCGCTCGGCGGCCGTCCTGGTTGGATGGTCGCCGGTGGCACCGTCGGTAGTGGAGCGATCGTCGGAGGGATTGTGACCCCCGTCGGACCGCCACCGACATTCGACGGCACCGTGGATACCGGAGGATCCACGGTGGTGATGGGACCCGTTGGTGTCGGGTCTGGCGTTGCCGTCGGAGACGGCCCCAATGACGTCGGCGTCACACCGGAACCCACCGTTGTCGGCGGGATCGTCGGCGAAGCCGGCGGCAGTTCACACTTTCCGCCTTTGAGCACCTTGGGGGGCTCGCAGGGGGTCGTTGTGGACGGAACCGTGGTACCGGGAACGGTTGTTCCGGGAACGGTTGTTCCGGGAACGGTTGTTCCAGGTACCGTGGTGCTCGGGACCGTCGTGCTCGGTGGCACTTCCGGCGGAGGGATCTTCGGGAACGGCGTGTCCCGCACGGGTTGGAACCCGCACGAGAGCCGATACATCCGAACCGAACCGTCGGGGAAGGTGAACTTCAGGACCAGGCCAGCCTCAGCAGCATGACCAGTTCCTTGACGCAGGTAGGGCATCGCACCGTATGCCGTCGGCGGACCGTCCAGGAACCACATGGTGTGGTAACTGTGCGGGTGGTCGACGACTTCGGCGGATGCCGTGGCCTCTTGTGACTCGAGCTTCTCGATGGTCTTGAGCCAAAGCTCACGATCACCGTTCAGCCCACGCCACTGTGCGTCCCATTCGTCGTCCGAAGACGGGAACGGGAAGTTCTCGAACCCTGCATCGATGGCGTCAGCCGTCGTCAGGGCGGGGTCGAGACAGCGCCGCTTGTGCAGCTCTGCCTTTGCTTGGGTCGCTTCTGTGGGAACAGCCGGCCCGAAGGCCAAGTCCGACGTCTGCTGATTGAACAGCGTAGTCGAACCTTCGACGTCCTTGCAGACGTCATTGGCTGCGCCCACCGGCGGATCGTTGCTGACACCGATGATTGCTGCGAGCAGCACCACGATGAGAGAAACAACGAACCCGACGCCGAGACGACGATGATTGATGTTGTTGAACATGGGTGTGCACCTCCGTGCGCTCAAGCCCTGCTGCAGCAGGGCAAATCAAAAGATTCGCTCTGCCTGCAGGCAGGGTGGCACGGGAGTGAAACCCGTCAACAACTTCCCGCGCCACCCAGGAAGTCGATCAGGTACCTGCCGTTGCATCAGCCGGAGCTGGTGCGTCTGCGGGCGTGGCCGGATCGGCCTTGGTCTTGGGTGCGAGGACGTTTGACGCCTTGGCCCGGACGCTGTTCGTGGTGGTCGTGACCGAGGTCCGCGCGTTCTTGGAAAGGCCGAAGGCCAGTCCCGCGAAGAAGCTCAGCACGAACGCCAGTCGCAGTTCCGTGGTGTTGGCCCCGGTCCAGCGATCGAACGCCCACCAGGCCGCGAAGGCCAGGATGGCGCCGAGCACCAGACCGAGCACCCAGTTGGGCTCGCCCTGCGACACGGTGGTGCTGGTCGAAACCAGACCATCGATGCGGACGATGTCCTTCTGGAGGGCCTCGATGGCGTCGGTGTGACCTGCGACCGTGGGGCCGAGGAGACCGACCGTACCTTCGAGTTCCGTCACGCGACCTTCGAGGTCCTTGTGGCCGGCGTCGATGCGACCGTTGAGTCGCTCGAGCTCGGCGTTGACGGCGTCGGCGTAGCCGGGTGCAGATGCATCCTTCTGCTGAAGCTCAGCAATGCTGAGCTTCATGTTACGGATGACAGCACCGAGTGCGACGTGCTTGCGGTGACGCTGTTCGACCGGGATGGACTTGTTGTCAGCGAACTGCTTGAGTTCGCTGGCGAGAGCGTCCACCCGGACGATGGTGGCGTCGATGCGAGCATGCGCTGCCGTTGCCTTGTCGTCGACCTCGTTGATGCGGGCCATCAGAGCGGCGACCTCGTTGCCGAGATCGACAGCCTTCTGGACCCAGTTGGCGATCGTCTCTTCCGAGACGAACGGCCCGAGGGTGTTGACCTTGGTCTCCAGGTCGGCGAGCCGGCGCGCGAGCGCCGCCCCACCTTCCTGGTGAGCCGTGTTGTTCGCTTCCATGTGGCGACGGAGCTCAGCGAGCTCCTTCTTCACGGTTTCGGCGTTGGTACGTGGACGTGCAGTGGCCTTTGCGGCGCCTGCCTTCTTGGCGGGTGCCTTCTTGGTCGGTTGCGGTGACATTGGACTGTGCTCCTTGTGTTCGTGAGGCCTGACAGGCCCCGTTTGGGTACTGCCAGACTTTCAAAGCTACCGCGCGGTTAGCTCCTTAAGTACTAGACAGAACTACCCATATATACGGCAATTGATATATAGATAGTTCTGCCTAGCAGTAGGATACTAGCGGTTGGCGCTATACGAACTACAGGGGTTCAAAGTCAACAAAAGCGTCAAAACACGAGTATAAATACTCCGTTATAGACGCCGATAGTACTAAATTCATACGATTTGTTAAATACCATCTTGATTTCGCTCTTCTCTTGCGTGGCTGCCCACACTTCAGGGTGACTTACCCTTCTTGAAAAACTATTCACAAGATGAGTACATACTACCACATATATGCGTTATTGTCAACATTAGGCTTTTGCTTTATTCATTCAACGACTACACCGTATTGCCGGCAGCGCGTCTTGCGGCAATGTCGGCAAGGCTGAGGTTGTGCATTTTCATCTCTTCGTAGTTCATCATACGGTTGCCAATCCAATATTTGCCCTCACGGAATGTAAAGCCAGACTTCTCAGCGAGCGCTATTGAGTCTTGCTCTGAAAGTCCAAGCTGATTAGCAATTTTGAATGGCCAAGCATCGCGTGCACCAAGGTCGATACCTTGATTACCCGCATATTCGATAGGGTTAATCACGTTGCCACCGCCGCCTCCACCAGGGAGACTTTCGGGTATGCTACTACTGCCACCAGGGCGTTGGCCATCAAAAGGATCTAGTTTCGTGGCTTTGCCACCAACACCACTCCCCTTGCCCCAATGCTGATCGGTTAGAATATTTGCGGCTATGCCAGATGCGGCACCAACAAGAGCACCAAGGGCAATAGCCTTTCTGGCTGTTTTTCTATTGCCTCTGATGTTTTCCGAGACGCCAATTTCGGAAGCACGCCTACTTGCATTTGCGGCCTTAAGCGCCATAAGTTCGGCACGAGCAGATTCATCAAGCTCGGCTGCGGCAATATCAACATCCGCCAAGAAGACTTCGGTGACGTCTTTGCCATTTTTTTCCTGAAGAGCTTTCATTTTGGCGTTGAGAAGACCTCGTGTAGCACCACGCGCCACTAGACCAGCGGCAATTCCACCACCTAGTGCACCGATGATTGTACCAGCGCTCACACCTACAATAAGGCCAGGGAGAAGCATACGCCACATTTTACCAAATCGGCCAGCCTTGTGGTAACCCTGCATACGCTTGTGGGTGAACTTTTTGAGCCAGTTGCCGTCAGGGCCTCGCTCCGAAGCCAGTGCCTGGGCCTCGTTGAGTTCTTTGGACTGATTTTGCGCTTGAGCAAGAGTAAGTGTTCTCAGCGCTTTGGCATCCATGTCGCCACCCTCTAGCAATACTATTTCCATCGATAAAGCGCCGGCTTGAGCGACAAGGCGCTCCCATTCAACGTTAGCCGCCTCTAACTCAGCGGACATCTTTGAAGTTTTGATAATCCTACCCGACGCAGCGACATTGAGTCTCGCGAGGTTATCTCGTGCTTTGTCGAGTTCGACTTTGAGGTTGCTGAGCTTTTCGTTGTTTGCAATGATTTTCTCTTGCTTTTTGTCATCATCCGTCTTGTCTTCTTCTGGTTTGTTGGTAATTAGACTCTCCGCCAGACTCACGTAAGCATCAAAAGCCGCATCTCGCTCAGTATCGTCCCATCCCTTTAGTTCTGCGAGAGTTGAAAACATTTCCATAAACTTCGCGCGGGCCTTGTCGAGCTTGTCTTTGTCACCAGTGCTTTCAAACGCGGCGGCAAACTCGGTCATGTCCTGCAAGTCTGCCTCAAGCTTGGCAACTTTAGCGGTTCTTTCACGCTCCGCCTCTAACAGATCTTCTGGGTCTAGCAGTTCTTCGTCGTCTTCGAAATCATTGTCTAGATCTTCGTCGTCTAAATCAAATTCATCATCTTCAGCGTCCGGCACAGGCGATCGGTCTGTCTTAACCGCACCGACTTCGCCTGGCCTAGCGCTAGAAGAGGGCTCAGGGGTTGGTTCTGGTTCTGCTGGATCAACTGGGTCTACATAATCTTCCGGTCGGGCTACAGTAAGTGGCTGATCAGGTTCGCTATCGGCATAGCCATACAATTCGAGCATTTTATCTTCAGAAATATGTGTTTTCTTGCCGTCAATATCCTTGTCGTAGTAATGTTGCGGCCCGTTACTGTATTGAATTCTAATTACCCCACCGTCTTCGTTCATTCCTGAGTCGACGTTTGGGACTTTTTCGCTTTTTGCCATTTTTTGATCCTTTTTGATTTTTAGACTTTGATGCGATTATAGCATAAGAGGCATGATGTCAATAGTACTATGTTTTTGGGAAGGTGAAGCCGAAGGTTGAGCCTTGGCCTTCTTTACTCTTAAAGATAATTGCGCCACCGCTGGCGATGATGACTTTTTTGGCCATGAATAATCCAAGACCCGTGCCGTCTGGACGGGCTTTTCGGGCGTTGCCAGCTCTGAAGAACTTGGCAAACAACTTGTGCTGTTCGGCTTTTGGCACGCCAATACCGTCGTCTGTAACGGTAAATTCGATGGATTTGGGATTGTCTTTTAGATTTATCTCTACTTGCCCGCCCTCTTTGGTGTAGTAGAGTGCGTTGTCGCTAAAGTTCATGATTACCTGACGTATCTTGGTGTCGTCCAATTTCATTGTTGGGAATGACTGCGGTTTGTCGAACTTGATTGTGATTTTTTTGGCTGAGGCAGACTCTTTGAGCTGTTTGAGTTCTTCACTCACTACGTCTGGCAGGTAGCAATCCACTGGTTCGATCACGAACTTACCAGTCTGTAGCCGAGAAACATTGAGTAGATCGGAAATAAGGTAGACCATCCGCTGGGCACTCGTATAGGCAGTGCCGAGCATTTCTTTTTGCTGATCTGTCACTTCACCCACGTCACCCTCTAAAACCATACTGAGATAGCCTTTAATGCTTGTAAGAGGTGTCCGGAGCTGATGGCTGGCCATAGAAATAAACTCGTCCTTGGCTTCGTCGAGTGCTTTGAGCTTATTGTTGGTAGTTTTTAGTTGCCTTAGTACATGCTTGTTTTCGTCTGAGAGAATTTTGCTTTCGATGACGAGCCCGACAGAATCACGAAGCCGAGTCATGAGGATGTTGTCATGTTCGGATAGCTCGGCGTCAATTATAGAAAAGCCGATTGCCAAAATAATCGCAAACTCACCCCTAGTTCGGACCTCGTAGAGATAAAGTTTCTTATAAATCCCCTCGGTAGTCACACTAATGGCGTTACTTCCGGAGCCGTCCCATATGGAGGCGTTACCCTGGATAGCTTTTATAACATGTGGCCTGTCGGAGTGCTGTGCTAGTTGAGCCAATTCCTCGATGTCCATGGCTTCGCGGTGAATATACAGCCCCAAAAACTCATAGCCGGTCTTGCGCTGTATATGGCCCAAGATATCTCGGCATAGTTCGGCCAGGGTAGAACTATCAAGAAGAAGCGAGTCGTCTATATCATGGAGCAAAGTCAGAGTTTTGTTTATCTCTGATAACTCAACGTTTCGCCGGTACATTTCGGCGGTGATATGCTCTATATCGGCTTCGAGCTTCTTGCGCCTAGCCCCAAACACCACCCTTTTTGTTACTGACATCTTCTAGTTCCACCTTTTTCTGGTTTTGTATTAGCGTAGCAGTGCTGGTAGTTTGTCGAGTGCGCCCGAACCAACGGAATGCATTGCCGCTTCTCTACAGACTTCGACGGAGATATCGCCAAATAGTTCACGGTATTGGCCTACTAGGTCCGTAAGGACGCTTATCGGCTCGCCTTCTATCTCTACGGCCTTGTTTGTCCAGTCTACGGCTAAACCTACAACATGAGTAGCGCGCTCAATAGCAACAGGCCCAATAATATTTTCTTGGGCTTCGATGATAGAAATTATGACTTTGCTGTATTCCATACTACTCTGCCCCTTCTGTTTTTGGGAGCAAGTGCGCGGAGCAGAAACTGATCAGCCCGAGCGCCATGATCGAATATGCTAGTAGGTATAGCGCATCACCATACCCCCCGTTTACCCAGGTCTCGTTGAGCTCTTGGTACAAGAAGTTCATATCTGCAAGATATTGAGCCAAAAATCCTATCAAAATGATAATAAGTCCTTTTCTGAGCATACCCCCCATGAGACTCTGGGCACGAGTTAGAGCCAAAAGTGTAAAGCTTAGGTAGATAAGATGTCCGATTGGATCTGCAAAATCCAAAAATATTACAAGAGAGCCTTGGTCTTCTGCTGAGTACTCTTTGAAATTTACCAGATAGGTAATGACCATGAGTGCAATCGGGATCAGAAGAAGCCCAATGAGCTTGAGTGTGCCGGCATTTTTGATCACACTTTTAATATTTAGCGTCTTGAGCAGATAGAAAGATCCCAGAACATACATCGGTATAGCGCCAAAAAAGCCAATATCTGCTATAGACGGGTACGGTAACTCTACATCTCGAAATGTAGTGAAGTAGCTAAATGCCAGCTGTCCAAATTCCGTCAGTAGTAAGCCTAGCGACAAAAAGAAGAGTGCTTTTCCGAGGTAGCTCTTGAGCCCGCCCCAGTGCCTTGAAGCTATCAAACCGGCTACGCCCCCAACAATTGTGACTAGTCCGTAGGTAGCCGCAAAGTATAGGTATACCCCTGTACCTTTTTCGGTGCCTGGCCAGATAACTGGGATGAGTAACCACCAAGCTAAATTGATAAAAAACAACGATCCAAGAGCAATAAGCGCGTTTCTCTGAGTATTTTTACTTAACTTCATACCCCTTATGTTACTATAGTGGTGGTTATAAATAAACAAAAACATGAATCCTCGGTTCCCTGAATTTAAGACTCTTTCCATCGATGACCGGTCGACTCTTGTTGAGTTCTGCAAACTTTTTCCTGGCTATACTGAGTTTAACTTCACCTATATGTTCACCTGGAACTTGCGTGAACCAATTTCATACTGCTTTTTGCACAATAATTTGGTCGTACGATTTATGGATATCCAGACGGGCGAGAGGCTCTTGACGGTGTTGGGAGATACCAATGTCGAAGAAACGATAGACGAGATACTCAAATACTCTGGGGAAAATGATATGGGCGATGTGCTTCAAAATATACCTGAAGTAATCGCCAATAACCTTGTAAGCAACAACAAATACGTAGTCACTGAAGACGACAGATACCACGACTACGTACTGTCTGTTCACGAGATTGCAGAGATGCGAGCATCAAAGTTCCGAGGTAAGCGTAATCTGCTAAATCGCTTTACCAAAACCCACGGACATCTTGCTCATGCCAAAGAGCTGGACTTAAGCGATGAGCACGTCAAGATCCAGATAAAGCGCGTGATGGACGAGTGGCGAATTACCTTTGAAGGCAGTAATGAAGACATTA
>Ga0073899_10005731_pt1 | contig 10751 bp, 10 predicted proteins | sample KloWWTmetaKNB5Ph_FD_88975 | JGI IMG/M metagenome (GOLD analysis project Ga0073899, IMG submission 88975) | Active sludge microbial communities from Klosterneuburg, Austria, studying microevolution and ecology of nitrifiers - Klosterneuburg... | ecosystem: Engineered > WWTP > Aerobic digester >...
ACCCCTGTTAGTCCCCGAACGCCTCTTTCAGCCCAGTCTCTCACCGGAGTCAGTAATGATGATTCGCCGCCCCCGCCTCCACGCCGGCTTTACCCTCGTGGAACTGCTGATCGTCGTGGTGATCCTCGGCGTCCTCGCCGCCATCGCGATCCCCCAGTTCTCGGCCTCCACCGACGACAGCAAGGTCGCCGCCCTGGACGCCAGCCTCAACAACCTGCGCACCGCCATCGAGCTGTACTACCAGCAACACGGCCACTACCCCAGCTCGGTGACCGGCGGGGGCAGCTATGCGGCCGATACCGAAGCCACCTTCACCGCCCAGCTCGCCAATTACACCAGCGCTGCCGGCGTGGTCAGCACCACCAAGACCGTCGTTTACAAGTACGGCCCCTACCTCAAGAAGGCCACCCTGCCGGCCGAACCGATCAACAACATTGCCACCGTCGAGATCGTCACCACCGGCACCCTCGGCATGACCGCCACCGGCTCCACCGGCGGCTGGAAGTTCGACAACAAGACCGGCCAGCTGATCGCCAACATCACCGCCTACCAGACCCGTTAAGCCCGCGGCCGTGGCCCGGCCCCCGAAACGCTCAGAACAGCCCGGATCGCCCCGCCCCCGCGACATCCCGCTCCGCCATCGCGGACTCACCCTGATCGAGCTGCTGTTCGTCGTCAGCCTCCTGGCCCTGATGGCCGCCACGACCGTCCCGGTACTGCTCGGCACCAGCCATCCGGCCCAGGCCCGGCAAGGGGCCGAACGCATTGCCGCAGCCCTCCGCTTCGCCCGCGATGAAAGCCTGCGCACCGCCCAGCCCCACGGCCTTGCCTTCAGTGCCGGCACCGATGCAGACAGCCTGAAGGTTTTCATGCTCGACACCAGCGCCCTCCCCCCCACGCCCCTGTACACCGTGCTTCACCCCCTGTCCCGCCAGCCGTATGCGGAGACCCTGGGGGCCGGCAGCCCCTTCCCCGCGGCGCGGGTCGGCGCCACACCTGTCGTTACCGCATCGGGCACCACGGGCCAGCTCCACTTCAGCACCGACGGCGCCCCGGCCATCCTCCAGGGCAGCAGCCTGTTGCGCCTGAGCGGCGCCAGCGTGCGCATCCGCGTCAACGCCGGCGAGCACAGCCAGAGCGTGCTCGTCGCCACCGAGACCGGCCGGGTGAGCCTGGAATGAACACCGCCGGCCAGCGCGGCTTCGGCTATGTGGAAACCCTGGTGGCCGTGGTGCTGCTGGCGGTGGTGCTGATGCCCGCCCTGGATGCCCTGAGCAACGCCACCCGCAATGCGCCGGTGGCCGCACAGGACGACACCCTGTGGATGAGTGTTGCCAACAAGCTCAACGAAGTCAGCGGCAGCCGTTTCGACGAGCTCGATGCGGCCGCCACTGCCGCAGGCGGGCGAGCCAACGCCAGCAGCCTGTCCGACCCCGCAAACACCACCCCCCGGGTGCTGGTCTACCTGAGCCGCTACGACGGCGACAACGCCGACGGTGACAACGACGGTTTCACCGGCACCGACCCCGACCTGATCTGGGTCCGCGCCGCCATTGCCGATACCCCGGTGAGCCTGCACACCCTGGTCACCCGATGACGCGCCACCAGCGGGGCGTCGCCCTGGCCGAACTCCTCGTCGCCGCAGCCATCGCGGCCCTCCTCATGGCCACCCTGGCCGGCGTGCTCGACGGGGTGCGCCAGACCGACACCCAACTGGCAGGGCGCGCCCTGCTGCAACGGGACGCCCGCCTGGCCCTGGCCCGCATGGCCAGCATGGTCGAGAGCGCCCGGACCCTGCTGGTGCCCCTGGAAACCACCAGCACCACCGGCGGCGTGCTCGCCGTGGCCCTGCCCCCCGGCCTCGACCGCAACGGCGACGGCTTTGCCGATGCCGACAACGACCACAACGGCACCCCGGACGACGACCTGCCCGCCGACACCACCCGCGACGGTGCCGCTGGCATCAAGGGCATCGACGACGATGACGACGGCAGCATCGACAATGGCGACAGCACCGACAACGACGAGAACGGCAGCCTCGGCGATGCCCCGATCTCCCCGAAGAGCGGCGCCGACTGGATCGATCCGGTGGTGTACCGGGTAAGCAACGGGCAGCTGCTGGAACGCCTGCCCAACATCAACCCCGGCAGCGGCGCCGACTACACCGAGCGCCCCATCGCCGACAAGGTGCTGAGCCTGGAGGTCACCCGCATCGCCACCGGCAACCGGCGCACCCGCGAAGTCCTGGTCCGGCTGACCCTGGGCGACCCGGCCGGCGAGACCGCCACCTGGACCCGGCGCCTGCGGCTGGGGGTGCGATGAACACACGCCACCGCGGCCCGGCCGGCTTCCTGCTGCTCCCCGTCAGCCTGCTGCTGGCCGTCATCGGCGCGGTGAGCTACATGCTGGTCCAGGACATGGGCAGCGCCGCCCGCCCCACCGGCCGCGAAACCGAACGCGCCCGCCTGGTGGCCGAAGCCGGCCTCGCCCACGCCACCTGGAAGCTCAACCAGGTAAGTGGCTGCAGCGGCTACAGCGCCGTGGCCAGCACCCCGCTTGGCAGCGACGGCGACCAGTACCAGGTCGCCCTCAGCGCCACCAGCGGCTCGCCGCTCACCCTCACCGCCACCGCCACCCTGGGCAGCGGGCTGGCCGGCTCCCGGGCCAGCATCAAGCGGCAGGTGTACAAGACCTCGGGCAATACGCTCACCTATACCCTGAGCACCGACAGCCGCGGCAGCGACACCTACCTGGACGGGGACAGCCCCGCGAAAAACTACGGCGGCAAGGACATCTTCATGCTCAAGCAGGGCATCGCCTACCCCCTGCTCCAGTTCGACCTGTCCCTGCTCCCCGTCGGCAGCCGCATCGTCGAAGCCAAGCTGCTGCTCTACCGCAAGGACGCGGGCAGCCTGTCCCTCAGCGCTCGCAGCGTGGACGCCCACCGGGTGCTGGAGCCCTGGGTGGCCGGCAGCAAGGATGGCGCCAGCGCCGCCGATGGTGCCACCTGGCTGACCCGCGACGGCAGCATGGCCTGGAAGTCGACCGCCGGCACCGTGGACAGCGCCAGCGCCCTGGACAGCACCCACATCCACTTCTATCTGTGGGGCACCCCATGGATGGAGTGGAACCTCACCAGCCTGGTGCAGGGCTGGGTGGACGGGCGCTACCCCAACTACGGCGTGATGCTGCGCCCCACCAGCAACTTCAGCACCGAGGAGTACGTGTCCGCCGAAGGCGACAGCGCCCAGGTGCCGAAGCTGGCGATCAAGTACGTGGCCCCCTGCGGCGCCACCAACCCGCCCCAGGACGGCATCGGCGGACGGGTGGCCTGGTGGAAGTTCAACGAGAGCACTGGCGCCACCGCTGCCGATGCCGTGGGCGGCCATCCGGGCAGCGTCAGCAGCGGCACCTGGGCCCCCACCGGCGGCGTCTCCGGCGGCGCGCTGACCTTCAACTCGGTGGGCAAGGTCAGCGTGGCCCACACCGACGATCTGTCCCAGACCGGGGACTTCAGCCTGGGTGCCTGGGTCAACCTCAGCGACCCCAACGGCAAGCGTTCGATCCTGCACAAGGGCACGGCGGCCAACGAGGCCAACTACGCCATGGGTGTTAACGATGGCAACCTCTACTTCGAATACTTCGCCAACAGCGTCTGGCGCACCTACATCACCGCCGGCTTCAATCTTCAGGCCGGCACCTACTACCACCTCACCGCCACTTACAAGTCCAGTACCCGCCAGATCAAGCTCTACGTGGACGGGATTCCCGCCGGCACCTTCACGGCCAGCTTCGGCAACACCCCGAAGAGCAACACCAAGGCTCTCCTGATCGGCACCACCCCCTCCAACGATAACTTCCTGGGGCGCATCGACGACGTGCAGATCGTCGCCAGCAACCTCGATGCGGCCGGCGTGGCGACCCTGATGGGCGGCAGCGTGCGCATTCCCGCCGCCGACACCCATGTGTCGGCCGAGCCCTCGGCACGCAACTTCAACTACGGCGGCGCCACCCTGATGCAGCTCAAATACCCCCCGGACATCCGCCCCCTGGTGCGCTTCGACCTCTCCGCCGTTCCCGCCGGCACCCCCATCAAGCGCGCCATCCTGTCGTTCCACATACAGGATGCGGTGATCAAGAGCCCGGGCATCAAGGCCTACGCCTACCCCCTCACCGAATCCTGGCTCGAAGGCACACAGACGGGTGCGGTGTCGACCCTCGGTGCCAACTGGAGCAAACGCCAGGTCGGGCCGGACCTGGCCTGGAGCGGCGCCGGCGGCACCTTCTACAATGTCGCCGCCGGGGTCTTCCAGGTTCCGCTGGGTGCCAGCCCCCAGCGCTACTGGGAGATGGAGATCACGTCCACCGTCCAGGAATGGGTGGATGGTGTGCGCGCCAACCAAGGGCTCACCCTGCTGCTTAATCTCAGCCCGGACAGCGCCAACCTGTCCACCCGGGAAAGTCCGCGCCTCGAACCCCGCCTGCTCATCAGCACCCAATGACCTTGCCCACACCTCAAGAACGCGCCCGGTCCGCCGATAAGCCTGCCATGGAGCACAACGCCCTCTGGAACACCCTGCGCGCCCGCCTGTCAGGCTGGAAACCGTGGAAACCGGCATTGCCGGCCATCGGCACCACCACGTCGATCGGCTTCGACCTGGCCAGCGAAAGACTCAACCTGGCCCAGGTCGCCCCCCACGGCAAGGCCTGGCGCTGGCGTGCCGCCGCCGCCATCGACTACCCCCACGGACGCACCGAACTGCTCAAGGACCCGGCCGCCTTCCGTACCCTGGTGCAAACCGCCCTGCGCAGTCATGGCTTCCGTGGCCGCGAGGTGGTCAGCGTCCTGCCGCCGGAGGATCTGCAGGTCATCTCCATCGACTACGCCACCCCCAACGGCCAGGACGACACCGCCACCCTGCTGCGCACCCTGCGGGAACGCTTCAAGGGCGGCCTCGACGACGCTGTGGTGGATATCCTGCCCATCCGCCGCCCGCCCGAGAGCAACCTGCGCTCCGCCGTAGTGGCCGTGGCCCGGCGCGAGAGGGTCCTGGCCCACCTGGACCTGCTCACCTCGGCGGGGCTGGAGCCCCAGGCGGTGGACATCGGCCCGGCGGCCCTGGCCCGGCTGGCCCGTGCCGTGGTCACCGGCGACCCCAAGGCCAACCTGCTGCTGATCAACTTCGGCCTGGAGAACACCTATCTGTCGCTGTTGTGGGGGCGTCGCCTGATGTTCGACCGCAGCCTGGCCTTCGGTGAGAAGCGCCTCGCCGCCACTCTCTCACGCAACCTCGACCTCCCCCCCGAACGCGCCCTCGACCTGCTACGCCGGCACGGCCTGCGCAGCAGCGGGGACGAGATCGGCGAGACCATCACCGAGCTGCTTCAGCCGGATTTCCAGCAACTCGCCCACGAGGTGAATCGGGTCCTGATCTACTTCGCCTCCCAGACCCACGGCGGCGCCGTGGACAGCATCTACCTGGCCGGCAGCATTGCCCGCCACCCAGGCGCCGCCGAACACATCAGCCGGATGCTGGGCATGCCGGTGCGCATCCTCAACCCATGGACACTGCCCGGCAGCAACCCGGACGACGTCATCGAACCCCCAGCCGGCATGGCCGTGGCCGCCGGCCTGGCCCTGCGAGACCTGGCCCGCCGTGCCGGAAATTGACCTCATCCCCGCCACTTGGCGGGCCCAGCGACAGGCCCGGCGCAACCTGCGCCGGGGCGGCCTGGTGATTGCTGCCCTGGTGCTGGGCATCGGCGCGGCACGTATCGGGCTGGAACTGTCCGCCCGCAACGAACAGGCTGCCGTGCAGCACATCCAGGCTGCACGCCGTGACGGCGACCGGGAGGCCGCCCGCCTGACAGCCCTCCTCGCCCACCACAGCGAACTCCAGCACCAGCAGGCCCTGATCGACACCCTGCGCGGACGCGCGCTGGTCAGCGACGTCCTGCAGCCCCTCGACCGGGCCCTCGACGCGCGTATCTGGTTTGATGAACTGCAGTTCTCCCAGCCCACCGTACTGCCCCAGGCCGGCTCGCCCCCCCTCGCCACCGAGCGCAGTCTCGGCATTCGCGGCAAGGCCACCGACGCGGCGGCCGTCGGCCGTTTCGTGGATGCCCTGGCCCTGCCCGGCCCCTGCCTCAAGCCGGCCCTGGTGCCCGGCGACACCCGTCGCTACACCCGCTTCGAACTCGTCGAGTTTGCGGTGAGTTGCCCCCTGCGCCCCAGCCCGGCGGGAGAAAAATGATGCAGCGCCTCCTCCAACTCGACCCACGCGTGCTGCGCCTGGCCCTGCTGGCCGTGCCGGCGATGGTCCTGCTGATCGGCTGGGGCCAGATACTGCGCCCGGCCTGGCAGGCCCACCAGGCCGCCGCCAGGCTCCACGCCAGCACGCGCGAAGCGGTGGCCGACCTGCCCGCCCGGCGGGTCCGGGCCGACGCCTTGGCCGGCGAGATCACCGAACTGGAAAACCGCCTCGACGCCCCCGCCACCGCACCGACGCGCCTGCCCGTGCTGCTCGAGAGCCTGGCCGTAGCCCAGGGCATCGAGCTGCAACCGGTCTTCCCCGGGCGCAATGCCGAATTCGAAGGCCTCGTCGAAACCCGCTACGAGCTCGAAGCCAGCGGCACCTACCCGCGCCTTGCCGCCTGGCTTGCCGAGGTGGATAGGCACATCACCAACGCCGGCATCATCGAAGCCCGCTTCACCCGCCAGGCCCACACCGAGGCGGTTCTGCTGCGCGTACGCCTGGCGGTGTATCGCCGGCCGGCAAAGCCCGCTGGAGAGCAGCCATGAAGCCCCCCATCTCCGCTGCGCTGCTCGCCGCGCTGCTGACCCTGGTCGCCGCCCTGCCGGCGATGGCTGACGACACCCCGACCGCCCTGCTCCACCATGACCCCTTCCGGCGCCCGGCCCCTCCCCTTGCTCCCCGGACAAGCGACCCGGCCACCCCGGCGCCCGCCGTCTGGCAACCCGCCCTGCGCGGCGTGCTGCTGGCCGGTGCCGGCTCTCTGGCCAACGTGGATGGGCAGATGGTAGGCATCGGCGACCATATAGAAGGCCATCGCCTGGTGTCGGTCAGCGACCGCCAGGCCATTTTCGAAAAGGACGGCCGCCGCATCGTGCTCGACATGCGCCGCCCCCTGGAGACCCGACCGTGATCCGCTCCCGCCTCGCCGCCGCCCTGCTGGCCCTTGTCGCCCTCGGCGCCAGCCCCCTGCCCGCCGCCGGAGCCGACCCCGCCGCCCCCCGCCGCATCACCATGAACCTGCGCGACGTGCCCGTGGGCGACGTCTTCGAGATGCTCGCCCGCAACGAGAAGGTGAACGTGCTGGTGGGCAAGGGCGTCGCCGGCAGCGTGTCGGTGAACCTCCACAACGTGACCACCGAAGAAGCGGTGCGCAGCGTGGCGGAAGCTGCCGGCTACGTGGCCGAGATGCGCGGCGACACCTTCCTGGTTCTCGAACGCAAGGACGCCGGCCTCGACGGCCTCTCCGGCAACACCCGCCTGCGCACCTTTAAGGTCCAGTACTCCGACTCCAAGACCGTGGCAGTGATCCTGACCAAGCACATCTCCCGCTACGGCAAGATCACCCCCCTGCCCGAGCGCAACCTGATCGTCGTCGAAGACCAGCCGGCCTTCCTGGAGCGCATCGAACAGCTCCTCGAACAGGTGGATCTGCCCCCCCGGCAGATCCTCATCGAAGCCAAGATCCTGGAGATCCGCCTCGACAACAACGAGAGCTTCGGCGTGGACTGGTCGAAAGTGATGGGCGGTGGCAACCGCAGCTTCTCCATCGGCACCAAGGGCCTCGCCAACAAGACCGGCGACGGGCTGTTCTTCAGCATTGTCAGCGACAACCTCAACATGTACCTGAGTGCCCTCTCCAGCAAGGGCCGGGTGCACACCCTGTCCACACCCAAGCTGCTGGCCCTCGAGAACCAGCAGGCGGTCACCTCCATCGGCGACCAGACCGGCTACAAGGTCACCACCACCATCAACCAGGTCACCACCGAATCCATCCAGTTCCTGGAATCCGGTGTCATCCTGCGGGTCACCCCGTCCATCGACGAGCGCGGCCGCATCCTCATGAAGATCCACCCGGAGGTGAGCACCGCCTCGGTGAACAACAACATCCCGTCCAAGAACAGCACCCAGGTCAATACCACCCTGATCGCCGAGGACGGCCAGTCCATCTTCATCGGCGGCCTGATCCGCAACAGCAACAACTTCAAGCGTGCCGGCATCCCGCTGCTGGGCGACATCCCGGTCATCGGCAACGCCTTCTCCCGCTGGGAAGACGGCGGCGCCAGCTCCGAGACGGTGGTGGTCATCACCCCGCGCATCATCCGCGACGCGGAGGCCGCCAGCGACAAGCCCAGCACCCGCCTGCAGGAGGCGGAACCCCCGCTGCTGCGCAGCGCGGTGAAGCTGGAGCACACCCTCGAACGCCTGCGCCCACTGGATTGAGCGGGAGACCCCCATGCCAGAGGCCAGCAGACTTTCGGACACCGCCAAGGCGTCATTGCGCTAGAATGGGTCTCTGCTGTCCATCTTGACCAACCCGCCAGCCAGGGAAACACACGGAATGCCGGAGTCTTTGCTTCGCCGGACCACGCTCAGGGGCCTGCTCTGCCTGCTGATTGCCGGTGCAACGGGCTTCGCAGCCCCCTCTGCCCTCGCCGCCCCAGCCGAGCCACGCCGCCTGCATGTGGTCAGCGACGATAACTTCCCACCCTACCTGTTCCGCAATGCGGAGGGCCAGGCGGAGGGCTACCTGGTGGACCTGTGGCAACTGTGGGCCACCCGCAACCGGGTTCAGCTCACCCTCACCGCCACCAACTGGGCCGATGCCCAGAAGATGGTCGCCCGGGGCGACGCCGACGTGATCGACATGATCTACCGCACCCCGGCGCGGGAGCCCCTCTACGACTTCTCCGCTCCCTACGCCGACCTGCCGGTGGCCATCTACACCGACACCTCCATCGGCGGCATCAGCGGCGTCACCACCCTAAAGGGCTTCCAGATCGGCGTTCAAGACGGTGACGCGTGCATCGACCAGCTGCACGCGAACGGCATCACCACCCTGCAGAAATACCGCAACTACACCGACCTCATCGCCGCCGCCCAGCGCCAGGAGATCAAGGTTTTCTGCCTCGACGAGGGGCCGGCCAACTTCTACCTCTACAAGGCCAAGGCCCAGGGCGACTTCCACAAGGCCTTCGAGCTGTACAGGGGGCAGTTCCACCGGGCCGTGCGCAAGGGCAACCTGGACACCCTGCGTCTGGTCGAGGACGGCATGAAAGCCATCACCCCCGACGAGGAAGCGGCCCTGCGCAAGAAATGGTTCGGCGCGCCCCTTGATCTGGGCGAGTACCGGGCCTACGTCGGCTGGAGTCTGCTCGGGCTATTGTCCGTCGGCAGCCTGCTGCTGCTGTGGAACATGACCCTGCGCCGCCAGGTGAGCGCCCAGACCACCGCCCTCAAGCAGACCCTGGTCGAACTCAAGGCCGCCCACGAGGCCGTCAAGGACGCCAAGGAAAGCCTCGCCGCCACCCTGCAGGCCATCCCCGACCTGCTCTTTGAGTTCGACGCCCGCGGGCGCTACCTCGACGTTTTCGCCAGCCAGGAAACCTTGCTCGCCGCCTCAAAGGCCTCCTTGATCGGCCGGGACGTGGCTGCCGTGCTGCCGGCCGACGCCAGCCGGCAGGTGCTCGAAGCCATTGCCCACGCGGTGGACCGGGGGAGCGATTACGGGCGGGTCATCGCGCTGGAGCTGGGCGGGCAGCAGCACTGGTTCGAGCTGTCCGCCACCCGCAAGCAAACGGCCTCGCCAGAACCTCGGGTGCTGGTCCTGTCCCGGGACATCACCCAGCGCCGGGATACCGAGCAGGCCCTGCTCCAGGCCCGCGACGCCGCGCTGCTGGCCGAGCGCGACAGACACTTCCGCGCCCTCTTCAACGCCGCCCCGGTGGCAGTGATGTACTCCCGGGCCAATCTGGTCGATTCGATCAACCAGCGCTTTGTAGCCCTCTTCGGCTACCGGGAAGAGGACATCGCCAACCTGGACGAATGGTGGCTGCGGGCCTACCCCGAGCCGGATTACCGCAAGTGGGTCATGGACACCTGGCAGTCGGCCGTCGACCAGGCCGCCACCACCAACGGCAAGGTGCAGACCCTCGAGTGCCGGGTCACCTGCAAGGACGGCACCACGCGGGACCTGCTCATCGGCGGCCAGATCTTCGGCGACGGCTTCATTGCTACCTTCACCGACATCACGCCCCTGCGGGCAACCGAGGCTGCGCTGAAGGAGGCCAAGAACGCAGCCGATGCGGCCAACATCGCCAAGAGCGAGTTCCTGGCCAACATGAGCCACGAGATCCGCACGCCGATGAACGCCATCCTCGGCTATGCCTACACCCTCAAGCGCACCCCGCTGCAGCCCGACCAGGTCGACCGCCTCGGTAAGATCGAGGACGCCAGTCGCCACCTGCTGGCGATCATCAACGACATCCTCGACATCTCCAAGATTGAGGCCGGCAAGCTCGTGCTGGAGAACACCAGCTTCCAGCCCGGCACCATCATCGACTACGTCCACGCCCTCATCGCCGACAGCGCCGGGGCCAAGGGCCTGAGCATTGAGGTGGACTACCAGGACGTACCGGGCACCCTGCTGGGTGACCCCACCCGCCTGCGCCAGTCCCTGCTCAACCTCGCCAGCAACGCCGTCAAGTTCACCGAGGC
>Ga0073899_10005732_pt1 | contig 10751 bp, 8 predicted proteins | sample KloWWTmetaKNB5Ph_FD_88975 | JGI IMG/M metagenome (GOLD analysis project Ga0073899, IMG submission 88975) | Active sludge microbial communities from Klosterneuburg, Austria, studying microevolution and ecology of nitrifiers - Klosterneuburg... | ecosystem: Engineered > WWTP > Aerobic digester >...
ACCAGGAAGTGGAACTTCCTACTTTCTACGCTGCGCGACCGGCCGGTAGCGTGCCGGCCATGCAACGCCCTGCGCTCGCGCTCGCCGCCCTCCTCGCCGCCGCCTGCACCGACACCACGGGCGGTCCCGACCCGACCGACCCAAGCGACGATCCGTTCGCCGCGCAGGCCGACACCAGCGAGGGCCTGACCAACGTCAGCGCCGACCTCGACGCCGTGCTGGAGCACGGCGCGCTGGCCACCGCCTGCGCCGACGCGGCCGCGCGCCCGACCGATCGGCGGCTGCGGCTCTTGTGCGGCAAGGCGATGTTCTTCGACGAGTCGTTCGGCACGCCGGGCATCCCGCGGCCGATCCTGGCGTGGCTGGTGCAGCACTTCCCCGAGCAGGTCGGCCCGGGCTTCGCGCAGCTCGGCATGATCGCCGATCCGCGATCGCCCGACGGCCTGCCGCTGGGGCTGCCGGCGGGCCCGCGGTTCGGCTCGGTCGACGCGGTGTCGTTCGGCTGCGCGAGCTGCCACTTCGGCCGGCTGCCCGACGGGCGCTACGCGGTGGGCGCGGCCAACCACGCCTACGCCTACGGCCGGATGAACCTGATGATGGTGGTGCTGCCGTCGCTGGCGATCCCCGGCGCCGATCCCGCGAGCCACGATCCCGACGCGATCGCCGCGATCCAGCCGCTGCGCGATCGTATGGCCGCGCACCCCGAGATCGGCAACGCGCTGATCACCGCGCTGTTGCCGCTGATCACCGGCGGCGGCGGCGCGATGCCGATGGTGTCGCGCGAGAGCGAACACTGGTACGCCAGCTGGCGCAGCGGCACGATGGACTTCTTCATCCAGCCGCTGCCGTTCGACGACGGCGTGCACACCGTCTCGAAGATCAGCCCGCTGTGGGCGGTGCCCGACGACGCCGAGCTGGCCGCGGCCGGCATCGACACCGCGATGCTGGGCTGGACCGGCGGCACCGCCAGCCTCCACAACTTCCTGGCGGCGTTCGTCGATCTCGGCGGCGGCGACCTCGGCCAGTGGCCGCGCGAGCGCCTGGCGCCGCTCGCGGAGTACATCGCCTCGCTGCGGGCGCCGCTGGCTCCGACCCCGCCGCCCGCCGCCGACGTCGCGCGCGGCCGCGCGGTCTTCGTCGCCGCCGGTTGCCAGGCCTGCCACGGCGGGCCGCGCGGCATGGGCGATCGCACCTACGGCTTCGACGAGATCGGCACCGACGCCGCGATCGAGTGGTGGGCCGACGGCGCGGACCACGACGGCGCGCCGGCCGGCGGCCTGCGGTTCCAGCCCGGCGACACGATCACCCACGCGATCAAGTCGCCGCGGCTGGTCGGGCTGTGGGCGATGACGCGGTTCCTGCACAACGGCGCGCTCGACAGCCTCGACCAGCTGCTGTGCCTGGCGCCGCGCCCCGACGTCCCCGCGCCGGCGTTCGGGAGCGGCGGCCACACGTTCGGCTGCGAGCTCCCCGACGCCGACCGCCGCGCGCTGGTGGCGTACCTGAACGCCCACTGAGCCGGGCGCCGGCGCGGCGGCGCTCGCGACGTCGCGCGGCGGCTCGGCGGGGCCGTGATCAGCCGCGCGGGCGCGCGGCGTCGACCGCGGCCAGCGCCGCGTCGACCGCGGGATCGGCGAGCACGTCGTCGACCGTGCGGGCCCACGGCCGCTGCCAGTTGGGGCGGGCGTCGGTGGTGCCGGGCACGTTCTGGGTCTGGCGCTCGAGCCAGAGATCCTCGACGGTGATCAGCACCAGGTGCGCGGGGCTGGCGGCCAGCGCCGCGGTGCTGGCGCGCATCGCCGCGGCGCAGCCGACGTCAGACGGATCGTCAGCGCCGCCCAGCAGCGCCGCGCGGGTCGCGGCGCGCTCGGCCAGGCCGCGGGCGTGCTGCGCGGCGTCGATCAGCCCGAGGTCGCGCTGATCGTCGAGATCGCCGCCGCGCCACCAGCCGGCGAAGGTCGGCGTGTCGTGGGTGTTGAGGCTGGCCACCTGGTCGGCCACCGGCGGCGTCATCGCCTCGGCGGCGGTCGCCGGCATGTTGAACTGGCCGACGTACAGCCGGGCGATGCCGTGGCGGGCGAGCGCCGGGCGCACCTCGGGCGGCACGGTGCCGAGATCCTCGCCGGCCACCGCGCACTGGTGGCGATGCGACTCCAGCGTCACCAGCGCGTACAGCTCGTCGGCGCGGTAGCGGATGTAGACGCCGTCGGTGGCGGCCATGCCGCGCGGCACGCAGTACAGCCGGTACAGCCCCATGACGTGATCGATGCGCAGCATCCGGGCGTGGCGCATGTGAGCCGCCAGGCACGCGCGCACGTACGCGTAGCCGGCCGCGCGCTCGCGCTCGGGGTGCAGCGGCGGCAGGCCCCAGTCCTGCCCGCCGAGGAATAGCGCGTCGGGCGGCGCGCCGGCCGCCAGCGTGGTCAGGAAGCGGTCGCGGTGGCGCCACACCTCGTAGGCGTCGGCGTTCACGCCGACCGGCAGATCGAGGTAGAGGCCGCCGCCGTCGCCGGCCGCGCGCTTGATCGCGGTCAGCTGGGCGCTCATCGCGCGCTGGGCCCAGACGTGGAACTCGACGCCGGGCCGCAGCACCGGCGCGATCTCGGCCAGCGCGGTCGGCGCCGCGCGATCGCGATCGGCGGCGTCCCAGCGCGACCACGGCGCCCGGGCCCGCTCGCCGAGCGCGCGGAACAGCGCGTAGTCGAGCAGCGCGCCGTGGGCCGCACCCTCGAGCTCGCCGCGCGCCGCGGGATCGGCCCAGGCCGCGCGGGCGGTGGTGGCCAGCGCCGCGCGCCGCGCCGCGTACTGCGCGCGGTAGTCGACCAGCGGACCCGCGGTCAGCGCCGGCGGGGCGCCGTCGAGCTCGGCGTACAGCTCGTTCCAGAACAGCCGGCTGGCCGGCGAGTACGGGCTGATCTGGCACGGCTCGTCGAGGAACGCCGCCAGCAGCGGCAGGGTCGCGACGTAGTCGCCGCCGCGCCGCGCCACCTCGGCCAGCAGCCGCCGCAACACCGCGAGGTCGCCGGTGTGCCCCGACGCCGCGGTGCGCGCGGCGTACAGCGGCGCGAACACGCCCCAGCGCTTGGGCACGGTGCCCGGCGCGCCCCACGCCGCGGTGGGCGCGGCGATCACCAGCGCCTGGCCCCAGGCCTTGCCGATCTCCCAGGTGAGCTGGTGGTAGCCGAGCGCGCCGTCGGGGATCGCGATCGTCAGCTCGCGCACGCAGTGGACCCGGCCCTCGGGCCAGGCGTGGTCGCGGGCCGGCGCCGCGAACAGCATGCCGTCGGCGTGCGCCGCGGCGCCGCCCTCGGTGGTCAGGTCGAGCCGCCACGCCGCGTCGACGTCGGCCGGCACCCGCACCGGCACCCGCACCGGCGCGCCGTCCCAGGCGACGATCACCGGCGGCACCAGCTCGCCCCAGTGCGCGCGCACCGCGGCCCGCTGTGCGGCGTCCGGATCCCGGACGTCGTGGCCGAGCGCGGCCAGCACCGCGGCCAGCGCCGCGGGCGAGGCCGCCACCGGCGCGCCGCGCCAGCCGACGTAGTGGGGGTCGACGCCGACGGCGGCGGCCAGGGTCGCCAGCGTGGTCACGGGCGCTCCGATCGCGGGACAGGGTGATGCGGGTACGTCACGGCGCGCCAGCGTAGGGCGTCTCCCCGGCGATGTCGATCGCCGCGCGGCGTTCCGTGCGCGGCGGCGGATCGCGGCTACGCTGCGCGAGTGCGCCCCGCCCTCGCCGTGTCGCTGCTCGCCGCGCCGCTGATCGCCGCCTGCTCGTCGTCACCGGCGGTCGGCGACGGCGAGGTGGTCCGCTACCTGCGCGCGCAGCCGCCCGATCGCCGCGCCGCGATCTGGGCCGACGCCGAACAGCGCACCCGCGCGACCGACGTGATCACCCGCGGCGGCCAGCCGCTGACGCTGGTCGGCCCGACGCTCGACGTCGGCGCGCCGGCCCCCGACGTGACGCTGCTCGACAGCCAGCTCGCGCCGTGGCGGCTGGCCGATCAGCGCGGCAAGGTCGTCGTGCTGTCGGTGGTGCCGTCGATCGACACCCGGGTGTGCGAGGCGCAGACCCACCACGTCTCGGACGCGATCGCCGAACTGCCGCCCGGCACCGTCGTGGTCACGGTCAGCCGCGACCTGCCGTTCGCGCAGCAGCGCTTCGCCGAGGAGGCCCACACCCAGACCGTCATGGCCTCCGACGCCAAGGGCCGCGAGTTCGGCCGGCGCTTCGGCCTCGAGGTCGACGAGAGCGGCCTGCTGGCGCGCTCGACCTGGGTCATCGACAAGGCCGGCACGATCGCCTACCGCGAGCTGGTCGCCGACCAGACCACCGAGCCGGCCTACCCGCCGCTGATCGCCGCCGCCCAGGCCGCCGCCGCGAAGTGACCGGCGCGCCTGACGTCGGGCGCCGCGGCCGCGTGTCTCGTCGGCGAGCCCGTGCGCGCGCCGCCCCCTCAGCCCCCGAACATCGCCGGCATCCGGTCGCGGAACCGCTCGCGCAGCCGCGCCTGGCCGGCGCGCACCAGCGCCCGCGCGCGGGCGGCGTCGGGCAGCGCCAGCTCGGCGGCGATCTCGTCGAAGTCGGCGTCGGCCAGCCAGCGCTCGAGCGCGGCGCGCATGGCGTCGGGGAAGGTCGCCATGTACGCGCGCACCTCGGCGACCAGCGCGGCCATGGCCAGCACATCGGTGATCGGCGGGCGCGCGCCGGGCAGCCCGGTGGTGGGCAGCGGCGCGGCGTCGGTGGTGACCCCGCGCTTACCGTGGCCCTCGCTCTCGCCCAGGCGGCGCCGGACCTGGTCGCGCTCGCAGTACCGGGTCAACGTCCGCAGCCAGGCGCGCAGCGGGGTCGCGGTGGCGGCGCGCGCGTCGTCGGTGGCCTCGTCGTCGCCGAGCCGGCCCAGCGCGTCGAGCTGGTCGGCGTCGCCGGCCAGCGCCGGACGCCGGGCCTGGAACCGGCGCAGGTTGGCGAAGCCGTCGGCGGCCAGCCGCTCGAGCGCCATCGTCAGCACCGCGCGGGCGTCGTCGGGGTTGGCCAGGCGGGCCTGGCGCAAGATCGGGCTGCGGGTCGCCCACGCCTCGATCACCGGGCCGATCCGGCGCAACAGCTCGTGCCACGCGCGCTCGCGGGCCGCCCGCGGCGCCTGGTCGTCGCACACCTCGCCCACCAGGCGGGTGCAGGCGGCCTCGTCGGCGAGGTCCCAGTCCATCGCGCGCCACGCTAGCACGCGCCCCGCCCCCGCCGCGATCCGTGGTTGGATCGTGGCGATCGTCCGCCATGGAGCACCCGTCGATCGCTAGCCTGCTCGACCACGCGCGCGGCGCGGCCACCAGCCCGGCGCTGGCGGCGCACCTCGCCGCGTGCGCGGCGTGCCGCGGCCTGGCCGGGGTCGGCGATCCGTTCGGCGCGCGCGCGCTGGTCGAGCTGATCGAGGTGGATCCCGCGCTGTACAGCCAGCGCGAGCCGCTGCGCGCGGCGCACTCGGGCATGGGCCGCGCGTTCCGCGCCTGGGACCGACGCATCGGCCGCGCGGTGGTGATCAAGCAGATCGGCGAGGTGCCCGACGTGCCGGTCGCGGCGCTGCGGGCGCGGTTCGAGCGCGAGGCCCGGATCACCGCGCGCCTGCAGCACCCCGGCATCGTCGCGGTGCTCGAGCTCGGGCGCTGGCCCGACGGCGAACCGTTCTACGCGATGCCGCTGGTCGAGGGCGAGCCGCTCGACGAGGCGATCGCGCGCACCACCACCGCCGCGCAGCGCCTGGCGCTGTTGCCGCGGGTGGCCGCGGCCGCCGAGGCGGTGGCGTACGCCCACGATCGCGGCGTGGTCCATCGCGATCTCAAGCCCGCCAACATCTTGCTCGGCCGGTTCGGCGAGACCGTCGTGATCGACTGGGGCCTGGCCGCGCCGCTCGACGAGCCCGGCGACCTGCCGCTGGCGCCGGTCGACGACGACGGCCTGACCCGCGCCGGCGTCGGCACCGCCGCGTACATGCCGCCCGAGCAGGCGGCCGGCGCGCCGCCCGACCCGCGGTTCGACGTCTACGCGCTGGGCGCGACGCTGTACCACGCGCTGGCGGGGACGCCGCCGTACGGCGCCGACCTCGGCGCGGCGGCGCGGGCCCGGCTGGCCGCCGGCGCGCCGCCGCCGCTGACGACGCGCGCGCCCGACGCGCCGCCGGCGCTGGTGGCGATCGTCGAGCGCGCGATGGCGCGGCGCCCGGCCGAGCGGTTCCCAACCGCGCTGGCGCTGGCCGAGGAGCTGCGCCGGTTCACCACCGGCCAGCTGATCTTGAGCCACCGCTACCGCCCCGGCGAGCGGCTGCGCCACTGGCTGCGTCACCACCGCGCGGCGACCCGGGTCGCGGCCGCGGCGCTGGTGGTGGTGGCGGCGATCGGCGCGGCCGCGGTGGCGCGGGTCGTCGACGAGCGCGATCGCGCGCGCGCCGCCCGGGCCCGGGCCGAGGCCAGCGAGCGCACCACCCGGACCGCGCTGGCGGCCGCGCAGCTCGCCCACGCCCGCGGCCTCGCGGCGCGCCCGATCGATCGGCTCGAGGCGCTGACCTTGGCCGCCGAGGCGCGGACCGGCGGCGCGGCCGCGACCGCCGCCGGCTGGCAGGCGCTGATCGACACGCTGGCGGCCGGCCCGGTGGCGCGGGCGCTACCCGACGCGACCCGCGACGTGGCGTTCGCGCCGGTCGGCGCGACGCTGGCGACGCTCGAGGCCGACGGCCGCGTCACGCTGCGCGACGACGCCGGACGCGCGCGCGGCGCCCTGACCTCGCGGCTGACCCAGCCGCTGCGGCTGAGCTGGTCGCCCGACGGCGCGCGGCTGGTGGTGATCGGCCTCGCCGGCCAGCTCGGCGTGATCGATCCGGCGCGCGCCGTCGAGCAGGTCGTGACGGTCGCCGGCGGTGACGGCGAGGCGCTGCCCGCGTTCCTCGCGGACGGCTCGCTGATCGTGGCCAGCGGCGCGCGGGTGGAGCGGTGGGACGCCAGCGGCACGACCCGGCAGGCCGCCGCGACCCTGCCGTGCCGCGCCTACACGCTGGCGGCGGCGGCCCGGCTGGTGGTGGTCGGCTGCGCCGACGGCGCGCTGGTCGCGTGGGACGGCGCCGCCCCGCCGCGCGGCTGGCCGGCCCACGGCGGCGAGGCCGCGGTGACCGCGGCGCCCGATCGCGCGATCATCTACAGCGCCGGCGACGACGGCCGCGCGCTGGCGTGGCCGGCCGACGCGCTCGCGGCGGCGCTCGCCGGCGGCGCGCCGCCCGCGCCGCGGGTGCTGCTGACGGTCGATCGGCGCATCTACCTGCCGATCCCGTGGCCCGACGGCCGCACGCTCAGCGTCGGCCACGGCGCGATCAGCGTCCTCGACCTCGCCACCGGCGCGGCGACCGCCGACGTGGCTCGCTCGCCGGAGCTGCGCGCGATCCCCGGCGCGCGGCGGCTGTTCGGCCACGAGGGCGGCGCCGACGTGATCGCCTGGGACGTCGCGAGCCGCGAGGCGATCGTCCGCCTGCGCGGCCACCGCCGGTTCGGCGCGGCGGCGATGGCCGGGGCGCCCGACGGCGCGCGGGTCGCGACCGCGACCAGCTCGGCCGAGGCGTGGCTGTGGGACGCGCGGCTGGGGCGCGACGTCGGCGCGCTGCCCGGCCACGACGGCGAGGTGGTCGGGCTCGCGGCCGAGGGCGATCAGGCCGTGACCGCCAGCCTCGACGGCGTGGTGCGCGGCGTCGGGCTCGCCGACGGCGCCGTGCGACGCTCGACCCAAGGCGACGCCGAGATCGCGGCGGCGGTCGCGCTGGCCGACGGCGGGCTCGCCACCGGCCGCGCCGACGGCACGGTCGAACGCTGGCGCCCCGACGGCAGCCTCGCCCGGCGCTACCCGCTGAGCCCGGCGCCGATCGCGGCGCTGGCGCTCGACGCCGACGGGCAGCTGGCGATCACCAGCGCCGACGGCACGACCCGCCGGCTCGACCTGGCGACGGGCCGCGCGACCGCCGCCGCGCCGCCCACCGGGCTCACCGCCCGCGCCGCCGACGGCGCCCGCCTCGAGGCCAGCCCCGACGGCGCGGTGCGCGCGGTCGATGCGGGCGGCGAGGTCCGCCCGCTGACGCCGGCCGGCGCGCCGGTGATCGCGCTGGCGCTGGCGCCCGACGGCGCGCACGCCGCGGTCAGCACGACCGACGGGCTGCGGGTGTGGGCCGTCGCGACCGGCGCGGCCTGGACCATCCCGCTCGGCGCCGACGGCGCGGCGACCTCCTTGGCGTTCACCGATGACGGCGCCGGGCTGCTCAGCGGCCACGCCAGCGGCGCGGTGCGGGTCACCCCGGTCACCCGCGCCAGCGCCGACGCGCAGCTGTGCGCCCGGCTGCGCGGCTGGACCGACGCGGCGCCGGGCTGCCCCGCGCTCACCGCGGCGCCGGCAGCTCCCAGTCGCTGATCCGCACGCGGCTCCGGGTGCCGCGCGCGCCGGCCACCAGCACCCCGAACATCCCGGTCGCGGCGTGGGCCGGGATCGGCCAGGCCCCGACCACGACGCCGTCGACCCGCACCGCGATCGTCCGCGCCGCGACGTCGAGCTCCAGCCGGTGGGCCGCGTGCTGCGCCGCGCCGGTCAAGGGCGCCGGCAGCGGGCGATACCCGGTCTCCGCCCACTGCGCCTCCGACGTGTAGACCCCGACGTGGCCGTCGATCAGCAACAGGTAGCCGCCGGGGAACTCGAGCTGCAGCGAGCCGCGGTCGGGCGTCAGCCGCTGCAGCGTGATCGCGAACCGGCCGCTGCCCGGCACCGCCACGCCGTAGGTCGTGCGGCCGGTGGCGCCGGTGCCGTCGGCGGTGAGCACCGCGGTGCGGCAGTCGCGGCCGTCCGACACCGTGCCCGCGACCGCGACCCAGCTCCCGACCGTGCACGGCCCCGCGGACGCTGGCGCGGCGACCGCCAGCGCGGTCGCGGAGATCAGGAGCGCGGGCGCTCGCATCCCCCGATCGTATACGGCTACATCGCCACCCAGGCGTCGAGCAGGTACAGATCCGACGCCACCTCGACCGGCGCGCCGCCCGCCATCGCCTCGGCCCCGCCGAGGTGCCGCCAGTCGACCAGCACGACGAAGTGCCAGCCGCGGAACGCCACCGCGATGCCGCCGGCGGCCTCGAAGCCGACCCGCGCGTCGGCGGTCTCGACGTCGCCGATCCGGGTGTCGCCCGGCTCGTAGACCGCGCCGCCGCGCAGCACGAACGGCTTGAGCGGCGTCATCGTCGCGATCGCCGCCAGCGGGAAGCCGGTGCGCACGACCTTGTCGGCGTCCTGCCCGGCGACCTCCATGCCCCAGCCCGCCGAGCCGCCGACGCCGAGCCACGGCCACAGCTCGACCATCACCTCGGCCCGCACGTCGAAGCCGCCGCCGTGCTGCGCGCGATCGCCGACCCGCATCGTGCCGAGGCCGAGGCGCCCGCCGACGACGCCGCCGATCCGCCCGCCACCGACCGCCTCGGCCGGCGCGCCGATCGCGCCCATCCGGTACCAGCCGCCGCCCAGCTGCTGCACGCCGAACTGCCGCCCGGCGCGGAAGCGCGGCGCGCTGCCGGGCACCACCTTGCCGAAGCCGAGGTTGCTGCAGCCGAGGCCGCCGGCGCCGAGCGCCGCCGCGGCCACCGCCGCGATCGCCGCGCGGGTCAGCGACATGACCACTCTCCTTCGGTCGACGCGCGCTCACGCGCCACCTCCGGCGTCGCCGGATCGCAGCCACGCCGCCACATGTGGAAGTAGCGGATCCGCACCTGCCCACCGACGCCCTGGTACGTGGTCGCGCCGTCGAGGCGACGGTCGGTCGCGCGCACCAGCTGCGGCCCGGCCAGCACGTGGATCGCCCGCCCCTGCGCCGGGTGCACCGACACGCCGAGCCCGGCGTAGCCGTCGGCGTACAGGTCGCCGTCGCCGTTGGCCAGGGACGCGCCCATCGTCGCGCGTGGGCGCACCTTCCAGCCGTAGGGGCCGATCGCCGACGCGAACCAGATCCGCATCGGCGTCGCGGCCACGCCGGCGTCGGCGACCTCGCCGGCCGCGCCGGTCGGTCGCAGCACCTGCGGCCCGAACCCGCCGCCGAGGTCGGCGTCGCGCAGCCAGTCGAACTCCAGCGCCACCGACGCCCCGCCGGTGATCGCGGTGGCCTCGGCGCCATCGCCGTCGGGCGCGAGCCGCGCCACGCCGGCGTTGGCCTCGACCGACAGCCCGACCCCCGCGCTGCACCCGGCCGCGCCCACGGCGCACGCCAGCGCGACCGCGGCGGTCACGGCGCGCGCCCCTCGGCGACGATCGCCGCGATCAGCCGCTCGCAGGTGCCCTCGTCGCCGGTGCACGCGCAACGCACCGCCTCGCCCTCGACGCGGCAGCCGATCGGGTTGGCCGCCGGCAGCTCCGGGCACTGGTAGTTGTCGGCCTTGGCGCCGCGATCGACCTTGGTGCAGCCGTGGTGGGTGGCGCCGCGATCGATCGCGCCGTACTCGGCGGGCGTCAGGCCGGTGGTGATGACGTGGGTGTTCGCCATCTCCTTGAGCGTGCCGCCCAGCAGGCCGAAGCAGCCGGTGGCGGTGACGATGGTGACGAGCGCGGCGACGAGCCCGGCGGCCGGGCGTGCGAGACGGGGCATGGATCCTCCTTGCCTCCAGACACGCGACCGCCGCCGCCGGCGTCAGGCCGGCCGGTCGAATCTCGCGTGCGACCTCCCGCCGCCGCCGGCGCGACCTTGACCCTA
>Ga0073899_10005734_pt1 | contig 10750 bp, 3 predicted proteins | sample KloWWTmetaKNB5Ph_FD_88975 | JGI IMG/M metagenome (GOLD analysis project Ga0073899, IMG submission 88975) | Active sludge microbial communities from Klosterneuburg, Austria, studying microevolution and ecology of nitrifiers - Klosterneuburg... | ecosystem: Engineered > WWTP > Aerobic digester >...
AACCTCTGATTTAGCAGAGTGCCCTGACACGATCAAGAAACAGATCGAGAAGCTTCGAAATTAAGCGAAAGCACTCATGACTTATACATACTCAGAGCTCCGTCAGGCCCTCAGCATCATTGACAACACGGTCAAGATTGCGAAGCGTTCGACCCCCAAAATTCCGGACATCGACGCGGTTCTGGATAGCTGCTACGAAGGCCAAGCCGTCGTTCTGTCCGAGGCCGTTCTGGAGAGTGACGATGCTCCCGCCGAAACGCTCGTCATCAGAGGAAAGTCGGCCTTCCTCGACCACATCTCCCCGCTGCCCGTCGTCGCGACGTTCAAGTTAAGGGCCGGCAAGGTTCAGATGTCTCTGGAATATACCCTGCCCACCCCGGGCTGGAGGTTCTCCCACAGCTTCCGGGATCTTCCCAAGACCGTTGACTGGCGCAAGACGTTCGCCGACTCGATGAGCATCCCCCTTGACGATCTCATGTTCAGCAAGGCGTGTTTCATCGTCATCAATGACCCGCCGCCCCTGGGGGAGTACCGGGGTGATCTGCAACAAGGCATTAACTTCCTGGGCACGATGCAGGTTCTCGGCGGCGCTCAATCGAGCGGCGTCGCCGACGTGATGAAGCGCGCGTTTAATTACAGCGCCAATGAACTCACTGTGACGGGGACTATTGGACTCCAGGAATTTCAGATGACCGCGCTAAGCGCCGGTCAGCATCCCTGGCGTGAAGGGGAAGATCCGATCCCCCCCGGTATCCTGTTGAAGGCGGACCTGGGCCTCGCCCTGCCACTGAACCGCTTGCCAGAAAGCCCGTTGAACTTCGATCAGGTGAATTTCCGGATTTACTCGCCAATCTCCACGCGGTGGCTGGCCAACAATGAAACCTTTGCGCCCGTGTTTGCCTACACGGGAACCCTGAGCGTGCCGAATGCCAATCTGCCGGTTGCCCTCCAGGTCACTGCGATCCAGGAACTTGGCGCCGATGAACTGTTGCTGACCGGCCAGTTTGCTGACGCATCGATTGCGAATCTTGCCAAACTGGGAGGGGCCAGCGGCACACGCTACAACCTGCTCGACTCGATGGGTCCGTTCAAGTCGTCGGTAGAAGCGCTCGTCCAACTGGAACTCATGTCTGCGGTCATGGCCATCTCGGTGAAAGAGGAGGGAGGGATCGAGGTCGCCAGTGCGTCCGTGACCGTCGGCCTGCCACGTCTGAACTGGCAGCTGTTTGATGCCAATTTCGTGCTGCAGAGCTGTGCAGCCCAGTTCGACGTTCCGAGCCCCTTCCTCACCAAGCGCCAGGTCAATCCCGTCTACCCGAGCCGCAAAGACGAGATCGACGTAACGCTGCTCGGAAAGTTCAAGATTTTTCAGCATTCCTTCGATTTTACGGCCACGACGCGTGACGCCTTCACCGTTAACGCGCAGCTCGCGGCGGGGGAGACGATCGAGCTGACAGATCTGATCAAGATCTATCCCGCGGGCAGTGTGAATCCGCTCGGTGACAACCTGACGTTCGATTATCTGGCGCTTTCGGCGACGCCTAACCACAGTACATACACCTTCGCAGGCCGCTTGAAGAGCGAACCGAAGTTGGAAATCACCACGGGCTTTGCGCTCTCCGAAGTGAACTTGCGCCTTGAAAAAAGGGACGTTGACGTGCTCGGTGAAATTGGGGCCGTCTTCAATATTGGCGGCGTCGATCTTGCCCTGAGTGCTGCGAAAGAACAGGATGGATGGCTGTTTAAGGGGGAAACCAGACCTAATCAAACGATCGATTTCTACCAACTCGTGCGAGACAAAAACGTCGTCCCTGGCTTGGATATCCCACAGCACTCCAACTTCCCGGCATCGCTCCAGATCGTAAAAGGCAAAGTGGAGATGCTCTCGTCGACCGGCAAGGTCGATTTTACCGGCGATGCGAAGTTCCACGGCGATACGTTCTGGACGTTCAGCGCCTTCGGCGCGACGTGGTTCAAAATTGAGGCGCTGCGCGGGGAGATTCACCTCTCGGGCAGCGACGAAGATCTCGTAAGAAGCGCGATGCTGGCCGGCGACTTCGTGTTCGGCGACAACGTGGTCAACCTGGTCGGTGCTGCAAGTGTCAAGCTCGGATCGGCCAATGTCGACACCATCGTCGAAGTCGCACTGAAGAAAGTGGAGGCGGGTGACGCGAGCAAGTTCAAGGTCGACAGGATCGCCGATCAGCTCAGCGGAGGGCGCCTCCCGTTCAAACAGCTCGTCCCGGACCGCTTGCTAGACAGGATATCCACGCTCTCCCAACTCGCCATTTCCATCAACCTGACAAAAAGCATCTACCTCGCCAGTGGTATGTTCGAGGGCGCGTCAGCGTATTTCCTCTACCAAGGTGCGGTTTCGCCGGCGACAAGAGACGGGTATGTGTTTGCGGCCGGTCTGGGAAACAATTTCAAGTTCGAAAACCTGTCGAGTGAGCTGAAGCAGATCGACGAGGTGGTGACCGTCAAGGAAGCGATGCTTGCCATCTACGCTGCCCCCGACCAGGGCCTTGAGAAGATGAAGCAGACGGTCGTGGAGTTCCAGACTGGAAACTGGCCCTTGCCAGACAAAACGGAGCTCGCCCTCGAACGTGGTCTGCTCGTGAAAGCCACGATACAGCCGGGCACGTCCAAGTTGTTCGACAAGCTGTTCCAGATCGGCGACGTCGTCGGCAAGTCCGAGCTGTGCCTCATGGCGCAGGTCGAAGTAGACCCCGGCACCAATGATGTGTTGGCCACTTCCTTCGGCGTGAACGTGCGCGAAATCCGGATACTCGATGACGCGATCCGGTTGAGTGAATTGCGGGTGGCGTTTACGACCCGTCAGTCGGAACGCGAGCTCAGGCTGGATGGCACGCTCATGGTCAAGCGCGTCTTCGCGAATGATTACGCTTTCCGCGGACAATTGACGCTGAACTCTTCAGCCATGGCGGGCAAGCTTGATTTGGTGAGCAACTCACCGGCCTCGGAAGTGAAGGAGCCCTTCGGCCTGCCCGGGATCGAAATCAAGCGTCTCAGCATCGAGGTGGACACCCGCTTCGCCGAACCTGCGACGTCGAAGTTCGCGTTGTGTGGCGAGACCCTTCTCGGCCGTCCGCCGGTGGCGGGAAAAAGTTATTCGCAAGTCCACGTCATCACCAGGCTTGGGCTCGCCCAAGGCAAGCCGGTCCTGATGAGCATGGTTCTCAAGGAGCCACTGGACCTGGGGAGCTTGCTCTTGCAGTGCTTCACCGGCGCGGGCTCAAAGTGGCCGGAGCACTTCATCGACTTAAGATTCGAGGCCGGAAGCGCTGTCTACTATTATGACAAGGGCAATGACGAGGCGCGAATCTGGCTGAACCAGCCGGCTTTGGGTGAGCCCCTCGCCATCGAGTATAAGGACGGCTTCAACATCGACGCCCGCGTCAAACTCATCTTGGTCGACCCGATTCCTCTCCGATTCACACTCAAGTGCCTGCTGGACCAGGGAAATAAGCCGGTAGGCATCGAAGCGCATGTCGCCGTTGGACTGCAACCGGTCGACCTGCTCTTCGTCCAGCTTGCTGGCAAAGAACTCAAGGGTGAGGCCTACATCGGCGCCCCAACGCTGGACCTTGTCACTCACCCAAGGACATCGTTCGGCTTCAGTACCGGCGTGAATTTCTTCGGCAAGGGTTTCTTTTCCGCGCAGGTCGGCATCTCCCGCACCCCCGAGGGTAATACTCAGGTGGCCGGTAGGGTCGCCGCCGCCGAGGCCCTGCCTGTCTTCGGGCTGCTTGCCTTCGATTTCACTTATACCCGCAAGCAGGACAGGAACGAGTTCGCCATCAGCAATTGGCCCGGCTTCGAGATCGCGGTTGACGTCGTCAAGCTCTTCAACGAAATCAAGAAGATTGCTGATGCGCTCAAAATTACGGGTTGCGCCTCGCTTGCCGATTTCGTCGTCAATGACCAGATCCAGACCCGATGTTTGATCTCCCCTTCGGCCAAGGCGATCGACGACCATACACTTGAATTCTCGCTTAGGGTCTCGTATTCGGTGATCGGAATTATCACGCTTGATTTTGACGACCTGACCATCCCGGTCAGGCTGGCGAAAGACACGACTTTTTCACAGCTCCCCGTCAAATTCACGGAAGAGATCATCACTAGAGCCATCCCTAAACTCGCCGAGGATTTGCTCGGGAGTCCAAAAAACGTCACGCTGTTCCTCGCGCTGACATTCGGAAAAGAGGGCGTTCGGATCGCGCTTGTGCTGGTCTGCCGGGGTCTTGTCAACGCATTGGTGCCCTTGGCGGTCGAGGCCGCAATCGCCGCGCTCAGCATCGCCGGTGCCACACTTTTGGCCGTGATGGCTGCGATCCTCGTGGCGCTGGCCGGGATGTCGACCCGTAAGCCTGGCGACACCGCCCCGCGAAAGCCTTTGATGCGGAAGCTTGCCTTCGACGGCAAAAAATTCAGCGGCGAGTGGAATGCCGCCGATTATGTCGACAACTACGAGCTTGAGGTCAGCGGTCCGCCAAGTTTCGTTACGCAGCGTGTGGGCTCGCTCAGGGCTCTGAAAGCGACACTCAGCGAGCAGAGTACACCCCTCGTGGCCGGTCACTATGCGGGGCGCGTCCAAGGAGTGCGCGGAAATGAGAAGAGTGGCTGGAGTGAAAAACTCAGCATCGAGCAACTCGCCGCGCCGCCGGTCCAACTCGCCTACGCCGCCGACAAGGCCATCGATTATCTCAAGTCCGCCTGGACGGGACTGTCCGTAACAGGATTGACCTACGATCTGCGGCTCCTTCTCGACCAAAATCCCCTCCCCGGGCAAGATCGCAGGCCCATGACGGAAGGCACCGAGCGTTGGGAACTTGCAGGCCTGGCGCCCGGCGCCTACACAACGCAACTTGTCGTGCGCGGTGACGTCGACAAGTACATCGCGAGCAATGGGTCGGTGAGCAATCCTGTCGTCAAACTCGCGCCGCCAGTCGTGGTGAAGCTGACCTATGCCGATGATCGCTTGTCGGTAAGTTGGACCTGGACGGGCGATGCGGCCGCGACTGAATTTGCCCTTCGGCTCGTCGCCGACGGGATCGACGGCACGCAGGACCTAGGGCTTGAAAATCCCTCCGCGACAGCCGCCCGGTTCGTCGTACCGAACAATCTGGCCGTAGCCCGCTACCAGGTTCGAACCAAGGCCCATCCCAAGGCGGCGTTGTCGGCCCACACCGCGCCGAGTGACTGGTCGCTCCCCTCAACTTATGCCATTGCTAAGCTGCCACCGCCGGTAATCAAGTCGGTGCACGAAGTCGCCGTGATAGAACCGTTCACCGCGGTGGTCGGGGTCGACGTGGCGCACGCCATCGCGGGCGCCGACGTTAACTACGCTCGGTTGGTTTACACCGGTGCCTCGTCACAGGTCGAGTTTCCATCAGACGGCATCGGAAACCTATCGCTCCCCGACGTCTACCACGGGCTGGCTAAGGTCGAAGTGCGCGCGGCAAAGCGTGACGGTGCGGCAATCGCCAGCGACTGGGTGAAGCGCGACATCGTTCGGCTTGCCGCCCCGGCGGATGTCGCATTCACGTACCCCCATAGACAAGAAGGTATTACCTCCTTCACGTTTGCGCCAGCGCCGTCGACAACGGACCTCCATTATGAAGTAAAGCTGTTCCTCATGAGCACCCGTCCGACGCTACTGGAGCAGCGGATCGTTCCGGCAGCAGGAGCAGGGCCAACTGAAATCCCGGTCGGGGACGTGCCCGCCGCCGGGCGGATACGCGCGGGGGTACGTGCAGTTGCGACTGATCAGACGGTCCTGCCTAGCGCCTGGGCGATCGCTCCGCAGGTGCTCACGAAACGGGTTAAGGCCACGGTGACTGCCTGGTTCTATGACGAGAGGAGCAATAGTGTCCGCGTCCAACTCCAGAAGGCCGAAGAAGCAGGGGGCATCTACGAAGTTGATCTCGTTGAATCCGATCGCGGGCCGTGGCGGGGACCTAATACTGACATCGAGATCCCCAACCCCTTTGCTCCGGGTCAGACGGGCTCATACACGGTGACAGCGCGTTTGTGTTCTACGGACCCTACCGTTATCGACGGCGACTGGCAGGTATCGACCTTCAAGTTGACCAAATATCCTCAACCGACCAAGCCCGAACTGGTCTGGGACGACGCCACCGGCCAGATCGCGGTGAGTTTCACCGCGGGGGTCGCCACGCAGAGGCACGAGGTGCAACTTGTGGCTGACAACGAGCCGTTTGGCAACGTGCTGCCCATTGAGCCAAACGCGTTCGTGAAAAAGATACCCCTGGACGAGAACATGCCGGCCGGCCAGATCGGCGTGCGGGTGCGCTCCAGTGGCACGACCACGCAGGCGATCCCCGGCGACTGGGTGCGGTCAGCCGCAACGCTCCAACGGCCCCAGGCCTACAGCGGACAGCCACGGCTTCTGTACTTGGTCGGCGCAGAATCCATCACTGCCGAGTGGCCCGGCTCCGCAACCCGGGTCCGGCTCGCCGTGCAACTTCTCGACGGACAGTCGATGCCTGTCGGAACGACGTTGACAGTCGATTCACCCGCGGTGCTAACGCCGATTTACGCGGAACTCAATTTCGGCGACGATCTCCCGCCCGGCGAGGTTCGCGTCCGCTTCCGCACGATACCCTTGAGCGTTTCGACTCTGCCGGGTTTATGGACGACTTCGACGCAGGCTCTCAACCGGCTCTCGCCGGCATCTTCACGGTCAAGTCATCAATATGTTGACGGGAGTCTGATCGTCACTCTGATCCCCTTGCATAACACGGGTCCACGCCCCTCAGCCTTTGGTTTGTCGTTCGACGGCGCGGATACTTCTACCCGGACGTATGGGGCCAGGCGGGAACCGCTTCTGGAAGGGCGTGACGATGTCGTCATCACGGTGCCACCGGATGATTTCCCTGCAGGGAAACACAAGGTGAAAATCTGGACGATCGGCGAAAACGATCACACGATCGACGGCGCGGCAAGCTACATCCAATACCCGCTGGCCCCGATATGTCGTCCCACCATCACGCAGATCGGGTACGCATCGGGAAGACTCACTCTCGCGTGGAGCAATACAGAGTGGGCCTTCGTCCCTTACGGGAATGTCTCCCACAGCAATGTGAAGATTGATGCCGGAGACGGGAAGGTCGCGATTAGTTCGGTCGAGCCCTCGGTCAACGTTTCGGTGCCGCAAAACTTTGTCCTCTACGTCGACCAACTCGAGGGACTGCCCGACGGCGTCGTCTGGCGTGTCTCGGTGCAGGCGCTAGGGGAATATGGTAGCAACTATGGTGGTTCTGGCCCGTGGAGCGAGCCGGCCAGCGTTCTCGTGCTCGACCCGCCGACCGGCTTGGATATCAGAGCCGAGGCCGGCAATCTCTCGGGACGATGGACGCCTTCCCCGGGCATGGCCCCGCGGACCTACGAACTTGAGCTGACGAGTGCCGCCCTGCCACAGCCGCTCCTTTGGATCGACCTGGATACCGCGTCGGTTGATGATGACACTTCCTCGCTGCCTGCGGGCGCCTACAGTGTGCGCGTTCGGGCCTCGGTAGAAGGGAGCAAGAGCGCCTGGAGCCTTGCGGTCATCGTCCAGATAAACCGAATCGACGTTCCGGTGACCCGCAATGACGTTCCGAGCGGCTTGGTTCTCAAACTTGAGCACAACTTGAATGGCTGGAAAAGTTTATGGCTTGTTGCGCAATGGGCCGACCCACCGGGCGAGGCCCCGCAAAGCTACGAACTGGAACTGGATGCGCTGGTCCTCTGGCATAAGCCATACTACGCTATCCCATCGATTTACGAGTCGAACTTCATTCGCGGCGCGCTGCCGCAACCGCTTATCTTGACTGGCATGGATACGCGATCGGTTCGACACGACATTTCCACCCTGAATGATGGGCTATACACGGCACGGGTTCGCGTGATGGTCAGCGAATGCAAGACGGCTTGGAGTGAATCGGCAAGCTTTGTCATCAGCGAAGCCGTAGGAACCGACATGAAGTTCGTGGCGCAGCTTATCCGCACGGCAGAGATGCCCGCGCCGCGAGCCGTCCAGGTGCTGAAACAGCAATTCCCATCGATCTCGCAAACCAATATCCGCTACGAACTGACCAAGATGGGTTACCCACTCGCAGAAGTCGACAGTGTATTCGCCAGTTGGGTGACCAAATACCGAAAGACCGAAACGAGCCAACGCCAAATCGTCGGCGCGACTCACCTCGCCTTACCCGAGTTAGCGTTCGATGATGCCATGAAGAGACTCAGCCTTTCCTTGTCGGAGATCAATGTCTACCGCCAGAAGGTCGCCTCATTCTCCGGTGAGAACTGGTACATCTGCGGGATCCAGGCCGTCTACGGTTATGGTTCCGAAAGAATCTCCCTTCCTGTGCATGGTGTCGTCAGTCCATGGTCGGAAGGCATTCACATCGGTCCAAATAGCCGGATTACCAGGATATCAGGTGACGCTACGACACTTTTCGACGCCGAGGGTGTGCACCCGGTTCGGCTCAACTCTCTTTGTTTTTTCTTCGACGGATCCGATTCGCCCATTAAGGAGATAGGCCGCTCTAGCAACGAATACCCATTTTCCTTTGAAGCCAAGCCTGGAGAGGAAGTCTGTGCGTTCTTCGGGGCGACCTACGCTGATGGCAGTATCCCGTACACAGGCCCAATCCTTGCATCCTTAGGAGTGTGGATGAAGTACAACGGCTGAGAGCGAAGCGCGCTGGGCGACGACGGCAGTTTGCAAAGTTAAAGTGGAGGTGGACCCGCGCAGTTGGACAGATTTCCGGTTTTCTTAAGCGATATTTCTGCCGGGGTTTAAGCCGCCGCGGTGAGCGGCGGCTCTCTGAGGCTGAAGTAAGCCGTATCGGGCGTCTTGCCGTCAAGGTTAAGGGTTGTCCGATGCCGGCCCCTACGCGCAAGCGATTCCGGATGTGATGGTGCCGAAGGGCCGGCGTTGGAGAAGCCCCTAGGGAGGAAACCGCGGGGTGAACCGAGGGGCTTATCGCAGGCAATCCCGCTATGGGGATTTGAGCTTCTGCTGCCAGGCCTGAAGCGATGTTCCGGCGGCCCCAAGGCGTGGTTCGCTACTCGGCATGCTGGCTTTAGTGCCGCCAGGCCGTGCTATTGGGTGATACGCCCGGTAAAAACCGAGGTGCTCGCCCCAAAAGGCAAAGTGGCGCGATTGTATGAATTTCTGGCGCCGGTAAACCGGTCAGCAGCAGCGCACACGGTTCAATCGCTGACGGCAGCCCCGACCAATTTGCTGGACAACCCACGCATGGGCGAAAGGCTCGAAGAGTTCGAGCCTCGGGAAGTTCGCCGGCTATTAGTGGGTCACTACGAGATGCGCTATGAACTTCAGGAAAGCAACATCTACATATTGCGAATCTGGCACATGCGTGAAAATCGGTAGCTGACCTTGCATCATGTCGATTGTATTGCACAAACTGCCAACAGCAGGAAGCCCTGGGTGTCACCTGAAGGGCGGCTTCCTTCGGCGGCGAATGAGTGCTCGGTGCCCTAAACGGTCATCGGCGGAACTTTGAAGCGGACTTTCGCCCAAGGCCTCGTCGGTCCAAAGAGTCCGCATGGTTACGCGGATTTACGGAGACGGGCTTCCAAGCGGCCTTTCAAGAGGGCTATCGCGTCAACGTGCTTGTACAGCGCAGTCGTTCCGGAGGCTACGCGGTCCATGGTTTTCGATACCTTCCCGAACAGCCATTCCTCGTATCCGGATTCCTTGTCGATGAAGAAATCGGCGAAGAGAGTGTCCTTGGCGTCCTCGATGGAGATCATGATGCCGACCGGCCGGTCGTTTTTGGTCACGACGACCGGCTCCCGGCGGGCCGAGTCGAGGAAATTGCCGAAGTGGTTCTTGGCGCCGCGGGCGGTCATGACTTTCATTGCCATATCCGTGTGGTTGGATTCAATATGTCCATTGTAGTTGTAGCTACTATGGGCGTTTTGGCTGTTGGCGTCTTTTCTGCATAACGGATTGGCACTGCCGGAAGCTGGAACTGGATAAATGCAGCGATTCAACGTCGTCAAAGATCGTCGGTCTCGCCGATCCAGATTTTTGTTTCATGTTTTGGTATGTCGTACACGGCGCGATAACCGCCTAACTCGGCAAACTGAGCTTCCCCCGAAATTTCGTCTGCCAAGGATGACCTAAAATTAGCGTCACTTTTGGAAGGCAGGAAATGAAGATAGCGAAGCAGGCATACACGGCCGAGTTCAAGGAACTGGCGGTCAAGCGCGTCAAGGACGGGCAAAGCGTAGGCATGGTTTGCAGGGAACTCGGGCTGAGCGACCAGACCCTGCGCAACTGGATCAAGGCAGCAGCGGAAGGCAAGCTCAACGGTGCCGGCGGCAGAGTCGTGACGGCCGAGGAAATGGAGCTTTCAAGGCTGCGCGCCGAGAATCTCCGGCTCAAGCGGGAGAACGAAATCCTAAAAAAAGCGACGGCGTACTTCGCAAGGGATGTTCTGTGAAGTACGCCTGGATTGCCAAGCAAGGCCAGGCATTTGCGTTGTCCGAGATGTGCGACGTGCTTGATGTCAGCATCAGCCTCGCCAGAAACTTCACACCGACGGCGCCGAATCAGGTCTGGACGTCGGACATCACGTACCTGTGGACGGATGAAGGCTGGCTGTACCTGGCCATCGTGCTCGACCTGTTCAACCGTGAAGTCGTCGGTTGGTCGCTGAAACCGCGCATGACGGCGGACATCGTGACC
>Ga0073899_10005735_pt1 | contig 10750 bp, 6 predicted proteins | sample KloWWTmetaKNB5Ph_FD_88975 | JGI IMG/M metagenome (GOLD analysis project Ga0073899, IMG submission 88975) | Active sludge microbial communities from Klosterneuburg, Austria, studying microevolution and ecology of nitrifiers - Klosterneuburg... | ecosystem: Engineered > WWTP > Aerobic digester >...
CCAACACCGGTCAGGCCTTCATAAACCCCAAATCAGTCGGGTAATCCAACCGGCCAGCACGCTCACCAAAGTTGTCCAGGTTGGGCAGCACGCCGTACAGTTCGGTATCACTCACGCCAAACCACTTGGCCATGGTTGCAGCAAATTGGTCCACTGATGTGCTGGGCAGCAAACGCCCCTGCCCCACATGCCATTGGTCTTCGGGTGCACTGGTGTTGCCCACTGACAGGGGGGGCGGCGCGCCATAAATGGCCTTGCCTTTGACGGCGCCACCCATCACAAACTGGTGGCCACCCCAACCGTGATCGGTGCCGTCACCGTTCACGCTCAGGGTGCGGCCAAAGTCTGATGCGGTGAAGGTGGTCACTTTGTCGGCCATGCCCAGTTCTTGCAGCGCAGCATCAAACGCAGTCAAGGCTTCACTGAGCTTTTTCAGCAACGCCGGTTGGCGCGTGGCCATGCCGTCGTGTACATCAAACCCATCCAGTGACACCATGAACACTTGGCGCTTGGCCCCCAGGCTGTTGCGCCCACCTACCAGTCGGGCAACCATTTTGAGTTGTTCGCCCAGTGAATTGCCTTCTGGAAAGGGCGTGGCCAGTTGAACCCCGCCAATGGCTGTCGTCACCTTGCTCTCTGCCGCCAGGCTGCGTTGCATCACGCGGTTGTACTCATTCGCCAGCACGTGGGTGTGCTGCTGCTGAATCATTTGCTCGAACGCCGCTCGCATGGCAGGCTCGTACATGAACTGGCCATAGGAGCTGCCCCGAACCGCTTCCACCGCCACGGCACCGGCCCGGCTGCATTGGTATTGCAACGCATTCTGGCCTGACAAAAATACTGCATTGCCAGCGACAGAAATACAGGTGAACATGGAGTCGGTGTTGGAAGACAGCGCCAAGTCGCCCAAATTGCCACCCCACCCACGGGTAGAGCCCTCTGCGCCCTGTGCCTGCCACAGCGACTGCTGGTCATTGTGCGAAAACAGCTTGGGTGGCTGAGCAAGTACACGTGCGTTGTACTGTTGACGCGTCAATGGCAACACAAGTGGACCGACGTTAAGTTGCACCGCCAGGCGCCCTTGGTCAAAGATGTTGGCCATGCCACTCATTTCAGGGGCCAGTGCGTATTTGATGCCATTGGTCAAAGCCACAGAGGGTCTCAACTCAGTTGGCACCAGGCTGGCCTTGGGAGTGACCAATGCGCCGCTGCTTCCTGCGCTCCGCGCCTGTGTGTACTGCGCATGCCCGGCGTCGTCAAAACGCACTACGGTGTTGGCGTAATCGTTGCCGCCGTACAAAAACACGCACACCAGGGCCTTGTAGTCGGTGGCGGTCATGGCCGCGGCTTCACCCAACGCGGCCAGGTTCAGGGCCAAGGGGGTAGCAGTGCCCGCAATGGCCAGTTTGGCGCTGCGTTGCAGGAATGCGCGGCGGGTGTGTTTGTGGGGGTCGATGAAGTTCATGGGGGTCATTCCTTTCAGCGTTGAGCGAGGTATTCAGCCGAGCACATCACAAACATCAGGGCTCTGGCGACGTGGCGTTGTATTTGGTCATCTGGCCTATCAGCTCGCATCCGATCCGCCTGCAAACCCATCACGATCAACTGCACAGTGGCAGGCGACAACTGACCGGCACACAGCAGCAAGTTCAAGCGGTCTACCAAGGCTTGAGGATTGGTTACCAACGCCTTCTCTGTGGTGTAGTCGGGCACAATGTCGTGGCCATCTGTGGCGTTATTGCCGTGGCCCGGCTGATTGGGTGCACTGACCCAGAAGCCCTTCTCAGCAAATGACTGCAATACGTTGACCCAACCTGCCACCGTGCTTTCGTTGACGATTTGGAATTCTGGTGCAGTAGAGTTGGCTGCGGCCATGGCTGAACCCGGTGGAACATAGCCAGGGCGGTAATAGCTGAAGACCGAAGGTGGATTCAGCGGGTATTGGCTGGCATCTTGAGCGGGGTTGCCGTCCCAGAGCATCATTTTCCAAGTGCCGTAAACGGAGCGGACCTTGAAAGTTCGTGCCCACTGTGCGATGCGAAGCACGGGGCTGCGCAGCTTGCCAAACGCAGAAGACGCCAGATTGTCTGTATTCAAAGCCTCATCGTCCAGCAAAATGGCTCGAAGCACTGCCTTCAGGTCTCCCCTGACCCCGCTGCCATTGTTGTTGAACACCTGAGCCACGCGCTGCACATAGGCTGGGCTGGGGTTGCTGGTCACCATGCGCTGGATGAATTGACGGCACAAGAATGGGGCCGTTGTGGGATGGTTGGTCAGCGAATCCAGCGCAATTCGCAGGCTTTCCGGCCCTTGCGTGTTGGCGGGAATGGTTACGCCCAGAAAACGCTTTTCCAGCACGGAGTGGTTGCGTGGTTCGAACACCATGCGACCTCGAGCAGACTCAATGTCGTTGACCACCAAATGGGGTGGCTTGGGGCTGGTAAATCTGGGGCGCGAGTGATCATGGTAGTAACCCGTGAACACCCGAGCCAGGTTGCTGACGTCGTCAGATGTGTAGGTTTCAATGGGTTGGCCATTGGCACTGCGCTTGACTGTGCCGTCCAGGTTCAATTCATACAAGCCAATGGAGAACAGTTGCATCACCTCGCGGGCGTAGTTTTCGTCTGGCAGACGCCCTGTTGTGGGATCTTCTTTTTTATTGTCCCGCGTACTGAGAAATGAACCCATGGCTGGGTTCACGCTTAGGGCTTCAAGCAAATCCCGGTATGTGCCAAAGCCTTGACGACACAAAACGTCCCAGTACTCGGCCATTGCGAATCCAGGCCAGTTCGTAATGCCATTGATGCCCCGAAGTGCCACGACAAACACCTCAGACAATGCCCAGGCCCACCTTCTTCGAACGGCATCAGGGGATTTCATTAACTGATACCAAACCATGTAATGGTTTAGATAGTCCTGGAAGAAGAACTCGTTGGTGTCAATGGCCGAGAATCCCTTGCTAACCAACCAGTCCCACCCACTCTGGCTGCTAGGCAGCGCCAGTTGTTCGTCCAGCCATGCTGCATAGCCCTTGTCTTTGATCGTTGCTATTTCCGTCTCGCTGGCTGAAAACTGTGCGTGCAGCAAAAAACGCGCGGCTTGCTCGTCCGTGCTGGGCTTGTCCGATGTGGAGCCAGCACCAACGGCGTTTGTAAAACTCGTCAGCGGACCGACGTTCGTGACCTGGCCCTGCGTGAGAGGTCCCAGCACCAGGACATTGCCCTCAAGCACCGCTAAATAGTGCCCTGTGCCAGGGTAGAAGCGAAACACCAAACCGCCAACCGCCGACATGTTGGCTTCGTTGCTGCTGAAAATGGCCGGGAACTGACGTTGCGCCCAGTCAAACACCTCGCTGGCGGTTGGGGTGCGGGCTGCGCGGGATGTCTGCCTGTTGCTGACCGGGCGCGGCAACAATTCCGGTTGAACGCGTGTGGCGCCCGCACTCAGTTGGGTTTGCGCTTCGTCACTGGCATCGCCACCTCCGCAGGCTGCCAACAAAGAGGCCACTGCAGCAGCAACAGCTCTGCTACCCCATTGGCCCGTTGTGTCTTGACGGAGCTGAACATGGGGTCTGGCTTCAGGCACATCAGCCGCATGGAGTTCTGTGTCCACATTCATTTGGTGTTTTCCTGTTTCAGCGCTGGGCGAGGTATTCAGCCGAGCACATTACGAACATGAGGGCCCTGGCCACATGAACTTGTTTGAAATCATCCGATGAATTGGCCTGAATTCGGTCCGCCTTTAATGCCGTCACGATCAACTGCACTGTTGCTGGCGAGAGCTGCCCTGCGCACAAAAGCAAATTTAATCGGTCAACCAAGGCTTGTGAGTTGGTCACTAATGCTATTTCGGTGGTGTAGTCGGGAACGATGTCGTGGCCGTCTGTGGCGTTGTTGCCAAAGCCGGGCTGGTTGGGCGCGTTAACCCAGAAACCATTCTTGGCAAAACTCTGGAGCAGATTGATCCAAGCGGCTACCGAACTCTCATTGACGATCTGGAACTCTGGCGCCGTAGAGCCTGCAGATGCCATTGCAGTACCTGGTGGAACATATCCGGGGCGGTAGTAGCTGAACACAGAAGGGGGATTCAGTGGGTATTGGTTGGCATCCTGTACAGGGTTGCCATCCCATAGTGGCATCTTCCAGGAGCCATAAACTGACCGGACTTTGAATGTCCGCGCCCATTGCGCAATTCGAAGCACGGGCGACCTCAACTTTCCAAACGTCGTTGAGTTGACGTTGGCAGGGTTCAGCGCTTCGTTGTCCAGCAGAATGGCATTGAGCACCGCCTTGAGGTCACCGCGTACCCCGCTGCCGTTGTTGTTGAACACCTGAGCCACGCGCTGTACATACGCTGGGCTGGGGTCACTAGTCACCATGCGCTGAATGAACTGGCGGCATAGGAAGGGTGCCGTCGTGGGATGATTGGCCAAGGTATCCAGCGCGATGCGCAAACTGTCTGGCCCTTGCGTATTGGCGGGTATCGTGACTCCCAAGAAACGCTTTTCCAGCAAAGAGTGACTTTGCGGGGAAAACACCATTCGACCACGTGCGCTTTCAATGTGCTGCCACCGAAGGTTGGGCGGCTTTGGGCTCATGAAAGTAGGTCGAGAGTAGTCGTGGTTGTAACCAGTAAACACACGAGCTAGGTTGCTAACGTCGTCAGAGGTGTAGGTTTCAAGGGGTTGGCCATTGGCATTGCGTTTGACCGTACCGTCCAAGTTCAATTCGTACAAGCCGATTGAGAAAAGCTGCATCACCTCGCGGGCGTAGTTTTCATCAGGCAGGCGCCCTGTCTCGGGGTCTTCTTTCAGGTTGCCGCGCGTGCTCAGGAATGCGCCCATGGCGGGGTTGACACTGAGAGCTTCCAGCAGTGCTCGGTAGTTCCCCAGGCCGAGACGACACAAGATGTCCCAATACTCGGCCATGCCAAAGCCGTCCCAATTCATCACGTCCTTGATGCCGCGCCAGGACACCACAAACACCTCCGACAGCGCCCATGCCCAACGCCTGCGGACCGCATCAGGCGACTGCATCAACTGGTACCACACCATGTATTGCTGCATGCTGTTCGCAGAAAAAAACTCGTTCATGTCAATGACCGAATACCCCTTGCTCACCAACCAATCCCAGCCACTCTGGCTGTTGGGCAATGCCAGTTGATCGTCCAGCCAAACGGCATAGCCTTTGGCCTTGACCGCAGCAATCTCCGCCTCGCTGGCAGAAAACTGGGCATGCAACAAAAACCTTGCGGCTTCCGCATCAGTGCTGGGTTTGCCGCCGTCTGTACCCCCGTTGACTGCGTCCGCAAAGCTCGCCAACGGCCCCGCATTGGTGACCTGGCCTTGGGTGATGGGCCCCAACACCAGCACATTGCCATCCAGCACAGCCAGGTAGTGACCGGTGCCGGGATAGAACCTGAACACCAAGCCTCCAGAGGCCGAGACATTCGTCTCGTTGGTGCTGAAAAGCGCCGGGAACTGCCGCTGCGCCCATTCAAACACCTCGCTAGCCGTGGGGATTCTGGCAGCACGGGCAACCTCCCGGCCGCCAGTGGATCTGGGCATCAGTTCGGGTTGAAAGCGCGCTGAACCCGTCGACAGTTTGGCCTCAGCTTCATCGCCCGAGCTACCGCCGCAGGCTGCCAGCAACAAGGTGATGGCAGCCAATGCGGAGGCATCGCGTGCTGGCCCGAGGGACGATGCACTTTCACTGCACGGTGGGCTGGTTTCTGGCGTTCCGTCTGTTGAGGTTTGCTCTTGTCGGATGGCATCGGATTGCATGGTTGTCCCCGGTTGGTTTGGCTGACGCATTGCAGCCACTATCGGGGAATGCAGACATGGTCTGTGGAGGCATGCCTGCATTCCCCTACATCTGCTGCCTCAGACAGTTGTGTACGTCAGCCCCGTTTGCGCCAAACCAACCAGGTCAATGTTGACTTTGTTGGCATCAAGCCCCGCGGCCGTGGTCAGCAACGTGGCCTGGGTGTATGCGCCCGATGTGATGAGCCCTGTCACTGTGTCGACCAAAGCCGCGTTGGTGTCGCTGCCAAGCAAGTTGCGCAGCAGCAGTTTGGCAAAACTGGTGTTGTCGGCACCACCTGCCAAGTTGCTGACAATGCCGTTTGTGACGGCCAGTTCTGCCAGGTTGGCCAAGGTCAACCCACCGTCCACCAGCCCGAGCACTGTGCCGACCAAAGCTTTGTTTTGAAGGGAGGCTTTGCCAGTCAGGACGCCCAAAATCAACGCTGTGGTGCCTGCGGCACCGCTGGTGTCAAAAGCCACGCGTTCACCACTGAAGTACAGGCGTTCGATGTTGCTCAGTGTGTCGGAGCCTTCGGCAGCGGACGCCACGGTGAAGCCGGTGCTGGTTTTAGTGACGGTATAGCCGCTGCGAGCATTGACGTATTCCGATGCATCGACGCTTGCACCACCGTCGATGGTGTCGTCGCCCGCCTGGCCTCTGAAGACGTTGTTTTTGTTGTCACCTGTCAAGGTGTCGGAGAAGTTAGACGCGCGAACGTTTTCGAAGTTTGTGAGCGTGTCGTTGCCAGCAGCACCTATCGCATTGCCTAAGGCCAGGTTGACAATGACATTGCCTGTTGAATTGTCATACCGCAAGGTGTCGATGCCTGCGCCACCGTCCATCGTGTCGTCTCCATTCTGGCCCTCGATGACGTTACTGTTGGAATTCCCGATGATCACATCGTTGAACGCCGATCCCCGAACTTCCTCCATGTTCAGCAGCGTGTCAGTCCCGCCCCAGCCATCCTGAGCAATACCCGTTACCAGGTTGACATTGATGGCTGCAGTGGAGGTCTGGTAGGAAGCGCGGTCCCAGCTACCCTTGCCGTCGATGGTGTCGTTACCTGCCCGACCTTCAAACGATTCGAATTCACCACTGTCGCTCCCAGTCAAGGTGTCATTGAAGGCCGAGGCGCGCACTTCTTCGATGTTGATGAACGTGTCGGTGCCACCAAACCCGTCTGATGCCGTGCCACTGCCCGTGCCACCCAATGTAACCACGATAGCCAGTGGGCTGTTGTCATAGAAAACGCGATCAAAGCCGGAGCCGCCATCAATGGTGTCGTTGCCGCCCATGCCACGGAAGCCTTCTACCAGATCGTTGACTGGGTTGCCCCCAGTCAAGATGTCATCAAACGCGCTTCCGTGAATGAACTCAATGCTGGACAGGGTGTCGGTGTCGCCCCAGTTGTCGGTGGCTGTACCGGTTTTCAGATTGACCGTGACACCACTTCCAGTGGGTTGTTTTGTGCCGCCATCGTTGGCTGTCGAGCCATAGGAAGCAGCGTCAAAGCCCGCACCACCAGTCAGCGTATCGTTGCCCGATCCACCGGAGAGCACGTCGTCCCCGTCCCCGCCGTTCAATGCATCGTTGCCGGCCAACCCGTTAAGTGTGTCGAATCCGCCGAGACCCTCAATGAGGTCGTCGGTTGAGCTGCCGGTCAGTGTTTCGTTGCCTGTGGTCCCTGTTACGTTCATGGTTTTTCCTTAGGTGTTTCGATGCCGCTGGCCAATTTGGCTTTGCACGGCGGAGGTCTGTCGGTTCTATTGCCCAATGTCATCAAGCTGATGCCATGCTTAAAACATTTGACCATTGCACGCTAATTCAGAACCCCATCGATCGGCATCCCCCATTCGGGGGATGCCGATCAAAAAACCACAAGGTGTTTCTCCTGACCTTTTCGCTGAACCGATCGCTTATCGTTTTGGCTGCTCTGTTCAAATCTGAACGAGTGGTGTGTCCAACGGCGCAGGAGAGACTGATGCGAATTGCACTGATTGCTTGTTTGTTTGCCCCTGTGCTGGCGATTGCGCAGGCGGGGTTCCCCACAGAGTTTCCTGTCGGGGCGACACCACTGCAGAGGGATGACCTGCAGAAAAAACTGGCAGGTCGCGTGGTGCTAATGACCTACGCCAACGGGGCCGAGGTTCGCTCGGAGTTCAAGGACACATATGCCTATGTCAATTCTGGGAAGAGTTCTGACACTGGAATGTGGCGAGTGCAGGAGTCCCAACTGTGCATCGATTGGCAGCGTTTCCCAAGTGGGTGCTCGGACGTCCGCGTGGTAAGCGAGCTCTTGTACGTCAAGCGCGTGACCAACGGTGAAATCGTTCAGATGGTGCTGAAGTAACGCCGTCAGCAATGCATCAAACCGCAGCACTGCCCAGCGACAGCACCAGCCTGGTCAGGCTGTTTTTCTGACTTACGCGGGTTTTCGCGTAGATGGCCTTTACCTGCGAGCGTAGGGTTTCTTCAGTCACATGCCGTTGTTGGGCGGCTTCGCGGTAGGTCAAGCCCTGTGTCAGAGACAGCGCAACATGAGCCTCGGCTGGGGTAAGCCCCAGTTGCCTTTGCAGTTGATCTGCGGTGGGTAGCAGCACTTGTGCGGGATCGGTGACAAACACCACAAAGCTGGCCCCTTCTTTCGTTCTGAGCAGGTCGTCGGATTCCAGCGAGCAGCATTGCAATTGGTAGATGGCAGGGGTGCGAAGTCGTCTGACCTTGATCAGATCATCAAAATTATTGCGTCGTTCAAGGGGCATGCTTTTGAGCTGCGCCAGCCAATTTGATGCTGTGGTCAGGCCATCAAAAGCCTGAATGGTCGCCGAAAGCCCGCCTTCGGCATTCAGTGACAAGCCGTCATTGCGTGCCAACACCGTGTTTGCGGCAGTGTTGGCAAAAATCACACGCAGTTCGTCATCGAGAAGCAGTGTGCCGATGGTCAACCTGTCGAGGGCAGACCGCAGTGATTGCGACTGGTGACGCTCGAAGTTGAGTCGATGCATCAACCCAAGTGCTCGTGAAAAATGAGGGAGCAGTAAGGTCAGCCACTCTCGCTCGGCGTGTCCAAATGGAGGGGCGTCCACACCCCGGTATATGGAAGTGACAGTAGTCGGCAAGCCGGGGGCGCCTTCAAAAATGATGGCTGCACAAACGCGCCCAACATTGTGGTGACTCAAGAATTCACGAAAGTAGATGCTCTGGCGCAATTGCTCTTGCGTCAAAAGCGTTTCGTCAGTGAACACGGCACCACTGTAGGTCAAGCCCAGGCGTTGGGCAGCTTGCGTCCACACATCGTGAGCCATGTATTTGGTCGCCCACAACGAGATGTACTTGTCATCCATCTGCCACGGAAACATCAGGCCCCCGTCCTGAGGCCCAACCAACGGGGTGAACAACAGAGCCCTGCTGCCGCCCAGGGAGCGCGCCAAGGCCTCCACGGCATCTGGCCAGCGCGCTGAGTCTGCGCTGGCGGCATAAATTTTGTGCACGATGTCACTGAATTCGGTGAGGCTGCCGCAAGTTGCATGGGGGTCTGTCATAGGTGCCTTGCGCCTTCTGAGTGGAATGTGACAACTCAAGATTAACCGAGGCACTTCTGTCGCGGTTGTTTTCACCTGTTGCTTGCTGGTCATTTTTGCCGACGCTTCGTTCCGTTGGTACTTGGGTTACGGTCAGCCAGTGGGAGAATTCACTCAATGCAGACCACTGGCTTGGCGAGGCTCGCAAATCGCAAGTCAGGGTCTGCATGGATCTAACTCTGGCCTGTACATGCTTCGCTATTGCGCGTTTTCCCCATCCGACCGATCTGCCCACCTCAATTGGTTGGCCGTACTGGTTGCTGTGCTGTTGGGTGCCTGTGCGAGCCCTGACCAGGTGCTGCGTGTGCGCAGCCTGGGCGAGACCTACGACGCGGCAACAGACCGCCACAGCAACGGCAGTTTCCAGGGGTTGGAGCGCGTGGCCAACTTTGCGCAGCATGAAAACCTCAACCTGCTGTTTGTTCACGGCATTGGCTGGACGCAGCGGGATGGCCCGCAAGGCTTCGGGCTGGATTGGGTGGACGCGCTAGCCAGCGCATATGGGGTGGCCTTGCCTCGACCCGACCCTGGCACGTTGTGCCAGACATCAGGGCAAGGCGATACGTTGCCTGGCCAGGCACGTCCCGCATCGGGGGGCCTGCGGTTGGTGCAGGCCGCCGCATCTGCGCATGCCACAGACGACCCCCTGCATGTGGTGCGCAGTCAAGAACTGGGTTGCCTGGACCGTATTCACTTGTCCTTGGGGGAAGGACGGTCAATCACGGTGTACCGGTTTTTCTGGGACGACACCATGTGGGACGCCTATCAGGCGCGCCACCTCGGGCATGATGATCCAGTTCCGATCGCGAATAGCGTGAAGAAGCCCACCTCTGGCCAGGAAGACATCGACGCATTGCGCACCCCCGTCAACGCATACCTGAAGAACCAGTTGGTCACTTATGGTCTGAGCGATGCAGCCATGTATTTGGGGCCTGTGGGTGCGTCAATGCGCGAAGGGGTGCGCGGTGCCCTCTGCGCCGCTGCGCTGGGCTTGCCTTTGTCGCACGTCGCTGTCAGTGAAGCTGGTGCGCTGTGCCACGAACCCGTCACGCGGCAGCAGCCCCTGGCGGTGATGGCACACAGCCTGGGTAGCCGCATCGTGTTCGATGCGCTGCACACCGACTTGCACCCCGACCTTGCTGCCCTGCTACCCGCCGCCGTGAGCAACCGGGAAATCGAGGTGTACATGCTGGCCAACCAGTTGCCCCTCATCGGGTTGGGCCGCATGGGGCAACCGCGTAGTACGGTACGCTTGCACCCAACGCGCTTGAAGCTGGTCGCTGTGTCCGAGCTGGATGACCCGCTGACCTACGAATTGGTGCCTTACTTTGAAGGGCTGTATGCTCAACGTTGTGTACCCCCGTC
>Ga0073899_10005736_pt1 | contig 10749 bp, 1 predicted proteins | sample KloWWTmetaKNB5Ph_FD_88975 | JGI IMG/M metagenome (GOLD analysis project Ga0073899, IMG submission 88975) | Active sludge microbial communities from Klosterneuburg, Austria, studying microevolution and ecology of nitrifiers - Klosterneuburg... | ecosystem: Engineered > WWTP > Aerobic digester >...
GCCACACTAGCCTACCACATGCCGTGGTCGGATGCCATGGACGGACTGGGCGTTGTTTCGCGCGCCATCCACCTGCCCGAACGCGCGCTGCACCAGTTCACCGCCGAACGGGACACCCTGCTCTTGCATGCGCCGCACGCTATACCGAACATCGTGCGGGCCCGCATCCATCGCGCGGCAGCGCTACGCGACCTGTCGCGTTTCCAAGAAGGCCATGCTGAACTGGATGCGTGCGATAGTTCAAACTCCGCATATGCAGCCTTGGTGCTCGTTGAGCGCGCATTCATGTTCGCGGCGCAGGGAGATACCTCGAAAGCGGTCGCAGCGTTCCGCAGGGCCGAACACGTGGTGGCGAACGATGCTGTGCAATGGAACCGAATTCCAGCTCTGGAACCGGCGGCACGCTTCTATTTCGACGCTGGCCTCACGACCGAGGCGGAAAGGGTGGTGAGGCAGTGCATCGAGGTAGCCGACAAGGTCGGCGACAAAGCGGCGTGGTGCGGGTGCAAAGTGATCACCGGTGAAGTGCTGATGCGTAGGGGCGATGCGATCCGTGCCGAACATGAGCTCACCGCGGCCATGGACACCGCCCGGAAGTACAACTACATCGGCATCAGCCGCGAAAGCGGCGATGACGGTGGCATGGTGCGGGCAGCGGAGATCTTGAAGGATGTGTACAAGGCCCAAGGTCGCACGGCGGATGCCCTCGCCATGACCGAACGATGGACCGCGTGGAAGGACACGCTGCGCATCATCGAAGGCCGCGACGAGTTGCTCCGCTTCGATCTGCGCCAACAGGAACTCACGGACAGCATTGCCGACGCGAAACGGTTGGAGGAAGCAACACGCGGGTACCGGGAAACGATCCAGGAGGAACGATCACGACGCAACGTGGAACTCGCCGTGGGCCTGTCAGCGTTGGTGATAGCGATACTCGTAGCGTGGTTCCTCTTCAACCGCCGAAGGCAGGAACGCAAACTCGCCGACCTCGAACTACGCAGGGCACAACAAGAGCACATGATCGCCGCGTTGCGCATGCACGAGCGCATGAGCGAAGACCTGCACGAGGACCTGGGCGCAGGGCTCAGCGCGCTCAAGCTCTGGAGCGAGATGGACCTGGCCGACGAGACCGATCCGCGCCGCAGGCAACAACTGGCCAAACGCAGCGCCATGGCCGATGAACTGGTGGCCAGCCTGCGACAGATCATTTGGGCGCTCAACAGCCCCAGCACCGGTGTGAAACAGCTCGTGGACTACCTCGTGGACTACGCGCATCTGTACTGTTCCCAACACGGTCTGCGCTTGCGTGCGGTGGTCGGTGGGCCGTGGCCGAACATCCAACTTTCCGCCGAGCAACGCCGCTATCCCTTCCTCGCGGTGAAGGAGATCCTGATGAACACGGTGAAGCATGCCGAGGCCGATCTGTTGGAGATGCGCGTGACCTGGAACAACGCCTTGGTGATCGAGCTGCACGACAACGGCAAGGGCTCTTCAGGCACCATCGATGCGCTCCCTGGCAACGGCTTGCGCAACGTGCAACGCCGGATCGTTTCGCTAGGCGGCACAGTGACCATGGATGGCTCCAAAGGCATGCGGATCACGGTGCGTGTGCCCTTCGCTCCTTCGGCGTAACGAAAGTTCCAGCGGACCTCTCCCCTCAACTCCTCACCTTCGTCCTATGAGCGCAGTGGCCCGCATCGGTATCGTGGAGGATGACGCTCGCATCCGCGAAGCATTGCTCGCGATCCTGTCCTCCACCAACGACATGGTGCTTGATGGCTCCTTCGCCAACGCGGAGGCCGCGCTCGCCGGTTGGAGCGAGAACTGTCCCGACGCGGTGATCATGGACATCAACCTGCCCGGCGCGAGCGGGATCGAATGTGTGCAGGATCTCTCCCAGCGCTGGCCGAGCGCGCAGTTCCTCATGTACACCATGCACGATGATGACCAACGGGTGTTCGATGCGTTGAAAGCAGGCGCGAACGGCTACCTGCTGAAAAGTGCGAAGCCCGGCGAGATCCTCAATGCGATCCGCGACCTCTTGCGCGGCGGCAGTCCCATGAGCGCCCCTATCGCTCGCCGTGTGGTCGCCAACCTTCGTCCGGCGAACAATACCAACGTCATCGCCGAAGCCAAACTCACCGATCGTGAGCGGGAGATCCTGGAACTCCTGGCGGAGGGCCTGCTCTACAAGGAGATCAGCCAGCGCATCGGCCTCAGCGAAGGGTCCATCAAGCAGCACATCCACCGGATGTACGACAAGCTGCAGGTGCAGAACCGCACCGAGGCGGTGAACCGGTTCTTCGGGCGGTAAAGGACCAGCGCCGAACGGAACTTTCGTTCCTGCACCTGTCAACGTAACTAAAGTTGACCCCCTTGGCCCATGCCGGGATCGATGGATCGTGGACTTTGGTGGCTGAAAGTTCCATTGCCCAAGATCCGACCGCCATGTGCCTACCCCATTGCTTGCGCTCCCTGTTGCTACCGATCGCGCTTTTGTCCATCAGCGCGGTGGCACCTACTGCGGATGCACGCGCGCAAGTGTGCCCCATCGATGCCACGTTCAATCCAACGGATGTCGGGTTCGGTAGCGGGGATGGGGTAACCTACACGGGATCTTCCGTGGTGAATTCCGTCGCTGCTGCTGCCGATGGCTCAATGATCGTCAGCGGCAGCTTCATCTTCTATCAGGGGGTGGTGCGCCAGAACATTGCGCGGATAAATGCGGATGGAAGCCTGGATACCGGGTTCAACCCCACGGCCAGTGGCGATGTTCTCATACAACCTGACGGCAAGATCCTCTTGTATGGGGGCAGTGTTGCCCGGTTGAATACGAACGGAAGCGCGGATGCGAGTTTCGCAACCACGACGATATCAGGTGGCACGGTGCGGTGCTTGGCGCTACAGGCGGATGGCCGGATCCTGATCGGCGGGGACTTCACCACCGTGAACGGTACGACGAGGAACCGGGTGGCTCGGTTGAACAGCGATGGCAGCTTGGATAGCAGTTTCGACCCCGGCACCGGACCTGGTTCGACATCTGGCACCCCGTACGTTTTCTGCATGGCCGAACAGGCTGATGGTGCCATTGTGATCGGTGGGTCGTTCCTCACCTATGCAGGGATCGCACGGAATCGTATTGCCCGGCTGAATTCCGACGGAACGCTGGACGGCACATTTGCTCCGGGTACAGGTGCCAGCGGTACCGTGGAGGCACTGGTTATTCAACCGGATGGGAAGGCGATCATTGCTGGGGGCTTCCTCTCGTACAATGGAACTGCGCGGAGATATGCCGCGCGGCTGCAGACGAACGGCGCACTGGACTTGACCTTCAACCCCGGCACAAGTACTGACGGGAGCCTCAATTGCTTGGCACTTCAACCGGATGGTAAAGTGTTGTTGGGCGGCTTCATCACCACCTTCAACGGCACCCCCGTGAACCGGCTCACCCGTGCGAACAGCGACGGTAGTCGTGATACGGGCTTCAGTTCTGGAGCGCTCGGACCCAATGCCTATATCAACGGCGTAGCGTTGCGGGCCGATGGTCGGGTGTTGATCGGAGGATGGATCTCTGAAGTGGGAGGCCTCACGCGGTCAGGCGTGGCCTTGCTGCAGGCCGATGGTAGCTTGGACACCGGCTTCAATCCCGGAAGCGGTATCGTGGGCCTTTCGGCCTCGGTGGTACTTCGCCAATCGGACGGCAAATTGCTTGTCGCAGGTGAATTCGCAGGCTACAACGGGATCGCCCGCCGGTGCATCGTTCGGGTGAACGCGGATGGCACTTTGGATGGCACCTTCAACCCCGGCTTCGGCGCGGATACCAAGATCACGTGCATGGCGCTGGATGCCTCCGGCAAGATCCTGGTAGGCGGGAATTTTTCCGATTTCAACGGTCTGCTTCGCTTCAACTTGGCCCGGCTGAACAGCGATGGGAGCGTGGATACCGGATTCAACCCAGGAACCAATGGCCCGAACGGTGATGTGCTGGCCATCGCCGTGACTCCAGCAGGCAAGATCCTCATCGGGGGTGCCTTCTCTACCTACCTGGGCGTTTCTCGGAACCGCATTGCACAGATCAATTCAAATGGCACACTGGATACCGGATTCAACCCCGGGACCGGGCCGAACACGTCGGTGTACTCTATCCTCGTGCTCCCCACCGGCAAGATCCTCATCGGTGGGGCTTTCAGCAGTGTTGCTGGTGTATCAGCTGGTCGCATTGCCCGCTTGAACAGCAACGGTTCAGTAGATGCTACGTTCCTGTCGAGCACCGGTGCGGCCAGCGGCCTTGTTAACACGATCGTGCGCCAGTCGGATGAAAAGATCATCATCGGGGGCGGCTTCGCGAGCTACAATGGGACGAGCCGGAACCGCATCGCGCGGCTCAACGCGGATGGAAGCTTGGATACGGGGTTCGATCCAGGTACGGGCGCAACCAGCGCGGTCAATTCGATCCTCGTTCATACGGATGGGCGCTTGCTGATCGGCGGAGCGTTCACCACCTTCAATGGAACAGCCCGCAACCGCATCGCCCGCCTTACTTCATCGGGAGCGCTGGACACCACCTTCGATCCGGGAACAGGATTTGGCGGCACGGTCCGTTCGCTCGTCGTTTTGCCGGACGGGAACTTCATCGCTGGAGGCGACTTCTTGAGCTATAACGGCACAGGCAGGAATCGTTTGGCCCGGATCTTCTCCAGTCCATCATGCGTGAGCGGCACGCCCTGCAATGACGGCAACGCTTGCACTGCGAACGATGTTTTGAACGCGACTTGCGTTTGTGCGGGCACGATAGTGGACACCGATAGCGACGGCATCTGCGACGCGAACGACAACTGCCCGAACGCGACCGGCCAGGTCGGATCGGCTTGCGAAGACGGCAATGCCTGCACGATCAACGACGTGCTCACTACCGCTTGCCAGTGCGCGGGCACCTTTATTGATACGGATGGCGATGGAACCTGCGATGCGAACGATAGCTGCCCGAATGTCGGAGGGCAGATCGGTTCCGCGTGTGACGACGGCAATGCCTGTACCACAGGCGATGTGCTCAGCGCAAGTTGCCAGTGCGCAGGAACAGCCAGTGTTGACACCGACAATGATGGTACTTGCGATACCCTTGATTGCGCGCCCAACGATCCCGCTGCATTTCCGGGAGCCGTGGAGATCTGCGATGGCATCGATAACGACTGCGATGGAACAACGGACGTAACGGGCGCGACAGGCATTGTCTGCGGGGCCGCCTACGATTTCGGCACCACGGTCCTCACCGCCCCACCGGGCGCGGTCTTCACTTCGGTTGAATTCGCGAGTTATGGTACGGTCACCGGATCCTGCGGATCCTACGTGATCGGGAGCTGCCACGCCGCGAATTCAATGAGCGTGGTGCAGGGACTTGTACTAGGCCAGAACTCCGTATCCATACCTGCCATACCCTCAACGTTCGGTATCGATCCCTGTGTTGGCACACTCAAGCAATTGGTGGTGCAAGCCCGGTGGAGCACCTTGACCGACCTGCGGACGACCTACTATCCGGATGCGGATAGCGATGGCTACGGAGCCACAGCTGGTGCTATCACGGCTTGCACACAACCACCGAACACGGTCCTTGTCGGCGGTGATTGCGCTGACGACAACGCTGCCGTAAATCCAAGTGCTGCTGAGATCTGCGACGGCCTGGACAACGACTGCGACGGAACGATCGACCTGGATGTGGTACTGCGCTTCGATGGCTCGGACGACCATGTGGCAGTTGGCAGTTGGTTCACCGAGCAGAACTTCACCATCGAGATGTGGCTGAAGCCGGGCGGCGCCCAGAACCAGTACGCCAACATCGTTGACAACAGCCACAGCAACAACATCCGCTGGGTGTGCCAACAGGATGGCAGCAATACGAACCACTACTACTGGGCCGTGGCAAGCGGTTCAGGGGCGTTTGTGAATTTCGAGCTGCAGACGGATGCGTGGCAGCACCTCGCGTTGGTGAAAGGGCCCACGCAAGTCGAGGTTTACGTGAACGGTACGCTCGTGGGAACGGGTGCTTCCTCCGGCAACATCAACGGTGTTGGTTCGGGCGACTTCGTGCGCTTGGGCCAATGGGCAAGTGGGGGCCGTGCTTGGAACGGGCGCATGTACGATGCGCGCTTCTGGAACTCGGCGCGAACGCAAGCGGAGATCGCAGCGGGCATGCAGCAGAGCATCACCGTACCGACCGCAGGGCTGCTCGCCAACTACCGGATGAACGACGGTGTGGCGAACGGCACCAACACAGGTATCACTGTCCTGAACGATGCGAGTGGCAATGCACACCACGGCACGCTCTCCGGCTTCGCACTCACAGGCACCACATCCAATTTCGTCGCCGATCTGCTGGATACGGACGGCGACGGCACTTCGGATTGCAGCGATGGTTGCCCGAACGATGCCAACAAGACGGCACCCGGCACCTGCGGCTGCGGAAGCTTGGAACCAGCGAGCGCGTGCGATGACAGTAACGTGTGCACTACGAACGATGTGGTCGGCGCGAACTGCCTCTGCGCAGGAACGCCTTCTCCTGATGCAGATGGCGATGGCACCTGCGATGCGCAGGATGCTTGCCCGAACGATCCACTGAAGATCGCCGCAGGTGCGTGCGGCTGCGGTGTGCTTGATACCGATTCGGATGTGGATGGCACGGCTGATTGCAACGATGGCTGTCCGCTGGATCCTTTGAAGATCGCTGCAGGCCAATGCGGCTGTGGCGTGGCCGACACCGATACGGATGGCGATGGCACCGCGAACTGCAACGACGGCTGCCCTACGGATCCCTTGAAGGTGGCCGTTGGCCAATGTGGTTGCGGCACGGCCGATACGGACACGGACAGTGACGGCATCGCGAACTGCGTAGACAACTGCCCCACCACACCCGGTGTGATCGGTGGTGCGTGCGATGATGGCAATGCAACCACCGGAAATGATGTGGTGAGCGCTGGCTGCGTATGCGCGGGCCAGCCCATCGATTGCGCCGGTGTGCCCGGTGGCAGTGCAACGCCTGGCACGGCATGCACGATCGGTAGTGAAAGCGGCCTATGGTCAGCGGGCTGCGTGTGCGTGGTGCCACGGCCGGACATCGATGTGCAGAACGTGACGGCAGTACCGACCACGATCGCACCGAGCCAGGTGGTCACGGTGGATTGGACCGTGGCGAACGTGGGTATCGCCCCCTCCATCAAGAGTTGGACGGAGCGCATCTTCGTGGAATCCTCCACCGGCCAGAACCGCACCTTGCTGAAGCAAACTTCCTTCAGCGAAGCGGGCACCATGGCCGTGAGCGGATCCATTTCGCGCAGCGATGTGGTGTCGATGCCGACCGTGTTCGTGGTCGGGGATCAAGCGGTGTTCGTTGTGGAGTTGACACCGAGCGCCGCCCTGGTGGAACTCGCGAACAGCACAGCGAACAACACGGGTATCCAACAGACGCCATTCAGCGTGAGCAAGGTGCTGACCGTGGAACTGTCCTCCGCGCAACTAATGGAGGGCGCGGGCATCACCGCCACAGTGGTACGCAGTGGATCCATCGCGGCCGAGCAAATTGTTTCGCTTTCCATCACGCAGCCGTCGCGCACCAACGTGCCTACAACCGTCACGATCCTCGCCGGGCAATCGGGCCGTACGTTCCCTATCAGCGCGCTGGAGAACAGCTTGCTCGAAGGACCGATCAGCGTCACGCTCACGGCGTCGGCTGCGGGCTTCCCTTCCGTTGACCAAGCGATCACATTGGTCGACAACGAATCACCGGAACTGTCGATCACGGGTCTTCCTGGAACTACCATGGAAGGCAACTCGGTGGTGCTCACCATCGCCACCACGTTCGCGCCTGTTTCGCCGCTTCAAGTCTTCCTCACATCCAACAACCAGCCGCGCTTCCCGGTGCCCGCATCGGTGACCATCGCCCCCGGTGCATTGTTCACCACCACAACGGTGAACCTCGCACAGGACAACACGCCGGAACTCGATGCCAGCGTTACCATCACCGCCGGTGCAGCGGGCCACACGCCTGCCAATGCGAACACGCTGCTGGGAGATGATGATGTACCGGGCCTAGCGCTCATACTACAGACCGATACGGTTTCTGAGTCGGGCGGTCCGTTCGCCACCACAGCCACCTTGCATCGTCTTGATGGCAGCAATCCGATCGCGTTCACCGGGACCGTTTCAGCGAACATCGGGAGTACCGTGCTCTTGCCTGCGACCATCACGCTCGCTGCGGGGGAGAACGACAAGGTCTTCTACATCGGCACGGTGGACAACAGCTTGGTGGACGGCTATCGCTCGGTCATAATTTCCGTGGCAGTACAAGTCGCCTCGTGCGGCTGCAGCGCACCACCGACTTCCGCCGGTTTCGTCAGCGGCACCATCGTAGTAGCGGATAACGATGGTCCTTCCCTATCCATATCGGCAACGCCGGTAACGCTGGCCGAAGGACTCGCGAACGCAGGGACTTTGCGCGTTGCACGGAACACGCCCACCAACGTGGACCTGACCGTTTCGCTTTCCACGAGCAACACGAACGAGGCAACGCTTCCCGCTTCGGTATCGATCCCTATCGGTGCCACCTTCCTCGATGTGCCGATCACCACCATCAACGACGGCAACCCGGATGGAAGCCAGCAGGTGTATGTGCATGCATCGGCCCCGGGCTTCTCCACAGCTGTGAACTGGGTCCTCGTCACGGACATCAACACGCCGGATCTGCAAGTGGCGAACGTAGCGTTGCCCAACACGCTGTTGCCGGCGATGAGCCTCTTCAGCTATGCGGTGTCCATCACGAACTCCGGTTTCGCAACGGCACCTGCTGGTGTGCTCGTGCGTGCCTACCTCTCGCAGAACAGCATCGTGGACAACAGCGACCTGCTGATCGCTGAGCAGAACATCGGCAGTGCGATCGCAACGGGACAAACAGTCGTTCTCAGCGGCAGCACGAGCGCGCCCAACCTGCCAGGCGACTACCGTTTGCTCTTCGAAGTGAACCCGACGGCGAGTTTGACCGAACTCCTGTACACCAACAACACCAGTTTGCCGGTGATGGTGACGATCGTGCCGGATTACACCGCCACCGCCGTCGTTGCGCCATTGCATGTTCTGAAGAACACACCGGTGCCCGTGACCGGCACCGCCACACGCAGCAGTGGACAGCCGGCCGCGAACGAGGATGTTGAAGTGTACGTGCTCACCAATGGCCTTCGCCGGGAGATCCTCGCGCACACCGATGCTTCCGGCAACTACGCCACCGCCTTTGTCCCGCTGGCGGCCGAAGCAGGCCACTACACCGTGGGGGCCAGCTTCCCGGGTATAATGACTACCAACACGCAGGATGCGTTCGACATCCTGGGCGTGCGCATCAACAACGGGAACATCCCGCAATTGCTGGTTCTGGTGAACGACACGATCACGGGAACGCTCTCCGTGCAGAACATGAGCAACGCATCACTCACGAACCTTACCATCGCTCCGATCACCGTGCCGTCTGGCGCAGTGATCCACTTCGATACCATCCCTTTGCTCGCGGGCAATACCACGCTGGACATCGGCTACACCGTAACAGGTACCGTGCTCACCATCGGCAACAATTATGTCGTGGCGGAGATGCACGTCACGGCGGTGCAAGGCGACATCCAGAACACGGATCTCTTCTACTACTGCCAGGCACCGGCAGGCCATCTAACCGCCGATATCACCAGCATCAACACCAGCGTATCGCAGAGCACCGGCGAGCAACTGGTGGAGTTCCGCTTGGTGAACAACGGAGCAGGATCAAGCGGTAACGTGCAGATCATCCTGCCGCAGACCACATGGTTGAGCACGGTGACACCGGCCACCATGCCAGCCATCGCACCCGGCGATACCGCATTGGTGGTACTGCGCTTCATCGCCACGGCGGATGTGCCCTTCAACTTCCCGATCTCCTCTTCGATCGGTATCAGTGCCCAGAACGGGAACTCGTTCAGCATTCCGTTCACCTTCGAGAAGGTCTCGGAGACCACAGGCTCAGTTGTCGTGCGCGTGGAGGACGAGTACACCTACTTCGCGCAGGGATCACCGCTCGTGGCAGGCGCGCATGTGGTGATCAGCAACTACTACACCTCGGTCGTGTATGCTGATGGGCTCTCGAACGCCAGCGGCATCTTCAGTGCCAACGACATTCCGGAGGGCACCCATCGCATCACGGTGACGGCAGCGGGCCACGCGAACTATCAAGGAACGTTCACCATGAACCCGGGCGCAACGGCAGAGGTGCGTGTCTTCCTTAGCGTGCAGGCCATCACCTTCAGTTGGTCAGTGGTACCTACCACCGTGCCGGATGTTTACGAAGTTGTGCTCACCACAACGTTCCAGACCAACGTGCCCAAGCCTGTGGTGATCCTGGACGTGCCGGACACCATGCCCGCCCTTGTCGGGAACGAAGTGTTCGCGTTCAACGCCACGCTCACGAACCACGGTTTGGTGAGCGCGCGCGACGTGACCTTGCTGATGCCCACGACCGATCCGGACTACGAGTTCATCACCAACTACCAACCAGCCGATCTACTGGCCTTGCAGAGCATCCAGGTGCCTGTTCTCATGCGCCGACGCGATACACCGTTGGGAGAAGGCATGGCAGGGGGGCCATCGGTGGAGGGTATTTCGCAGTTCCTGAACATGAGCGAGGGCGACTTCGATGCATACCGGGACGAGGAATTGTATTGCCGCGATTTCGCCGGTGTGATCTAC
>Ga0073899_10005741_pt1 | contig 10745 bp, 5 predicted proteins | sample KloWWTmetaKNB5Ph_FD_88975 | JGI IMG/M metagenome (GOLD analysis project Ga0073899, IMG submission 88975) | Active sludge microbial communities from Klosterneuburg, Austria, studying microevolution and ecology of nitrifiers - Klosterneuburg... | ecosystem: Engineered > WWTP > Aerobic digester >...
CTCGGACCAATGATAGGGCGAGCCGTCGGCATGACGCATCCACGAGCCCGCATGCAGTTCGTAGATATTGACAGGTGCATGCAGCCAGTCCCAGGCCGCACGACGAGCCATCCATTCAGCATCCTGCCAGCGGTGCTGGGATGGGCCCACCACCCGGGCCGCCGAACCGGGGCGCAGCTCAAAACCCCGGGCGTAGGGATCGACCTTGCGCAAGCGCGCCCCGCCATCCCGGCAGGTGATCTCGAAACGATACAGGCTACCCGGCCCGGCGCCCGCCACCCGCCCTTCCCACAGGCCGCCACTGCCGAGGCGGTGCATGAAGTCGGCATCCCCGTTCCAGGCGTTGAAATCGCCCACCACGGAAACCCGTTCTGCATTGGGCGCCCACACCCGGAACAGGGTGCCGGCGGCGTCCGGATGGGCGCCCAGCAACCGGTAGGACTGCAGGTTGCGCCCTTCGTTGAAAAGATGCATGGCATCAGATAACTGCATTCGAGCCCCCTTCGCGCAGTACCATACGGCAAAACAGCAGCGAGGGAGAACAATCGTGGCCCCGAGCAACAACTGTCCGCATCTGCCGTATTGCGAGATGCGTGATCAGACCGACCTGCGCTTCATCAGCCAGCTCACCCGCAATACATTTGCCGTCATCCTGGCCGGTGGCAGGGGCAGCCGCCTCAAGCAGCTCACCGACTTCCGCTCCAAACCGGCCGTCCCCTTTGCCGGCAAGTTCCGCATCATCGACTTCACCCTGTCCAACTGCGTCAACTCCGGCATCCGCAAGATCGGTGTGGCCACCCAATACAAGGCCCATAGCCTGATCCGCCACATCCAACGCGGCTGGAGCTTCCTGGACGGGCGCTTCGGCGAGTTCATCCAGCTCCTCCCCGCCCAGCAGCAGATCGACGAAAACCAGTGGTACCAGGGCACCGCCGATGCGGTTTACCAGAACCTCAACTTCCTGCGCCACAACAGCCCCCGCCACATCCTGATCGTCGCCGGCGACCACATCTACAAGATGGATTACGGACGCATGCTGGCCTTCCACGCCCGCCACCAGGCGGACATGAGCGTGGCCTGCATCGATGTCCCCATTGCCGAGGCGCGGGAGTTCGGCGTCATGAATGTGGATGATGACGGACGGGTCATCGACTTTGTCGAAAAGCCCTCCGATCCGCCGCCCATGCCCGGCAACCCGGGGCGGGCCCTGGCCTCGATGGGCGTCTACATCTTCAACGCCGACTTTCTCTACGAGCAGCTCCGGCGCGACGCCCAGACCACCGGTTCGAGCCGCGACTTCGGCAAGGACATCATTCCCCACATCGTTTCGCGCCATCGGGTGTTCGCCCACCGCTTTGCCGAATCCTGCGTGGGCAGCGATCAGCATCAGCCCTACTGGCGCGATGTGGGCACCATTGATGCCTACTGGGAGGCCAACATGGAGATGACCAAGGTCACCCCGGACCTCAACCTGTATGACCGGGACTGGCCCATCTGGACCTACCAGGAGCAGTTGCCGCCGGCCAAGTTCGTGTTTGACGATGAAGACCGCAGGGGCATGGCCGTGGATTCCCTGGTGTCCGGCGGCAGCATCATCTCCGGGGCGACAGTCAAACGCTCGCTGCTGTTCTCCAGCGTCAACGTGCACAGCTGGGCCACGGTCGAGGATTCGGTGATCCTGCCCAACGTGGATATCGGCCGGCATGCGGTGATCCGGCGCTGTGTGGTGGACAAGAACGTGCGCATCCCCGAAGGCCTGGCCATCGGGCTGGATCCGGACGAAGACCGCAAACGCTTCGTCGTATCCCCCGGCGGCATCACCCTGGTCACCGCCGAGATGCTCGGCCAGGGCGCCGCGGCCCGCACCGCCTGAGCCAAGGCCGGCACCATGGCGGACCTCGCCTTCCTGTGGCACATGCACCAGCCGGACTATCGGCACCCGGAAACCGGCCACTTCACCCTGCCCTGGACTCTGCTTCACGCCCTCAAGGACTATCCGGACATGGCCAGCCACCTGGAGCGCCACCCGGCGATCCGCTGCACGGTCAACTTCGTCCCGGTGCTGCTGGCCCAGATCGAGGACTACTGCGACCAGCTCGCCACCCGGCAATGGCGCGACCCACTACTGCGCATCCTGGCCTGGCCCGACCCGGACCACCTCGCCCCGGCCGACCGCAGCTGGCTCCTCGACATGGCCTTCCGCTGCCACGCCCCAACCATGCTGGAGCCCTTCGCGCCCTACCGGCGGCTGCGCGACCTGCTCACCTTCGTCCGCAGCCAGGACGGCAATGGCCTCGACTACCTTGCGGGGCAGTATTACGCCGATCTGGCCACCTGGTATGTGCTCGCCTGGAGCGGCGAGAGCCTGCGCCGCGGCCCCGGCCCCATCGCCGCCCTGATGGCCAAGGGCGGCAGCTTCGATCTGGCGGACCGGGAAGCCTTGATCAACGAGATCCGCACCGTGCTGGACGGCCTGACCCCGCGCTACCGGGCCCTTGCCGAGCGTGGCCAGATTGAACTCTGCTGCACCCCGGCGCACCACCCCCTGGCCCCCCTGTTACTGGATTTCGGCGTCGCCCGGGAGGCCATGCCCGACTGCCTGCTGCCGGCCGCGCCAGGCTATCCGGGCGGACGCTCGCGGGTGGAGGCCCACCTGCAACTGGCCCGGCAAAGTCACCAACAACGCTTCGGCCACCTGCCCGCAGGCCTGTGGCCGGCGGAGGGCGCCTTGTCGCAGGCCTTCCTGCACCAGATCGCCGACGCCGGCTTCACCTGGACGGCCAGCAGCCGCGGCGTCCTCGAACACTCCGCCGGCCCCGACGCCAATACCGGCATCCCGTGGCAGGCCCCGGAGGGCATCCCCGGTGACCTCACCCTGTTCTTCCGAAACGAGCACCTCTCCGACCTGATCGGCTTTGAGTACGCCCGCTGGCATGGTCGCGACGCGGCGGCCCATTTCATGGCCGAAGTGGCCACCCTGCACCGGCAGGACGCGGACGCCCTCATCCCGGTCTTCCTCGACGGCGAGAATGCCTGGGAGTACTACCCCTACAACGGCTGGTACTTCTTCAACGATCTCTACGAAGCCCTTGCCGGCACACCAGCCATCACCACCGTCACCCTCTCCGAAGCCACCGACAGGCACCGCCCCCGGCGCCGGCGCCTACCCGGCCTGACCGCCGGCAGCTGGGTCTTCGGCACGCTCTCCACCTGGATCGGCAGCCCCGACAAGAACCACGCCTGGGAGCTGCTCTGCGACGTCAAACAGTGCGTCGACCGGGCCCTCGACAGCGCCAGCCTCGACGCCGGCCAGCGGCAGCACATCCTTGCCTTGCTCGCCGTGTGTGAAAGCTCCGACTGGTTCTGGTGGCTGGGCGACTACAACGCTCCCGAATCGGTGAGCGCCTTCGACCACCTCTTTCGCGACAACATCCGCGCCCTTTACCGGCTGCTCGGGCTACCCGCACCCACCAGCCTCGACCACCCCATCAGCCGCGGCGGCGGCACCCCCGAAAGCGGCGGCACCATGCGGCGCGCCACCTGAAACCCCAACGGAGGCCGACCTTGACCCGTGCCGTGACCCTGCTGCTGGGCGTACATGCCCACCAACCTGTCGGCAACTTCCCCGAGGTGATCGAGGATGCCCACCTGCGCTGCTACAAACCATTTCTGGAGACCCTCAACGCCTATCCGGATTTCCGCTTTGCCGCCCACTTCTCCGGCTGGCTGCTGGACTGGCTGCGTGAGCGCTTCCCGGAAGACATGGAGATGCTCGCCGGAATGGTGCGGCGCGGCCAGGTGGAGATGTTCAGCTCCGGCGACACCGAGCCCGTGCTCGCCGCCATCCCGCACCGGGACCGGGTGGGCCAGCTCGCCGCGCTCAACGACAAGCTCGGCACCTGGACCGGCGTACGCCCGCAGGGCGCATGGCTTACCGAGCGGGTGTGGGAATCCGCCGTTGTCCCGGCGCTGGCCGAAACCGGCATCCGCTACGTGACCGTCGATGACTACCACTTCTTCTGTACCGGCCGCAGCGCCGACGAGCTGGACGGTCACTTCAGCACCGAGGAAGACGGCACCCGCCTCGATCTCTTTCCCATCTCCGAAGCCCTGCGCTACCGCCTGCCCTTCCATCCGGCACACGAGGTGGTGGCCTACCTGGAGCAGCTGGCCGACAGCGGCCGGCACGCCGCCATCTACTTTGACGACATCGAGAAGTTCGGCATCTGGCCCGAGACCTACGACTGGGTCTACAACCGGGGCTGGCTCAAGGCCCTGGTCGAAGGCGTGCTGGCCAGCCCGAAGATCCACACCGCCACCTACGCCGACTTCCATGCCCGGCACGCCACCCGGAGCATCGTCTACCTGCCCACCGCCTCCTACAGCGAGATGAACGAGTGGACCCTGCCCATGCCGGCCGCCGCCACCTATGCCCAGCTCCTCGCCAGCGAGAAGGCCGCCGGGCGCGGCGACCTGCACCGCCCCTTCATCCGCGGCGGGATCTGGCGCAACTTCCTGTCCCGCTACCCCGAGGCCAACTGGATGCACAAGCGCATGCAGGCCCTGTCGGCGCGCCTCGCCGCACTCCCCGCCGCTCCCCCGGACCTCACGGGCGCCCTGTACCGCGCCCAGGCCAACGACGCCTACTGGCACGGGCTCTTTGGCGGGCTCTACCTGCCCCACCTGCGCCGGGCCGTGTGGAACAACATCCTCGCCCTGGAAGCCGGCCTCGATCGCCTGCAGCCCCGCGCCGCCAGCGCACCTACTGATATGGACCTGGACGGCTGTCGGGAGACCTTCCTCACCACCTCACTGCTGCAGATCGCCCTGCGGGATGACGGGCTCGGCGCCGTCCATGAACTGGCCAGCTATCCCCTGGCCCACAACTTCGGCGATACCCTGCGCCGCCACCACGAGCATTACCACGAGCGCATCGGCGCCGGCCCCAGCCAGCACGACGGCGCCGGCATCGCCTCGGCCCACGACATCGTGCGTTTCAAGCATCCGGTGGAGCCCGCCGACGTGCGTCCTGACGCCCATCCCCGGGTTATCTGGCTCGACCAGCTCGACGGCCACGCCCTGACCGACTACCGGCAGGCCGACAGCACACCCGCGCACTTCCAGCGCGAGGGCATCGACAAGCGCTACACCGTGGATGCTGCCGGTGTCAGCGTGCACTGGCGGCTGCGTGGCCTCGCCGGGCGGCACTTCGCCACGACCCTCAACCTCGCCATGCCCAGCTGCGATGGCTTCCTCGGCCGCTACGTGCTCGACGACGGCCACATTCCCTGCGGCTTCGGCCAGGCCCTCGACCTGCCCGAAGCCACCGGGCTGACCCTCGAGGACGGCGTCCTCGGCGGCCTCCTGCACCTCACCTGCAGGCCCCCGGCCCAGATCTGCGGCCGCCCCCATCACACCGTTTCCCAGTCGGAAGCGGGCTTTGAGAAAATCATGCAGGCTGCCGAGATCCACCTCAGCTGGACGATTCCCGGCGACGACTGCACCCTCCAACTCCAGATCACCATCGAGCCCCGTACGCCATGACCGGCACCGTCTATAAACTCGAAGTCAATCCCCGCATTCCGGCGCGCCTCGAGCGCCTCGAAGACCTGGCCAACAATCTCTGGTACAGCTGGGACCGCCCCACCCGCTCGCTCTTTGCCAGCCTGTCCCGCACCCTGTGGAAGGCGGTGGATCACAACCCCAAGGCCTTCCTCAAGCGCGCCGACCAGAAGCACCTCGACAGCGCCGCCGAGAACCCGGTTTTCCTGGGCAGCCTGGCCCGGGTGCTGTCCACCTACGATACCTACCACGACCTGCCGTCGATGGCCCACGTGCATGGCCGCCCCTTTCGCGACGACGATCTGATCGCCTACTTCTGTGCAGAGTTCGGCTTTCACGAAAGCCTGCCGATCTATTCCGGCGGCCTCGGCATCCTGGCCGGCGACCACTGCAAGGCGGCCAGCGACATGGGCCTGCCCTTTGTCGGGGTCGGCCTGCTGTACCGCCAGGGCTATTTCCACCAGACCCTCGACGCCGACGGTCAGCAACACGCCACCTACACCGATTCGGATTTCGACGACCTGCCCGTCACCCCGCTCCACGACGCGGAAGGTCGGGAGGTGCGCGTCACGGTGGATCTGCCCGGCCGTGCCGTACAGGCCAAGGTCTGGGAGGTCCGGATCGGCCACGTGCGCCTGATCCTCCTCGACACCTGGCTCCCGGAGAACACCGAGCACGACCGCGAGATCACCCACCGACTCTATGGCGGTGACCGCAACACCCGCATCGAGCAGGAGATCCTGCTCGGTGTCGGCGGCGTTCGTGCCCTCGCCGCCCTGGGTCTGAAGCCCACCGTGTGGCACGTCAATGAGGGCCACGCCGCCTTCCTGATCCTCGAACGCATCCGCAGCCTGGTGACCGGCGGCCAGCCCTTTGCCGCAGCGCTCGAAGCCACCGCTGCCAACGTGGTGTTCACCACCCACACCGCCGTGCCGGCCGGCCACGACCACTTTGCCGAAGACACGATCCGGCGCTACTTCTCCCACTGGGAAAAAGACACCGGCATCTCCTGCGATCGCCTGATGGCCCTGGGCGCCGAGCCGGGCAAGACCGACTTCAACATGACCGCCCTGGCGATCCGCGGCTCGCGCCACCAGAACGGCGTCTCGCGCATCCATGGCGACGTGTCGGCGCGTATCTGCAGTCACTTCTGGCCCCAGCTCAACGCCGCCGAAAACCCCATCGACTACGTGACCAACGGCGTCCACCTGCCCACCTTCCTGGCTACCGAATGGCACGAAACCTTCGATCGCTACCTGGGTGTGGGCTGGCAGCAACGCCAGACCGACCCGGCCAGCTGGGAGGGCATCGACCGCATCCCCGACCAGACCTACTGGAGCGTGCGCCAGCTCCTCAAGTCGCATCTGCTCTACCTCGTGCGCGACCGGGTGCGCGAGCAGCACCTGCGCAACCAGGGCTCACCGGCACACCTGGATCGCCTGCTCAAGCTCGCCGACCCGAGCCGGCCCAACGTGCTCACCATCGGCTTTGCCCGGCGCTTCGCCACTTACAAGCGCGCCGCGCTGCTCTTCCACGATCCGGAAGTCCTGCGCAGCATCATCTGCGACGCCGACCGGCCGGTCCTCTTCCTCTTCGCCGGCAAGGCGCACCCGGCCGACCATCCCGGACAGGAGATCGTCCGGCGCATCGCCGAGATGGCCGCCCGCCCGGAGTTCGAGGGCCGCATCCTGCTGCTGGAGGGCTACGACCTACACCTCTCGCGGCGCCTGGTGGCCGGGGTGGACGTATGGCTCAACAACCCCATCTATCCACTGGAAGCCTCCGGCACTTCGGGCATGAAGGCCGCCATGAACGGCGCCATCAACCTGTCGGTGCTCGACGGCTGGTGGGGTGAGGGCTACGACGACCGGGGAGAGGTCCCCAACGGCTGGGCCATCAAGCCCGCCTCCGGCCACCTGGATGAAGCCCGCCGGGACGCCGAGGAAGCCCACACCCTCTACGAGCTGCTGCAGGACAAGGTCATCCCGACCTTCTATCGCAGCGGCCCGATGGGCTACTCGCCCGAATGGGTGGCCATGTCCAAGCGCTCCATCGCCACCATCGCGCCCCGCTACAACGTGATCCGCATGGTCGGCGAGTATGTGCAGAAGTTCTACGCGCCCGCCGCACGCCAGGGCCGCCGCCTGGCCGCCGACGGCTTCGCCCCGGCCCGGGCCCTGGCCGACTGGAAGATCCGCATCCGCAACGCCTGGGCCGGCGTGCGCCTGCGCTGCCTGGAAACCCCCACCGGCCGGGTGCCATTCGGCCAGGCCGTGCGCGTACAGGTCGCCATCCAGCTGGGCGGCCTGCAGCCCGAGGACGTCACCGTCGAGGCCCTCTTCGGGCGTCCCGACACCGACCACGGCCGGGCCCGGCACTACAGCCTCACCCACAGCGGCGCTCTCGACCATGGCGAGCACCTCTTCGTGCTGGATCTGACCCCGGAGCAGTGCGGCAAGCTGGAGTACCGCATCCGCGCCTTCCCCGAGCACCCGCTCCTCACCCACAAGTTCGAGCTGGGGCTGATGGTATGGCTGTGATCCACCGCGCCGTCCTCTCTGATGGCCTATCGCGCACCTCACGGAGGCTGCCGTGAAGCTGCCCGGCGTACTCTTCGTGACCTCCGAGATGGCGCCCTGGGTCAAAACCGGCGGCCTAGGTGACGTGGCTGCGGCGCTGCCTGCCAGCCTGCGCGGAGCCGGCGTGGACATCCGTGTCCTGATCCCCGGCTATCCGGCCCTGCAGGCTGCATTTCCCGACGCCCGCCCGGTGGCCGAGCTACCCTCCCTCGCCCCCGCCCTGCCCCCGGCCCGGATCCTGGAGGCCCACACAGACGGCCTGCCCCTGTTGCTGCTCGACTGCCCCGCGCTTTTTGGCCGCCCCGGCAATCCCTATCTCGACAGTTACGGCAAGGACCAGCCCGACAACGCCCGGCGCTTCGGCCTTCTGTCCCGGGTCGCTGCCCACCTCGGCCAGCCCGGCTCCCCCCTGGGCTGGCAGCCCGACGTGGTGCATGTGAATGACTGGCAGGGCGGCCTGGCCCCCGCCTTCCTGCACTACGAAGGCGGCGCAGCCAGCGTCATCACCGTCCACAACATCGCCTTCCAGGGGTGCTTCGGCCACGACATGCTCGCCGCCCTGGGCCTGCCCGCGCACGCCTGGCGCTTCGATGCGGTGGAGTACCACAACCAGCTGTCCTTCCTGAAAGCCGGCCTGCAGTTCGCCACCCGCCTGTCCACCGTCAGCCCCACCTATGCCCGGGAAATCCAGGACGAGCACTTCGGCTACGGCCTGGCCCCCCTGCTGCGCCACCGTGCCGGGGCCCTGCGCGGCATCCTCAACGGCATCGACACCACCCTGTGGGACCCGGCCACCGACGCGGCCCTGGCGCATCCCTACTCGTCAGACCGCCTCGGCGCCAAGCGCCTCAACAAGGCCGCCCTGCAGGCGCAGATGGGGCTGCCGAGCGCCAGTGACCGGCCACTGTTCGGCGTCATCAGTCGCCTGACCCACCAGAAGGGCCTTGATCTGCTGCTCGCCGTCGCCGATGGCCTGCCGGCGCTGCCGGCCCAGCTGGTGGTACTGGGCAGCGGCGACCGGGACATGGAGGCCGGCTTCCGCGCCCTGGCCGCGCGCCTGCCGGAGCACGTCGCAGTACAGATCGGCTTCGACGAGACCCTCGCCCACCGCATCGAGGCCGGTGCCGACAGCTTCCTCATGCCGTCGCGCTTCGAACCCTGCGGCCTCAACCAGATGTACAGCCTGCGCTACGGCACCCCGCCCGTGGTCCGCGCCACCGGTGGCCTCGCCGATACGGTTGTGGACATCGACGCGCCCCTCGCTGCCAACCCGGGCAACGGCTTCCAGATCGACGGCGATAGCCCCCATGCCCTGTGGATGACGCTGGAACGGGTGTGCCACACCTGGCACGACCGCCGCCGCTGGCTGCACATCCAGCAAAACGCCATGCGCCGGGACTTTTCGTGGGAGCAACCCGCCAGGGAGTACATTGAACTGTATCGGGAGGCTGCCGCAGCCCGCTGAACAAGGCCAGCGGCAGGCGCTGAACGCTTGCGTCAGGGCAGACGGCACGAGGAAAGCCCCACCCTGCCATGCTACGATGCCGCGGGTGCGGCCTCCCCGTCAGCCCTCAGAGCCCACGGGCGCACCTGCCCCAACCCATAACGGACGCCTCCTCCACCCCCATCGGCCATGAGCAACGCACCAGAAGAAGACGACCGCACCATTCTCTCTGCTGCCAGCAACAACACATCGACAACGGCAACGAATACTCCGGCGATCGATGGCGATGAGGATGGTCACGCGCTCGCAGCCGGCACCCTGCTCGGTGAATTCGAGCTACAGGGAAAGATCGGGGAAGGCGGCTTCAGCATCGTCTACCTGGCCTGGGACCACTCCCTTGAACGCAAGGTCGCTCTCAAGGAATACATGCCGGGCTCCCTCGCCGCGCGCAGGGGGCCCAGTCTGGTGGCCCCCCGTTCGGAGCGCCATCGCAGCACCTACGAGGCCGGCCTGAGGAGCTTCGTCAATGAAGCCAAACTCCTTGCCCATTTCGACCATCCGTCCCTGGTCAAGGTGTATCGCTTCTGGGAGGCGAATGGCACAGCCTACATGGTCATGCCGCTGTATGAAGGGCAGACCCTGAAGGACAGTATTCAGGCAGACCGCCCCCCCGTCAGCGAAGCCTGGCTGATCGACATCCTGACCCCGCTGTGCGATGCCATTGGACTCCTTCACCGGGAGCAGTGCTTTCACCGGGACATTGCCCCCGACAACATCATCCTGTTGAAAGGCAGCGGGCGCCCCCTGCTCCTTGACTTCGGCGCCGCGCGGCGGGTCATCGGTGACATGACCCAGGCACTCACGGTCATCCTCAAGCCAGGCTACGCCCCGGTCGAGCAGTATGCCGAATTGCCCGACATGAAGCAGGGGCCATGGACCGACGTCTATGCCCTGGCCGCCACCGTGCACTGGGTGATCACCGGCAGCACCCCACCGCCCGCGGTGGGCCGTCTGCTCAACGACCAGTACCAAGCTCTTGCCGAGCGCGCACTCCCGGGCTTCACCCCGGCCTTCCTGGGAGCGGTCGACAGGGCGCTGGCCGCCAGACCGGAACAGCGCACCCAGACCATCACCGACTTTGGCCATGACCTGGGCCTGGC
>Ga0073899_10005742_pt1 | contig 10745 bp, 8 predicted proteins | sample KloWWTmetaKNB5Ph_FD_88975 | JGI IMG/M metagenome (GOLD analysis project Ga0073899, IMG submission 88975) | Active sludge microbial communities from Klosterneuburg, Austria, studying microevolution and ecology of nitrifiers - Klosterneuburg... | ecosystem: Engineered > WWTP > Aerobic digester >...
GCGCGTTCGCGAGGGCGCGCCGCTGTCGCGCGCGCTGAAGGCGGGCGGGCAGTTCCCGCCGATGATGATCCACATGATCGCGAGCGGCGAGGCGACCGGCGAGCTTCCGCAGATGCTCGAGCGCACTGCGACGACGCTGTCGCAGGAGACCGAGCGCCGCGCGCTGACGCTGACGAGCCTGCTCGAGCCGCTGCTGATCCTGCTGATGGGCGCGGTGGTGCTGGTGATCGTCCTGGCGGTGCTGCTGCCGATCATCGAAATCAACCAGCTGGTACGGTAGCGGTGACGCTGCCGCGCGCGGCGCCGCGCAGCACTGCCGACCGGTATCCGCTGCTGGTGCTGGGGCTGACCGCGTCGGTGGCGACGGTCGGCGCGACGATCTTCGCGATCTCGCCGCTGCTCGCCGACATCGCCGCCAGTTTCGGGATCGCGCCGGCGCGGGCCGGGCGCATGGTCGGCGTCTACGGATTGGCGATGGCCGTCATGGCGCCGACGATCGGCCTGCTGGCGCGGCGCCTGCCGCGGGCGCGCGTGATCGTCGCCGGCCTGGTGCTGTTCGCGCTGGTGTGGATCGCCGCGGCCTGGACCCGCCGCTTCGATGCGCTGCTGGCGTTCACGCTGCTGGCCGGCGCAGCGACCGGCGCCGTGATCCCCGCCGCGTATGCGTACGCGGGCGACCTGTCGAGCTTCGAACACCGCGGCCAGGTGATGGGCAGGATCGTCAGCGGCTGGTCGATCGCGATCCTGGTCGTGGTGCCGTTGATGGCGATCGCGTCGCAGGCGATCGGCTGGCAGTTCGCGTTCGCCGGGCTCGCTGCGGCCGCGCTGGCCAGCGCAGCGCTGCTGGCGCTTGCACCGCGGCCGCCCCCCGGAGCGGGCGCCGGCGAGGCCGCGGTGCTGGCGGTGGGCCCGAGTCTGCGCCGCGTCGTCTCGCATCGCCCGACGGTGGTCGTGCTGCTGGTGAATGCGATCGACATGGGGGCCTTCTATGCGCTCTATGCGTTCCTGGGCAGCGAGCTGCGCCGGGTCAACGACTGGGGCGCGGCGCCCGCCGGCTTCACGATCGCCGCCTACGGCGTGGGCCTGCTGATCGTCACGATGAACGGCCGCCTGATCGACCGCGTCGGCAAGACGCGCAGCGCGGTGCTGTCGCTGGCCGCGCTCGGCGTGGTGCTGGCGTGCCTGCCCTGGCTGGTGGGCACGCCGACCCTGCTGGTGGCGGGCGTGTTCGCCTGGGGATGCGTGCAGGGCGCGTTCTTCACGGCCATCACATCACTGGCGACCGAGCAGATCCCGCAGCTGCGCGGCGTCGTGACCGCGATGCTGAGCGGTTCGACCTACCTGGGGGTCACGCTGTTCTCGCCCGTCGCCGTGCTGCTCTACGAACGGATCGGCTTCGCGGCGGTCGGAGCGTTCAGCGCAGCATCGTGTGTCGCGGCCGCCGCGCTGCTGGCCTGGCCGGGATCGCGGGTCGGGTCGGTCGAGGCGCGCGCACCCGCCGCAGACGGCTGAGCGGCGGGCCGCTACATCCGCAGTGCTCCGGCGTACCCCGTCAGCTCCAGGTAGCCGCGCCCGACCTCTCGACCCGCTTCGACGACGCGCACCGCCCCTTCCCAGTACACCGTGCCGGTGCTGGCGCGGGCGTCGAGTTCCTGATCGTCGAACAGCGGCTCGAGCGCGAGGGTGCGGGCACCGACCGCAATCGTCATCGCGACGGGATAGCGCGCGCCGGTGCGCGGCGACGTCCAGCTGCGGTCGGGCGCGAAGCGTGGCGCGACGTCGCCCCCGGGCGGTGACGTCGACGCGGCGCCGCCCGCATCGATCCAGCGCGCGTACGACCACAGCACGCCGCCGTCGCGGCGCCGGATGCGGAACGCGACCAGCGCCGAGCCATCGTCGAAGTTCAGGCCCGCCCAGTCCCATCCGTCGGACGAAGCGTCGAGGATCTCGCTGGACCACTCGTGGTCGAGCCAGGCGACGCCGGCGACGCGAACCGTCTCGCCGCCGAGCGCGACCGTCCCGGTGGCCGGCAACTGCGGACGGCTGTAGTAGTAGCTGGCCTGCGTCGCCTTCGGGCCCTTGCGCGAGAAGCCGTCGTCGCCTTGCGCGACCGGCGGCGTTCGCGGCGCGAACTCGAGGGTCACGGCGAGATCGCGGTCGTCGACGCGCGCGCGATAGCGATCGTCGGGCATCCGCGCCAGCGACCAGCCGCCGATGCCGACCGCGGTGTCGTGCGTTGCCGCGCTCGCCAGGCCGAAGCCTTCGCGGGCAGCCCGCTGGGCGTGCAGCAGGCGCGCGCGGCCGGGCACGGCCAGCGCGGCGTGCGCCAGCAGCAGCTGGGTCGGCGCGAAGCGGCTCGGGTTGTCCGCAGCGTGCCGCGTGCGCGAGCGAAAGAAGGTCACCTGCACGCCGAGCGGCTCGCCGCGCCGTGCACCGTCCAGGCGGCGCAGCCAGCCGGTGAGGTACCACCACTCGGTCCGGTAGGCCGGATGCGCGCCGTGATCGCGCGGGAAGGCGAGCCGGACGCCCGGTACCACGGCCGGATAGGACGACCCGTCGTCGGCCGGCGCCGCGCGGGCACGCGAAGCGGCGAGACCGGCGCCGAGGAGCGCCAGCACCCGGCGACGCGCGGGCGGGGCGCGCGCAGTCACCAGTCCTCCCGGACCGCGCGGACCGGCGCGGCGGACATCGCCTGACGCGCGGCGATGACCGCTGCGCCGACGCCGAGCACCAGCAGCGCGAGCGCAGCGAGCGCCAGCAGGCCGAACGGCCACGATGGCTCCATCGTCCAGTGGAAGGACTGCGGGTTGACGCGGTGGATCAGGATCATCGCGATGATCGCGCCCAGCAGGCCGCCCCAGCCGACGGCGACGCCGATCTGCATCGCGGCTTCGAGGGCGAACAGCGCAGCGACGTCGCGGCGTCGCAAGCCGAGGTGGCGCAGGACGCCGAATTCGCGCGAGCGCGCGAGCCCCTCGGCCGCCCACGCGGAGGCGACACCGAAGAGCGCCACCAGGATCGCGATCGCCTCGAGTGCGTAGGTGATCGCGAAGCTGCGGTCGAAGATCCCGAGCGACAGCGCACGCAGTTCGCCGGTGGCGCGCAGTTCGACGCCGGTGACGTCGGCCAGCGCGGCGCGCACGCGCTCGATGCCTGCCGCCGGTGCCGGCGACGCGTCGAACCACAGCGCCGCGTCGCTCACCGACGCGTCGCCGGTCAGCGCGCGATAGTGCCCGATGTCGATCGCGATGGCGCCGTGCTGGCGCGCGTAGTCGCGCCAGACGCCGGCCACGAAGAAGCCCGTCGTGCCTTCGGGCGACGGCAGCGGCAAACCCGTCAGCGTCCCCGGCACCATCCCGTACAGGTCGGCGGCCGCCTCGCTCGCGTAGATCGGCACGCTGCCGGGCGGCACCGCGCGCAGTTCGCCGGTGATCGGCAGCCGGTCCTGCGGTCGACTCGCGTCGATCTCCCTGGCGATCAGCGCCACGGGCGGGCGCGCGGGATCGAACGCGAGTTCGACGGTGCGCGCGAACTCCGCGCGGGCGACGCCCGGCGCGGTGGCAATTCGCGCGCGCAGCGCGGGGTCGATCGCCGCGCTGGCGGCGCCACTGGCGACGCGAAGGTAGGCGTCGGCAGGCAGCACGGCCTGGAGCCAGCGCTCGACCGAATCGCGGAAGCTCGCCACCATGATCGCCATCGCGCCGGCCAGCGCGAAGCTCGCCACGATCGCCGACATCGCCGCCGAGGCGCTTCCCGGCGCGCCGTGCAGCCGGTGCGCGGCGAGCCACGCCAGCGGCCCGGCGCCGCGTATCGAAGCCAGCCGCGTGAAGGCGCTTCCGGACAGCGCGACCACGCGCGGGACGAGCGCGATCCCGCCGGCGAGCCAGGCCGCGATCGCCGCGTACGACGGCCACGGCAGGCCCGCGACCGGCGGCAGTGCGAGCAGGCCGGCGCCGGCCGCGAAGCCGGCGAACGGCCAGGCGATCCCGGAGAGCCCGCGGCGGATCCGCAGCGTCTCCTCGACGCTGCCGGCGCGGATCGCGCGTGCACCCGGCATGCGGCTCACGGCGAGCGCCGGCGCCAGCGCGCCGATCAGTGCGGTCAGCATGCCTGCGGCGGCGAAGGCGAGCAGGCTCGCGGCGTCGATCGACAGCGTCGGTCGAGTGCCGGCGAAGTAGCCGCCGCCGAGGTCGCCGCCCACCCACGACAGCAATCCTCGCGCCATCGCCAGGCCGCCGGCGGTGCCGGCCGCGGCGCCCGCCGCGCCCAGCAGCAGCCCCTGTCCCAGCACCTGCGCGACCAGTAGCCGCGGGCGTGCCCCGAGCACGCCGAGCAGCGCCAGTTCGCGCTGCTGGCGCGCCACGGCGAGCGCCAGCGTCGCATGGACGATGAAGCCGCCGGTGAACAGCGCGATCAGCGCCAGCATGCTCAGGTTCACCCGATAGGCGCGCGACAGGTTGCTCATCCGCTGGCGGCTCGCGTCGGGCGCGCTCCACATTGCGTCGGCGGGCAGCGCCGCTTCCCAGCGCGATCGGATCTGCGCGAGGTCGGCGCCGGGCGCGAACCGCAGGTCCAGCCGCGTCAGCCTGCCGAGCCATCCGAGTCGCCATTGCATCGCGCCGAGGTCCATCACCGCCAGGCGCTGGCCGGCTGGCACGCCAGGCAGGCGTCCCGCGATCCGCAGCGCGACGACGTCGGTGCCGACGCGCAGCCGCAGGGTGTCGCCTTCCGAGAGGTCAGTGGCCGACAGCGCGGCGTTCGACAGGAAGACGGTGTCGTCGGCGAACAGCGGCGAACCGGCGCCGGCGTCCTCGCCGGCGGACACCGCCGGCACCAGCGCGGGCGTCACCACGGCGGCGCGAAACACGTCGATGCCGATCACGCGCAGCGTCTCGCGATGCCGGTCGGCCAGCGCGAAGTCGGCCTCGACGACGGGGCTGACCGCCGCGCCGGCCGGATCGGCCGCGAGCGTTTCGTACAGCCGCTCGTCGAGGCTGCCGGCACGCGCGCGGACGTGCGCCTGCGCGTCGCCGTTGACGGTGGACATCGCCGTCGCGAACTCGGCCACCGCCGATCGGTTCACGAGGTGGATCGCCAGCGCGAGCGCCACGCCGATCGCGATCGCGACGACGGCCGTCAGCGCGCGGCCGGGTTGCGCGCGCGCCTGGGCGCGCCAGAGCCACCCGAGCAGCGCGAGGCGGCCGTCGAGGGCGCGCGTGCGCGGCACGGGGCGCGCACTCACGACTGCGGCCCGTCGCTCGGGGCCAGCCCGCGCGCGTCGAGGCGAAGACGACGATGGGCGAGGGCGGCAGCTTGCGCCGAATGGGTGACCAGCACGAGCGCCGCTCCGCTGGCCTCGACGAGCTCGCCGATCAGCGCGAGCGCCTGGGTGGCGGTCGCCGGATCGAGGTTGCCGGTGGGCTCGTCCGCGAGGATCAGCGGCGGACCGTGCACCAGCGCGCGCGCCAGCGCAACGCGCTGCTGTTCGCCGCCCGACAATTCGCGCGGCCACGCGCGCGCGCGCGGGCCGAGCCCGACGCGCGCGAGCATGGCGCTCGCGCGTTCGAGCGCTTCGTTGGCGCCGAGTCCATTGAGCAGCAGCGGAACCGCGACGTTGCGCGCCGCATCGAGGTGCGGCAACAGATGAAAGGCCTGGAACACGAAGCCCACGGCGGCGCGCCGCCACGTCGCGGCCCGGTCGGCGTCGAGCGACGACACCGCCACGCCGGCGACACGCACCGAACCGGCGTCCGCCGGTTCGAGCCCCGCGATCAGGTTGAGCAGCGTCGACTTGCCGCTGCCCGACTCGCCGAGCAGCGCGACGCGTTCGCCGCGCTCCACGCGCATCGAGACGCCGGCCAGCACGGTGCGTTCGCCGAACGCCTTGCGGACGTCGACCAGTTCGACCGCGGGCGGCGCCGGCGAGGCCGTCCGCCCGTCCTGTGCACGACTTGCGGACAAGGCTGGGGCCTCGGTGGCGACAGGCTCTACTCGAGCACGTCGACGCCGGGTTCGCCGGCGACGAGTTCGCCGATCTCGCACGCCGCGTCGAAGCCGTCGCGCCGGAACACCGCGAGCACCTCGTCGACGGCCTGCGGCGCGCAGGCCACCAGCAAGCCCCCCGACGTCTGGGGATCGGTGAGCAGCGTGCGCAGGTCGTCGCCGACGCGCGGGGACAGGCGCACCTCGTGCCCGTAGCCGGCCCAGTTGCGCTGCGACGCGCCGGTGGCGAATCCGTGCGCGATCAGCTCGTCGACGCCTGCGATCCGGGGCACCGCGGCCGCCGAGACGCGCGCCGACAACCGCGCCCCGTGGCAGACCTCGAGCAGGTGCCCGAGCAGGCCGAAGCCGGTGACGTCGGTCAGTGCGTGCACCGCTTCGAGGCGGGACAGCGACTGTCCGGGGGTGTTGAGCCTCGTCGTGCTGGCGATCAGCGCGGCGTATCCCTCGTCGGAGAGTTCGCCCTTCTTCAGCGCGGCGGACAACACGCCGACGCCCAGCGGCTTGCCGAGGACCAGCCGGTCGCCGGGGCGGGCGCCGGTGTTGCGCTTGATCCGGTCCGGGTGGGCGAGCCCGAGCACGACGAGTCCGTAGATCGGCTCGACCGAGTCGATCGTGTGGCCGCCGGCGATCGGGATGCCGGCCGCGGCGCAGACCGATTCGCCGCCGTCCAGGATGTGGCGGATCACCTCGAGCGGCAGCCGGTCGATCGGCATCGCGACCAGCGCCAGCGCCATGATCGGCGTGGCGCCCATCGCGTAGACGTCGGAGATCGCGTTGGTCGCGGCGATGCGCCCGAAGTCGAACGGGTCGTCGACGATCGGCATGAAGAAGTCGGTGGTCGCGACCAGCGCCTGCTCGTCGTTGAGCCGGTACACCGCCGCGTCGTCGGCGCTCTCGATGCCGACCAGCAGCTGCGGGGGCACCGGCAGGCGGCTCGCGCCCTGCAGGATCTCGGCGAGAACGCCCGGCGCGATCTTGCAGCCGCAGCCGCCGCCGTGGGAAAAGGAGGTCAATCGCGGCACTTGCGCCGCTTCGGGTGCATTCATCGCCGGGCCGTCCCCTACGGGGCCATGCCTCCGACGACCTGGCTGAACCCGCCATCGACGTAGGTGATCTCCGCCGTCACGCCGGCGGCCAGGTCGGACAACAGGAACGCGGCCACGTTGCCGACGTCCTCGACCGTGACGTTGCGCCGCAGGGGTGCGTGGCTGCCGACGAAGTCGAGGATGCGCGAGAAGTCCTTGATGCCGCTCGCGGCCAGCGTGCGGATCGGGCCGGCGGAGATGCCGTTGACGCGGATGCCCTGGGGGCCGAGGTCGTTGGCGAGGTAGCGCACCGCCGCCTCGAGGCTCGCCTTGGCCAGGCCCATCATGTTGTAGTGCGGCAGCACGCGCACCGCACCCAGGTAGCTGAGCGTGAGCATCGCGGCCCGGCGTCCCTGCATCATCGGCTGCGCCGCCTTCGCCAGCGCGACGAGGCTGTAGGCCGAGACGTCGTGCGAAACCCGGAACGCCTCGCGGCTCGCGCCGTCGAGGAACGCTCCGGCGATCGCCTCGCGCGGCGCGAACGCGATCGCGTGAACCAGCCCGTCGAGGCCATCCCACTGCTGGCGCAGCCCGGCGAACAGCGCGTCGATCTGCGCGTCCTCGGCGACGTCGCAGGCAAAGACCAGCTTCGACCCGAACTCGGCGGCCATGTCCGTCACCCGGCCCTCGAAGCGCTCATTCTGGTACGTGAACGCGAGCTCGGCGCCCTGCTCGCGGCACGCGCGGGCGATGCCATGGGCGATCGAGCGGTTCGAAAGCAGGCCGGTGATCAGGATGCGCTTTCCGGCAAGGAATCCCATTCGGGGTCTCTCCGCTAGAATCTTCGACGATGACGATTGTCGCACGCGTTGCGTTGGCGCTGATGCTGGGTGCCCAGGCCGGCCCGGCGCCGGCCGCCCATGGGCTCGCCTGGGGCGACACGCCGAAGTATCCGGCCGGCTTCTCGCACTTCGACTACGTGAACCCGGCGGCGCCCAGGGGCGGAACGCTGAACCTGGCGGGCTACGGGTCGTTCGACAAGCTCAATCCGTTCACGCTGCGCGGCCTGGCCGCCGCCGGACTGGGCACGCTGATGTTCGAGACGCTCGCCGAGTCGAGCGACGACGAGCCGTTCTCGATGTACGGGCTCCTTGCCGAGGACATCCGCTTCGCCGACGACGGCTTGTCGATCACCTTCCGGCTCAATCCGAAGGCCCGCTTCTGGAACGGCGACCCGGTGACCGCCGACGACGTGCGCCACTCGTACGAGGTGCTCACGGGACGCCAGGCGCACCCGCGCTTTCGCCAGTACTTCGCCGACGTCGCGCGCGCGGTGGTGTTGGATCCGGCCACGATCCGCTTCGAGTTCCGGCGTCGAAACCACGAACTGCACATGATCATCGGCATGCAGCTGCCGGTGTTCTCGCGCAAGTGGGGCGCCGGCCAGCCCTTCGACCGCGTGACGCAGGACGAGCCGGTGACCAGCGGTCCGTACCGGATCGATCGCTTCGACTGGGGCAAGACGATCGTGTTCCGGCGCGACCGCGGCTACTGGGCGCGCGACCTGAACGTGCGCCGCGGCATGTTCAACTTCGACCGCGTCGCCTACAAGTACTTCAAGGACGAGACCGCGCGGCTCGAGGGCTTCAAGGCCGGAGAGTTCGACTGGGTTGCCGAAAACTCGGCGAAGAACTGGGCACGCGGCCACGTCGGGCGCCGCTACGCTGCCGGCGAGATCCACAAGAAGGAGTTCCGTCACTCGAATTCGGCCGGCATGCAGGGCTTCGTGCTGAACACCCGTCGTCCGGCGTTCGCCGACGTGCGCGTGCGCCAGGCGCTCGCGCTCGCGATGGACTTCGAGTGGATGAACCGGCAGGTGTTCCACGGACAGTACCTGCGTTGCACCAGCTACTTCTCGAACAGCGACATGGAGGCGAACGGACCCCCCGACGCCGCCGAACTCGCGCTGCTCGAGCCGCTGCGCGCGCAGCTCTCGCCCGACGTCTTCGGGCCGGCGCCGCTGCCGCCCCGCACCGATCCGCCGTCGAGCCTGCGCGAGAACCTTCGTCGCGCACTAGCGCTGCTCGCCGAGGCGGGGTGGGCCGTGGACGACGACGGCGTGCTGCGCAACGCGGCAGGCCGCGCCTTCGACATCGAGATCCTGAGCTACTCGAAAGGCCTCGAGCGGGTCGCCGTGCCGTGGGCGCGCAACCTCGAGAAACTCGGCATCGCCGCCCGCTTGCGCGTCACCGACCCGGCGCTCTACCAGAAGCGGATGGACGAGTTCGACTTCGACGTGGCGATCCACCTCTACGCGGCGAGCCAGACGCCCGGCAACGAGCTGATCGAGCGCTTCACGTCGGCGGCCGCCGACGAGAAGGGCTCCGACAACTTCGCCGGCATCCGCGACCCGGCCGTCGACGCGATCGTGCAGAGGCTGCTGGCCAGCGGCACTCGCGGCGAGCTGGTGGCCGCGGCCCGCGCGCTCGACCGCGTGTTGCGCAGCGGCTGGTACCTCGTGCCGCACTTCTACGCGTCGGCGCACCGCGTCGCGTGGCGGAGCCGCCTCGAGCATCCGACGACCCTGCCGCTGTACTACGCCGCGGAAACCTGGGCGCTCAAGACCTGGTGGGAGAAGCCCTGATGCTCGCCTACGTCGTCAAGCGGCTGCTGCTGATGATCCCGACGCTGGTCGGGATCCTGTTCGTGTCGTTCGTGATCATCCAGTTCGTGCCGGGCGGACCGGTCGAGCAGCTCGTGCGCGAGTTGCGCGGCGGCGGCCACGGCGGCGAGGTCGGCTCGACCGGCGGCGTGTATCGGGGCGCGCAAGGCGTCGAACCGGAGCGCATCGCCGAGTTCCGCAGGATGTACGGCTTCGACCGCCCCGCGCACGAGCGCTTCGTCGAGATGCTGCGCCGCTACGCGGTGTTCGACCTCGGCACGAGCTACCTGCACCACAAGGGCGTGTGGCAGCTGATGGTGGAGAAGCTGCCGGTGTCGATCAGCCTCGGCGTGTGGAGCTTCCTGATCGTCTACCTGGTGTCGATCCCGCTGGGCATCGCCAAGGCGGTGCGCCACGGCAGCCGCTTCGACCTGTGGACCTCGATCGCGATCCTGGTCGGCTACGCCATTCCGGGATTCGTGCTCGGCGTCGCGCTGCTGGTGCTGTTCGGCGGCGGCAGCTTCTGGCAGCTGTTTCCGCTGCGCGGGCTGACCTCGGACGACTTCGACCAGTTGTCCCTTGCAGGCAAGGTCCTCGACTACTTCTGGCACCTCGCGATGCCGCTGGCGTGCCTGACCGTCGGCAGCTTCGCGGTGACCACGATGCTGACCAAGAACACCTTCCTCGAGGAGATCCGCAAGCAGTACGTGCTGACGGCGCGGGCCAAGGGTCTGTCCGAGCGCCGGGTGTTCTACCGGCACGTGTTCCGCAACGCGCTGATTCCGCTGGTGACCGCCTTTCCGGCCGCGTTCGTCGGCGCGTTCTTCGCCGGCTCGCTGCTGATCGAGACGCTGTTCTCGCTCGATGGGCTCGGCCTGCTGTCGTACGAGGCCGTCATTCGCCGCGACTATCCGGTGGTGCTCGGATCGCTGTACGTGTTCTCTCTGCTCGGGCTGTTGACGAAGCTCGTCACCGACCTTGCCTACACCTGGGTCGATCCGCGCGTGAAGTTCGGGGCCGCCGGCTGATGGGTGCGCCGCGACGGTCGCTTTCCC
>Ga0073899_10005744_pt1 | contig 10741 bp, 8 predicted proteins | sample KloWWTmetaKNB5Ph_FD_88975 | JGI IMG/M metagenome (GOLD analysis project Ga0073899, IMG submission 88975) | Active sludge microbial communities from Klosterneuburg, Austria, studying microevolution and ecology of nitrifiers - Klosterneuburg... | ecosystem: Engineered > WWTP > Aerobic digester >...
AGCCACCTGGTCAAGGCCGGGACGCCGACCATGGGCGGGCTGCTCATCCTCTTCACCCTGGTCGTGCCGACGCTGCTGTGGGCGAATCTCAACAACCTCTACGTCTGGATCGCGATCGGCGTTACGGTCGGGTTCGGAGCGATCGGATTCGTCGACGACATCCTGAAGGTGCGCCGCCGGCGCAATCTGGGTCTCTCGGCGCGCGCCAAGTTCGCTCTCCAGGTGGGCGTCGCGACGCTCGCCGGGTCGCTGCTGCGCGTGATGCCGATCGAGGGCTCGTTCGCGCCGACCCTGGCCTTTCCGTTCTTCAAGGAACTGATCATCAATCTCGGCATCCTGTACGTGCCGTTCGTGGTCTTCGTTCTGGTCGGCGCCTCGAACGCTGTCAACCTGACCGACGGCCTCGACGGGCTGGCGATCGGTGCCACGCTCATCGCGGCGGCGACCTACGCCGTCTTCACCTACGTCGCGGGCAACCGCGTCGTCGCCCAGTACCTGCAGGTGGCCTACGTGCCCGGCGTCGGCGAGGTGACGGTCTTCTGCGGCGCGTTGGTCGGCGCATCGGTCGGCTTCCTGTGGTGGAACGCGTATCCCGCAGAGGTCTTCATGGGCGACGTCGGCTCGCTCGCGCTCGGCGGAGCCATCGGCACTGTCGCGGTGCTGGCGAAGCAGGAGATGCTCCTCGTGGTCGTCGGTGGACTGTTCGTGATCGAGGCGCTCTCGGTCATTCTGCAGGTCGGCTCGTTCAAGCTGCGCGGCAAGCGGATCTTCCGCATGGCGCCCATCCACCATCACTTCGAACTCGCCGGCTGGGCCGAGCCCAAGATCATCGTCCGCTTCTGGATCGTTGCGGTGATGTTCTCCCTGCTGGCGCTCTCGACGCTCAAACTGCGATGAGCCCCCGAACCTTCGATCCCTCCCGCCTCGAGCGCGTCTTCGTCCTCGGCCTCGGCCTGTCCGGCACCGCCGCGGCGCGCCTGCTGCGCAAGCGGGGCATCGGCGTGGTGGCGAGCGACCGGCGCTCCGCCGCGGAGATCGGCGCGGACGATCTGGCGCGCGATGCCGGCGTCGAGCTCCGCCTCTGCGATACCAGTTCCGAGCTGCCGTCGGGGCTCGATGCGGTGGTGACGAGCCCAGGAGTGAGCCTCGACCACCCGCTGCTGCTTCGCGCTGCGGAGCGCGGAGTTCCGATCGTCGCCGAGGTCGAGCTCGCCTGGTCGTTTCTCGCCGGCACCGACGCCGCGGGGGCGACGGTGGTCGGCATCACCGGCAGCAACGGCAAGTCGACCACCACCGCGATGACCGGGGCGCTGCTGGCCGGCGCGGGCTACGCGGTCGAGGTCTGCGGCAACATCGGGCGGCCGCTCGCGGCGGTCGTCGACGGGCCTCCGGGACGATACTTCGTGGTCGAGCTGTCGAGCTTCCAGCTCGAGACCATCGTGCGCTTCCGGCCGCGCGCGGCGGCGCTGCTCAACATCTCTCCCGACCACCTCGACCGGCACGGCGATCTCGCCGGCTACCTTGCCGCGAAGCAGCGGATCTTCCTCAACCAGGGTGCCGAGGACATCGCGGTGCTCAACGCCGACGAGCCCGAGGTGGCGGCCAGCCGGACGGCCGCCCGCAAACGCTTCTTCTCGACGACTCCGGTGACCTCAAGGGGCCTCGCCGGCGCGGGCTGCCGGCTGGCGGGTGACCAGGTGCTCGAGTTCGGCGACGGCCGCGACGGCGAGCTCCTCTTCGCGCGCCGCGACCTGCCGCTTCCGGGGCTGCACAACGTCGAGAACGCCATGGCCGCCGCCCTGCTGGCGCGCGCGGTCGGCGCGCCGGCGGTGGCGATCGCCCCGGCGCTCGCGGCCTTCCGCGGCCTGCCGCACCGCGTCGAGCGGGTCGCGGAGCTCGCCGGCGTCGCCTTCGTCGATGACTCCAAGGGCACCAACGTCGCGGCGACTGCGCGCTCGCTCGAGGGCTTCGCCGACGCCAGCGTCCACGTCATCCTCGGCGGCCGCAACAAGGGCGCCGACTTCCGCTTCCTGCGTGAGATCGTGGCGCGCAAGGCCCGCCGCGCCTATCTGATCGGCGAGTCGGCCGGCGACCTGGAGCGCGCGCTCGCCGGCACTGTCCCGTGCGCGCGCGCCGAAGTGCTGCCGGCCGCCGTCGCCATGGCCGCCGCCGCGGCCCGGCCCGGAGAGACCGTGCTGCTGTCGCCGGCCTGCGCGAGCTTCGACCAGTTCCTCGATTATGTCGACCGCGGCCGGCAGTTCGCGGCATTGGCCCGCGGCCTCGCGGCATCGACAAGCGGCCTCACGGCCGCGGGCGCGCCGGTGTCGCCGCTCCCGGGAGTGAGCCGCTGATGGCGAAGAAACTGGCCTACGACCGGGTGCTCTTCACCACCGTCATGCTGCTCGTCGGCCTCGGCCTGGTGATGGTCTATTCGGCGAGCGCCGCGGTGGCCCGCGGGCGCGGCGCGACGTTCAATCCGTTCCTGGTGCGGCAGGCGGCCGCGGCGGCGCTCGGCCTGCTGGTGATGGCGGTCGTGATGCATGTCGACTACCGCAAGCTCCGCGACCGCCGCGTGGTCTATGCGCTCGTCGCCGGCGTCCTCTTCCTGTTGGTCGCCGTGCTGTTCTCGCCGCAGCTGAACGCCACGCGCCGCTGGTTCTTCATCGCCGGCATCTCCGTGCAGCCCTCGGAGCTCTCGAAGCTCGCGCTGGTGCCGTTCCTAGCGTTCTTCATCGACCGCCGGAAGGACGCGGTGAATACCCGCGAGGTTCTCTGGCCGGCGGCGATCGTGACCGGCCTGCTCGCCGGTCTGATCCTGCTGCAGCCCGATCTCGGGACCGCGGTTCTGCTGGTCTCCACGGCCGCCCTGATGCTCTTCCTCGCCGGACTCTCCTGGCGCTTCGTCGTCGCCAGCGCGGCGATCGCCTTGCCGGTCCTCTACCTGCTGGTGATCTCGGTGCCCTATCGCCGGGCCCGCCTGTTCACCTTTCTCGAGCCGGAACGCGATCCGCTCGGCGCCGGCTTCCAGGCGATGCAGTCGCTCATCGCCGTTGGTTCGGGGGGCCTCTTCGGCCTCGGGCCGGGCAACAGCCTGCAGAAGCTCTACTTCCTGCCCCATCCCGAGTCGGACTTCATCTACGCGATCGTCGCCGAGGAGTTGGGGCTGATCGGCGCGCTCGCCGTGCTGGCGCTCTTCGGATTGGTGCTCTGGCGGGGCCTCCGGGCCGGCTGGCGCTCACCGGATCCGTTCGGGCGCTACCTCGCCTGGGGATTCTCGTCGATGCTGGTGATGCAGGCGCTGATCAACATCTCGGTCGCGATCGCGCTCCTGCCGACCAAGGGCATTCCACTGCCGTTCCTCTCCTATGGCGGCTCGTCGCTGGTGGTCACCATGATCATCTGCGGCGTCCTGCTGAACGTGTCCCAGCATGACTGACGCGCGCACCCAGAGCGACCCCGCGGTGCGCCGCGCCCTGCTCGCCGGGGGCGGTTCCGGCGGGCATGTCTTCCCGGCGCTCGCGGTCGGCGACGAGCTCGTGCGCCGGGGCTGGAGCGTCTCCCTCGCCGGTTCGCCCTCCGGCATGGAGGCGCGCCTCGCCGCCGAACGCGGCCTGCCTTTCGTGGCGCTGGCGGCGCGGCCGCTCCTCGGCAAGAGTCTCTGGGCGAAGCTCGCCGCGCTCGTGACCCTCGCGCTCTCGGCGTTCACGGCGCGCCGGAAGATCCGCGAGGGTGGCTTCGATCTGGTGATCGGCACCAGCGGCTACGCCTCGGCGCCGGCGGTGCTCGGCGGACGTTTCGCGCACCGGCCCACGGTCCTGATCGAGCCCAACGCCGAAGCAGGGCTTGCCAACCGCTGGGCGTCGCGGTTCGCGGATGCTGCCGCCGTCGCCTACGAGGCGACCGCGGCGAAGCTGAAGTGCCTTTCCTGGGTTACCGGAGTCCCGGTGCGTGCCGCCTTCTTCGAGATCGCGCCGCTGCGCACGGACGGCAAGGCGCGCCTGCTGGTGCTCGGCGGCAGCCAGGGCTCGCTGCGCATCAACCGGCTCATGCCGGAGGTGCTCGCGCCGCTGTTCGAGCGCAGCCCGGAGCTCTCGGTCCTGCATCAGTGCGGCGAGGCCCATCTCGAATCGACGCTCGCCGCCTATCGCGCCGCCGGTCTCGAGACGCCTCGCCTGCGCGTCGTGCCGTTCGTCGACAACGTCCCGGCGGCGATGGCCGCGGTCGATCTGGTGGTCTCGCGTGCCGGGGCGATCACCCTGGCCGAGATCTGCGCCGCCGGCCGGCCGGCGGTGCTGCTGCCGCTCGTCGCTGCGGGCGCCCACCAGCTGGCGAACGCGCAACTGCTGGCCGAGGCCGGAGCTGCGAGCCTGATCGAGGACGTCGCGCTCGACGCCGACCGCCTCGCCCGCGAGCTTGCGGACCTGCTCGCCGACCGCCCGCGGCTCGCCAGGATGGGCGAGAGCGCGCGCCGCCTTGCGCACCCGCAAGCCGCCGCCGCGATCGTCGACCGGATCGAGGCGCTGTTGCCGCCGATCGGCAGGGCCGCCTGATGTTCCACCGCTTCGCGGGCCTCCGCCACGCGCATTTCGTCGGCATCGGCGGTGCCGGCATGAGCGGCATCGCGGAGGTTCTGCTGCAGTACGAGGTCACTGTCTCGGGTTGCGACCAGAATGCCAGCGAGGCCACCGAGCGGCTCCGGTCGCTCGGCGTGGCGATCGCCACCGGGCATTCGGCGGACCACCTCGACGGCGTGGACCTGCTGGTGATCTCGTCGGCGATCGCGGCAGGCAACCCCGAGGTCCTCGAGGCGAAGCGGCGCGGCATCACCGTCGTCCGCCGCGCCGAGATGCTCGCCGAGCTGATGCGCCTCAAGTACGGCATCGCGGTCGCCGGGACCCACGGCAAGACGACGACGACCTCGCTGGTCGGTGCGATCATGACCGAGGCCGGCCTCGATCCGACGGTGATCGTCGGCGGCCGGCTGCGCGTCTCCGGAACCGGCGCGCGCCTCGGAAGCTCGGACTACATGGTCGTCGAGGCCGACGAGTTCGACCGCAGCTTTCTCTCGCTCTTCCCGATTCTCGCTGTCATCACGTCGATCGATCGCGATCACCTCGACACCTACGAGGATCTGGATGCGATCCGCGACGCCTTCGCTGCCTTCGCGAGCCGGGTCCCGTTCTTCGGCCAGGTCATCGTCTGCGCCGACGACCCCAACGTCGCCGCCCTCCTGCCGCGGCTCGCGGAGCGGCGGGTGACGACCTACGGCCTCGGCGAGGAGTGCCTGATCCGTGCCGAGGGCCTCGAGATGTCGCCGGACGGCACCTCATTCGTCGTCCGCCACCGCGTGCAGGGAGAGCTCGCCCGGCTCACCCTGCCGCTCGCCGGCCTGCACAACGTGCGCAACGCCCTCGCGGCGGTTGGGGTCGCGCTGGCGCTCGGCATCCCGATGCCAGTCCTGGCGCGCGCCCTCGCCGGCTTCGGCGGCGTGCACCGGCGCTTCGAGCGCCTTGGCCAGTTCCGCGGTGCCGAGGTGGTCGATGACTACGCCCACCATCCCACCGAGGTCCAGGCGACGCTCGCCGCTGCGCGCCAGGTCTTCCCGCGCCGCGTGCTGCATGCCGTCTTTCAGCCCCATCTCTACTCCCGGACCCGCGACCTGGCAGAGGAGTTCGGGCGGGCCCTGTCGGCGGCCGACCATGTCGTCGTCACCGACGTCTACCCCTCGCGGGAGCAGCCGATCGAGGGCGTCAGCGGCGAGCTCGTGGCGCGCGCCGCGCAGGCCGTCGGGCATCCGCGAGTCGACTACTGCGCCGACTGGCGCGCGGCCTTCGCGCTGCTCTCCGGGGTCGACGAAGGCGACGTGGTCATGACCCTCGGCGCCGGTGACATCTACCGCCTCGCCGAAGCGCTGGTCAAGGGGGAGGTGCCGTGAGCGCGCGCGACCTCACTCCCGCCGCGGAAGCGCGCGTGCTGCCCTTTCGGCGTCCCGCGAACGCCGTCCGCGTCCGCCGCCGCAGCCTCTGGCTCGTTTTCGGACGCCACTTCGCGCAAGCGCTCGTGCTGGTCGGCGGACCGTTGGCTCTCGGACTCTGGCTCTTCTCTTCGCCGACCTTCGCACTGGCGCGGCTCGGTGTCGAGGGCAACCACTTCGTGGAGCGCGCCTGGGTGGACCGAACGCTATCGCCGCTCCTGGGCGAGAACCTCCTGTCGCTGCCACTGCCGCTCGTCGAGGAGTTGCTGTCGGCGAATCCCTGGGTCGAAGGCGTCACGGTCCAGAAGCGGCTGCCGAACGAGCTGCGCGTGGCGCTCACCGAGCGCCGCCCGGCGGCGCTCCTGCGGGACGGCCTGAAGCTGGTCTACCTCGACGAGCAGGGCAAGCCGATCGCCACTTTCGATCCCATGCGCGGCCCGCGCGACCTTCTGCTGGTCTCGGTGTCGCCGGCGACTGGCGCCGCTCCCGCGGGCGCCTTCGAAGTGGCGCGCGAGCTCGGGGCGATCGCGCCGGAGTGGGCAGGGAGCCTGTCCGAGATCGAGGTGCTGGGCGCAGGCGACTTCCGCCTCTACCTCGGGGCGCTCTCCTTCCCGTTGCTGGTGCGCGCCGGAACATTGAAAGCAAGACTGGGAGAGCTCGAGAAGCTCCTTCCCAAGCTGAACAAGCGTTACCCGAAACTCGCCTTCATCGATCTCCGATTCGATCGTCGGATCATTTTTCAACCCGCACTCTAGAGAGGGTTCAGGGTCATGGCCAAAGCAGAACAGTACGTCGTAGGCATCGACATCGGCTCCTCCAAGGTCGCTGTGCTCATCGGACAGCGGGACCAGAAGGGAGCGCTCGAGGTCGCCGGCCGAGGCACCGCTCCCAACCGCGGAACCCGGCGCGGCAACATCGTCAATGTCGAAGCGGCCGTCGAGGCGCTCAAGGCCGCGAGCGAGGAGGCCGAGGTCATGGCCGGAGTGGAGATCTCGCGCGCCTACGTCGGAGTCGCCGGGGCCGATGTGCGCTGCGTGAATGCGCGCGGCATGGTGTCGGTGGCGCGCAAGGATCGCGAGATCACCAAGCCCGACATCCAGCGTGCGCTCGGCGCGGCGCAGTCCGCGGCGCTGCCTTCCGACCGCGAGATCCTGCACGCCATCGCGCAGGAGTTCGTGGTCGATGAGCAGGGTGGCATCAGCGATCCCCTGGGGATGCTCGGCGGCCGGCTCGAGGTCCAGGTCCACCTCATCACCGGACAGGTGACGCGCTCGAAGACGCTGCTCACCTGCGTCAATCGCGCCGGCATCGAGGTCGCGGAGATGGTCTTCGAACCGCTGGCGACCGCCGAAGCCGTGTTGACGCCCGACGAGCGCGACCTTGGAGTGCTGCTGATCGACATCGGCGCCGGCACCACCGGTTACGCGCTGTTCTCGGAGGGCGAGATCCAGCACTCGGCGGTGTTGCCGATCGGCGCGGGCCACTTCACCAACGACCTCGCGATGGTCTTGCGCACGCCCTACGCCGAGGCCGAGCGGATCAAGATCCGCGAGGGCTGCTGCCTGCTCTCCATGGTCCAGGAGGAGGAGGGCGTCTCGGTGCCGGCCGTCGCCGGCGGCTCGCCGCGCGTCGTCCCGAAGCGCGAGATCTGCGAGATCCTGCAGCCGCGCGCCGAGGAGCTGGTCTCGCTGGTGCGCGAGGATCTCGGCAAGAACGGCTGGGACGGGCAGCTGCGCGGCGGCATCGTGCTGACCGGCGGCGGCGCCCAGCTCGACGGCCTGCTGGAGCTCTGCGGCCAGGCCTTCAACGCCAGCGTCCGCTACGGGCTGCCCCACGGCCTGGGTGGCCTCGTCGACGTCATCAATTCGCCGGGCTGGTCGACAGCCGCGGGCCTTCTGCAGTACGCCATCGCCGCCGAGCAGAACCACGATCGCCGTCCGCGGCGCGGTGGCTTCTCGGTGCGGGGCGTGATGGGAAGCCTGCGCAACGTCTTCTCGGACCTGCTCTGAACGTAACCGAATATCTGGCTAGGGAGAACACTCATGATTCTGTTCGATGACCGGGAAGAGGCACGAAGGGTCTCGATGACGATGCTGGATGCCGACATGGTGCCGGCGAGGATAAAGGTAATCGGCGTCGGCGGCGGCGGCGGCAACGCCGTCAACCGGATGATCGCGTCCAACCTGCGCGGCATCGAGTTCATCGCCGGCAACACCGACCTGCAGGCGCTCGCCAAGTGCAAGGCGACGCTGAAGCTGCAGCTCGGGCGCGAGATCACCCGTGGCCTCGGCGCGGGCGCCGATCCCGAAGTGGGGAGGAAAGCGGCGCTCGAGGACACCGAACGGATCCTCGAGATGCTCGACGGCGCCGACATGATCTTCCTGACCGCCGGCATGGGCGGGGGCACCGGCACCGGCGCGCTGCCGATCCTGGCGTCGCTCGCCGCCGAGATCGGGGCGCTGACCGTCGCCGTGGTGACCAAGCCGTTCGGCTTCGAGGGCCGGCGCCGGATGCAGATCGCCGAGCGCGGCATCGAGGAGCTGCGCGACTCGGTCGACACCCTCATCACCATCCCGAACGAGCGCCTGCTCTCGTTCGTCGAGCGCGGCACGCCGCTCGCCGAGGCCTTCCGGATCGCCGACGATGTGCTGCGCCAGGCGGTGCAGGGGATCTCCGACCTGATCACCGTTCCCGGCGAGGTCAACGTCGACTTCGCCGACGTGCGCGCGATCATGTCCGGCATGGGCATGGCGCTCATGGGCACCGGCATCGCCAAGGGCGAGAACCGCGCGCTCGAGGCGTCGCAGCGGGCGATCAGCTCGCCGCTGCTCGAGGAGACTTCGATCGAGGGCGCCAAGGGCGTGCTGATCAACGTCTCGGGCGGAAGGGATCTCACTCTCCACGAAGTCGCGGAAGCCGCGCGCATCATTCAGGGCGCCGTGGATCCGGACGCCAACATCATCACTGGCATGGTCATCGACGAAAGCCTGGACGAGGAGATGAAGGTCACGGTCATCGCCACCGGTTTCCGCTACGCCGGCGAGACCGCGGAGCGCGCCGCCGCGTCGATCGGCATGCCGCTGCGCCCGGCCGCAGGCAGCGGGGCGACTCCGGTCGGACCGCGCTATGCCGCTTCGGTCGGGAGTGGCGCCGCGAGCCGGCCGCCCGCCGCGGAGCCGAAGCGCGACGAGGCCACGTCCGAGGTGCCGTTCTATCGCAAGGTCCTGGCGCAGGGAACGCGCGGCGACGATCCGGGCGGCTTCGGCCCGAACTGGTCGAACGTCGACGACTACGACATTCCGACGGTGCTGCGCAAGCAGATGGACTGAGGGCGGGATCGGGGGGCGCGGGAGGCTGTGAGCTAGGCTTCCCGCGTGGCACTTTTCCGCACCGCCCGTGAACGGCGGCTCTGGCTCGCCGTCGCGGGCGCCGTCGTCGTGCTGCTCGCGGCGCTCTACCCGATGCAGTTTGCCCTCGATGCGCTGCGGGCGCGGAGCCTCCTCCGCTTCGCCATCACGGTCCTCTTCGTCGCCTGTGCCGCGGCGGTCGCGAGCACCCTCGCGCGCCGCCGCGCGCCGCTTCGCGCCTGGCTCGTGGTCGCTCTGGCGGGCGCGCTCTACGCCGCCATCGCCCTCGCCATGGAGGTGCCGCAGGAGCGGCTGCATCTCGTCGAGTACGGGGCCCTGGCCCTGCTGATGCGGGCGGCGATCGCGGAGAGCGCGGCGATCCGGCGGCTCGCAGATCGGGTGTCGAACGTGGATGTCTGGGCGCTCGGCGCGGCGACGGCGATCGGCTGGCTCGACGAGGCGGTGCAGGGGATTCTGCCCAACCGGATGTACGATCTGAGGGACGTCGCCTTCAACGCGCTCGCCGCGGCGCTGGCGTTGGGCGCCGCGGCGGCGCTGCGCGGCGCGATGCGCGCAGAGGTTCGCAGCCAGGAGCGTGCGGCACGATGACCTCGGAATTGCAGACTCTCCTGCTCAACCTGGCGGTGGCGGCGCTCGGCGGCATGGCCGTGGGAATCGAGCGCGAGTGGTCGGGGCGCCGCCCCGGCGAGCCGGCCCGTTTCGGCGGCGTGCGGACCTTCCTGCTCCTGGGGTTGACCGGTGGCCTCGCCGCGGTGCTCTTCCGCGCCGTCGACCCCAGGATCGGCCTCGTCCTGTTCGCCGCCGGCCTGGCGCTGGTTCTGGTCGCCTATCTCGTCTCGGCCTGGCGCGGGACGATCGACGCCACCTCGGAGGTCGCCGGCCTCCTGGTGCTGGGCGCCGGTGCGGCCGCCGGCTTCGGCATGCTTACCGTCGCCAGCGCGGTCGCCGCCGGCACCGCCCTGGTGCTGGTCGAGAAGGGCCGCATGCACGCCGCGGTGGCGCGACTCGAGTCGAGCGGCCTCGAGGCCGGGGCGCGTTTCGCGGTGCTCGCCCTCGTCGTCCTGCCGATCCTGCCGCACGGTCCGATTGCCCGGCTGGGCGGCATCGAGCCGCAGAAACTGTGGGGCATTGTGCTCGTCTTCGCCGGGTTGTCGTTCGCCGGCTACATCGCCCTGCGCCTCGCCGGCGCGGAGCGCGGGTACAGCGTCGCGGGCTTCCTCGGTGGCCTGGTGTCGTCGACCGCGGTGACCTTCAACTTCGCCCGCGAAAGCCGGCGCGAGAAGGCGGATCTCGCGGTGGAGAAGGCGCTGGCGGTCGGGGTCGTCGCCGCCTGCTCGATCCTCCCGCTGCGGGTCGGCGCCGTCGCCTTCGCCCTCAACGCCGAGGTGGCGCGCGCGCT
>Ga0073899_10005748_pt1 | contig 10736 bp, 11 predicted proteins | sample KloWWTmetaKNB5Ph_FD_88975 | JGI IMG/M metagenome (GOLD analysis project Ga0073899, IMG submission 88975) | Active sludge microbial communities from Klosterneuburg, Austria, studying microevolution and ecology of nitrifiers - Klosterneuburg... | ecosystem: Engineered > WWTP > Aerobic digester >...
GCCACGTCGGGGAACCGCTGTTGGGCGATGCCGGCCGACAGGGCCAGGAAGCAGCCGACCGTGAGCAGCACCAGCCCGACGGCGTCGAGGAGGTCGGTCATCGGATGTCCCGCCGGGTCCGGATCAGGCGTCCGACGGCCACGGCCGACGTGAACCCCAGGAGCGACAGCACCAGGATCAACGGCAGCAGGAGCCCGTTGCGGGTGGCCACCATGGTCAGCCCCGCCGCCGCGACCACGACGGCGACCAGCACGTCGTTGGCGACGATCCGGTCGAGCGCGCGGGGTCCGCGACCGACGCGGAGCACGCTCAGCAGCGCGGCCACGGCGAGCATCAGGGCGTCGACCGCCAGCACCACGGTGGTCACGATCGTCACGACGACTCCTTCCCGGCCGCGAGGGCCTTCGCCGAGCGTTCCAGGTCGGCGTCCGAGCCGAAGGACTGCAGGACCAGCCGTTCGGCGGCCAGGGCGTGCCGTCGCTCCCGATCGGCGGCGCCGGCGTCGGGGAGGTCGAAGACGTGGAGGTAGAGCCTCCGCTCGGTCCGGCGCGCCTCGACGACGATGGTGCCCGGCACGAGCGACACCATGGCCGCCGTCATCACCTGCACCAGGTCGGACGGGCAGGTGAGATCGACCCGGACGATCCCCGGCCGAAGCTCCACGCGCCGTCGTAGCGAGTAGCGGACCAGCGTGAGCGAGGCGCTCACGAGCTGCGCCAGCAGCCGGACGACCAGCCGGACCGCACCGAGCGGACGGAGGCGGCCGTGGAAGTGGACGGCCGGCAGCGGGAACACCACGCTCACCAGGTAGCCCACGAGGATCCCCGAGCCGATCGTCACCAGGTTGACGTGCCCCCACAGCAGGACCCACACGAGGGCGAGCGCGCCCGTGGTCCGGCCCTGCCACCGGAACCGGACGCGGGTGCGCAGCCTCATGACGCCACCTCCGCGAGCACCGTGCGGGCGTACTCCCCGCTGCGCAGCGTCTCGGCGGCACGGTCGGTGTAGGCGTACAGGGGGCCGGCGAGCACGGCGATCAGCAACGTGAGGGCCACCATCGTCATGGCGGTCGCCGTCTGCAGACGCGGCAGCCTCACCTTCGTCGGCGGGGGTGGCGCCCCCTCGACCGGGTCGGCCCAGAACGACCGGCTCCAGATCTTCGCCACCGCGTACAACGTCAGCAGGCTCGTCACGACGCTGCCCGCCACCAGCAGCCAGGCGAGCGGTGTGCCCGCCCGGACGCCGGCGTCGAGCAGGCCGAGCTTGCCCACGAAGCCCGACATCGGGGGGATGCCGGCGAGGTTCATCGCGGGGACGAAGAACAGTGCGCCGAGGACGGGCGACGCGGCGGCCAGACCTCCGAGCCGGTCGATCGACGTGGTGCCGCCGACGCGTTCGACGAGGCCCACCACGAGGAACAGGGCTGTCTGGATCGTGATGTGGTGGGCGGTGTAGAAGATGGCCCCCGACAGGCCGTCCGGGGTGGCGAGGCCGATGCCGAACACCATGAAGCCGATGTGACTCACGAGGGTGAACGACAGGATTCGCTTGATCTCCACCTGGGCCACGGCACCGGCGATGCCCACCAGCATGGTCGCCAGGGCGGCGACCAGGAGCAGCGTGCCGAGGGGGCGGTGATCGAACAGCACGGTCTGCGTGCGCAGGATCGCGTACACGCCCACCTTCGTCAGCAGTCCGGCGAAGACCGCGGTCACCGGCGCCGGGGCGGTCGGGTAGGAGTCCGGTAGCCAGGCAGAGAGCGGGAACACCGCCGCCTTGATCGCGAACACGGCCAGCAACGCGAACTGCAGCGCCCCCTGGACGTTATCGCCGAGGTCCGGCAGGCGGAGCGACAGCTGCGCCATGTTGATCGTGCCGGTGGCGGCGTAGACCGCCGCGAGCGCCACCAGGAACAGCGAGCTCGAGAGCAGGTTCACCACCACGTAGGTCGCCCCCGCGCGGATCCGGTCGGCCGTGCCGCCGAGCGTCAGCAGGACGTAGGAGCTGAACAGCAACATCTCGAAACCCACGAACAGGTTGAACAGGTCGCCGGCCAGGAAGGCGTTGCTCACGCCCGCCGACAGCAGCAGGAAGGTCGGGTGGAAGATCGACACCGGCGTCTCGACCTTGCGCTCCTCGGCGTCCTGCCCGGTGGCGAACACGTGCACGCTGAGGGTCACCAGCGACGCCACCAGCAGCATCAGGGCGCTCAACCGGTCGGCCACCAACGCGATGCCCAAGGGGGGACGCCAGCCGCCGACCCAGAGGTGCTGCACGCCGCGGGTGTCGGCGAGGTAGAGCAGCACCGAGGTGATCAGGGGGACGGCGAGCAGGCACAGCGTGGACACCGCGCGCTGAGCCCGGGGCATGTGGCCGAGCAGCAGGGTCACGCCGGCGCCCAGCAGGGGCACCAGGATGGGCAGCGGAAGCAGGTTCGTCAGGCTCGTCGACAGGATCATTCGCTCACCACGTCCTCTCCGGTGTCGGCGAACGTGATCGGCTCGAACGACTCCGAGGCCTCGTCGCGACCGGCGAGCTCGCGGATGCGGGCGTCCTCGACGTCGTCGCTGACCTCGTCGTGGCCGTGGAGCTGGAAGCTGCGATAGGCCATCGCCAGCACGTAGGCGGTCACCGCCAGCGTGATCACGATGGCGGTCAGCACCATCGCCTGCGGCAACGGGTCGGCGCTGTCGGCGGTGTCCGAACTCCCGACGAAGGGTGGCCGTCCGGCCGGGCCGGACGCGACGAGGAAGAGGATGTTGACGCCGTTCGACAGGATGACCACGCCCACCAGGATCCGGGTCAGCGAACGCTCGGTGAGCAGGTAGACGCCACAGGCGACGAGGATGCCGGCCACCAGGGCGAGCGTGAGGTTGGGGCTCATGCGCGGCCGCCGAGCCCGAGCCCGCGAACGACGGCACCGTCCGGCCTGGCGGCTCCCGCGGGCAGCGCGAGCGCCGACTCCGCGTAGGGGACGGGGGCGACGTCGTCGGCCGCCTGCTCGTCGATCCCTCGACCCAGTGAGCGACCGAAGTCGAGCAGCACCCCCATGACGATGAGATAGACCCCGATGTCGAACACGGTCGACGACACGAGGTGCACCCGGCCGAGCAACTCGACCTCGCCCCACGGCGTGGCGACGCGCTCCAGGGCCGGCACCCGGAGGTAGGCGTCGTAGCTCTGGAAGATGCGTCCGCCGGCGAGGGCGGGCACGACCGCGCTCAGGAAGGCGGTCACGAGCCCCGCGCCCAGCAGTTTGCCCGCGTCGTAGGGGGCGGCGTGATCGAGCTCCGCCCGGCCCGCCGCGAGGTAGCGGACGAGCAGGGCCATGCCCCCCACCAGTCCGCCGGCGAACCCGCCGCCCGGGGCGTTGTGCCCGGCCAGCAGGAGGTAGAGCGACACCACGATCATCACCGGGAACAACAGCCGGGTGCTGACCTCGATCACGACGGACTTGTCGTGCGGGGCCAGGTCGTGGGCGCTCGCCAGCCAGCCCCGCCGGAACGCGGCCCGCCCGCGGCGCACCTGCTCGCGGTCCACCTCCACCGCGCGGGAGCGCAGGTGGATGAGACTGGCGACGCCGATCGCGGCGATCACCAGCACGGAGATCTCGCCGAGGGTGTCCCAGGCGCGGGTGTCGACCAGCACCACGTTGACGATGTTCGTCCCGTACCCGAACTCGTAGGTCGCCGCGTGGTAGTCCACCGACACGGGCGGGGCGATGCGCGACCCGGCGGCGAACAGCACCAGCAGCGTCACCGTGGCGCCGACGGCGAGGGCGAGCACCACGCGCCACCATCGCGAGGCCGTGAGGGGGCGCGTGGTGAAGTACTTGGGCAGGGTGCGCAGCACGAGCAGGAAGACCACCACCGACACCGTCTCGACCAGCATCTGGGTGAGAGCCAGATCGGGCGCACCGTGCAGCAGGAACAGCGTCGCCGTTCCGTAGCCGGTCACCCCCACCAGCAACACGGCCTTGATGCGGCCCCGGGCGCCGGCGGCCAGGAAGGCGGCCACCACCGTCACCACCCCTACGAGCAGCTGGGCCGGACTGTCGTAGAGCCGGTAGGACACCGGCCACGCGCGTGCCGGCAGCAGCATGGCCCACACCAGCACGACGACGGTGGTGAGGATCACCGACACGTAGGCCGGCACGGAGCCCCACTGAAGTCGCGCGGTGACCTCCACCGACAGCCGGTCGACGAGCCTCATGCTGCGCTGGTACCAGATGTCGGCCCCGTCGACGCGCGGGAACGTGGCCTGGACGGCGCCGATGCGGTCGCGTTGCCAGAACAGCAGCACTCCCAGGGTGACGGCGATCGCCGAGAGCCCGAGCGGAGCGGTGAACCCGTGCCACAACGCGAGCGCCGGGCCGTGGTCGCCGTCCGGCAGCGTCTCGGCGTAGGGCAGCAGCGCCCGGGTGATCGGCTCCCCGGCGAACGCGAGGGCGAGGCCGGCGCCCGCGAGCAGGAACGGCGGCGCGACCATTCCCACCGGGTTGCGGTGGGCCTGCGCCCGCTCCACGCCCGGCTTGTCGGCGAAGGCTCCCCACCAGAACCGCAGCGAGTAGGCGAGCGTGATGGCGGACGCGAAGCAGACGCCTGCCACCAGCAGCCAGGCGGGGAGCGGAGGCAGGGCGGCCCCGCCCGCCGACGCGCTGTTGAGGCCGAGCAGCGCCTCGTAGGCCGCCTCCTTGGCCACGAAGCCGAACAGGGGCGGCAGCCCCGCCATCGAGGCCGCGGCGAGCGCTGCCGCCCCCGCGACGTAGGGCATGCGCCGTCCCACCCCGCTGAGGGCGGTGAGGTCACGGGTGCCAGTGGAGTGATCGACGATTCCCACGACCAGGAAGAGGGCGCCCTTGAACAGCGCGTGGGCCAGCGTCATGGCCAGACCCGCCAGGGCGGCGGCCTTCGTGCCCACGCCCATGAGCAGCACGAGGAACCCCAGCTGCGACACCGTGCCGTAGGCGAGCAGCAGCTTGAGATCGGTCTGCCGCAGGGCCCGCCAGCCCCCGATGACCATCGTCACCACCCCGAGCAGCACGACTGCCGGACGCCAGCCGGGCACCCCGGCGAACGCCGGTGCCATCACCGCGACGAGATAGACCCCGGCCTTGACCATGGTCGCCGCGTGGAGGTAGGCCGACACGGGGGTCGGCGCCGCCATCGCACCGGGCAGCCAGAAGTGGAACGGCACCAGCGCCGACTTGCTGAGCGCGCCCACCAGCACCAGCAGCGCGGCGATGCCGGCCACCGTGCCGCGCGGCGGGTCCGCCAGCACCGCCGCCAGCGAGTAGGTGCCGGCACGGGCCCCGAGACCGACCAGGCCGACGAGCATGGCCAGGCCCCCGGTCGTGGTGACGATCAACGCGGTCATCGCAGCCGCCCGGTTGGCCCGCCGCCGGGGGTCGTGAGCGATGAGCAGGTAGGAGAAGACGGTGGTCAGCTCCCACGCCACGTACAGCACGACGAGGTCGTCGGTGCTGACGAGCAGCAGCATCGCCCCACCGAACGCGGTGAGCAGACCCCCGGTGCGGGCGGCCGCGGCATCGCCGAAGTACCACCGGGAGTAGACCAGCACGAGCGCCCCGATACCCGACACGACCAGGGCGAGCGCCCACTGCACCAGACCCAGGCGCAGGTCGAGGTGCACGCCGAGGGCGGGGATCCAGGAAGCGGACCAGGCCCGGACGTCGCCGGACAGCACCGCCGGCGCCTGCGCGGTCAGCCACCCGAACGTGAGTGCCGGCACCAGCGCCAGGATGAGGTAGGTCCAGCGGCGGGCATAGCGCGCCATCAGGGGTGCGAGCGCGCCGGTCGCCAGATGCGCGGCGATCAGAGCAGCAAGCACCTGACCCTCTCCGGCCGGCTGACGCATCGGCCTGAGTCGGCGTACGGGGAACAGCGCCACCCTACCGGTTCGGTCGCGGGCGCTGCAGCCGTCGGCGTCACCCCGACAGGTGGCTCCCCGGCGAACCCCGGGACGGGTTCGCTCCTCGTGGCTACGCTGCGACCATGGCAACCAAGGCAGTCGCAAACCCCCGGACCAACACGAAGACGAACAGCACCGCCGATGCACCGCAGGGTGTGCCCGGTCTGTCGCGCAAGGTGTCGCAGGACGTCGCCAAGCGCCTGCAGCTCCGGCTGCACTCCCTGAACGACCTCCAGCTGACACTCAAGCACGCTCACTGGAACGTGGTGGGTCCCCACTTCATCGGCGTCCACACCATGCTCGACACGCAGGTCGAGGGCGTGCGCGCGATGGTCGACGCCCTGGCCGAGCGCATGGCCACCCTGGGCGTGGTGCCCGTCGGCACCCCCGGCGCCCTCGTGGCCGAGCGGTCGTGGACCGACTACGACGTGATGCGCGCCGACGTCACCGTTCACCTGGTGGCCCTCGACCACGTCTACGACGGCGTGATCGAGGATCATCGCGAGGTGATGGACGCCATCGAGGACGACCTCGTCACCCAGGACCTGCTCGTGGGCCAGGTCGGCGAACTCGAGCACTACCAGTGGTTCGTCCGGGCGCACCTCGAGAACGCAACCGGCACCCTCGCCGCACCGTCGGAAGCCTGACCCGACACGGCGAGGGCTCTGGTGGCCGCGGCCCTTACAGCACGGCCACCAGGGCAGGGTCGGCGCCGTCGCGCACGAACGCGGCCGCGTCGGCGGCGGTGCGCGCGGCGCGGGCGCCGGCAGCGAGTTCCGCGCACCGTGCGAGCGTGTGCAGCGACAGCGAGAGTCGCACCATGGCCACCTTCGACGGCGCCATCGACAGGCTCTGCACTCCCAGTCCCGCGAGGACGAGGGCGAGCAGCGGATCGCCGCCGGACTCGCCGCACACACCCATGGGCTTCCCGGCGCGGGCGGCACCCTGGCACGCGGCCGCGATGACGTCGAGCACCGCCGGCTGCCAGGGGTCCAGCAGGTCGGACAGCTCACCCTGCAGCCGGTCGGCGGCCATCGTGTACTGAGCCAGGTCGTTGGTGCCGAGGCTGCCGAAGTCGCAGTCGGCGAGCACGTGCTCGGCGCGCAGGGCGGCACCGGGCACCTCGATCATCACGCCCGCCTTGGGGAGCCCGTTCTCCCGCACCCGGCGCGTGAACCATGCCGCCTCCTCGGCCGTGGCGACCATCGGGGCCATCACCCTGACGTCGGCCCCGGTCGCCTTGGCGGCCTTCGCCAGCGCCTCGAGCTGGGCGTCCAGCAGTTCGGGACGCTCGGCCGAGAGCCGCAGTCCGCGGCGTCCGAGGGCGGGGTTCTCCTCCGGCCCGAGATCGGCGAACGCGAGCGGCTTGTCGGCCCCGGCGTCGAGCGTGCGCACGACCACCCGCCGCCCCGCGAACGGCGCGCACACCCGGCCGTAGATCTCGGTCTGCTCCTCGACGGTCGGGGCGCGGTCGGCGGAGAGGAACACGAACTCCGTCCGGAACAGTCCCACGCCCTCGAGGTCCTGCGGCCCGGCGGCCTCGGCGTCCTCGACGCCGCCGATGTTGGCCAGCAGCGCGATGTGGTGGCCGTCCTTGGTGCGGCCCGGACCCGACGACGCCGCCAGCACGGCCGCCCGGCGCGACGCCCGGACCCGGAGGTCGGCGACGAAGTGCGCGTCCGGGTTGAGGTTCACCTCGCCGGAGTCGCCGTCGATGGCGATCAGGGTGCCCACCGGGATGCCCGTGGCGTCGGGCACCTGGACGACGGCCGGGATGCCCATCTGCGCGGCGAGGATGGCCGTGTGGCTCGTCCGGCCGCCGGCCTGCGTCACGATGCCGACCACCTTCGCACGATCGAGCGTGGCGGTCTCGGCAGGGGCGAGGTCCTCGGCGACCACGATGCTCGGTCCGGTCAGGGCCGGTACGCCGGGGGCCGCCTTCCCCAGCACGGCCGCCACGGTACGGGACCCGACGTCCCTCAGATCGGTCACCCGGTCGGCGAAGTAGCCGCCGAGCGCGGTGAACTGCGCCGCGAACTCCTCGATCGCCGCCTCGATCGCCGTGGCCGGCCCGACGCCCTGGGCGAGGTGCTTGCCCACCGACTTGTGGAGCGACCGGTCCCGGGCGATCAGGGCGGTGGCCTTGAGGATCTCCTGGGCGGTGTCGTCCGCCGCCGCGGCCCTGTCCTCCAGGTCGGCGGCGACCTTCTCGAAGCACCCCTTGACCCGCGCCAGCTCCGCGACCGGATCTGCCGCGGCGGCTTCCCCCTTGGGGGCCCGGACCGCCGGGGCCACCTGAACCACCGGCCCGTAGGCCGTCCCGGGGCTGACCCCGATGCCCCTCCGGGGCGCCGTCCCGCCGCTCACCGCGCGTCGCTCACTCGGCGTCGAGGTCGCGGGACAGCAGCGCCACGAGGGCGTCGAGCACCTCGTCGGCACCGTCGCCCTCGGCGGTGAGCTCGACGGTCTCGCCGTGACGGGCGCCCAGGGTCATGACCCCCAGGATGCTGGCGGCGTCGACCGGGTCGTCGCCCGGACGCCCGATGGTGACGTCGAGGTCCGAGTCGGACACGGCCTCCACGAAGATGGCCGCCGGCCGGGCGTGCAGGCCGACGGACGAGGCGATGGTGACGGTACGGCTGGGCATGATTCCTCCTGTTGGGTGCTGCCGGTTGGGTGGGACTGCCCGCTCAGGCGATCAGCCTGGTCAGGTCCGGGTGGTGGTCGAGGCTGACGCGGATTCGCGCCACGTCCGCGGGCGAGGGTACCCGGCTGCCGGGCAGGCCCACCGCGGCCGCTCCCCAGGCGACCCCGGTCGCCAGGCGTCGGCGGGATCGTCGCCCCGGGACAGGGCGTGGAGCAGGCCCGCGAGCAGGCAGTCGCCCGCCCCCACGGTCGACTGGGGGTCGGTGACGGTGGCGACCGCGTGCGCCACCCGGTCGGCGGTCACCAGCACCGCGCCGTCGCCACCCAGGCTGACGACGACCGTCCCGGTGCCCGCGGTCACGAGCTCGCGCGCCGCGTCGACGACGTCGCCGAGCGTCGGCAGTGCGCGTCCGACGACCTCCTCGAGCTCCTCGTGGTTCGGCTTGACGAGGTCGGGGCGTGCCGACATCGCCGCTGCCATGGGGGCGCCCGACGAGTCGATGGCGACCTTGACGCCGCGGGCCCGGGCCCGGGCGACGAGGTCGGCGAAGAGGTTCGTGGGGGCCCCGGGCGGCAGCGACCCGCACCCGACGACCCAGTCCGCCGTGGCGGCCGTGATCTCCACGGCCTTGCACAGGCGCGCGACGTCGTCGGCGGACAGCAGGGGTCCGGGCTCGTTCACCTTCGTGGTGGTGCCGTCCGGCTCCACCACCGCCACGTTCATGCGCAGCGTGCCGGACACCTTGACGCCCTCGTAGGCCACCCCGGCATCGGTGAGCAGCTGTCCCATGAGAATGCCCTCGGGGCCGCCGAGGGGCAGCACGGCGAGGGTGTCGCCGCCCTGGGCGGTGAGCGCGCGCGACACGTTGACGCCCTTGCCGCCGGGGTCGATGCGGCTCGCGGTGGCCCGGTTGACCTCGCCGTGGTGCAGCACGTCGACGCTCACCGTACGGTCGATGCCCGGATTGGGCGTGAGAGTGACGATCATGCGCGCACCACGTCCAGTCCGCTCGCGTCGAACTGGTCGGCGGTCTCTTCGTCGAGGCCTTGATCGGTGATCAGCATGGACACCTCCTGGGTGTGGGCGAAGCGGTGGAAGTGCTCCTGGCCGGCCTTGCTCGAGTCGGCGACCACGATGGCGCGGCGGGAGGCCCGGAGCATGGCCCGCTTCGCCGCGGCCTCCACCTGGTCGGGAGTGCTGAAGCCTCGCCCGACCGAGAAGCCGTTGGCGCCGAGGAAGGCCACGTCGACCTGGACGTCGGCGAGCGCGGCGTCGACCCACTCCCCGACCGCGGCCCCCGTCCGCCTGCGGACGCGACCTCCCAGCAGATAGAGGTCCACGCCCGCCCGCGGCTCCAGGATCGTCGCGATGGCGAGCGAGTTCGTCACCACCCTCAGGTCGCCGCCCTCGGGGAGGAGCTCGGCGACCATGAACGTCGTGCTGCCGGAGTCGAGCAGAATGGTGCCCTCCTCGGGCAGCTCGGCAAGGGCGCGGGCAGCGATCCGGCTCTTCTCGGCGCTCGCCTTCCCTTGCCGGACCACGAGCGTCGGCTCCGCTCCGAGGCGTTCGACCGGTAATGCGCCGCCGTGCACCCGCCGGACCATCCCGCGGGACTCCATGGCGGTGAGATCGCGCCGCACGGTCTCGGCGGTCACGCCGAAGGTGTCGGCGAGCGAGACCACCTCGACCCGGCCCGCCTCACGGGCCAACTCGAGGATCCGCTGCTGCCGCTCGGGGGCGTACATGAACTCGACTCTCCCAGAATCCGGAGTTGCTCAGGGCTCGACGGTGACCTTGATGGCCTCGCCGGCCGCCACGATGTCGAAGGCGGTCAAGACGTCGGCGAGCCCGAGACGGCGAGTGTTCGGCACGCGCATGTTGACCTGGGCCGGCCCGCACACGGAATCGTGAACCTCCTCGAGACGCAGGCCGCCGGGGCTGTGGAACCGCAAGGCCTTCATCCATTGCTCCTTCGCATCATGTCCGTTTGCCGTCCCGAGCGCGGGACGATGCAAGGGACTATGCCCGAATCGGTCCGATTCGTCAAGCAGGGGGCTTGACTCGGGCACAACCAAGCGTATATAAAGACGAACACAGATCCCCGGACTGGCGGATCCACTATGAAAGGAACAACGTTGGCCACCACGACCACGGCCCC
>Ga0073899_10005751_pt1 | contig 10733 bp, 9 predicted proteins | sample KloWWTmetaKNB5Ph_FD_88975 | JGI IMG/M metagenome (GOLD analysis project Ga0073899, IMG submission 88975) | Active sludge microbial communities from Klosterneuburg, Austria, studying microevolution and ecology of nitrifiers - Klosterneuburg... | ecosystem: Engineered > WWTP > Aerobic digester >...
TCCCGGCCCGCAGACGGGGAGTGTGGGCGGCCGCCAGTTCGTGCCCGCGCGCGGGGACGCGCAGGCACTTGCCGAGCTCGGTTTCATCGTCGTCCAGATTGACGGGATGGGTACGCCGTGGCGATCGAAGCGGTTCCACGAGGCCTACTACGGCGACATGGGCGACAACACGCTGCCCGATCAGATTGCGGGCATGAAGGAGCTGGCCGCGCGCTTCCCGTGGATCGACCTGGACCGCGCGGGCGTCTATGGTCACTCGGGCGGCGGCTATGCCACGGCCGGCGCCATGTTCCGGTATCCCGATTTCTTCAAAGTGGGCGTCTCGCAGGCCGGCAATCACGACAACCGCAACTACGAGGACGACTGGGGTGAGAAGTGGCAGGGCCTGCTCGAAAGCCAGACGGGCGGCACGTCGAACTACGACAACCAGGCCAACCAGCTCGTGGCGCACCAGCTCAAGGGCAAGCTGCTGCTTGCGCACGGCACCATGGACAGCAACGTGCCGCCGTACAACACGCTGCTGGTGGTCAACGAGCTGATCAAGGCCAACAAGGACTTCGATCTCATCCTGTTCCCGAATCGCAGCCACGGCTTCGGCAACGAGCCCTACATGGTCCGCCGCCGATGGGACTATTTCGTCACGAACCTGCTCGGCGGGGTACCGCCGGCCGGGTACGAGCTCACGCCGCCGGCGGAAACGCCCTGAGGCGTGGCGCCCCACTCCATCCGCATGTCCACGTTCGTGGCCGCCGTCCGTTCGATGCTGACCTATGGCATCATCAGCCTGTATGTTGCGGTCGCCGGAACCGCAGCGCTGCTCGTGATGGTGCCGCTCAGGCTGAAGGGCGCCATTTACGAGACCGGGCACCTCGGGGTGATGCTCGCGCTCGGCACTGCCGGCATTCGCTACCGTGTCACGGGACGCGAGCACGTGCCGGCGGGTCAGGCGGTGGTGTTCTGCTCGAACCATCAGAGCAACGTCGACCCGCCCGTGCTCTTCCGGGCACTGCACCGGCGGCTGCACATTCTCTACAAGGCGGAGTTGAGCAAACTGCCCATTCTGGGGCTCGTGATGCAGACCGGCGGATTCATCCCGGTGCCGCGCGCGCAGAAGGAGGCCGCCATGGGCGCCATCGAGAAGGCCGCCGCGTCGATTCGGAGTGGCAACTCGTTCCTGATTTTCCCGGAGGGCACCCGGAGCCGCACCGAGGACCTGCTGCCGTTCAAGAAAGGCGGCTTCATCATGGCCATCAAGGCCCAGGCGCCGATGGTGCCGGTGGCGATCACCGGCGGCCGCGATGCCACGCGGAAGGGGAGTGCGATTGTGCGGCCCGTGATGGTGGACGTGCGCATCGGCGAGCCGGTGCCGACGACGGGTTTGACGCTCGACGACCGCGACGCGCTCATCGCCACGGTTCGCGATCGCATCAACGCTCTGCTGCGAGAGGGGTGAGCGAGCATGGACGTGCTCGTCACGCTGGGGCGCACGCTGGGTTTCTCGCTGGCCTCCGGTGTGAACCTGTACGCGACCGTGGCCCTGGTGGGCTTGGCCGCGCGCTACGGCTGGGTGGCGCTGCCCGAGCAGTTCGAGGTGTTCAACAACCCGTGGATCATCGGCGCCGCCGCGGTGCTGTACGCGATTGAGTTCTTCGCCGACAAGATTCCGTGGGTGGACACGATCTGGGACACCCTTCACACCTTCATCCGGCCGGTGGGCGGCGCGCTCATCGCCGTGGCGGCGCTCGGCGAGGCTTCGCCCACCGTGGAAGGGCTGGTCGCGCTGCTAGGGGGTGTGGTCGCCGCCGGGAGTCACGCCACCAAGGCAAGCACGCGCGTCGCCGCCAACGCGAGTCCCGAGCCGTTCTCGAACTGGGCGCTCAGCCTGCTCGAGGACGTGTTCGTGGTCGGGCTGGGGCTGGTCACGCTCAAGTTTCCCCTGCTCGCCCTGGGTGTCAGCCTCGCCATCCTGCTCGTGATGCTGCTGGCGGCCCGCTGGATCTGGAAGTGGCTCCGCCGCCGGCCCGACCCTCGCCTGGCCTGAGTCGCGCGGTCCGCGGTGCGGGAGGGAAGCGGGGGTAGAGTAGGACTGATGCCCACCGGCGGCTCTCGGCAGTTCGTGGCGCGCTTCACGCTGGGTGCGGCCCTGCTGGCGCTCACCGTGGCGGTGCCGCTGGTGGCCCGCCGGAACGAGCCGCCCCAGCAACCCACCGATCGGCCGGCAGTCCAGCCGGCGCCCTTGCCGCGTTTCCGCGCCGGCGCCAACCTGGTGCGCCTCGACGCCTACGTCAGCGCCGACGGCCAGCCGGTCTCCGACCTGATAGCCGGCGACTTCGAGGTGTACGAGGACGATCAGCCCCAGCGGGTCGAGAGCTTCGCGTTCGTCGAAGCACGCAGGCCGGGCCCGGCCACGACCACAACGGCACCCACGCCGAACTCCACCCAGGAGCAGCGCGCGGAGGCGCAGGAAGCCGACGCGCGGGTGTTCGTGCTGTTCCTGGACTACTGGCACGTCGGCATGGACGGGTCGTCGCGCTCGGCCGCGCCCGTGTCGGCGTTGCTGGACAAGGTCGTCGGGCCGAACGATCTGGTCGGAATCATGACGCCCGACATCACGCCGCAGAACATCACGCTCCTCCGACGCGGCACCGGTATCGAACACCTGCTCGGCGACGTGTGGACCTGGGGACAACGAGACCGCGCGATCACGGTCGATCCCCGGGAAGACGACATCAAGGGCTGCTATCCGGACGGCGGCGACACCATCAACATCGCCAAGGAGATGATCGAGCGTCGTCGCGAGCAGAAGACGCTGCAGGCGATCGAGAGCATGGTCAACTACCTGGACGGTCTGCGCGAAGAGCGGAAGTTCGTGATGCTCTTCTCGGAAGGCTGGGTGCTGTTCGGCCGGAACGACCGGCTGGGTCGCGCGCTCTCCGGGCAGCCGCCCGGCGGTCGCGACCCGCTCGGCGTCGGCATCGACGGCCGGGTGACGACGGGCCGCCCGCAGGAAGGCGGCGCCCGCAACTTCGACTGGTGCGAGCGCGAACGTCTCATGCTCGCCTACATCGATCACTCGCTGGAGCTGAGGCAGCTCGCGCAGCGGGCCAACCGCGCCAACGTCTCGTTCTATCCGATCGATCCCCGCGGCCTGACGCCCTTCGACGATTCGATTGGCCCCCTCCGTCCGGCGGGTCCCATCGAAGACAACCAGCGGCTCGGCGCGCGCCAGAATGGCCTGCGCGAGCTGGCCGAGCAGACCGACGGCGCCTGGGTACTGAACACCAACAACACCGCTGCGGCGCTGACGCGGATGCTGGCCGACACGAACTCGTACTACCTGCTGAGCTATTACTCGACCAACGCGAAGCTCGATGGCCGGTTTCGCCGGATCACGGTCCGCGTGAAGCGGCCCGGCGTGGAGGTACGGGCGCGGCCGGGGTATCTGGCGCCCACCGAAGCTGAGGCGCGGGCCGCCGGGGCGTCTCTCGAGTCGGCGGGGGGCAAGCCGGTGCTTCCGCCCGAGGTCGCTCGCGCACTCGACGCGATTGTGCCCGGCCGGGGGCATCTGCCGGTACGGATTCGGGCGGCCGGGCTGGCCGACCGGGTTCGCGCGGTGGTGGAGCTCGACGCCGCGACGCTCAAGGAGCCGGAGTGGCACGCGGGGGGCACGTTGCAGGTGTCGATCGAATCGGATCGCGGCGGCGGTACGGAGCAGGTGTCGGTGCCGCTTGCCGCCGGGCAACGCAGCGTGGTGTTTGAGGCGCCGGAAGACGTCCTGCCGCCCGGCCGCTACGTCGTGCGTGTCGAAGGACACCCCGCCGGCGGCTCGCTGACGATCCGCGCCTCGACCGTCGCGGTGGTGGGCGCCGCCAACACGGCCCTGGGCCCCGAGGTGATCGCCTTCCGGCGGGGGCCGACGACGGGCCTGGCGTACGAGCCCACCGCCGACCCGCGGTTCCGCCGCACGGAGCGCATTCGGCTCGAGGTGCCCGTGCTCGTCGCGGGCGCGGGCACGGCGACCGGCCGGGTGCTGACGCGCGAGGCGCAGGCCTTGCCGCTAGGCGTCGCCGTCGGCGAGCGGACCGACGCCGACCGCGGCGCGCGCTACGTAGTGGCCGACGTCACGCTCGCGCCACTGGCGCAGGGCGACTACGTGGTCGAGGTGCAGTCCGGCACGGCGACGGCAACCTTCGGGTTCCGGGTGGTGCCATAGGGATCGTCACGCACAGGCGCACCCTCGCGCAACCCTCGCGCAACCCTCGGCGGCGCTCGCCGGCGGCGCCCTGTTCCGCCAGCCTCCCGATTCCTCAGGCCACCTTCCTTTGTGCGTACCGCGTCAGCACTACGGCGAGCGAGAAGAAGAGCAACCCGCCGAAGATGTGCCCGCTCGGGCCCTCGGCGTGCAGGAAGGGGAGAGCGTTGCCGAGGGCCTGGAAGGGCCCGAGCCAGCCGGCGCCGTACAGGATCGCGTAGAGGATGCCGGCCAGCGACCCGCCCGCGATGAGGCCCGAGCTGAAGAGGGTGCCGGCGCTGAGGTCCGAGTCGCTCTTCTCGCCGGTCTTGCGCTCCACCCACCAGCGCACCATGCCGCCGACGAAGATGGGAGCGGTCGTGGCTATCGGCAGGTAGGCGCCCACGGCGAAGGACAGCGAGTGGACGCCGCACAGTTCGAGTGTCACGGCGATGAACACGCCGACGAGGACCAGTCCCCACGGCAGGTTCTGCGAGAGCAGGCCCTTGATGAGCGTGGCCATCAATGTGGCCTGGGGCGCGGCGACATCAGCCGACCCTATGCCGAAGACCCGGTGCATGTAGAGCACCGTCAGGCCAATCACGAACGACGAGGTGATCACGCCGATGGCCAGGCCCATCTGCTGTGCCAGGGGCGTCGCCCCGACGATGAAGCCTGTCTTGAGGTCCTGCGAGGTGTTGCCGGCATTGGCCGCGGCAATGCAGACAATGGCGCCTACCGACAACGCAACCGGGCCGTAGGCGTCGCCCGTCCAGCCGAGCGCCACGAAAATCACGCAGGTGATGATCAATGTCGCGATCGTCATCCCCGAGATGGGGTTGGACGACGAGCCGATGAGGCCCGTGATGCGCGACGAGACCGTGGCGAAGAAGAAGCCGAATACGACGACCAGGACGGCGACGACGACGTTGCCCTGCGTGGGCAAGCCCGGGGTGACGGCCAGGAACACGGCCAGCAGCAGCGAACCCCCGAGCACGAAAGTGAGTGGCAGGTCCCGTTCGGTGCGAATCGACTCGCCGCCGGTCGCCGCCCCCAGCCCCTTGAGGCCCTCCTTCGCCGAGGCCACGATGGTGGGGAGCGTGCGGCCGAGCGTGATGAGCCCCGCCGCCAGGACGGCGCCGGCGCCGATGTATCGGATGTAGGCGCTCCATATCTGCCCCGGTTCCATCTCGGAGATGAGAAACGGCAGGCCGGTGGCCGGGTTGTTCGCGAAGTTGGGATGGATGGGGGGAAAGGGCGTCGGAATGGCCGACCCGAGCAGCGTCAGCAGCGGCAGCAGCACCAGCCACGACAGCACGCCGCCCGCCACCATCGTCCCCGCGATCCGGGGGCCGATAACGTAGCCCACGCCCATGTACTCGGGCGAGATGTCCACGTTGAGCGTGGCGTTCGGAAACTGGCTCGCGCGCGGCGTGGAGTAGCCGATTTCGGTCAGGAACAGGTTGAAGATCCAGGACAGCGATTTCCAGATCGCCCCGATACCCAGCCCGGCGAACACGAGTCCGGCCAACTGCCCGCCGCGCTCGCCGGCCACCAGCACTTCGGCGCACGCCGTGCCTTCAGGGTAGGGCAGCACCCCGTGCTCTTTCACGATCAGGGCCCGTCGCAGAGGCACCATCATGAGCACGCCCAGGATGCCTCCGGCAAAGGCCAGCATCGTGATCTGCGTGTAGTTGAAATAGCCGGGGCCGTCCGGCAGCAGGAAGATGAGCGCGGGGATCGTGAACACGACGCCGCCGGCCACCGATTCGCCGGCCGAACCAATCGTCTGGACGATGTTGTTCTCGAGGATGGTGGAGCCGCCCAGGTGCTTCAGCACCGAGATGGCGAGCACGGCAATCGGAATCGAGGCGCTGACGGTGAGCCCGGCTCGGAGGCCGAGATACACCGTGGAAGCACCGAAGAGCAATCCGAAGAGGACCCCGATGAAGATGGCCTTGGCCGTGAACTCGGCCATCGACTGGGATGCGGGAACGTAGGGCTGCAGACCTCGGGACGTGTCGGCCATGGCGGGGATGATAGCAGGGCTGGAGTTTGCTATCCTGAGGGTCCTTGTGAATTCACCGAACAAGCGCAAGGCCCACGCGGAGGCCGTGTCCGAGCTGACGACCAACCGACTGTCGGTGTACCTGCGGTGTCTGAACCAGCTCGAGACCGCCGGGGTCCAGACCATCTCCTCGCAGGCCCTGGCCGAGCAGTTCCACCAGAACGCGGCGCAAATCCGCAAGGATCTCGCCTACTTCGGCGAGTTCGGGGTGCGGGGCGTCGGCTACTACGTCAAGGATCTCAAGCTCCACCTGCGCCAGATTCTCGGGCTCGACCGCAAGCTCAAGGTGGTCGTGCTGGGCGCCGGGAACCTGGGGCTGGCGCTGGCCGACTATCCCGGCTTCGGCCGCGAAGGCTTCGAGATCGTGGCCATGTTCGATGTGGACGCGAGCAAGATCGGCGACCGGTCGCGCAGCGGCGTTCCCATTCACGACATCCGCGAGCTGCGCAAGGTGGCCCGTCGCGAGCACATCGACATCGGCGTCATCGCGGTGCCCGCCGAGTCGGCCCAGCCGGTGCTCGACCAAGTGGTCGCCGCCGGCGTGACGGCCATCCTCAACTTCTCGCCCGGCGCTCTGAGCGTGCCGCCCGGGGTCAAATTGAAGAGTGTGGACCTCACCGTGTCGCTCGAGAGCCTGTCCTTCTATCTGGCGCAGGGTGGTGATGGCGCCGAGTAGGAAGACCGGGGCCCGCCTGTCTCATGTCGGCGCCGACGGCAAGGCGCGGATGGTGGACGTGGGCGGCAAGGCCGTGACCGCTCGCGAGGCCGTGGCCCGCGGCCGCGTGTCGATGTCGGCCGCGGCCCGGCGCCTGATTCGGACCGGCGAGGTGGCGAAGGGCGATCCGCTGCAGGCCGCGCGGCTGGCGGGCATCCTGGCCGCCAAGCGCACGAGCGAGCTGATCCCCCTCTGCCACCCGCTGCTGCTGTCGCACGTGTCGGTGGAACTCACACCCACGCGCACCGGCTACGACATCGAAGCGCGCGTCCGCACCAGTGGCCAGACCGGCGTCGAGATGGAAGCCCTCACCGCCGTTGCCGTGGCCGGCCTCACCATCTACGACATGCTGAAGGCCGTGGACAAGACCATGGTCATCGGTGAGATCGGGCTGGTGGAGAAGCGAGGCGGCAAGAGCGGGCACTGGCGCCGGACGCGCTGAGGGTCCGAGGGAATCGCGCGATCGTCAATCGCTCAATTCTTTCGCTCCGCGATCCCTGCCCGTGGCGGCGGCTCGATGTGGATGACCGCGTCCTTGATTTGCGGGAAGCGCGTCATCAGGCGATCCTTCACCACGTGCGACAAACGGTGCGCCTCGTGCAGGGGCAGCGCGCCGTCCATCCAGACGTGCAGGTCGAGGAAGACGAAGTCGCTGGCGCCGCGGGTGCGAATCTGATGGCAGCCCCGCACTTCCGGCACGGTCTGGACGACCTCGCGAATGGTCGTCTCGTCGATGACCACCTGGTCGCCCAGGATGCGCGAGGTGTCGTGGAAGATCTCCCAGCACGCCATCGCGATGAATCCGGCCACCAGCAGCGCGGCCGCCGGGTCGAGCCAGGGGTAGCCCAGGCCGACCCCCACCAGTGCCGCGATCACGGCGGCCGACGTGAGCAGGTCGCTGGTGGTGTGGTGGGCATCGGCCAGCAGGATTTCGCTGCTGAGGCGCCGGCCCTCTCGGCGCTCGTACCAGACCACGACGAGGTTGATGGCGAAGGTCACTCCCATCACCCAGAACGAGAGCGGGCGAACCTCGGGGGCTCCGCCCTCGCGCATCCGGCCGATGGCGGCGCGCAGCACCTCCACCAGCACGGCGACGAGGAAGACCAGGATCCCGACCGATGCCAGCGTCTCGAACTTGCGATGGCCATACGGATGATCGTCGTCGGGGGGTTGGCGCGCCACGCGGACGCCGATGATGCCCACAACGTTCGAGGCCGTGTCGGTCAGCGAGTGGAACCCGTCGGACAGGATGCTGACGGCGCCCGAGACGTAGCCCAGCCAGATTTTCGCGAGGGCGACGGCCAGGTTGAGCACCAGGACACGGGCGAGGACGCGCGAGACGGCGAGGTAACGCTCCATTGAGCGATTGGTGACTGAGCGACCGATTCGTCGGTTGGACGACTGGGGATTGGCTGATTCGGGTCGGGAGATCGAGCGATTGAGCCCGATTCAACCGTCGCCCGTCTCCGGACCGGCCATCACCCGGGGCCTGCTCCCGCCGTCTGCCGCGGGCATCAGAAAATGGTGGCGGTGGGCACCGGCCACCAGCGCAACTGCACCTTGCCGATGATGTACTTCTTAGGCACGAATCCCCAGTGACGGCTGTCGGAACTGTTGTTGCGATGGTCGCCCATGACGAAGTAGTAGCCCTCGGGAATCACCTGCGGGCCCCAGTCGTCGTGGCTGCGGTACTCGGGCGGCACCTGGGCGTCGGGGATGGGCACGTCGTTGACATACACCCGTCCGTCCACGACGCGCACCGTGTCGCCCTCTTCGGCAATCACCCGCTTGACGAACGATTTGTCCGGGTTGAGCGGGTAGTAGAGCATCACGATGTCGCCGCGCTGCGGGTCCGCCAACCGGTAGGCGAGCTTGTTGACGATGAGTCGGTCCTGGTCGGCGAGCGTCGGGGCCATGCTCTGCCCCTCGACGCGGGCCACCTGGAAACCGAAGGTAACGATGAGCGTGGCGTACACGGCGGCCGAGGCCAGCGTCTTGAGCCAGGCCACGAACTCGTCCTTCCACACATCGAGGCGGCCACGCCCCGAATCGGCCGCCTCGACGGTGGGCGGCGGGGCGGAGGTGGGTGAGGGCGTCAGCGGGGCCACGGCCTCGAATTGGAACGGCGAGGGGCGGTCCTCGTCGCCGGGGTCGGCGAACGCTACAGCTTCAGGTAGTCCCGGAGCCTCCGCGTCTGTGACCGGCTCACCGGAATCTCGGTCGCTTTCGCGTCCTTCATCCTGAGGATGTAGTTCCTGCTGAACCAAGGGACGATCTCCTTGATCTTGTTGATGTTCACGAGATGCGACCGGTGTACCCGCCAGAACACGGCCGGGTCGAGCCGGGCCTGCAGCTCATCGAGGGTCCGGTCGTTCGAGGTGCCGGACACCTGCCCAGTCACAATAGTAATCGAATCGTCCTCGACCGACGCGTACAGGATGTCGTCGGCCTGAACCAGCACGTACCGCTCCTGCACCTTGACGGCGATCTGGGCCGGCCGGGTGGCCGGGGCCATCAGCCTGACCAGGCGGTCGAGTTGGTCGGCCAGGGGCAAGGCCTCCGGGCGCCGGGCGCGGGCGCGGTGGACGGCCTGGGCGAGCCGGACGGCGTCCACCGGCTTGAGCAGGTAGTCCACGGCGTTGAGCTCGAAGGCCTCCACGGCCTGCTGGTCGAAGGCGGTGACGAAGATCACGGCCGCCGAGGCACCCGACTCGTTGAGCTGGCGTACCACCTCCATCCCGGTCAGACCGGGCATCTGGATGTCGAGAAACGCCACGTCGGGTTCGAGTCTGGCGAGGGCCTCCAGTGCCTCGGGACCGTTGGCCGCCTGTCCCACCACCTCAATGCCCTCGAGCTGTCCCAGCAGGAAGCACAGTTCTTCCCGCGCCAGCTGCTCATCATCGGCGACCAGGGCCGTCAGCGGGGCTGCGCTCACGAGGCCAGCTTCCTTGGCGTGACGGTCAGAGGAATCTCCAGGCGGGCGCACGCGCCCCTCCCCGGCGACCCCGAGAGGGCGAGCCGGCCCTGCGCGCCGTAGACCACGCGCAGCCGCTCGTGGACGTTGCTCAAACCAATGCCGCTCGACATGGCCGTCTGCAGCCGTTCGTCCGAGATTCCCAGCCCATCGTCTTCGACTTCGATGACGGCGGTGTCACGCTCGCGCCAGGCGCGAATGGTGATCGTTCCGGCGCCGATCTTGCGGGCGAGGCCGTGCTTGATGGCGTTCTCGACCAGCGGCTGCAATAGCAAGCTCGGCACCACGACGTCGAGCGCTTCGGGCGAGACGGACTTCTGCACCGTCAGGCGCGGTCCAAAGCGGACGACCTCGATGGCCAGGTATTCGTCGATGGCATCGAGCTCGTGGCGGAGGGTGACGAACTGTTCGTCGCTGCGCATCAGCTTGCGCAGCAGGCCCGACAACTTCTGGACGACCATGCGGGCCGTATCGGGTTCCGAGCGGATGAGCGAAGACACCGAAGCCAGGGTGTTGAACAGGAAGTGCGGATTGATCTGGCTCTTGAGGGCCTCGACCTTGGCGGCCAGCAGCAGCTTCTCCTGCTCCTGCAGCCGGTGCTCGATGCGGGCGTTGTTCCAGATCTTGATGGGCGTGGACACCGTGAGCACGGTGGCCACATACACCGCGATGGACAGCCAGAACGACTCGCCGTGCAGGTGAAAAAGGCGCGCATCTCCGAAGCGATGGCCGAGCGCCTGGCGGA
>Ga0073899_10005752_pt1 | contig 10732 bp, 12 predicted proteins | sample KloWWTmetaKNB5Ph_FD_88975 | JGI IMG/M metagenome (GOLD analysis project Ga0073899, IMG submission 88975) | Active sludge microbial communities from Klosterneuburg, Austria, studying microevolution and ecology of nitrifiers - Klosterneuburg... | ecosystem: Engineered > WWTP > Aerobic digester >...
CAACATCGGCACATTGTATGCGTAACGCGTGAAGCGGGGAATCGATGACAGGCTTCCTGCTGATAATGAGATTCATCGAACAGTTTCAGTGTGACATATTGCACATGTCACGGTTCGAGGAACCGGGGTATCGGGTACAAAGGCACCCAGCCAGTTTGCCGGCTACTCGTCGATACCGACGATATCATCCGCTTCGAATTCGTCAGGAATTGTGCCGTCGCCAATACCGGTAACCATGGCAGCCAGACTGTCGCTTTGCTTCACGAAGTATTCGGCACTGATCGGATCGTAGAAACGCTGTCCAAGAGCAACATCGCTGAACTTGATGCGGTGACGCGTGGGATGAGCAGTCATGCGAACTCGCTAAAAAATAGTTTTGGGCGGGAATAATGATGAGTCTGAATCTGAAGCGGAAACAGCGAACAGTATAGCGTAGCCAACCTGCTTCATCTGCCTGTGAATCTACGCCTGCAAGTTTGCGCAAACGGGCACAGCGAAATCCCCGGATACGCGTTTCAGACCTTCCGCAGGTAGCAGGCTTTCAGCATGAAACTGCCGCCATCCATCCGGCAGTCTACCTCGTGGTCACCGCCGACCAGACGAATACTCTTGACCTTGGTTCCCATCTTCAGTGTGACGGAGGAACCCTTGACCTTCAGGTCCTTGATGAGCACAACGCTGTCGCCATCGGTCAACACGTTTCCGTTGGCATCCTTGATCGCCGCATCTGCGTCATGATCGGCGGTTGGGCTTTCTTTCATCGGCCATTCATGACCGCAGTCGGCACAAACATAGTTATCGCCATCCGGATAGGTATTCTCCATCATGCATTGGGGACAGGCCGGGATTGCAGTCATGTTTTTCTCGATCTCGATCAAAGCGGGTTCAAAGGATTATTGCCGCATCACAGCCAACGTTGCATCGAATAGCCGCCGATCAACGGCCGCTGCATGGCGGCGCTGACGATTTGCCGTCCCCACTTGAACTCTTTGAACAGGACGACAAAGTTCCACATGTCGCGCAGCACTTTGGCGCGATCGCGCCAGCTTAAAGCCATCAGTGCCGCAGGAAAATCGGCTTCATGCGGACGGTCGAAGGCAATCTTCAGCGGATTCCACTGATCGCTGCAGCGACGAACTTCCGACGCAATCATCAAGCGGTACATCTCCTGTACCGGACGATTGCGCAGGCGCGCCTCGACGATGGCCTCGCCGGTAATCGCCCCGGAATGCAGCGCACAACTCATGCCCTCGCCGATCATGTTGAGAAAACCCGCAGCCTGGCCGGTGATCAACACATTGCCTTTGCCGAACACATAGCGATTGATCAGCGACGGGCCGAAGTTTTCCGCGCAACCCTCGTCATCGGCCTCGACGTGCGGATGTAGACGAACGCCGTGCTTTTCGGCGAGGTAGTTCACTACATGTTCGTGCTTCTTCGCGAAATTATCACCGCGCTTGAAGCCGACACCAACGATCTGCCGGCCATCGCGGGCATGACTCCAGGTGTAGTGGCCAAGGTCGGGATTGAACCAGAAGTGGAAATACTCCGTATCCAGTGGGCATTCGATAATCTCGTGAAATTTCTGCCCGACAAAAAACCATGGGATCGTTTTTGGATAGTCGGGATAAATCGCTCGAATCACGTGTGAGCTCGGGCCATCCGCGCCGATCACGTGACGCGCACGGTACTCAACGGGTTCACCGTCCCTGTTCGCTGTGACCATCACATGATCACCATGATCCTGCAAACCGACAAATGCTGTTTGGTCATGAACTTCAGCACCGCTACGGCGGATCGCCCAGTCGTCGGAATATTTCCGGTGCAGGTGCGGCGTGGTGCCGCCAAAGAAATCCATCGGCATGGAAACCATGCTGGGAAAATGAAAGGTCACGCCGCGACAGGCAGTCGGTTCGTGGAGAGTTTCACGTGGCAGCGGGCCAAAATTCTCCAACAGGAAACGATGGCCACGTGGCGACAGGATGCCACTGCAAATCTTGTGGCGCGGTAATTCCTTGCGCTCCAGAATGATGGTTTCCAGCCCGGCATCCACCAGTCGCTTGGCGGCAGCAGCAGCAGCAAGGCTGGCACCGACGATGATCACATCCACCGAGCGCATCAGTGCGACCTCCCTTGTTCTTTGTTATCCACGGCTTCAAGCAGCTCCGCCAGATGCACCACGGGGCAATCGCTAATGCCTTCAAGCAGCGCGCGATCTTCCAGACTTTCCACCACGATGCGACTCGCCTTGCGCCCATGCAACAGCCAGCGGGCCTGCGCAAAATCGTCCATTTCGTGGAGTCTGGAGGATCTCACGGGAATCGCAATGCGCTGTAAATCGAGGCTGAGCGTGCAGCCGTACTCGCTGCGCAGACGCTCGTAATGGCCGACCAGACGTTGATAATCGGCGTGATAGGCACGTGGCTCGATCACATACAGGTCCGTCGCACGCAACATGCGACGCACCGCATCCAGGCGGCTGAGCGCCTCTCCCAAGCCGATGACCTTCACTCCTGGCAGCCAACGCAGCAACTGATGTAACAGCAGCCCATCAACGACCACAATCTCTTTCAAGCGGCGCAACGGCGCAAGAAATTGCGCCAGACGCTGCGCTGGAATATCCGTGCCGGTTTCCAGTGCGCGGGAAATATCCGTACCATCGTCGGTGCTGACTTCAATATTGCCGGTGCTCTCCAACAAGGTTTTGATCCGCGCCAATCCTGCACCATTGCTGCGTAGCGCCGCATCTGGCAACAAGGCGCGTGCGGCGGCGATATTTACAGTCGCCGTCGTTTCTGAAAAAGTTTGTGTCGAATGATGATCGCTCTGCATCATCAACGCACGTCGCAGATCCAGCGTCATGCCGATCAAGTCGATTTTTTCCGGGCACATAGGCTCGCAGGCACCGCACAGGGTGCAGCTCTCGATCGACGCCGCGATCTGCGTGACATCTGCGCCGTGTTGCAGCGCCTTGGCACGGCCATGCGGCGTCATGGCAATATCGCGACAATTGCGCCAGACGGGACAAACCACTAGGCACAGGCTGCAACCGCTGCAATCGGCAAAACTCTTCTGCGCGGCCGGTGCACGGTCTTTTATCATTTTGTACATTTTGCTTATTTCACTTTTCACTCGACCGGCACATCAGAAAATTGCGTCGCGATTGAGAATCATCGCCGGATCGGCCGCACGCTTCATCGCCAGATGACGATCCACCAGCGCATCGCCAAAGACGCGCCGGATATAGCCCTTCATCATGCCGCCGAAGCGATAGTAGCTGGCACCGAGGTCAACGCCGATGTCGTAGATTGCATTCTTGAATGACTGAAAATGATCGCGGCTATACACACGCCCTTCCAGCATCGGCTCGAATTCACAGCCATAGGCCCAGCCTTCGGCATCGGGGGGAATGCAGGACATCTCGTAATGCGGCCGGTGCTCCGGGCGCAACTTGATGCCAACCAGATACAGGGTGTAGTGCGGAAAATATTTCCGGCAGACCTTGTTGCCGCGTTCGACGGCCTCGACGAATTTTTCCGCCGATGTCGCCAGGTCGGGAATCACCATTTGTCGGCTGCCCCAGAAACGCCATACGGCGCGCGAGAACACCACCGTACGATCGTGCATCAGGCCATCGCGCATAAATTCGGCACGTTGTAATTCAGGAAACAATTCGCGCTTGCGTTGCAACAGATACCAGGCCTCGCCGAGCATCCAGGGACGCAACGCATAACGGCGCAACATGCACAGGGCAAATCCGAATTCACCGTGGCCGCGCAAACGTGACTGCCAGTGCTCGCGGAATGCCGCTTCACGCTCCGTCGAATCAAAGGCCACCAGCAGAGTGATCGCGCAATCCATAATGGTCAGGATTCCGGAGTAGTCGCTGGCCTCGTTACGATCAAGCAGTTGCAAGTCCTCAACCGCAGCACGCAAATTATCATAATAAAAATAATGCATACGCAATGGCGTATAGGGGCGCGCCTTGAGGGTGACCTCGGTAATCACGCCGAATTGTCCATAGCCAAGGATTACCCGCTGAAACAATGCGGCATTCTGCGTATCCGAACATTCAACGATGTCTCCGGTCGGCGTCACCACCTGTATCGACACGGCCTGGTCAGCGCTGCAACCAAAACGCACGGAATTTACGTCGATTCCACCGACGCCCAGCGTACCACCCACCGACGATGTCAGATTGAGCGGCGCAGAAAGATAATCGAGATTGTGCCGGCGCAGTTCCTCGGCCAGACTGTGCCAGAAAATACCGGCTTCGCAGCGCACGGTTAACGCATCTGCATCGATGTGAATGACGCGGCTCATACCGGTCATATCCAGCAGCACACCGCCGAAAGCGACCGACTCGCCCTCCGTCGTCAGGCCGCCGCCGCGCACAGTGACGGGCACGCGATATTGCTGCGCCGCCCGCAGCAAGGACGCAATCTGCTCTGCGCTACGCGCGATCACGACACCATGCGGCAAGCCATACGCGGTGCCGCCGGCGTCGGTAACGAAGGTGCCGCGCATTCCGGCGGTTTCGCTCAGATCAATACCCGCGCTGCGAACGGCCTCGCCAAATGCCTGCCAGTTCGCGCCAATCCAGCGTGCCGGATTGGTTTGCTGGCGCTTGATGCCCTGCAAGGCATCGGGACCAACCGGGCAGGCGCCCACTGTGCCAGGTTCAATAGCGCGAGTATCCACACGCGCTCTCCTGCGATAAAGTGGCGGGCTGCCGATATATGATTTGCATAAAACGATAGTGGCGCATGTGCAATTCTAATATGAATTGCCGCCCCGCCATGTGGCATCCAATGGATGCTTCCGCTTCGAGGTTCTTCTGTTGCCCGCCGCCTGACCATTCAGACCATTGATCAGATTACGCAGTTCCCTTGCGCATCTTATCTTCCTTCTTGGCCTTCTTTACGGCCTTCTTTTCCTTCATGCTTTTCAGCGGCTCTTTCTTGAGGGCTTTCTTGGCGTCCTGAGTTTTAGCCATGCTATTTCTCCTTGGGTTGAGTCAGAATGTACGAAATTTTGCGTCATTTTCTTGCCAACACACTTGGCTGGTGTGGATGACATATTCGTTGGCATGTTCGTTGATCGCTTTGCGAGACGTAAGTATGCATGACTATTTCAGTATCCGCGATCCAGTAATCACGAAAATCCGGAAGCACCGCCTGAAATTTTTATGGGCGTGAAACGTTGCGAGAGCTATCATGCGCGACCTTCCGGGAAATCTGACACAAATCTGGCATATGAGCCTCCCCAAGAACACGACTCTCAATTCCGGCGAACAGCCAATGATCCGCTGGAGCGAAGCTGGCGAAGAACATTCCGCCGCCTGGTATTCGGAAGCCGCAACGCCGCCACCTAAACGCGTGGTGGTTGCCGACGATACCATCACGGCTGATGCAGCTTATCGTCTTGCCTGCGAAGGCACGGCCATCCTGTGGCGTGGTGATTTCCAGAACGCGCGCCAGTTACTGCAAGCGATGGCGCGGCGCATGGACGGCAAACATGGCAAGCAGGCCAAATCCCGCAAGCCCTCGAACAAGGTGGAGGCTAAAACCGCAGCCGCCGCCTCGCCAACCGATTTATTCAACCGGCATCGCCTGACGCAATCGCAACGTGCGCGTACGCTGGGCATGCTTCTGCTACCCTTCGAGGCTGATTACACGATACCACTGCGCCGCGCACCAGACATTCGGCAAGCCTGTCTGGAAGCCTGGGGGCCCGGCCGGCAGGTCTTCGTTGCTTCATTGCGCGAATTACTCGGCCTGATCGGCGCGCACGAGTGGCGTAAAAACGGCGTGGAGATTCCTGCACTCGGCGAGGGGATTCGCATTCACCCTCACTACGGCGTCTTCTCGCCGGTGCGCGGCGAATATCTGGAACTGGTCGCCCATGCACCGCTACCAGCTGACACTCTGGCCTTTGATATCGGCACCGGCACAGGGGTGTTGGCGGCCTTACTGGCACGGCGCGGCGTGAAAAAGATTGTCGCGACCGAGCTGAATACGCGCGCACTGGCCTGCGCCCGCGAAAACATCGAACGCCTCGGTCTGCGCGCGCAGGTCGAAGTCATGCAACAGGATATGTTCCCGCCCGGACGTGCGCCACTGATCGTCTGCAATCCACCGTGGATTCCTGCACGCCCCGCCTCACCGATTGAACATGCGATCTTCGACCCGGACAGCCGCATGCTGCGCGGATTCCTGGCGGGGCTGGCAGAGCATCTCGAAATTTCCGGCGAAGGCTGGCTGATCCTCTCGGATCTCGCCGAACACCTGGGCCTGCGCTCCCGCGCCGAACTGTTGGCGATGATCGATGCAGCCGGCTTGAAAGTCCTGGATCGGAGCGATATCCGCCCCACCCATCCAAAGGCTGGCGACACCAGCGATCCACTGCATGCCGCGCGCGCAGCCGAAATCACTTCGCTCTGGCGGCTCGCAGTGCGTTGATCGGCGGCAAGACAGCACACTGCATACTCTGGAAATCGCGGGTCAATCGATGCGGCGTCGTTTTGCCAGAAGGCTGTCGAGCCGGTTTGCAAACGCCTGCCGATCAGCGGCTGAGAACGCTGCCGGGCCGCCGGTGTCAATGCCACCACTGCGCAATCCGTCCATGAAGTTGCGCATAGTCAGACGTTCCTCAATGTTGCTCTTATCGAGCAGATCACCGCGCGGATCAAGCACACAAGCGCCCTTGGCGATTGCCTGTGCGGCAAGCGGTATATCGGCGGTAATCACCAGATCGCCGGACACTGCCTCCTCGACGATACGCCGGTCAGCAACGTCGAAACCCGACGGCACCTGCAACGTACGAATCCACGGTGAAGGCGGCACACGCAGCATCTGGTTGGCGATCAGCGTAAGCGGTATCTGCTCGCGATGCGCAGCACGATAGAGAATGTCCTTGATGGCGGCAGGACAGGCATCGGCATCAACCCAGATTTTCATGACAAAGGCTGTTCAAGTCGAAAGCTGTTCAGGTGGAGCGCTACAATAGCATCTCGATTTACCATTGGTCGTCGGATACTCAACAGCATGCGCCCTCGCTTCATCATCCCGCCCGGAGAGGTGGAAATCACTGCAATCCGTGCGCAAGGTGCCGGTGGGCAAAACGTCAATAAGGTTTCCAATGCCGCGCACCTGCGCTTCGACATCGCTGCGTCGTCGCTGCCGGAAATGATTCGCGAGCGGCTTCTGAAACTTGGCGACCAGCGCATCAGCAAGGACGGCGTAATCATCATCAAGGCACAGAAATTTCGCAGCCTCGAAAAAAATCGTGCTGAAGCGCTGCACCGGCTGGAAGAACTGGTTGCCAGTATCGCTGTCCTGCCGAAGAAACGCCGGCCGACCAAGCCGACCATATCTGCAGTCAGGAAACGGCTGGAAACCAAGGCACGGCGCGCATCAGTAAAAGCAGGACGGCGGATGGGTGACGAATAAGCAGGCCGGGACAAAAGATGCCGGCACCGGTCAATGAACGATGCCGGCGGAAGAATGCGCTCTCAATACTTCCAGCCATGCATTGGCGAATTTCTCCTGGCCGGATTTCTTGTAGTGACAAGTGTCTTCGCGGTCTGCCAGCGTCAGCAGGGTATCCGTATCCACACCACGAAAAATATTCCGCGCCTTGTCGGGGAGCGCCTGTTGCGCCTGTGCTGTTGGACTATCGGGGAACCAGGCTGGACCTTTTACGCAGCGCGTAGCCACGGAGGGAAAGATCGGCGCCTCAACACCGTGCTGGCGCAGTGAATCAACCAGCGAGGAAAACATCGCGGTGTAATTACTTTTGGAAGTTTTGTTGAAAAAGTCTGTTTCTCCCTGATGCCAGAGGACATGCGTGATGCGATAGTGCGTTCGCACTTCGTCGAGAACCGCCAGCAACATGTCGTTGAGATCGCCGCCCTGTTGCCAGCGCTGGATCGATGTGGCGCCAATGCCTGCCGGGATCAACACCACCCGGTCAGCCAGGCCGGCCGCGATGAGCTTGTTGCCAAGCAGCGTCCAGGACTCACCACCCTCACCTGTTGTCCCCAGCAATGGCGACGCGGCGAGGAAACATTTGCCACCGAAAGAGTTGAGAACCTTGTCGCCGTATTCAGATATGTAACGCATCTCTGCATGGTTACCGGTGTTCGACTGGCCGATCAGCAACAGGACCATGGTCCGGGCGGTCTGCGCCGGACAGGGAATTGCCAGCTTTCCAGGAAAATTCGTGAGACGGTCAAAATCACCATACGTAGCACCCGAATTTGGCTGGCTGTTTTCTTGAACAATCGGCGGAGATACTTTGTGTTGTGCCGAAAAAGGCCAGCGATGCTCAACCACGAAAAAAACACCCACCCAAATAATCGCCAGCAAGCACAGTGCGGCAAACACCCGTGCAACTGTCCGTCGGCGTGAAAGTATTTTCATGTCAGACGCCCGCCTGACAAACGTAGCACCCGGTCGCAGCGCCCTGCCAGCGCTTCATCGTGGGTGACGAGGATCAACGTCGTGCCCTGCTCGGCATTCATGGCAAACATCAGATCGATGATCGCCGCGCCGGTGGCGGCATCGAGATTGCCGGTCGGCTCGTCAGCCAGCAGCAATTGCGGTTTGACGGCAAAAGCGCGCGCCAGAGCAACGCGCTGCTGCTCGCCGCCGGATAGGTGCTTCGGATAATGGCTGATCCGCCCGGCGAGACCGACGCGCCCGAGCATTTCCATGGCAACATTTTTTGCATCACCGCGACCAGCCAATTCCAGCGGCAGCATGACGTTTTCCAGTGCACTCAGCGCCGGCAGTAACTGGAACGACTGAAAGACGAAACCGAGCAGACGACCGCGCAAGCCGGCACGCCCATCCTCATCGAGTGCGGCCAGATCCTGTCCGGCCAGCCGCACCGTGCCGCTGCTCGGCAGATCGAGCCCGGCCAGCAGACCGAGCAACGTCGACTTGCCAGAACCGCTGCTGCCGACGATGGCGACCGCTTCACCCGCCGCCACACGAAAGTCGATCTGGTGCAGAATCGTCAGTGTTCCGCCGCCGCTCGGTACCTGCTTGCCGAGTGCGACGGCTTCGATCACCGGTTGGCCGGGGTTATTGCTGGAGTCATTTGTCATGTTGCGATTTGCTTTTGTTATATTGATTATCAGTGTTCTATCAACCGGTGCATATGCCAAATCCGAGCCCAAACCTGCCACGGCGCCGGTCATCCTGATCGCCGGCGATAGTCTCTCGGCCGCCTACGGCATCATCCGCAAAAAAAGCTGGCCGGTGCTGCTCCAGCAACGCCTGCAGGCCGAGCATTATCCTCATACCGTCGCCAACATCAGCATCAGCGGCGAAACCACTCAGGGTGGTCTGGCCCGCTTCGCGCCGGCACTCAAACAGCATCAACCAGCCATCGTCATCATCGAACTCGGCGCCAACGACGGATTGCGCGGACTGGCGCTGGAACAGATGCACGACAACCTGCGCAGCATGATCCGCCAAAGCAGGAAGATTCATGCCAGGGTGCTGCTGATCGGCATGAAGCTCCCGCCGAATTACGGCCCGGATTACGAGCAAAAATTCGAGCAAGTGTATGTCAAAGTAGCCCGCGAAGAAAAGGTCGCGCTGCTGCCTTTCTTCTTCGAGGGCTTCGCCGAACGCCGCGAGGCTTTCATCGATGACGGCCTGCATCCGACGGCCGAAACGCAACCGCTACTGCTCGACAATATCTGGCCCAGACTTAAACCGCTGCTCAAATAACCGCGATACTACCCTGCTCCGGAATTGTGCCGGCAAGTTCGCCAATCACCGCCGGCTGAAAACCGTCGCGACGAAATATCTCCAGCACGGCACTCTCACTCTCCGGCGCACAAGCGACCAACAAGCCGCCGCTGGTCTGCGGATCGGTAAGCAAATTTCTCTGCCAATCCGTAATTTGCGCATCCAGCTTTACTGCTTCACCGTAGCTGTTCCAGTTGCGCGTCGAGGCGCCGGTGACGATACCCTGGCGCACCAGATCAAGCGCCTCGTCGATCAGCGGCAAGCGGGCAAATTCGAGCTGCGCCTGCAATCCGGCACCACGACAGATTTCCAGCAGATGGCCGGCCAGGCCGAAGCCGGTCACGTCGGTCATCGCATGTACGCCCTCGAGCGCCGCCAGCGCCGTACCCGGCGTGTTGAGCTGCGTCGTCAAGGCAATCATTTGCGCATAACCCTGCGCCGACAGCAGTCCCTTTTTCAGGCCTGCCGAAAGAATACCGATGCCCAATGGCTTGCCGAGAATCAGCCGGTCACCGGCACGTGCGCTGCTGTTGCGCTTGACGCGCTGCGGATGGACGATACCGAGGCCGACCAAGCCGTAAATCGGCTCCAGCGTGTCGATCGAATGTCCGCCGGCGATGGGAATCCCGGCACGCGTGCAGACTTCCTCGCCGCCACTGAGGATCTCGCGGATCACTGCCAGCGGCAGCTTGTCGAGTGGCATGCCGACCAGCGCCAGCGCAAAAACAGGCCGGCCGCCCATCGCATAGATGTCGGATAGCGCATTGGTCGCAGCGATGCATCCGAAGTCACGTGGATCATCAACAATCGGTGTGAAGAAATCGGTGGTGGCGACAATCGCCTGTTCGGCGTTGAGTTGATACACCGCCGCATCGTCGCTGGTTTCGCTACCGACCAGCAATTCCTTTGGCAGGATTATTGAAGCGGCTGGACTCTGCGCGAGAATTTCGCTCAACACCGCTGGAGAG
>Ga0073899_10005753_pt1 | contig 10731 bp, 9 predicted proteins | sample KloWWTmetaKNB5Ph_FD_88975 | JGI IMG/M metagenome (GOLD analysis project Ga0073899, IMG submission 88975) | Active sludge microbial communities from Klosterneuburg, Austria, studying microevolution and ecology of nitrifiers - Klosterneuburg... | ecosystem: Engineered > WWTP > Aerobic digester >...
CGGGTTGTGTTTGCGGATCGACATCGACGGACCTTTCATCGATGTCGGTTTCATGGCCGCCGCAAAACGGTATCCATCAAGGCGCGAGTCGATGATCGAGCTTTCGCCGCGTTCCTTGGCTTCCTTGTTTTCAAGGCTGGCCAATACGATGATGGCAGCGCGAATCTCGAGCTCGGAAACTCTAACCTCGGTACGTGTGATCCCCTCGCCGGCACGCTCGACCCAAACATCATCGGGACCGTTGATCATGATTTCCTGAACTCGGGCGTCTTCCATGAGATGTGCTATCGGATTCAATGTGTTCCGAAGCATTTCATGTGCATTATTTCGTGTTTGTTGGTCCATGTTTTCGAGTGTAGATTTTTGGGTTCGTAAAATCGCGGAGTTAAATCGCCACTTTTCGCGCCTAATCGCCTGCCAGGCGCTGGGTGTTGGAGATCATTGCCATGACCGGAATGGCGGCAATCAATGCCCAGAACGGGATGAGGATGGGCGAAAGCGGAATGGGAACGATGAGATAGAGCATCGGCAGGAAGATGATCGTGATCATCGAATGAAGCGCCAGCGAGTACAGAACCGGACTGACATAGCCGAACGAAACCATCTTGATTTGGCGTCTGGCCATTCCATCAGCGATCGCCGCAATGAAAAATGGCAGCATGTATGGCATCCATGCCCCGAAGATCATGATTCGCACCAATGACGCAAAACACAGTGCCGACAAGCCAAGAATGTAGTCATTGGTAATGTCCGACATCTTTGTTACGCTGCCACCAAACACTGCCTCGGATGATCGTTGTTCTTCCTTGCTCACCAGCGCCTTCTTGCTGGATTCCACCAATCCGGTTTCAAGGAACAGCGACCGATAGATAGCGCTCGCTGATTGCGTAATTTCTGCGGTTTCTTTTTTCCCCAGTACGGCCTCAATCAAGGTGATTTCACGCAAAACCCGCCGCATGATGTCCGCAGAAGAGGACAAGGCCGGAACCAGCAAGGCCCCAAGCAAGAGCGCGATCAGCCAGAGCAGAACATGTTTTTTCCAGGCCATGGCTTAACCGTTTTTGTCCCTGGTCACGTTGATGACATCACTCAACGTAAGACTGGCAGAGGTCAGCAGAATCCGAACTGCGCCAAGTTCCTGCGGATCAATCACCCCCTCCCGTTTGGTGAAGACAATCTTGGCGACCTTCCTCTTCTTGATCCACTCGAAGATTGGCAACGTGACAGCTGGCCATGCACTGGTCACTCCGTCATCGGCAATGCCGTGCACCCGCCAGCAGCTCAAGCCTTCGGCCACCACATCCAACATGCTCTCCAAGAAGGTGGTCATCGCCTTCGTATCCCGCAACGACATGGAGACTGCACGCTCATAGGCCTCACTCGCCTCGATCAGTGCTTCATCGAGTAGATAGCCGGTACCGGCTTTGCCAGGGAACTGGTGCGAAATCAGCCTTGCCAGATTGCGAGCCGCTTCTTCCAGGTTGGGCCAACAATAGAAAATGGACTTCAAAAACGTCCGTTTCCCTGAGCGGGCCAAGGCGACCCGCAAGGATTGCTCCGGCGAGATCAGTTGGTCGGTGTTCAGTTCGTTCTCGTACAGCTTGCTCAGTGCGATAGCATCCATGGTTTAACCCTCAACAATCTTTGGCAAACGCCCTTTGATAATTCGGCCTCCTGCTACTGAGGCGATGTAGTGCAAATCTGGCAACATCCCGAGCAGTTCGGTCGGGAACAATTCCACTTCCTTGTCTTGGAGGGATTCTCCGACGTTGCTCGTAAAGTCAATCCCGTGGTCTTCGGTTCTGGAACCCGCAGCCTTCGACCGACTGATCACCTGAATTTCAGTTTTTCCGAATGTTTCGCAGATGAAGTCCTGGGTCTGCCGGTCTTTCGTCCGGAGCGCAATCAGGTTGTTACAGTTACCCAAAATCTGCCGCGCCTTCGGCTCGCTACCCATTCGGGCTATGAAATCAGGCAAGGTTTGCGTCAATAGCCAAGTGACAAACCCAGCTCCCCGGGCCTTGTTCAGTATCTGAATGAGGGGACCATTTACTACCTCGGCCGCCTCGTCGACGATCAATTGAACCTTCTTGGGTTTACCCACACCGTGGTTATAAATTTCGCCAGCCACCGCAGTCAGGTCGGACAGAATGATCGAACCGATTGCGGAGCCGACCGTCGCATCAGACAGCGAGTCCAGGCCGAGATAGAGCACATGGTTTCCGCTGATCAGTTTCTTGGTATCAAAGATCGGGCGCGGATCGTCAATGTCTTCCGGATCTGGGGAGAGAAGCGGCCCCAATTCGCCTGCCGTCAGCATCACCAGCAAAGGCACCAGAGAGGCCAGAATCTTGCTCAAGTGATCACGACTGTGTTCGACCATCGAGAGCAGCCCGTCGACGACCTGATCGGTCTGGCTTTCCGGCACTTCCTTTCGGTAGTAATAGACATAGGCCAACAGCTCCGGCGTTGCCGTCGGCGAGAGCTTGAGCGGCAATTTGCCGTCCCTTGCCTTCATCACGAAGGGCGCAACCATCGTTTCCCAGCGTGGCACCTTGCGACTGAAGAACTCGCGGAGAACGATCTCCATCAACTCATCCGGACCGCCTTCGATGAACTTCCGCAAAGTCATCAGGTTCGGCGCTCTATCGACGTAGATCAGGCCATCCGCAACCAGATTGATGGCTCGCCAAGCGAAGGCCTGGAAAGCATCTTCGGAAATCATCAGCGCCGCAATCCGAGATGCAATTTCGGTCGACCGGTTCCAGTTGCGCAGCGGGTCAATGCGAACAGAATCGCTTGGGAACGCTGGATGGAATTGGACGAAGGCATCAGGACGACCATAGAACTCGCAGGCCCGACGCGTGATGTCGCGCAGTTCCTTGTCCCCCTTCGGGTCAATAATGATGACTGTCTCATTTCGACCAATGGCTTGACTGACGACGGTTTCCAGCAACCTCGTTTTACCGGAGCCCGTAGTCCCGATACACAGAACGTGGCCTTCAAAAGCTTCCAGGGGCACGTAAATATGATGTTCGTTAGGCTCCACGCCATGTATCCACGGCGCTCCTTTTACCTCGCTCATCGGCTTGATCTTGCTAAAATCCAGATACCACTTGGGGGGCATGATGGTTTTTACCGCACGTTTACGAATTTCCAAGACCCGTTGGGTATGTAGTGGAGTCCATTCAAAGCCAAAGCCCAACCATGCCTTCGTCGGCTCCTTACGCATCAGCAGAGAAAGCACCGAGGCCTTCATAAAGAGAAACGGCTTGCCGGCGAGGGAAATCTTGAATGACCATAGATCAATCGTTTGGCGCCAGCGCCAAATGGCAAAGGCCAAAGACATGCCCCCCATGTACCAGATCGCACTACTGGGCACTTTGCTGGTCAGAGCCAAGGCCACCATAACCAATGCCGCTGCGCTCCAAACGATAGCGGCCTTGGCTTCATAAGCCGGACGAAAAAGATTCTCATAGCTTCTTTGCTTCACAACGGCGCTCCTTACACCTTGAATCCGAGGTCAAGCGCAACCTGCGTTTTGAGAATCGCAGATTGAACTTGGCGCTCTTGGATCGTGGCTGGATGGATCTTTCGCTTGGGGTTGTCTGGAGCGGCGTAGAGCCATCCCAAATTGCCAAGCTCGATCATGATTTTGGTAACCTCGACGCCGTAGCTGGCCAGATGCTCCATCGAGATCGCAACCCCTTCGGTCTGACGTTCGATGAACTCCGCCAACTCGCCGGCCTGATAATCCTTCAACAATTGCGACATGACCGCCCGCACGGTGGCAGACATTTGTCCGGCCACCTCTTCAGGCAACTCAACACCCGATGTTTCCTCGACAACTTCAATGGCACTGGGGCCAGCCATGTCCGGATAAGACTTGGAGCTACGCCGCGGCTTACCTGGCCGACTGTCACCTTGCTTGGGCGGGTTTGCTGGTGGGGATTGAGGGGTCGCCGGCGGCACAGGCGCCGAAGCCTCGACCGGTGGCACCGTTGAGGCTAGTTGGATGACTTCTCGCTCCGCAGCAGGGACAGCCAACGGTGTAATCACCAAGGGTTCTGTTGTCGCTTTCGGTGCATCCTTAACAACCAGATTGGCATCCAGTGGTTCGGGCGGCACGTCATCTTCAATGGCTACCAGAAGCAGTTCGGGTGCGGCCAGACGGACCGCAATGAGTTCTGATTCGCCGAGTGGCGTTTTTATCTTCCAATACAAATCGCCGGTGCTATCTGCAACAAAGACACCTGCTTTGAGCAGAGTTTCCGCCAAGGTCGTTGCATCCTGCGGGATACCAGACACCCCTCCCCGCTCCAGCACATCCCGCATCTCTTTGGCTGCGGTGCGCCAGACGATGAACATCCCGTCTTTGCCATACCAAAGGCGCGACTTTTTTTGATTGCAGACCCATACTCCGTCTCGGACAAGCTGACGCATGGCATCAATCAGATGAGGCTCAAGATGTGCGCCAACAGTCAAACGCCCGTAGTTCTGCGGTGCCAATACGGTGTCGCGGTCGATGACCTTGCGGCGCATCCTGGCCACAATGTCGGCAATCTGATTGTGTTTTGTTTGGGCGGCGTCAATCACCACCGCATCGAGCATAGCCGGGATAATCTTCCCGTGGCCTTCCTGCAGATACTGCATTGCCACATCCGGAATAATTCTCGAAGCAATCACGGAGGCACTGGCGTTGACGAACTGTTGATCCTCTTCCACCCAGCGGATGAAATACCGCTTCGCATCGATAGAGGCCACCCATTCCCCCATGCCCATGCGATGCATCGGCCACTCCTCCCCCTTATCGCTGACAACGAGCATGCGACTGAGTGGGCGATACAATTCGCAACACAGGCCGGCGAGGAATGTTGCATATCGCCACCTGGGCTCCAGATTGCGGCGTAACTCCACCCCTTCCCGACCGGCGAAGATGACGGCTTCGGCCGCTTGGCGCGAGTAAAACCCAATTTCTAGCGCGAGACGGAACAGACCACCAGGGCCCATGTGTGTGCCAGCGGCCGAAGCCGGTAACAGATCGACGTAGCTTGCGAGGGAGCGAAGGACTGATCCATAAAGATGATCAAACTCGGCATGGTCCATCCCTGCTCCGAGTCGCAGTCGTCGAATGAGATCCTTCTGAGAACCAAGAACCGCTTCAGCAGAGCCGAATGCGACACCTTGATCAATGGGTGGATATACCGGCGCTCCAACAGGGACGGGCTTTGCCGGAACGTGGGCCGATGGTGCAACCTGTGTTGCAACCTTAGGTTGCCTGGCGAATATGGCGAAGAGGTTTTTCAGCATGGGGCAATGATCCTTTGCCCCGAAAAATAAATCGCGTGGTTAAAACGCCAGATTTCGTTCGCTTTTCTCCTGAATCCGACGCCGCTTTGAGTCACCGGGGAGAGGACAAGCAATCCGACCATCGTCGCGGACCTGTAACTGGTTCACTTGACGGGCATCTTCGCCTTGCTGTTTGCGCTGTTGACTATTGATCATTCGACAGATCGGGCAAGTCTGATCACCGGGGATCTCATCCTTTAGGATGATGTAGGTTCCGCGGCAGCATTCGCACTTGGTCTGCTTTAGCTCATCGGTCGCGGCCAATTGGACGATGAAGCGGATACGAGAGAAGTTCATCGGTTCGGGGATACTGCCGTAGACTTGCAGGTAGTCCCTGTAGAGGACCAGCAGCAGCGACGCTCCGGAAAAGCCCTTGACCCGCAATTGCTTGAATTTCTTCACTAGGTACGACGTTTGGCGTCGGCGCTCGATAGTCTCTATGTAATAGCTCTGGTTAAACGTGTGCGACCCTTGCGGCGCACGTCGCCCTAAAAGCCGCGGCCACAGGGCACGTGCATAGGCTTCTTGGCCGGGCACCAACGCATCAACCTCCTGGGGACGGGCGCCGGCCAGGACCAACTCGATTGCCATGCGCTTACTCTTTGCAATAGCGCCGGCAATGGATTCAATTTCGTCCTGTGGCGGCAGGAATACTTCTGGCCGTGGACTCTTGCTTTTGCCTGTTTTACGAGGCGAACACATTGGGCAACAACTGTGGGCGGCTCGTTCGGAGGTTTGCATGACGACAAGGGAATTGCATTTCGGGCATCGATCTGACCAAATCGATCCCATCACCAGAGCGCGGAGCAGTCGGATCAACTCATCGATATCGTAGAGGATCTCGCCGGGTGACGTTGCAGCATATTCTTCATGCACCTTGATGTAAATTTCAAGGTCGGACATACCACTTTTGACCATGCGACGGTACATCGCCACGATCAGGGAGGAATGCATTCGGTTGACCGGAGTTTCTGTATAAAGCGTGCCTCCCCGCGTCTTAGAGGCCTTGCGCTCACCGTGAAAGTGCTTGTTAATTTCACGGACCTTGGCTAAAACAACACCCCCTTCAAACAGCGAACGAATCGTCGCATAGCGCGCACCCCGGGCACACAAGTGAACAACAGATGTTTCCTTCTCCAACTCCCTTAAAACAATCTCCAGGGAGGCTGAAGTAGGTATCTCGTTGTTGGGTTCCATGACACTGGCGCTTTTTTCTCAGTCGATCAACTTTAGTCGTCGTTCGCTGCGAGCAGCGCGTACTGCGTTCGATCTGACGGACTGCGCAAGGCTGTCAGGACTCGGAACTGAGTAGTTCCGATAGCAGCGACACGAAGTGGTCGATCTACAAAGTAGTTCCGCGCATCGGCTAGGCGCAGCCTCAACAAGGTTTGGCAATCATCTTTCGCCAATCCCAGCTTAGAAGCTGCAACCCCCATATCTTCCATGGCGATATCGCGAAACGTCAGCCCTAATTGACGATAGAACTCTGCAACTTCGCTATGCAAAACATTGACATTCTCAACTGATGGGATTGTCTCGACGGAAAAAAGCAACATATCGGTCCGCGATACCTCAGCCAGTTCTTCGGCAGATAATTTTCCAATCTCCATGTGAAGATCAACTGGAAGCCCAATTGCCATGCATGTTTCTGGATTGCTTCCCAAGGCCAGGAACTGGTGGTTCAACTCCCAGATATCGGCCAATCTCTCTTTGCCAATCGACAGCACTTGCAACCCCCTTACTCCAAAGTGTTGAATTATCCCAATTAATGGGATTATGTAACTGTCCAAACAGAATGTTTACAAAAACTTGAAATTTTTTTAACACATGACGGCCAGTATTAGCGTTTTTATCGATTTAACCGGTTTTGTTCGTGCCAATTTTATCATGATCAAATTTCTTAACTAACGACATATATCAATTTAATTACATGATTTTAAATGGATTTGTATTTAACATATTACTTTATACATAGACGCGATCTCATATGGTATGCGGCAAATCCCATCGCTTGAACATTGATACTAGACCTACCGAACGAGAAATTACATCCATCTGGCACGCTGGCAACCCTTACATTCCTGCAAATATTGCTTTCTCGGTTGGGAAACTGCCAAAATTGTCAGTCTTGGCTGGTTAAGGAAATCGTGATAACTTCTTTGGATGAGAAATTCACCGCGAAATTTCCCTTTGACATAAATCACTTTGCCCGTTATACGTTAACCTTCTTGGAAAGGCCGGCCCAAACAACTCATCATTTGGTGGTTGCCTAATCCACCTTAGTGATCTAAACAAAAACGGTCATGCCAAAACAAATACCTCATAAAAAATCCTTCTCCGACGCACTGAACGCTATTCTTGACAGGCGCGGTCTACCTTCCATCAATCATGGTCGAGTCGATGCCTTTGCTGCACTGATGGGTGAACGAGCTAGCAGTACGGTTCATCGATGGGTTTCCGGCCAGAGCGTACCGACCTATCCAGTCCTTTTGCAGATGGCCGACGTACTGGCTTGTTCGCTTGATGAGCTTTTTGGACGGCCTTCCGAACCAGAGACGTTTCCAAGTGTTGAGGTCGATTACTTCTCTGACACTTTGAGTGGACGACTTCTCTTCCCCCAGATACTGATCGATCGCAGGAACCGCGTTGGTCCATTTGGTTTGCTACGGATATCAGGGCATGAAATGGCTGGCCGGCTCGACAACAACGATTTGGCTGTTTTTGACATGGGGCAAACCGACATCCGCTCGGGGAGCTGCTTTGTGCTTGAGTTGGAAAGTAAGTTGATCGTTCGCCGACTACGCTCATCCATGAGTCGGAAGATCGATGTGCTTTGCGAGAATGATCTTTTCCCGCCGGAAACGGTTGAGCGTACTCAGTTGGTCGCCTACGACTCTAAGCTCCACGCCAACGAAGATCAAAAACCGCTGATTCTAATTCGCGGGTTGGTCATCGCTCGCCATCGTTTCGAACATTAGACCCGATCTGCGACGGCCATCTTACGAACGGCGTAGGCTGTAGTCATTACTGGCAGTATCGGGCCGCTTCGAATCACAATGCCCCATTTCAGTTCATCGTTAACCCAAATCTGGCCAGCCTCCCCGTGCTTGGCCGCTTGCGCCTGGTCGTAGTCCTCGCCCAGGCGGGCACGACGCAGTTTTCCACCAATCACACGACGTAGCAAACGCCATGTGTCTTGTTGCTCGGCATTCGCCAATCGTTTGGCAAACCGCGCAATCGCATGATCGGAAATTTCGACTTGACCAATGGCCGGGATGAGCAGCACCTCAAGCAGAGGCTTGTCGATGATGATTTCTTCAACATCATTTTGGGCTCTTGGCATTACCCAGGAGTCGTCTTTATCGACTTGAATCTCAAGGCCTGCGAAGCGGTGCCCGAGGAACTTGGCATAGGGGAACAGGTGCGGTTTCCCTAAGTTGGCATCACGAAGATCTCGTACCTTCTCTGCGGCTTTCGCAAGTTTTTTGATCGCACCCGACGAGACAATCAGGCTAAGGCCCTTGCCTACCTGAGTCTCACCGAAAACAGATCGATGTCCGAGAAGCCACTGCAGAGCTGAAAGTTCGGCAACGATTTCTCGGTCATCGACTTGTGCATCGACGCGAATATTGAGGACGCCTTGTTTCTTGGCGCCGTTACGCCAATACACCTGGTGCAGGTTATCGGCGATGTGTTTGCTATATGTGGTCAGAATGTTCATTTTGATTTCCTAATTGATGGTGCGTTTTTATCACGCTTCGCCATCGGGTCAAGCCTTGAATTGAAGTGCGGGGGTTTCCCCCCGCTATCTTCTCAAGCTGCCATTTTATCTGCAGCATTGGGTTTGAACTTCGCTTCCCACACGTCTGCGAAATCGGTACCAGGGATACTCGGCAACACGATGGTCACCTTTTTGCCCTCTGCCTCCAGTCGCTCGCGCAAACTGTCAGCAGCATCTTGGCCGGCACGTTTTCCCCTATAGTCAGGGAGGTCGTTGTCAGCGTAGATCAGAACCTCTTTCACGTAGTCCGGAATCACGATCGACTTCATCTTTCCCGATGAAATCGTTGCCCACACCGGAAGCCCTGTCAGGCAATGGACGGCCAGAGCCGTTTCAATACCTTCGGCCAGCGCCAGGATTTCCCTAGCCGGGAAAAGTTGGATTGCTCCACCTTCAATTCCCTCCAGTCCTGCCATCAGCTTTTTTGGACTTTCGACCGGTGCTTTGGTAATAATTGTCGCGTTGCTCGTCAGGTAGGTTCGGTGCAGACTGACTGCCCGACCATCAGGGGAACGCACTACGGCGACCATGGCCGGAAACTCTCCGACCTTGACCATCTTCCCCCCATCGCGCTCTTCGTAGTATCCAAGATTCGGATGGATCTTGATGGCCTTAGGAACTTCGTTAAGCTCCAGCCACCGCGTCCCGACTAAGTATTTCCACACTGTATCGTCAGGCGTCACTGGCCTACAACCCTGTGCCGTCCTGGATAGCGACTTATGGATGCTTGTGGCATCCCTTGTTTTGCTCTGCTGCGAATGCTGAATGAGTGGTAACGGAACATAGCTTTTGTTGCCAATAACCTCCCGTGCAAAAGCAGCCGCTTCCGCGAAACCGCCCCCACGAACGGCAAGTAACAACTTCATGCCATCACCCGCGCCACAACCATTGCAGAAGTAAGTACCCAGATCCGGATTGGCGTACTCGCCTTGCCGAACATGGTATCTGAATCTGTCCTTGCCACCACATGCAGGGCATGGGTGGAACTTCCCATCCAGATGTTTTGGATCAACGCCGGCGACCTCGAGAATTCGGGGCCACTGACCTAATGCTTCGTCTCGAATTTCAGACATATGGCTTCTCCTCTTGTTTGCCCCAAACCGAGGCCCACCGAAGAAGCCCGTTACAGGGCCACTTGGGTGGGCCCCGGGAAAGGGCCGGGTTATAACGTGAAGAAGAAGCTCCCCGGAGGGGAACTTCCCCTCCTGGGCTTAGTAAGATGTGGGCATCGGACCCGCGGGGGCACGAAACTTCACGACACGAATGGCTTGGCCTTCGATCAGACGAACACGATCGTTCGGCTGCAATTGGGCGGTGTCTTGATCAACTTCTTGAACGATGGCGAGGGTTTCGCCGTTGCTCATCGTCACGATGATTTCGGCAGTAACCTTCCGCTCACGCGAAAAGTTATCACCAACCACCTTGCCGACAATTGCACTACCAGCCCCGATGAGAGCCGATGCTGCATATTTACCGTTGCCGCCGCCAACGAATTGGCCGCCAACTGCACCAGCGATACCCATTATTGCCGCGATTGCGTTTCCGCCATTACGACTTTCACGGGTGGTTTCTGTGATACGGATATCCTCGATCACACCAAC
>Ga0073899_10005755_pt1 | contig 10727 bp, 6 predicted proteins | sample KloWWTmetaKNB5Ph_FD_88975 | JGI IMG/M metagenome (GOLD analysis project Ga0073899, IMG submission 88975) | Active sludge microbial communities from Klosterneuburg, Austria, studying microevolution and ecology of nitrifiers - Klosterneuburg... | ecosystem: Engineered > WWTP > Aerobic digester >...
AGATCTCCGAGGAGCGCGTCGAGGACCCCCGCACCCACCTCGAGCCCGGCCAAAAGGCCCGCGCCGAGATCATCCAGATGGACCCGCAGGAGCGCAAGATCGGCCTGTCGATCAAGTCGGCACGCCGCCAGGACGACCTCGCGGACGCCCAGGGCTTCACCAACGCCTCCGAGGCGGGTGCGACCCTCGGCGACGTGTTCGCCGGTCGCTTCAAGGACCGCAGCTAAGGCCGAAAAGCCTGCTTGCGTGAGGAGGGGCTCCGCGCTGCGGGGCCCCTTTTTTCGTGGTCGCGGAGGCCAACAAGGAAAGCGCGACCGGGTCTATTTTACTTGTTCGCCGAACAAGTAAGACTGGCGTTACTTCGGCGGCAACACGGTGTCCGTGTGCGGCGCCGATGTGCGGCTCGCTTGAGCTACTCGAGCGGGTTGGTGATCCGCAGGCCCGCCTCGGCCTTCACGCCGCTGATGTCGGCGTGGCCGCTGCGCTCGTACACCGACCAGACGCCGTCGCCGTCGAGGTCGGCGGTGGCGCGCACGGTGAAGTCGCAGGCGCCGTGGCCGTCGGGCGTGATGATGTTGCGGAAGCTGTAGCTGTAGTGGAAGTAGTGGCCGCCGGTGTGGCGGAAGCCGATGCCCTGCCACACCGGGTTGGCTGTCCATTCGGACAGCTCGTAGGTGCCGGGCGCGTCGGCGCCTTGCCGCGGGGTGCAGCGCCCGCTCGGGCCGTCGGCGCAGGTGAGCGCGAGCGCGGGGGTCGGGGCCTGCTCGCCGGCGAAGGGCGCACCCTCGGGGTGGGGGCAGCGGTGCGGCGGCAGGCCGGCGGCGACGCCGTAGTCGGGGCGCAGCTCGTTGAAGTAGGCGGCGACGCCGTTGAACACGTCGGCGAGCCCACGCACCGCCTCCTCCGTCTTGCTGCGGCGCGACAGCGTGGTCAGCTCGCCGACCGCGAGCACCGCGAGGATGCCGAGGATCGCCAGCACGATCAGCAGCTCGAGCTGCGAGAGGCCGCGGGCGCTTCGGCGTGGGAGGTGGGAGCGCATCCTAGGTAAACGGATCCAGAAGTTCGTCTACTGCGGGCCGTGACGCAAGGATCCTGCCTGTACAGTGAGGCGATGTAGGTAGGTTGATTACGCGCTGGGCCGTGGCGGTCGGTCGGCGTCCTCGTCCTTGCGCAGCGCGACCAGGAGGTGGGCCCCGAAGCCGCGGAGGAAGCTGTCGCGGGCCCACCACTCGCCGGCCGCGAGCAAGCGGCCGAGCACCGGGATCCGCAGGGCGCGGGCGATCGGGACGAGCACGCGGACGCCGTAGACGGCGACCACATCGAGGCACGCGGGCGAGATGCGGAGCAGGCGGGCGAGGGTGTCGTAGCGGGTCACGCGGTGCTGCTCATCGGCGAGGACGACGCTGCCGGTGGCGACCACGGTGATCGGGTGGCGGACGCCGTAGAAGAAGCCGCGCAGGCTGCGAGGGTTGTTGATGTCGACGAGGACCACGCCGCCCGGCACGACCATGCGCGCGGCCTCGGCGAGCAGGCTGCGGACCCCGAGATCGGAGGACGCCTCGTCGTGGCCGAGGTGGGCCACGGTTCGCAGGGCGTAGACCACGTCGTAGCGCGCGCCCTGCTGCGGCAGCCGGATCTCGCCGGCGTCGGTGGTGCACAGGCTGAGGTCGACGCTGTCGAGCGAGGCGCAGAGCGGACGAACCCAGTGGGCGATCTCCGGCGAGCCCTTGCCGAGGTCGAGGACGCGGCGGCCGGGCACGTGGCGCAGCAGGGCCTCGCCGACCAGCGCCTGGGCGAGCCCGGAGAGGCGATCGGAGGGGCCGCCGGCGCGCTGCGGGCCGCCCCACCAGGTCGCGCTAACACCCGGCTCGCGCGCGCCCGGGGGCCCATGGGGGCCATTGGCGGGATCGTGCCGGCCCGCGGGCACTGGTTTCGTTGACCCCGTCATGGGCTCCATGGTACCCCTGCTGCCTCGAAGGAGCCTCGATGCCGACCAAGATCCTCGCGATCGACGACAGCAAGACCATGCGCCTGGCCATCAAGATCACCTTCGCGGCCGAGGACTGCGAAGTGGTCGCGGTGAGCAAGGGGTCGGAGGCCGTCGCGCGTGCCAAGCAGATGCCGGCTGACGTGCTGATCGTCGACTCGGTGCTCGCGGCCGGGGAGCCGTCCGGCTACGAGGTCGCCCGCCAGCTGCGCGCCGATCCCGAGACGGCCCACATCCCGGTGCTCATCCTGGTCTCCGGCCAGACCGGCATCGACGAGGCGCAGGTCCAGGCCAGCGGCGCCAACGGTGCGATGACCAAGCCCTTCGACACGCAGGAGCTGATGGAGAAGGTCAACGCGCTGGTGTCGGGCAAGGCGGTCGCCAGCAAGGCCGCGCCGGCGCGTCAGCCTGCGGCCGCGGCCGCGACCCCGCAGGCGCGGCCCGTCGCTGCACCGATCGCGGCTTCGCCGGTCGCGGCTGCGCAGCCGGCTCAGGCCGTGCGTCCGGCCCAGCCCGTCGCGGCGCCGATCCCCAAGCTCGCACCCACTTCCCCGGCCAAGCCGGCCGCCGCCTCCGTCGCACCCTCCCATTCCGGTCAGGGTTCGCGCCTGCCCGCAGCCTTCACCTCGGTGGAAGACATGGCCAACAAGATCCCGATCGCTGTCCCGATCCCCTTCACCTCTGCTGGCTCGGCCACCCCGGGCATGCTCAAGCGCCTGCAAGCCGCGGGTGGTGCCGCCTCGGGTCTCGACCCGCGGGCCGTCGAGGCGCTCCTCGCCCTCAGCCGTGATGTCGTCGAGCAGGTCGTCTGGGAGGTCGTCCCCGACATGGCCGAGCAGGCGTTGAAGAGCAAGGCGTAGCGCTGGGCCGCCTCAGGCTCGCCGCAGGGGCGAGGCGAGCCCCTTCATTGCTGCTGCATGTACGGGACGCGGGTCGACGAGGCCTGGCGTCCTGTATTTTTTTTGGCCTCCGGCCCTGATAAAGAACGCTCGAGGAATCGCATGGAACCGCTCCGCACTGTCTACGATCCCAAGGCGGTCGAGACCCGACTGTACGAGGGCTGGCGCGACGCCGGCCAGTTCAAGCCCGCCGCGGACGCGGGTCAGCCGACCTTCACCGTGGTCCTGCCGCCGCCCAACGTCACCGGGCGCCTGCACATGGGCCACGCGTTGACGGCGACGATCGAGGACGCGTACGTCCGCTGGCACCGCATGTCGGGCGACGCGGCGCTGTGGCTGCCCGGCACGGACCACGCCGGAATCGCCACGCAGGTGATGGTCGAGCGCGACCTGGCGAAGGAGGGCAAGACCCGCCAGGGCATCGGCCGCGAGGCCTTCCTCGCCCGCACCTGGCAGTGGAAGGACACCCACGGCGGTATCATCGACACCCAGCACGCGGCGCTCGGGGCCTCGCTCGACTGGTCGCGCGACCGCTTCACGATGGACGAGGTGTCGTCGCGGGCGGTCCGCGAGGCGTTCTGTCGCCTGCACGAGGACGGCCTCATCTACCGCGCGTATCGCCTGATCAACTGGGACCACGCGAGTCAGACGGCGCTCAGCGACCTCGAGGTGGAGCACAAGGAGGTCGACGGCTTCCTGTGGCACCTGGCCTACCCGGTCGAGGGCAGCGACGAGCGGCTGGTGGTCGCGACCACGCGCCCGGAGACGATGCTCGGCGACAGCGGCGTGGCCGTGCACCCGGACGACCCGCGCTACCAGCACCTGATCGGCCGCCACGTGATCCTGCCCCTGACCGGTCGGCGGGTGCCGATCGTGGGCGACGCGATCCTGGTCGACATGACCTTCGGGACAGGCGCGGTGAAGGTCACGCCGGCGCACGACTTCAACGACTTCAAGACCGGCAAGCGCCATGAGCTCGCGGTGATCACCGTCATCGGCTTCGACGGCAACATGAACGCGAACGCGCCGGAGGCGTTCCGCGGGCTCTCCGTGGCCGCGGCGCGCACCGCCGTGGTCGCGGCGCTCGAGGCTGCCGGCGCGCTGGTGAAGGTGGAGCCGCACAAGCTGAACCTCGGGGTGTCGCAGCGCACCGGCGTGGTCTGCGAGCCGCTGCCCTCGGACCAGTGGTTCGTGAGCACCGCGCCGCTGGCCGCGAAGGCGCTGGCGGCGGTGAAGGACGGGCGCACGCGGATCCTCCCGGAGCACCGCACGGCCGACTACTACCGCTGGATGGAGAGCATCCAGGACTGGTGCATCTCGCGTCAGCTGTGGTGGGGCCACCGCATCCCGGCGTGGCACTGCGCGGCGTGCAAGGGCATCACGGTCGGCCGCGAGGACCCGAGCGCGTGTCAGCACTGCGGATCGGCCGCGATCTCGCAGGACAACGACGTGCTCGACACCTGGTTCTCGTCGGGCCTGTGGCCGCTCACCACGCTCGGCTGGCCGGAGAAGACCGCCGACCTCAAGCGCTTCTACCCGACTGATCTGATGGAGACCGGCTGGGACATCCTGTTCTTCTGGGTCGCGCGCATGATGATGCTCGGCCTGCACTTCACCGGCGAGGTGCCGTTCAAGACGGTGTTCTTGCACAGCATGGTGCTCGGCGAGGACGGCAAGAAGATGTCGAAGACGCGGGGCAACGTCGTCGACCCGATCGAGCTCATTGACCAGTACGGCGCCGACTCGCTGCGCTTCTACCTGGCGACGATGGCCGGGCAGGACCAGGGCATCATCTTTAGCCGGGCGCGCGTCGAGGGCTACCGCAACTTCTGCAACAAGCTGTGGAACGCGGTGCGCTTCGCGGGCATGAACCTCGAGGACTTCGGCGCGGCCGAGCTGGCCAGCTGGCGCGCCGCGGTGATCGATCGCGGCGAGGTCTCGGCGCTGGCCACGGCCGACCGCTGGATCCTCGCGCGCGCGCTCGAGACGGCGATCCAGGTCGGCGACCTGCTGGCCAGCTATCGCCTCGACCTCGCGGCCCACGCGATCTACCAGTTCGTGTGGTACGAGCTGTGCGACTGGTACCTTGAGGCGGCCAAGCTGAGCCTGCGCGGCGACGCGGCCGATCCGCCGCGCCGCGCCGCCCAGGGCACGCTGGCCACCGTGTTCGACCTGGTGCTGCGCACGCTGCACCCGATCACGCCGTTCATCAGCGAGGCGCTGTGGCAGACGCTGCCGCGGCCGGCCGGCGAGGCCGACAGCCTGATGCAGGCCGCCTACCCGCGGGTCCTGACGCGCGACGCCGCCGGGGCGCCGCAGACCATGGCCGGGCCGGTGCCCGGCGCGGGCGCGCTGCTCGCTGACAGCGGCGTGCAGGCGGCCCGCGAGGACATGGCGGCGATCATCGAGGTCGTCACGGCGACCCGCATGCTCAAGGCCGAGTTCAAGCTGCCGCCGGCGCAGCGGGTCGAGATCCTGCTGCGGGCCGAGGACCCGGCCGCGCAGGCCCGCGTGCTGCGGATGCAGGCCTGCGTGATCCACCTGGCCCGCCTGCAGTCGCTGCGGGTGGTCGAGGCGGCCGAGGTGCCGCGCGAGTCGGGCAGCGCGGTGGTCCGCGGGGTCGAGGTCGTGCTGCCGCTGGTCGGCCTGGTCGACCTCGCGGCCGAGCGCGTGCGCATCGGCAAGGACCTCGAGAAGCTGGGCAAGGAGGGCGAGAGCCTGGCCAAGAAGCTGGGCAACGCCGGCTTCCGCGCCAAGGCCCCGCCCGAGGTGATCGCCAAGGACGAGGCCCGCCTGGCGGAGCTCCGCGTCGACATCGAGAAGCTCGAGCGCACGCGCGTGCGCCTCGGCGGCTGAGCTGGGCCGCGGCAGGCGTCGGGGTTGTGGCTGTCCCGAGGGACAGGTCATCCCCGAGCGGGCCGCGGCAGGTCAGGGCGTTGGAACCGGGGCTGTCCCGAGGGACAGGTCGTCTGGCGCCGGCGTGCAGCCGCTGCGGCTGGTCGGCCGGGTGATGCGCGGGTCGTGGCGCCCGGCGACCCAGCGGCGCACGCCCTCGCGGTCGCGCGGGAGGTCGTCGGCCCAGCGGATCGCCCGCCCGTCGGCGTCGACCGAGAGCACGCTGGCGCCGTCAGCCGCGAAGCGGAGCACGGACACCTGCGCGCTGTGACCGACGAGCTCGCGCGGCTCGAGCAGGGCCTCGGGCCCGGCGTCGAGGTCCCAGAGCAGCAGGCGCTGGTCGTGGGTGTTGATGATCAGGCGCTCGCCGTCGGCCGACAGGTTGGCCATGTTGCCGAGCGGCACCCGCGGCGCGAGGGTCTGGAGCAGGGCGCCCGTCTCGCGCTCGAACACGCGGACCAGGTTGTCGCGGCTGATCGTGGCGACGCGCCGGCCGTCGGCGGAGACGGTGATCACGCTCAGGTTGAGGGAGTGCCCGGGGAGCGACCAGCGGCGCCCTTGCGCGAGGTCCCAGACCTCGGCGATGCGATCGCTGCTGACGACGACCTGGCGCTGCCCGGGCACCGCCATGATCGTGTGGATAGGACCATGGTAGTTGTGGATCTCCCGCATTGGTCCGCCGAGGGGCGCCCGGACCATCAGGACGCCCGCCTTGCCACCGATCACCAGCTCGCCGCCGGTCGCCACGAAGGTCGATCTGGCCTCCACCGCGGACGCCAGATCGACGCGTGAACCGTCGCGGAGATCGACGGTGTGCACGCCTTTGGCACAGACGAGCAGGGCCTGCAGCGGATCCGGCAGCCCGCGGCCGAGGTGGCAGATGCCATCGTCCGCAGGGACTTGGTAGCTGTGCAACAGGGCGCCATTGCGGGCGTCCCAGGCCCACAGCTCGAGACCGCGGCGGCCGATCGCCACGCTCGCGTCGGGCGCCAGCACGAGGTCGTCGAGGGCGCCCGGAAGCGTGAGCTGCAGGCGGGGCTGGAGCGTCGCCGTGTCGAGCACGACGAGCACGTCGCCGCGGCTGATCAGGACCGCGTTGGCCGATGGCGAGTCGGCGACGCGCACGGTCTCCGGGCCGCCCGGCATGCGCCAGCGATCGCCGCGCTGCTCGCTCGCGGTCCACAGGAACACCCGCGGATCGTTGCCGACGGTGGCGAGGTAGGTTCCATCGCGCGAGTACTGGACGTCGATCATCAGCGCCTGGGCGCCCGCGAGGCTGCGCTCGTCGAGGTTGTCAGGGTCCGAGAGCTTGACGCCGATCTCGCCGCCGACGGAGGCGATCTGGGCGCCATCGGGTGAGAACACGGCGCGGCGGGTGTAGCCGTTGTGCGGCCGCAGCTCGACGACGGTGTCCGCCACGAGGTCGTAGACCGTGAGCACCGTCTGGGCGGTCGGCACCAGCATGCGCCGGGAATCCGCGGAGAAGCGGATCTCTCGCGGCTCGCCCGGCACCACGCTTGGCGACCTGAGCCGCCGCGCGACCCCGCTGTGCCGGTCCCACAGCAGCACGCTGGCATCGAGCGCGCCCGCGGCGACCCAGCGGCCGTCCGGAGAGGTCGCGCCGATCCGGCCCAGGGGCGGGCCGTCGCTGCGGTAGCGCTCGAGCTTGCCGCCGCGCAGGTCGTGCACGTGCACCTCGCTCGGGTCCTCGGCGAGGCACGAGATCTGGCGCTCGTCCCAGGGGAAGGCGCTGCCGATGCAACGATCGAGGACCTCGCTGGTGCCGGTGGAGAGGTCCCAACGGAACAGACCGCGGCTGTCGTCGACCGAGTACAGGGTGCGCCCGTCGCTTGAGAACGAGACGTTGCGGATCCCCGAGCTGTGGCCGACCAGCACCTGCGCCGCGCCGGTCTCGAGGTCCCACACGCGCACGGTGGCGTCGCGGCTGGTGGTCGCTACCCGGCGCTGGTCGGGCGACCACGCGGCGCGCCACACCTCGTCGCTGTGGCCGAAGTAGGCCCGAGATGTCCGATCGGCCAGGTTCCATACGCGCAGGGTGCAGTCGTCGCTGGTGGTCGCGAGGCGCTTGCTGTCGGGCGAGAACACGGCGCGGCTGATCGAGGCCTCGTGCCCGTAGAGCACGGTCGGGATGCCGCGCTGCTCGATCGCGGCGGCGATCTGACGGATCCGCCGCCAGTCGGCCCCGGGCGAGGTGCGGTGCAGCAGGTCGAGCACCAGCACCGGGTCGCTGTCGATGCGCAGCTGGGCCTGCGCGAGCGCGAGGTCGTCGGCCCGCGTGATCGCCTCGTTGCGCGCGGTGACGGCGTCGTTGCGGGCCTGCAGGGCCTCGGCCTCGGCGGCGCGGGCGTCTCGCTCGGCGGCCACGGCGAGGTCGCGCTGGGTCGTCACGCTCCGGTAGCTGACGGTCGCGGTGGCGACCACGACGAGCAGCGCCACCGCGGCCACCGCCAGCGGGGCGCGGTAGCGCCGGACCAGCCGCCGCAGCAGCTCCCACGCGGTGTAGCGGTGGGCGCCGACGATCTGCCCGGTCTGGAAGCGGCGCAGGTCGTCGGCCATCGCCTTCGCGGTCGGGTAGCGCGCGGCGGGGTCGCGGGCCATCGCCTTGTCGGCGATCGCGGCGAGCTCCTCCGGCGCCTGTGGCTCGCGCTGCAGCAGCGGGACCGGATCGTCGTAGACGGCCTTGTAGAGCAGCTCGGCGGCGTTGTCGGCGTCGTGCGGGAGCTTGCCGCTGAGGGTCTGGTAGAGGATCACGCCGAGCGCGTAGACGTCGCTGCGGGCGTCGACCGGCGCGCTGGTGGCCTGCTCCGGCGACATGAAGCCCGGCGTGCCGACCACCGAGCCGACGCGGGTCAGCTCCCCGGCGCCCGCGGGCTCGGGCCCGGCCTCGCCCGGCTCGTCGTCGGGATCGTCGAGCTGCTTGGCCAGGCCCCAGTCGATCACGACGGTCTCGCCGAACTCGCCGACCAGCACGTTGCCCGGCTTGAGGTCGCGGTGGATGATGCCCTGCGCGTGCGCGAAGGCGAGGGTCTCGGCGATGGCCAGCACGTGGGGCAGCAGCGCGAGCCGGGCCGGGAGGTCGTGCGCCTCGGCGATGACCTGGTCGAAGGATCGGCCCGAGACCAGCTTCATCGCGTAGAAGGGCTCGCCCGAGGGCCAGCGCCCGGCGGCGTACACGGGCACGATGCCGGGGTGCTGCAGTCGCGCCGTCAACAACACCTCGCGGACGAAGCGACGCTCGTCCGTGCGGCGCCCGGCGACCAGCAGCTCCTTGAGCGCGACGGTGCGGCCGAGCACCGGGTCGTGGGCGCGGAGGATCCGTCCGATGCCGCCCTGGGCGAACTTGCCGGCGATCTCGTAGCTGCCGCGGCCGGTGATCGGCAGGCGCGCGGACTCATCTGTCTCTTGGGACAGATCGCCGTCACTGGGCAGCGTGGCTGGCGGGGTCGAGTGCTCGAGCTCGGAGCTCGGCAGCGTGTCCCGTGTGGCCAAGCCGTCGCCTGGGCCGTCGCCTGGGCCGTCGCCGATAGACACGCGACCCGCGGGCGTCATGGCTGACTAGGTCAGGGACGAGGCGTCGAAGCCGTGGGGGAGCAGCTCGCGCACGCTGGTGCGCAGCAGCAGGCCGTCCGGCACGGCGCTGGTGACGGTCGCGTCGGCGGCGAACTCGAACAGGATCTGGCGGCAGGCGCCGCAGGGGCTGGTCGGCACGGCGGCGCCGGTGACGATCGCCACGTGCTGGATGTCGCGGGCGCCGTGGGCCAGCGCGTAGAACAGGGCGACCCGCTCGGCGCAGAGGCCGAGGGTGTAGCTGGCGTTCTCGACGTTGGCGCCGGTCCACACCCGGCCCGCGCCGTCGAGGATCGCGGCGCCCACGGGGAACTTGCTGAAGGGGCACAGCGCGCCCGCGCGGGCCTCGGCGGCCGCGGCCAGCAGCTCCGCCTCGCGCGGATGGGGCTCAGCCGCCTTCATCGAGCACGTCCTCGAAGTCGTCGATCTCCTCGACGATCTCGGGCTCGCCGGTGGTCTTGTGGCGCGAGGTAGTGAGCTTGGGGATGACGACGACGCCGCGAGGGTTGGTGTCCTCGACGTTGTCCGGGGTGTCCATCGCCTCGTCGATGTCGACGACCATGGTCTTGTCCTCGCCGAGGGTCTTGCTCAGCTGGATCTGGGCGTCTTCCAGGCGCTTGCCGAGCTCGCTGGCGAGGTTCCACAGCAGCTTGGAGGCGAGGGCCTGATCGCGGCGGAGGATCTCGAGGATGTCGCGGCGGGCGATCTTCAGCAGCTTGCCGGTCTTGTCGGAGATCGCGGTGGCGCGCGAGATGTCGCCGGCGATCAGGTCGGTCTCGCCGAAGCACTGGCCGGCGTGGATCGTGGCGATCGGGGTGCCGCCGCGCGAGAGGGTGACGGCGCCCTCGAGCACGGCGTAGAGGTCGCCGCCGGCGCTGCCCTCGCGGCACAGCACCTCGCCGATCCGGCACTGCTGCATGCGCGCGATGTTCATGATCTTGACCAGCTGTTGGTACGAGAGCTGGTCCATCAGCGGGATCCGGCGCAGCGTCTCGACGGTGAAGTTGAGCTGGGCGGCGCGGCTTGCCGAGCTCTCGTCGTGCGAGACCTGGACGACCAGCGCGGTGATGTTGTCCTTGCCGCCGCGGCTGTTGGCCAGGTCGATGAAGCGGCCGGGGATCTCCTCGATGTTGGTCAGGGCCAGGTTGCTGGCGATCTCGGCGTCGTCGAGATAGTCGTAGAGGCCGTCCGAGCACAGCAGGAAGGCGTCGCCCGGGAGTATCTCGAAGTCGAGGATGTCGACCTCGACGTGCTCGTAGACCCCGACCGCCCGCGTCATCGCGTTCTTGAAGTTGGCGTAGGGGCTGACCGCGAACTCATCGGCGCGGACTTTTCCGCTGCGGATCAGCTCGTTCATC
>Ga0073899_10005757_pt1 | contig 10726 bp, 5 predicted proteins | sample KloWWTmetaKNB5Ph_FD_88975 | JGI IMG/M metagenome (GOLD analysis project Ga0073899, IMG submission 88975) | Active sludge microbial communities from Klosterneuburg, Austria, studying microevolution and ecology of nitrifiers - Klosterneuburg... | ecosystem: Engineered > WWTP > Aerobic digester >...
GCCGTCGAGATCGACCTTGCTGATCACGTCGGACTTGGCGACGGCAAGATGCACCGCGGCCGCGACGCCGATGCTCGACTCCAGCATGCAGCCGATCATGCAGTCGACGCCGTACAGCCCGCAGATGTCGGCGATCTTCACCGCATTGGAAATGCCGCCGGTCTTCATCAGCTTGATGTTGACGATGTCGGCGGCGCGCATGCGGATCAGTTCCACCACTTCGCGCGGGCCGAACACGCTTTCGTCGGCCATCACCGGGGTGTGCACCCGCTCGGTGACGTAGCGCAGGCCGGCCAGGTCGTGCGCCTTCACCGGCTGTTCCACCAGTTCCAGCTTGACCCCGGCGTCTTCCAGCGTCTGCAGCGCGAACACCGCCTGCTTGGCGGTCCAGCCCTGGTTGGCGTCGAGCCGCAGCAGGGCGCGGCCCTCGACCGCGGCGTGGATCGCCTTGGTGCGTTCGATGTCGACGCCGATGTCCTTGCCGACCTTGATCTTCAGCGATTCGAAGCCGCGTTCGACCGCCGCCAGCGAATCCGCCACCATCTTGTCGATGTAATCCACGCTGATGGTGATGTCGGTGGTGATCGCCGGTTCGCCGCCGCCCAGCAGCTGGTACAGCGGCGCGCCGTACAACTGGCCCCACAGGTCGTGCACCGCGATCTCCACCGCCGCCTTGGCGCTGGTGTTCTTTTCCATCGCGCCCTGGATCAGGGTGGTGATGCGGTTGAGGTTGGCGATCTCCTGGCCGATCAGGCGCGGCGCGATGTACTGGCGCACCGCCTCCACGATCGAGCCATGGGTGTCGCCGGTGATCACCGCGGTGGCCGGCGCGCTGCCGTAGCCGACATGGCCGCTGTCGGTGTGGATCATCACCACCACGTCCTCGACCTGCTCGACGCTGCGCAGTGCGGTCTTGAACGGCGTCTTCAGCGGCACGCGCAGCATGCCGAAGCGGATCTCGCTGATCTTCATGGAATGTTCTTCATTGGAGGCGGGTGACCTTGACGATATTGGTGATGCGGTCGACGTAGTCGTGATCCTTGCCGAAGCGCAGCGGCAGCAGCGGGGTCAGCGACACGCCGTTGAGGTGCATCGAATGCAGTTGCCCGTCGGCACCGAGGTAGCTGCCGCCGTTGGTGTCGTGGATCACGTACGGCTGGCCGTCGATGCGGCCGACAAACATCATCACGTGGCCGGGGATGTAGATCAGGTCGCCGACGTCGAGTGCGTCGACCGCGGCCATGCGCGCGGCGCGCGGGGCATCGGCTTCGAAACGGGTGCGCGCGAACACCGGGCTGACCGCCTGGTCGCTGGTATTGCGCGGCAGTTGCACGCCCATGCTGCGATACACCTCGGAGACGAAGCCGCTGCAATCGCGGCCGTTGTAGGCATGCCCCCAGCCGTAGCGTTCGCCGAGGAACTTGAACGATTGCAGGATCAGGTTGGCGCGGGTCAGCGGCAGGTAGTCGGCTTCGGAACCGGCGTTCTTCTGCAGCAGCGCGGGCGCGAAGCCGAGTGCGCCGTCCGCATCGCGCATGGGCAGATCGAGGATCCACGCGCTGTACGGATGCTGGCCGTTGACCGGCTTGTCCGGCGCGGTGTTCGCGAGTGGAATGCGCGTGCCCATGTCCAGTTGCAGTTCGGACAGGCGCTGCTGCTCGCGGGTGAACACGGTGCGCGGCTTGGCGCCGGTGATCACGCGATACGGCGTGCGTTGCGCATAGGCCAGCACGGTGGCCTTGTCGCCCTCGGCGATGGCCTTCGCGTCCACCCACGCGGCATAGCGTGCACTGACCACGAACAGCCATTGCCGGTCCGCGCTGGCATGCACGATGGCGACCGGATCGCCCGGGAACAGCGCGCTTTCCTGGAAGCGGTCGATGTCGGTCTCGCCCTCGCGGTTGAACACCCGCAGCGCGGTGGGGAAGGCGCGCAACGCGGTGCGTTCGACCGTCATGCCGTAGCGGGTGGCCTGGTTCGCCGGGATCGCGGCCAGCGCACGGTTGCCGGCGATGGCGTCGAGGCTCGCCTTCGATACCGGCGTGCCGGCCTCGTCCCACAGCGGTTTCGTCGGCGTTGATGCGAGGTCGTCGATCCAGCCGGCGACCTGCGCGCGGGTCAGTGCCGAGGGCAGGGCGGCGAGGTCGAACATCGATGCGTCTTCGCGCAGCAGGCGGGCGTTGCGGGCATCGATCGCGGCGCGGTCGAGCAGTCGCGCGTCGGCCTGCGGGGTGCGGGCGATCCAGAACTCCGGCGCGAAATATGCGTCCTCGACCCCGATCACGCCGCTGACGGGAATCGGCAGCATGGTCGGGGCGGATGTTTTCGGCTGCTCGCGCGCCAGGCCCGGCAGGGTTGCCACGGCAAGTGCCAACGCGAGGGCTCGCAGGGCGGGAAGTGCGGTTCGCAAGCGTCGCGTGTCGGTCATGGCGTCCCTTTTTTCCAGCTTGCCACGCCGTGGTGCGCGCGTGGTGTTGTGCATTGCGGAATAGATGCTTCGATCAATTTATACGCCAAGAATAAATTATTGACCAGTCGGCGACGACGTGTTACACACATGTGAAAGCAAGGGCAGTCGTTTGCCTGCGTTCCGTTCAGGTGCGGCATTCCCTGGCGGTGCATTCCAACAGCAGATCGTCGACCGGGGAGAAGTCATGAGCAGGACCCGCAGCATGCGTAAAACCGTACTCAGTATCGCGATGGGGCTGTGCCTGTCGTCGCTGGCCATGTCGCCGGCGTACGCGCAGAGCGCGACCGGTTCGGTCGCCGGCCGCGCCACTGCCGGCGATCAGATTTCGATCGTCAACAGCGCCACCGGTGCCAGCCGCACGGTGACCGTGGGTGCGGACGGCAGCTATCGCATGAGCCAGTTGCCGGTGGGCGACTACAGCCTGCAGGTGATGCGCGGTGGACAGTCCGTGGGCAGCGCGCTGCAGGTCAACGTGCCGCTGGGCGGCACCGCCACCATCAATCTGGGCAGCGAGGGTGGCATCGCCAATCTCGATACGGTGCAGGTGGTCGGTTCGCGGGTGATCAATCGCGTGGACGTGTTTTCCACCGAAACGGCGACCAACATCAGCCGCGAGGAAATCGCGCGGATGCCGGTGGACCAGAGTCTGGGGTCGGTGGCATTGCTGGCACCGGGCGTGGTGGCATCCGGTGCCACCTTCGGCGGCCTGACCTTCGGCGGCTCGTCGGTGGCGGAGAACGCGGTCTACATCAACGGACTGAACGTGACCGATGCGTATCGTCGCCAGGGCTTCTCGTCGGTGCCGTTCGCCTTCTACCAGGAGTTCCAGGTCAAGACCGGCGGTTATTCGGCGGAATTCGGCCGCAGCACCGGTGGCGTGATCAATGCGGTCACCCGCTCCGGCGGCAACGAGTTCCATGCCGGGATCGAAGCGACCTTCGAGCCTTCCGCATGGGCATCCGAGAAGGAAGACCATTTCCACCGCGACGGCAGCCTGGACGAACGCAATCGCACCAGTCGTGACTCCAATTCGTTCTACAAGGCCAATCTCTGGGCGTCCGGCCCGATCGTGAAGGACAAGCTGTTCTTCTTCGCGATGTACGAACAGCGCGACAGCAGTCCGAAGGACTTCGACAGCAACGATGCCTTCCTTACCGACAGCGGCAACGACTTCTGGGGCGCGAAGTTCGATTGGCGCATCAACGATGACCACCTGCTGGAATTGCTGGCGTTCTCCGACAAGGCCGAATCGACCACCGACATCTACAAGTACACCTGGGATGCGGGCAGCCTGGACCGCCTGAAGGGCGACAGCGTTTCCGGTTCGGGCGGCGACAACTGGTCGCTGACCTACACGGGGCATTTCACCGACAACTTCGTGGCCAAGGCCATGTACGGGGTGAACGAGCGAAGCGCCTCCAACAGCAGCAACCAGGATGGCGATTGCAGCATCGTCACCCGTTCGGGCAACTACACCAGCAAGTTCGGTGCGGAAACCACGCCGGAAGGTTGTCATCCGGTCGATGTCAGTATCGGCAGCCGCGAGGATCGGCGCGAGGCGGCACGCCTGGATTTCGAATGGACGCTGGGCAACCACCAGTTGCGCTTCGGCATGGATCGCGAGGTGATGGAGTCCGACAGCCGGGTGCGCTACCCGGGCGACGGCATCAGTTACAACGTGCAGGCCGCCACTGCTGGCGGGTCGCTCAACGGCACCACGATTCCCGCTGGCACCACCGCGATCGTCGATGCGCGTCGCTACATCACCGGTTCGCCGGTCAAGACCGAGGCGCAGGCGTTCTACATCGAGGACAACTGGAACGTCACTCCCAATCTGTTGTTGAGCATCGGCCTGCGTGCCGACAAGTTCCACAACATCCTCGCCTCCGGCTCGACCTTCGCCCAGGCCGACTTCGGCGACATGCTCTCGCCACGGTTGGGCTTCAGCTGGGACATGAAGGGTGACGGCACCACCAAGCTGTTCGGCAACGCCGGCCGCTACTACCTGCCGCTGACCAACAAACTGGCCGACTACTTCGGCGGCGGCACCACCGACGAGCACACCTACTACGTGCTCAACGGCTGGACCACGCACCAGCATCCGGTGGCCGGCACCTATCTGCTCCCGATCCTCGGTCAGCAGATCGGTCCGATCAACGACGACGGCAACGTCCCGGCACCCGATGACCTGCGCATCGAAGTCGCACGCGACCTGAAAATGGTCTATCAGGACGAGTACATCCTCGGTTTCCAGCAGGCGATCAACCAGGAATGGTCGTGGGGCGTCAATGCCACCTATCGCGTGGTGAATCGCGCGGTGGAAGACACCCGCATCAACCACATCGCGGCATGCCCGAGCTACTTCTGGGATGACACGGCATCGGGCTTCCCGATCATCAATCCGGGCGAAACCAACACCCTTTGGTGCGAGAACGAGGGCAAGTGGGTGACCTTCGACTCCTCCACGGATGGCTATACGGCCTCCGGCAGCGGCGCGATCCACGGCTACAAGAAACCGAAGCGCACCTACAAGGCGGTCGAGTTCCAGCTTGACCGTGCGTGGGACGACAAGTGGGCATTCAATGCCAGCTACCTGTGGTCGAAGAGCGAGGGCAACATCGAAGGTCCGGTGAATTCGGACACCGGATATGCCGACACCAACCTGGTGCAGTTCTACGATCACCCGGCCGTCAACGAGCGCTACGGCGTGCTGTTCAATGATTATCGTCACCAGATCAAGCTGCGCGGCAGCTTCAAGCTCAACGACATGTGGAGCTTCGGTGCCACGCTCTCCACGCGCTCCGGCGGCCCGATCACCGCGTTCGGCGTGCGTTGGCCGAACGACAACCGCGGTTTCGGCCCCGGCGAGTTCAGCGGCGGCGGCTCCGGCTGGCTGTGCGTGGCGAACTGTTCCAGCATCAACCGGGAACTCGTCTACAGCGAGCGCGGTGCATTCGGGCGCATGCCCTGGGTGACGAACCTGGGGGCGAACGTGACCTGGACGATGCCGGTGCCGGACGTGGACCTGAAGGTGCGCTTCTCGGTGTTCAACCTGCTCGACAGCCAGACCGTGATCAACGTGCATTCCCGCTACGAGAGCACGGCCGGCACGCAGATGCCGCACTTCGGGCAGGGCACGGTCTGGCAATCGCCGCGCTACATGCAACTGGTCGTGACCTACAACTACTGATCGTCCTTCCCCCGGGCGGCCCGCAAGGGCCGCCTTCTTTTTTGGAGCCGGCATGGCGGACATGGAACTGGACACGGCTGCCGGCCGCTTCGCCGGCGTCGATCTTCAATCACTGGCCGAGCGCGAAGGCACGCCGCTCTACGCCTACTCCGCGCCCGCGATCCGCGCACGCGTGCGCGCGCTGCAGGCGGCATTGGCGGGGCTGGATGCCGGCATCTGCTATGCGGTGAAGGCCAACGGCAACGGCGCGGTGCTGCACCTGCTGGCGGAGCAGGGTGTCGGCGCGGACATCGTCTCCGGCGGTGAGCTGCAGCGCGCGTTGCGGGCCGGCATTCCCGCGGAACGCATCGTGTTCTCCGGCGTCGGCAAGTCCGATGCGGAAATCGCGCTGGCGCTGCAGGTCGGCATCGCCCGCTTCAACGTGGAGTCGCGTGCCGAACTGGATACCCTCCAGCGCATTGCCGCTGCACGCGACGGTGTCGCGCGCGCCTCGGTGCGGATCAACCCCGACGTGGATGCGCAGACCCACGCCAAGATCTCCACAGGCAAGGCGGAGAACAAGTTCGGGGTGTCGATCGCCGAGGCGCGCCGCTGGTTCGATGCTAAGGCGTCGTTGCCGAATGTGCGGCTCGATGGCCTGCACATGCACATCGGTTCGCAGTTGCTGAGCCTGGATCCGGTGCGCGAGGCGCTGGCGCGCATGGCGGCGTTCTGGAAGGAACTCGATGCCGCCGGCCATGCCATCGCCAGCATCGACGTCGGCGGCGGGCTGGGCGTGCGTTACCGCGAAGGCGAACAGGCACCGGATGCGCATGCGTACGTCGCGCTGATCCGCGCGGCGCTTGCGGGTTTCCACGGCCGCATCCTGGTCGAGCCCGGCCGCTGGCTGGTGGCCGAGGCCGGCATCCTGCTCAGCCGCGTATTGCTGGAAAAGCACGGCGAATCGCGCCGCTTCCTGGTGCTGGACGCGGCGATGAACGACCTGCTGCGACCCAGCCTGTACGAGGCCTGGCACGACATCGTTCGCATCGGCGACGACGGCAGAGCGCCGCGCGCCATCTACGACGTGGTCGGCCCGGTGTGCGAAACCGGCGACACCTTCGCCACCGGTCGAGAACTTGCGCATTGCGCGGCGGGCGATCTGGTCGCGATCCTCGCCACCGGTGCCTATGGCGCGTCGATGGGCTCGACCTACAACTCGCGGCCGCTGCCTGCCGAGGTGCTGGTGGATGAGGGCCGTTACGCGGTGATCCGGCAGCGGCAAACCTTCGATGCGATGATCGCGGGCGAATGCCCGGCCACCGACTGGAAGCTCGCATGATCCGCATCGTTTCGCTTGCCTTGCTGGGCCTTGCCATCGCCGCTCCGCTGCAGGCCAGGCAAGCCGATGGCCCGACGCCCGCCGCCATCGACGCCGCGGTGCGCGCCACCATCGAACGCTACTCATTGCCCGGCATCGCGGTGGGCGTGATCGATGACGGACACATCGTGTATGCGCGCGGTTACGGCGAAACCGTGGCCGACAGCGGCGATCCGGTGACGTCGAAGACCCTGTTCAAGATCGCCTCCAACAGCAAGGCGATGACCGCCAGCGTGCTGGCCCGCCTGGTGCAGCAGGGCAAGTTGCGCTGGGACGATCCGGTTCAGAAGCACCTGCCCGGATTCGCGATGCACGATCCCTGGGTCAGCGCGCACATCACCGTCGGCGACCTGCTGGTGCACAACAGCGGCCTGCCCGAAGGCGGCGGCGACCTGATGCTGTGGCCTGAGCCCAACCTGTTCAGTCGCGACGACATCGTCCGCGGCCTGCGCCACATCAAGCCGGCCTACGGGTTCCGCGCCGGCTACGCTTACGACAATCTGCTGTACGTGGTGGCGGGACAAGTGGCCGCAGCGGCGGGCGGCGCGTCCTATGAAGAACTGGTGCGGCGCGAATTGTTTTCGCCGCTCGGACTCGACGGTTGCCGCGTAGGCGAATTCAATCTGGCCGAGGCCGGCAGCGTGGCGCAGCCACACACGCGTGATGGCGAGCGCAATGTGGCGATGCGCCGCGATGCGGCGACCGTTCCCGCGATCTCGTCGGCGGCGGCCGGCGGGATCCGCTGCACGCTCGACGACATGCTGGCCTGGATGGGCAACTGGCTGGCGCCGACCGCTGCACAGACAACCTGGCTGGGCGATGCGCAACGCGCCGAACTGTGGAAGCCGCGCACGCCGATGCCGATCTCCGCGCAGCGCCGGCGCTGGGACAACACCCACTTCTACGCCTATGCCTACGGCTTCCGCCTGGCCGACGTGGATGGTGCGTGGACGGTCTCGCATACCGGCACCCTCGGCGGCATGTATTCGATGATGATGCTGCTGCCGGATCGCAAGTCCGGCTTCGTGTTCATGATCAATGGCGATGGCGACCGCGCACGCACGGTATTGAGCGCCACGCTGCTGAAGCTGTTCACTGCGCCGGAGAAATCGCTGGGCGTGGCCGGTTATGCCGATGAACTGGCGAAGCCGCCGGCGACTTCGGTTGCCACCGCGAAGCCGACGCTGCCCGACGCGAGCAAGCGCAAGCCGGTGAAGCCCGCGCAACTGCAGGACTGGCTGGGCCGCTGGCGCGATCCGTGGTTCGGCGAGGTGCGCCTGTGCGCGGTCGAGGGCGCGGTCGAATGGCGTTCGGCGAAGTCGCCGAAGATGCACGGCCGGGTCGGCATGCTCGACGGCCGTTACCTGCTGCACTGGGATGATCCGGCGGTGGACCTGGATGCATGGGTGATGTTCTCTGGGGCAGGCGACACGCGACGGATGACCATGGCCAAGCTCGACCCGGACGGCGATTTCAGCTCGGACTACGAAGACCTGGACTTCGTGAAGGTGGGCGGCTGTGAGTAGGCATATCGCCAGCCTGGTGCTGCTTGCGCTCGCCGGTTGCGTCAGCACGCCGCCGGCGGTGAAACCGGCATTGTCGCCGGCAGCGACCATGCAGGAGGCGGGCATGGTCGATCTCCGCACGCTGGTGCCGGACATCGCCCAGGACATCAAGTATTTCGGCCGCGACAATTTCGTCGGTGCGCCGGTCGATGGCTATGACGCACCGCGCTGCTGGCTCAAGCGCGAGGCCGCCGAGGCACTGGCGCGGGTCGAACGCAGCCTGCGCGAAAAGCACCAGCGCCTGCGCGTGTTCGATTGCTATCGTCCGGCGCGCGCGGTCGCGCATTTCATGCGCTGGGCCGCCGATTCCGCCGACACGCGCACCAAGGCCACGCACTATCCCGATCTCGACAAGCCGCAGTTGCTCGGCGGCTACATCGCCCCGGTCTCAGGCCACAGTCGTGGCGCGACCCTCGACCTGACCCTGCTGCAGTGCGATGGCCGCGATGCCGCCTGCACGCCGTTGGACATGGGCACCGCGTTCGACTACTTCGGTACCCGCGCCAATACCGATTCGCCCGAGGCGACCGACGTCCAGCGCGCCAATCGCCGCCAGCTGCACGCTGCAATGGCCGCGCAGGGCTTCCACAACTATCCGATGGAATGGTGGCATTACACGTTCAAGCCGGAGCCGACCCCCGGCCTGCTGTACGACGTGCCGGTGACCGCCCTCGAGGAACCGATGTCGCAAGCCGAAATCGAACGATTGATGCAGCCCTACGACGGCGACGCGCCCGGGGCCTCGCTGCTGGTGCTGAAGGACGGCGAAGCCGTGGTGCGCCGTGGCTACGGGCGTTCCGAGCTGGAGCAGGGCGTCGAGGCCGGCCCCGCCACCAATTACCGGCTGGCCTCGGTCAGCAAGCAGTTCACCGCCGCGGCGATCCTGCTGCTGGCGCAGGTCGGCACGCTCGGCATCGACGATCCGGTGCGCAGGTGGCTGCCGTCGCTGCCGCATGTTGCAGATGCCATCACGTTGCGCCACCTGCTCACGCACACCTCGGGCCTGGTCGATTACGAGGACCTGATGGCCGAGCCGTACGACGGCCAGATCCTGGATGCCGGCGTGCTGGACCTGCTGGCGAAGGAGCCGCGCCTGTATTTCGAACCGGGCAGCGCCTATCGCTACAGCAACAGTGCCTATGCGCTGCTGGCGCTGGTCGTGGAACGCGCTTCCGGCATGGATTTCCCGGCGTTCCTGCGCAGCCGCATCTTCCTGCCCTTGAACATGCACGACAGCCTGGCCTACGTGAAGGACGGGCCTGCGGTGCCGCATCGCGCCTGGGGTTACAGCGAGGTCGATGGCCGCTGGCAGCGCAGCGACCAGAGTTCGACCAGCGCGGTGCTGGGTGATGGCGGCATCTATTCCAGCATCGACGACCTGGCCAAATGGGATGCGGCGCTGTACGACGATCGCCTGCTGAGCGATGCCTCGCGCGCACTGGCCTTCGGCAAACAGGTCGCGGTGCCGGACGAGGCCGGCGTGTCCCATTACGGCTTCGGCTGGCGCATCGGCGACGGCATCCAGTGGCATTCCGGCGAGACCATCGGCTTCCGCAACGTCATCATCCGCTGGCCGGACAAGCACCTGACCGTGGTGCTGCTGAGCAACCGCAACGATCCGGCCCCGTACGACACCGCGATCAGGATCGGTGCCTTGTTCGGCGCGGACTGATCGCGCATCGGCCGGCGGCCGGGGTTTGACGCTTGACTCTTGACTCTTGACCATGGTGCAGGGCGTAACTTGCGCGGAACGCCACCACCACGGTCGACTCCCATGACACACGCAGGACATGCCGAAGCCCGCGTCGGCACGGTGCTGGATCCGGTCTGCGGCATGCAGGTGGATCCGGCGAAGACGCCGCACCACGCCGAACACGACGGCATCCACTACCACTTCTGCGCGCAGCGCTGCCGCGAGAAGTTCGAGGCCGCGCCGCTGCAATACCTGTCGCCGCAGCCGCCATCGCCACCGTCGCCCGCACTCGCCGGTGCGATCCACATCTGCCCGATGCATCCTGAAATTCGCCAGCCCGGGCCCGGAACCTGTCCGATTTGCGGCATGGCGCTGGAACCGGAGATGCCGAGCCTGGACGACGAGGACAACCCGGAGCTGCGCGATTTCAGCCGTCGCTTCTGGTGGA